>Ga0209654_1000088_pt1 | contig 92349 bp, 70 predicted proteins | sample SaaInl1SG_22_DNA_FD_184646 | JGI IMG/M metagenome (GOLD analysis project Ga0209654, IMG submission 184646) | Marine microbial communities from expanding oxygen minimum zones in the Saanich Inlet - ESP_161SG_22_DNA (SPAdes) (version 2) | ecosystem: Environmental > Aquatic > Marine > Intertidal... | reverse complement strand
AAGAGAGAAAAATCACCTCTACGAAGTTCGTCCACACGAAAAAGGATTTTTTGTATTGACCAATAAAAATGCAAAAAATAATAAAGTGGTTTATATGGCTTCTGAACCTACTTCAATAAGTGATGCACAAGTAATTATTGAGCATAATTCTCTTAACCTAATCGAAAATATTAGCGTATTTAAAAATCAAATTGTGAGTTCTGAAAGATCGAATGGATTGAGCACTGTACGTATAATTGATTGGCCTTCTAAAACAGAAAAGTTTATTGCTTTTGAGGAAGAGACATACAGCTTAAGTAGTTTTGTAAATGACCAATTTAACGCCAATCAATTTTACTTTAGCTACACTTCTCTTACTACTCCTTCTACGGTTTATGCTTATGATTTTAAAACAGGAGAAAAGAAAATAATTTTCAAAAAAGAGTTGAAAGATAAACTTTTCGCTCCGTTTGACTATAACTCTGAAAGAATTTGGGCTACAGCAATAGATGGCACAAAAGTTCCTGTTTCATTAGTTTATAAAAAAGGATTGGACTTGAAAAACGCTCCTTTGCTTTTATATGGGTATGGTTCTTATGGCGTAACTATTCCTACCTATTTTTCTCCAACTCGTTTAAGTTTATTAGACAGAGGTTTTGTTTTCGCTATTGCACATATCAGAGGAGGAAAATATATGGGCGAAGAATGGTATCAAAACGGAAAGTTTTTGAAGAAGAAAAATACATTTACAGACTTTATAGATTGTGCAAAATACTTAGCAGATAAAGGATATGCTCATCCAAAAAAAATATATGCTCAGGGTGGATCTGCAGGCGGACTCCTAATGGGAGCAGTCATGAACTTATCTCCAGAAACATTTAAAGGCGTTATTGCACAAGTTCCGTTTGTAGATGTAGTTACTACAATGCTAGACGAAACCTTACCTTTAACTGTAGGAGAATACGAAGAATGGGGAAATCCTAATGATAAAATCTATTATGATTATATGAAAAGCTACTCGCCCTATGATAACGTGAAAAAACAAGCCTATCCAGCAACTTTCGTTTCTACCGGATACCACGATAGTCAGGTACAATATTTTGAACCTTTAAAATGGGTAGCAAAGTTAAGAGCAAACAAAACAGACAATACTGTTTTACTTTTCGATTGCAACATGGACGCCGGACACGGTGGTGGATCAGGTAGAACTACTGAAAGAGAAGAAACAGCTAAAGTGTATTCATTTTTATTAGGGTTGGAGAAAATTGAAGAGTAAATTAATTATAATTCTGCTTTTATTTTTGCAAAGTAGTGCGCTTACACAAGAAAGCGATGCATATGCAATATGGAAAGAAAAATTGGTGGTTCATGGAGGTTTAAGCTATAGAACAGCTCCTTTCTCAATAAAATATAATTTGCCTAATGATGTAAATAGGTTAAAATATAAAGCGAATATGAATGCTCTACTTAACCTCGGTTTTGCATATAAATGGGCAGCGCTAAAAATTGGGTTACAACTTCCTGGATACATAAGAAATACAGCTAATTTTGGAGAAACCAGTTATTTCGACCTCAACCTTGAATTTGGCGTAAAATCTTGGTATTTTGATATTGAACTGCATACAATGAAAGGTTTTGCGCTGGTTAACAGCGAAAATATTAACCCGAGTTTAGTTAGTCCTAATTCAGAACATTTACTCAAACCCGAAGCCAACTCATCTTCTTTATCTGTGAGTGCTTGGAAATTTTTCAATAAAGCATATCAAGTAAAGCCAGCTATTGGAGTTGTAGGTAGATATAAGAAAAGACTTATTTCTGCTTATTTAAAATCTACGCTAAATGTACACGGTGTAGGCAACAATGCTGCTCTAATGCCCTACTCTTTTATAGATACCATAAATACAATTGCCAGAGCAACCGGATTTTCTGCATTAGATTTTGGAGCTGTACCTGGTTTTGCCTTTGTGGATAACAAGAAAGGTTGGCAATACGGTGCATGGTTTGGTTTAGGAGCTGTTGTTCAAGCCAAGTTTTGGTCGGCCAATAATGTTGCTCGTGGTTTTTTAGGACTTGCACCTAGAATTGATTTGAAGCTAAAAGGAGGTTACAACGTAGACGATTATTTTGTAATGTTCTTGGCAGAGTTTGATAACAAGAGTATTCGCTTTAATGATTTAAGTTACAGACAAATTTATTATCAACTAGGAATAACTGGAGGTTATCGGTTTGCGGTAAAAGAAAAAGCAAAACGCACGAAATAAAGATAAAAAAAAGGGATAACTAAATAGCTATCCCTCCCTAATGTTGTGTAGTAATTATCCTACTACATTCATATCATCTAAAACCTTCATTACACCTCTTACAGCAACTGCAGATTCTTCTAACAATGCTTTTTCTTCAGCGTTTAAGTCAAGTTCAATTATTTTTTCAATTCCGTTCTTACCTAATACAACTGGAACACCTAAATAGATATTATCCATTCCGTATTCTCCTTGTAACCAAGCACAAACTGGGAAAATTCTTTTTTGATCTCTTACAATAGCTTCTACCATTTGAGCAGCAGCTGCTCCTGGAGCGTACCATGCAGAAGTACCTAGTAATTTTACAATTTCTCCTCCACCGAACTTAGTTCTTTCGATAATTTCGTTTAATTTTTCTTTAGAAATTAATTCTGTTACTGGAATACCTCCAACAGTTGTATATCTAGGTAATGGAACCATAGTATCTCCATGTCCTCCCATTAATACCGCTTGGATATCTTTTGGAGAAACATTTAACTCCATTGCTAAGAATGAACGGTAACGAGCAGTATCTAAAACACCTGCCATACCAAATACTCTTGACGGATCGATTTTAGCAGTAAGATACGTACAGTATGTCATAACATCTAATGGGTTAGACACACAAATTATTTTTGCATTTGGAGAGTGCTTCACTACGTTTTCAGTAACAGATTTAACTATCCCCGCATTTGTAGCAATTAAATCATCTCTAGACATACCTGGTTTTCTAGGTAAACCAGAAGTAATTACAACTACATCAGAATCTGCTGTTTTTGTGTAATCATTTGTTGAACCAACAGTTCTAGAATCGTAAAGATTAATTGGAGAAGTTTCCCAAATATCTAACGCTTTACCTTCTGCAAAACCTTCTTTAATGTCTAACAAAACAATCTCGTTAGCAATTTCCTTGTGAGCTAAAACGTTTGCACACGTTGCTCCAACATTACCAGCACCTACTACTGTTACTTTCATTATATTGTGATTTTATTTTTCAAATATTCCCCGCGAAAATACGTATTTTGAGACGAATAGCCTATAAATTAATTGTCTTTTTAAGCAAAAGCTGATTATTGTCAACCTTTTTTAGAAAAGCCCTTAAAAAAAAGAGTTGATTTTACCGAAATCTATTCATTACCAACTCGAAAGACTCAATTCACTTGTGATTAACAAGCAACCATAAAAGCTAATTAAACAACATTCCTTAAAATTCAAGCAAAAAGAAACACTGCATGATTATCTAAAATTCTATTATTTTATCTTTATTTGGCAACTGTAGAGCAAATGTTGCGTTTGACTAATGAAACTGAATGTGGAACAAGAAGCACTAAAAGAAATAATTAAAGGATGTACACTTGGTAATCGAAAAGACCAGGAGCGTCTATTTAAACATTTCTATGGTAAAATGTTAGGTGTATGTATGCGGTACACCAAAGACAAAGATAGTGCGCAAGAAGTTGTACAAGAAGGTTTCATTAAGATCTTTGATAAATTAGGTGAGTTTGACTTTAAAGGATCATTTGAAGGTTGGATTAGACGAATTATGGTAAATGCCTCAATTGATGCTACCCGTAAATTAAAAAGGAGTCCAATTAGAACAGATGAAACGTATTTATTTGTAGAGAAAACCCAAGAAGATAATTTTGATTTTGAGCAGCTAACAAAATTAAAGGCAGAATATGCTGTGCAAGCTATCCAGCAATTATCTCCAGCTTACAAAGCCGTTTTTAACTTGTACGTTATAGAAAACTATACGCACAAAGAAATTGGTGAAATTTTAAATATAAGCGAGGGAACGTCCAAGTCAAACTTATCTAAAGCAAAGATGAAATTAAAGAAATTACTAGAAGAAAAATTTGTCAAAATAGACGGATGAAAGATTTTGAAAAAATATTAAAGGAAAAACTCGAAAACTTCGAGATGCCTTACGATGCTTCTGCTTGGAACGCTATGCAATCCAAATTAGGAAGTAACACTGCTCAACCTAAAAATTATAAGTGGTTGTATTTAGTTGCCGGTATTTGTGCCGTAGCTTTATCAACTGCTGTATTCTTTTACGCTTCTGAAAGCAATTCAGATAACGTTGAACAAGTTGCAGATAAACAATCATTTAAAGAAACGCAACCAAACGGTAAAACAGAACATACAGAAGAACAACTAATTACATCGGACAAAACAGAAGTAAACAACCTCGCTGAACTATCGAGTGATGCTAACAATCCTGTTGCTGAAGTTAACAGAGATATGAAGGATGAATCTTCTGTAGATAATACTCAAGAAAATCAAGAAAACAGCCGATATATAACTGAAGAAAACTCAGGAGTAGAGAAAAAATCGACTCACACTCAAACAAATCTAGGAAACGATGTGCCGGATGCAGAAGATGTGATCACCTCTCATGAACGACCTACGAATAAAACCTACGCAGAAGGATCTATTCTTTCTTCTAAGCTTTGTGCAGGAGATGCTTTAATCATTACAAATCAAAACGAGGACGAAACATACGTTAAGGCGCGTGTAAATGAAGAAATTTTCACTTTAGCCAATAATGAATCCATAGAAATAACAGTGGATATAAATACGGCTGTAGAATTTTTAGATGGAAATAATGAAGTACTCAATTCTAAACCTATAACGGTGTTTGCTTTACCCAACGCTTCTTTTACATATGAAGCAAATTTGATTGAAAAAGGAGTTCCTGTTATTTTTGTAGAAACACCTAGTAGTATAAAACCAGAATGGTCAATCAATGCTGAGCAGGCAACCTTGCTAGATGATAATCATATCGCAATTTTCGAAACAGGAAAGAATATACTTAGCGCCAGTTTTACAGACAATAACGGGTGCAAATCGAGTGTAGAAAAATCAATTAACATTACAGAAGAATACAACCTTTTAGCACCAACCGGCTTTATACCAAACAGTCTACGCATAGAAAATATGTTCTTTATGCCTTTTGCTCTAGAACAACGAAACACTGCATTTACGATGATTATTGTAAGTACACAAGACGGCGGTATTGTTTTTGAAAGTAATGATGCTACTGTGAAATGGGATGGAATTGACAAAAGAACTGGAGCGTTAGTAGATTATAACACACCTTTTGTTTGGCAGGTTAAACTAGAGAATCCTTTGCCCAACGAAAAAAACACATATAAAGGTTCAGTTCAAATGCTAAAAACACCTTAAGTAATTTTAACTAGAGAAGAACGACTCTTTTGCCTAGCAGAGAGTCGTTTTTATTTTACACCGTTTTCTTTCTTAAACAAAAGGTACGCTTGCCTTACTTTTTCCCTTGTTTCTATTGCACTAAGTAATTCTGGATGAATTGGTGTATGTGCCAATTGTTGCTTGTATTTTAAAAGCTCTAACCTTATTTTTAAGGTATCTGAAGTTAAATATTGATCAAAAAATAAATTAGAAACTGCTTTTATTGCTAAAGCATTGGGATGAACGCCATCCGGTTCAAAAAACCGATAATCTCTGAGCTCATCTACAATTAATTCATACGCCATAAAATAGGAAACACCCGCTTTTCTTTCTAATTCTTCGATCGACTGAAATAGTTTCGCTTTACTCCTATTATTTTCAACTAAACCATCTTTTTTATGTCTAACAGGAGAAACCGTATAAATAATGTTCAAAGATGGGTTTATCCTTTTCAACTCAGCTATAACCTTTAATTGGCCTGCAACAATGTCAGAAACATCGAGCATTTTTTTTGTAAAATTTATTTGGCTTACTTTATGACAATTGGCAACGATATTTGAACTACTTTTTTCCTCATAAACCCAAGCTGTTCCGAAGGTAAGAAACAAAGTATTTGCCGTTTTTAGATAATTCAAAAACGCATTCCTCAACTCTTCTAAAGCAATTATATAGGCTTGTTTATTTAATCCGTACACCTTTGCATTTGCATGATAATTTAACACAATGTTTTCTCGTTGTATGAAAGCGGATTCAGAAAACAAGATGTTGTTTTCATTCAAGATAAACTGCTCAATGGCTTTCGGACTAAAAAGTGTACCAAAAGGATTACTTTGAGATTGAAAGTCAGATTGAACTAGTGCAGTGTGAATATTTTGAGAAAAGCAACTGCCTAAAAAAGCAAATTTACTTTTATACGTATGTATTTTAAGATTATCTACTTTCACGTTTAACCATTTTTTTTGTGGTAATTAACCATTTCATCTAAAACGGTTCTCCAGCCTTTCCAACTTCCATAATTCCCAATGGTTTCATTGTGCCATATAGAAATAAATTCACCACCATATTTTACAGCCTCATCATAAAGGTCTTTTACCTTTTGAATGGCATCAACTACAGAAAGATTTAGATACTGATTTAAGGTTCCGTCCATATACGCAAATGGATGTAAAGTTAAGGGTGTAATTTCATTTCTTAACAAGTCAAAGAAAGGTACTGCTCTAGTCGTACCTAATCGAAATCCTACGGCGTCTGCATATCCTGTTGTATAATCGTTTGTAATATCAAGCTGTATTAAATCTCTATAAGTATGCGGAATGTTTAATTTAAGGAAGTGCTGTCTACTTTCAAAAATTTCTCTTTTTATAACTTCATTTAACCTAGCTTTCTCTTCTTTTAACTGAGATAAATTAGCATTACTTTTATAACTCGGATGCAGGCCTATATCAAAATTTTGTGATAATTGATTGATGTGACGTTGGTGCCGAACATCTTTCATACTTATATTTCTATCAAACTTTGTAAAATCGCCTACTAAGTAAAAGAGTTTAACACCTATCTCTTTATCCTGCAACGTTTGCATATAGCTAAACGTATCATAAGGATCTTTCATTTTACCAGAACGTACTGCTCTTCTCTCCTCAATTCTCTTTCTATTGAATCGAACTAAGTCTTTAAAAAAAGATAGTTTTCCGCGTATGCCGTCTTTAAAGCGATATGCAAAAGTATTATCAATATCAAAGGTTGTAAGGAGCTTTAGTTGCTTGTTTGGAAATTGAATAAGAAACCCCTTTTTATCCAGGTACTTTAAGAGAATTAATGTCCATTCATCTGCCTTGCACTTCTCTAACCAATCAAATCTCGCTAAAAGTGAGTGTTTTGAAATAGCTCTATTGTGTTCATCTCTTTTCTTCGGAACATAGTTGGTGTAATCCGACAATAAATAAAAGACAGATGCAAAAGGATCAGGAATAGTATAGAAAGACAGGAAATCTGTATTACTCCATTTAAAAAGCGTAATATTCTTTTCAATCTCTTCTTTTATATCTTCTTCGAATAGTAATTGCGCTGGCAGAAATTGAAGAACAGCGTTGAATTCTTTATCAGAATAATTGAATTTATCACCTTTAAAGGCTTCAAAACGTTCAACATCATTTGTTAACTCATAATCATTTCCATTTCTTTTAAAAATGAAATCAAATGTAAAGATTTGTCTTTCTGTGATATAGTCAACAAAAATAAGTATCAAAACAACTTCAGTATTTCTGAACAAATGAATTCTGCAGCTTTTGCATCTCCATAAAACGCAGGATAGGTAAAGTCTGTATTTGTATTAAAGTAAGTAACTGCATCAAGTATTTTTGCCTTATCCGCATTTACAATTTTAGCATTTCCGTTTTCTACAATTTCTACCCATTCTGTTTCTGGACGTAAAATGACGCAGGGTTTCTTAAAGAAAAAAGCTTCTTTTTGAAGTCCTCCACTATCAGTAATAACCATTTTACAATTCTTTTCCAGTGCAATTATATTGAAAAACGAAACGGGTTCCTTAATCATTAATTGTTGGTGATTAAAGATTGTTTTTTTCAATGTTTCGTTCTCTAATTGCTCAATACATTTCTTGGTTCTTGGGTGCAAAGGCAAAACAATTTTTGCATCTTTATCGTGGGCACTAATTTCTAACAGCGCTTCAAAAATGGCCGTTAAATTTTCTGGATTATCTGTATTGTCTCCTCTGTGAATTGTACAAAGGTAAAAGTTATCTTTTTCTAAGTTATTCTCTTGTAAAACAGTTGCTTTTTCATCTGCCAAAGTAGAAAAGTACATACTGTTGTCGTACATAATATCACCACAGAGAAATACTTTTGGGTTATCGGGAGATGTTTTTCTATCTTCTTTATGCAAAAATCCTTCTCTTTTTAAGTTATCTACTCCTGTTTGCGTAGGAGAGAACAACAAAGTAGATAAATGATCACATACAATGCGATTTATCTCTTCTGGCATAGATTTATTGAAAGAGCGAAGTCCAGCTTCTATATGAATTACTGGAATTCCTAGTTTACTTGCTACAGTTGCTCCTGCCAAGGTAGAATTTGTATCTCCGTAAACTAATAACGCATCGGGTTTTTCTGCGTTTACCACCTCTTCTAAACGCACTAACATTTCTGCGGTTTGTGTTGCATGAGAGCCTGACCCAACCGCTAAATTATACTGTGGTTTTGGTATGTTCATCTCTCCAAAAAATATATCCGACATATTGGTGTCGTAGTGCTGCCCAGTATGCACAACTATTTCTTTTAATGCATCTGCATAATGATTGGCAATAGCTCTGCTAATTGCTGCAGATTTAATAATTTGTGGACGCGCACCAATAATTGAAATTATCTTTTTCATTGTTGAGATTTAACTAAGACTCCAAAAATAGAAATATCTGTTTAGTTAGCGTCTGTTTTACATTAAACCTTCGTCTTGGAAGCTCAAATATCCCGAATCTGTAAAAATAAGATGGTCGAGAATACTAATTTCTACGAGTGCACCAAATTCTTTCATTTTTTTTGTTAACCTTAAATCTTGTTCGCTGGGTTTTAAATTTCCTGATGGATGATTATGGGCAAGAATACATCCGCATGCTTTCAAATCAATCAGGGTTTTAAAAATGACTTTACCATCTGCAACTGTGCCAAACATTCCTCCTTTTGATACACATAAACTTGCAATTACATGATTTGCGCGGTTTAAAGCCAAGATATGAAATTCTTCATGACTCAAATCTAAAAAAGCGGGCTTTAAAATGTCATAAGCCGTTTTACTCGATCTTACCGTTTTCGCTTTAGGTTGAGGTTCTGTATTTCTTCTTCTTCCTAATTCAATGGCTGCAATTAACTTAATGGCTTTGGCTTCTCCAATTCCTTTAAAGGCTTCCAATTCTCCTACAGACATTTTACCAAGTTCATAGAGCGAATTTTCTTTTGTATTTAAAATTTCTTGAGCAAGATCAACTGCCGACTTCTCTCGGGTTCCTGAGCCTAACAAAATAGCCATCAGCTCAGAATTACTGAGGCTCGACTTTCCTTTTAATAATAATTTTTCGCGCGGGCGATCGTCTTCCGCCCATAGTTTAATAGATTGGTTCATTGTAAAAGTTTCACTTAAAGATACAAAAAAATCCCAAAGTAAAACTACCTTGGGATTCTCTTTTTTTAAGCTTTTACCTTAATTAGATAATCGCATCTAATTTAGAAGTCAATTGTCCTTTTGGAACAGCTCCTACTGATTTATCTGCTACTTCTCCACCTTTAATAAATAAGATAGTTGGAATGTTACGCACACCAAACTTAGCAGAAACTCCTGGGTTTTGATCTACGTTTACTTTACCGATAATTGCTTTTCCGTCGTACTCTGTATGCATTTCGTCAATGATTGGACCAACCATTCTACATGGTCCACACCATTCTGCCCAAAAGTCAACCACAACTGGTTTATCTGAATTCATTACTACTTCCTCGAAGTTTGCATCTGTAATTTCTACTGCCATCTTATTAATTTTTAATATTTTTATTTTCCTGAGTTTAAAAATAACTCTTCCACCCTATACACCAAAATTTTTGCCATTTATTTTTATACGACAACTTGGCAGTTTTTCTGTTACCTTCGCACTCATTTGCTAACAATGCTTTGTCGCATTTTGTTCCAAACCCTTACTTTTTTTTACAACAAATAATAGATCTAACTCTACCTAAAAATGCTAGACGCCTATACTTAGAAAGAAAAAGTTCTATCTTTATATTCACACTAGCAATAAATAACTTAAAAATATGAAAGCCTACAGTTTTTTACTACTACTCTGTTTATTTAGCTCTTGTTCTACTTACAAAGGAGAGAGTATGACGGGTAATGCATCAATAACAAATGCTAGTTTTAGTACAGTTGGCTTGGCTACCGGTTCTGCGTCTGCTCGATACTTTTTTGGAATCAGTTTCTTTTCTTCAGATGGATTAGTAATGGATGCGAAAAAGAACCTTTACGCACAGACAGCATTGAAAGATGGACAAGCTCTGGCAAATGTTACGGTAGACTTTAAAATTAAACTATTCTTATTTTGGGTAAAACAAACAGCCACGATTTCGGCGGACATTATTGATTTCAATACGCCAGAGTTTATAGCGTTTGACCAAATACCAAGAATCAATCCTCATGATTTAGTAGTTCAAAATCTGAACCAGCACAAGGAAGAAAACACTAATCTTAGTACTGCATTTTCAATGAATGATCTCGTTTTCTATTCTAAAAAACACGATAAAACTGGAAAAATCATAGAAATTAACGAAGAGTATATTGTTCTTGAAGTACAAGATGAAACAGGTTCAATAAAATACATTAAATCAACAACAGATAAATTATATTTCATTAAAAAATTCAATAACGGTAAGGCGTATGGCATAGACGACCAAGTTATTTTTGAGGATTATTACGGATTAAAAGTAATGAGCAGCATAGTAGGTATTTCGGAAAATTCATACAAAATTTACTCACCTATAAATTCTACCATAAATACAATTAAAGAAAGTGAGATTTTCGGTCGCAACGAATAAAGCAACGCATTTCTTTTATTTCTTTATGAATTCGGGTTTTAACTGCTTTTCTTTAATCAATGCTGTCCAAAGTGTTATTTTACCATTATCCATTCTTGGCCAAATCGGTCGAACAACCCCTTTCACAGCTGCGATATTGTTATAATCTCCAAAAAATATAGCCTCACTTGGAACAAATGGAGATTCACTAATGGTATACGCTGTAAAAGTTTCTCCCTCATCTTTAGAAACAGCCAAAACTACATCTGTTTGATTATCTTCATAATTAGATCTATCGAAATAAACAAAATAAATATGTCCTGAACTCTGGTCTATCGTCATCCATGTAAAAAACTGATGCGTTTTAGTACTATCTTGATTTACTCTTTTGGGTGCAGTCCAAGTAAAACCGCCATCAGTAGATTTAGACATGAATATATCTGTATTATCCAAACCATTTCTTTGGTCAGACCAATTGATAAACAAGGTATTTGTTTTTCTTGAACATGTTAATATTGGAAGTCCATTACACCTATTAATACCCGGTATATCTATTGCCCAGCCTTCTGGTTGATTCGCAATTTCTATTTCTTTGTTTAACCACGTTTCTCCGCCATCCTCAGATTTATTCATTACTAAGCCATGCGGACCTGTCCAGATAACATAAAGATTACCATCATTATCAACAGTAGGTACAGCGCCTTCTACCGTATTATCTCCATCCAAACAATCTCCACCGCGGATAGAAATACGCTTTGGATCGCTCCATGATTGTCCTCCATCTGAAGACTTTGAAAAGACTATGTGCGAAGAATCTGTTGGGTTACTAGAATCATATGCATCAAACTGTGTCCAAGTTAAATACATTTCATTCTTTGTTGGATGTTCTGCAACCCAATGTTTATCTTGTACCTTTGGTGTATTTGGGGCTGGGAAAGTTCCGTCGTTGAAATTACCCTGAATTGTATTTGAAGACTGACAAACGATTCTATCCAACCATTGTCCACCCGGAGGATTACTCAAGTGAAAATAATGTACTTTTCCATTTTTATCTATGTGAAGAACAGGATCTCCACCAACGCCATAAGCCGGCGACATGAGAGATTTTTCTTTCCAAGATTTTCCTCCATTTTTTGAATAGTAATAGTCATTCATAACAGACCCCGCAACCATTCTTCTTTTTCTATTAGGATGAATAGCTATACTCGGTTCTACTTGCGAAAACGGATAAGTAGCTAAAACAGGCTTTGGTAATTGAACATTTTTAAAGGGTTGTCCGCATACAAAAAAAGGGACAGCCAGTATCCCTTTTAAAAATAATATATATAAATACTTCATTTTAATTATCTGTTCTTAACCAATAGCGTGCTAGCGATTTCTCGTTTGTATCTAGTTCAAAATCGTAGGTATCTTGTTTATACTCTCCCATTTTTGGCTCAAGTACCATCAAAATATCATCTCTTGATATTATCAATGTAAAAGCTTCATTCGACTTTAAGCCATCTACATACTGATTAAAGCTTGTAGCATCTACCCTAAAGCCATTGAAAGAAATAATTTCGTCATTCACGCTTAACCCTGCTTCTTCTGCAGCACTATTTGCTCTTATTCTTCTAACTACAACATTTCCGTTGCTGCCTGAAACAGATGCTCCAAAAGAAGGTTTTGCAGTACTGATATCTTTCACTTCTAAGCCAACTTCAGAAAAATATGCATTGTAAGGTATTGTTTTAACACCAAAAATGTAATCTCTAAAAAATGCATTTAAATCCATCTTCAAGAAAGATTCTAATTCTTGTTGGAACTCATCTTCTGAAAAACCTCTGTTTAGCTCTTTGTAGTATTTATTCCATAAGACACGCATAAAATCATCTAACGACTTTTTCCCTTTGTACGTTTTAATAATCATTGCATCAATAACAGACGCTAACAATTGTCCTTTTGGATAGTAAGAAACCGTTGTATTAGAACTATTTTCATTTGAACGATAAGCTTTAATCCAAGCATCATAACTCGCGTGGGCAACAGGTTGAACTTTGTTACCAACAGAACCTTCTACGTAATTTATAGTAGATTTCAATTTACTTAAATACTCATCTTCACTGTAAAAACCAGCTCTTCTAAGTAATAACTCGTCGTAATAAGAAGTAAAACCTTCCATTACCCATAATAAAGAAGTGTAGTTTTCTTCGTTATAATTGAACGGACCTAGTTCTACCGGTCGAATACGCTTCACATTCCAAAGGTGGAAATACTCGTGTGCTACTAAGGATAAAAAACCAAGATAAGCGCTTCCTTCGTAGGTCCATCTATTTACACTCAGCGTTGTAGAAGCGCAGTGTTCTAAACCTCCACCTCCGTTTACCACGTTGTGTATAATAAATAAATATTCTTTGTTCGGATTTTCATTAAAAACATTTGTTGCGCTTTCAACTACAGCAGCCATGTCTTTTTTCAATGTTGGAATATCATAATTACCTACACCGTACATTGCGACTGTATGTTTTACACCTGCAGCATCAAAAGTAAATGTTTCTTGGTTTCCGATTTCGATAGGAGAATCTGCTAGGTGATCGTAATTTTCAAAAGTAAAAACCTTACTGTTATTTTCATTTGCTAAACCTTCTCCTTTTGTTGGTAAAGCTGTACTTATTTTTTTAAAGCTTTGGTGAGGAGTTATTTGAAGTTCTCCACTTAGATTTTTATGGTTTTCTGGATACATGAATACGCTAGATCCGTTTACATATCCATGCGTTAAGTCTAAGAAAGAAGTTCTAACAGAAAGTTCAAAAGCATACACCTCATAATTTACTTTCACTTCTTTAGCGCTCCCCTTTTCTATTCTCCAAGTATTTTTATTGCGTTTATAAACTTCTAACTCTTTTCCGCTGCCGTCTTTTGCTTTCACCAAGTTTACGTGTCTAGCAAATTCTCTAGCTAAATAAGAACCTGGCGCCCAAATTGGCATTTGAATGTCTATATAATCGCCTTCAAAATCATTTAAATTCATTTCAACCTCAAAGTAATGGTTTTGAGGCATTGGCATTGTAAGATGGTAATTTACAGATTGTGCATAGGTTACTAACGAAAAGATAAAAAGTAACGACGTATAAAAAAAGTTCTTCATTGTGTTCATATGATTTTTGTTCAAATATATAATTTACAAGATAAATAATTAGCTTTGTTATGAACAAGAAACAAATACTTTGCCATGAATAAATGGATTATTGCACTTTCGACACTTGCTTTATTTAGCTGTAAAATGGACAACACAACAACAGAAAACGGAGCTAACATAAGCTCTGAAGAACTTATTAAGCTTAAAAATGAAGTAAACCAACTGCGTTTAGAAAGCCAAAATAAAGATTCTGTCATCAATGAGTCGATTGCTTTTTTTAACGAAATACAAGATAACCTTGCAAAAATTAGTTTAAAAAAGGACGAGATTAGAATAAAATCTGAGAGTCCAGAACTTGCTACAGACGGCAGAGATTGGATTATGCAGCAAATTCAGGAAATTAATTCACTTAGAGAACAAAACGCAAAACGTGTAAGACAGTTACAAGGAAAGCTGAAACAAAAAGACATCAAAATTTCCGAAATGCAAGGAATGATAGACAGACTTGTACTTCAGATCAAATCAAAAGACGAACAAATTGAATCCTTACAGAATCAATTGGCAGATTTAGATATTGAGTATTCAGAATTATTTGATGAATACCAAGAGCAAGTAGATTTGGCCTTGGATGTTATGCACGAGCTCAATAAGGTATACTACACAATGGGAACACAAGAAGAGTTGATGGCAAACGGCGTAATTGAACAAGCCGGAGGTTTTATAGGAATTGGTAAGAAAACGGATTTAAGCGACGAAATGAACCAAAGCTATTTTACGGCAGCCGATAGAACTAAAATTACACAAATTACAGTAATTGGAGAGAAACCAAAACTTATTACCGACCATTCTTCTAGCGCTTACAAGTGGGAAGAAAATAAATTAATCATTACAGATTACGAAAAGTTTTGGCGAATAAGTAAATACTTGGTTATTGTAACTAAATAAGTAACTTTTAAAGAAGAAAATGGGAAAGCTAAACTTTCCCATTTTTTTTAAAGTAAAGATTTTAAATCATCTAGTGTGTTTGCTTCTTCGGCTGTTTTATCAATTCTCCACCTGTGAATACGCGGAAACCGAACGGCTACTCCACTTTTATGTCGAGTAGACTGCGCAATCCCTTCAAAGGCAATTTCAAATACTAACTCAGGTTTAACTTGTTTAACTGGTCCAAATTTCTGCACAGTATTTTTACGAATGAACTGATTGATTTCTTTAAACTCTTTATCTGTTAAGCCAGAATATGCTTTTGCAAACGTAATCAACTCGCCATTATCCCATAAACCAAAGGTTAAATCTGTATACAAATTTGCTCTTCTACCATGACCGCGCATAGCGTAAGTCATCACAGCATCTATTGTATAAGGATCTACTTTCCATTTCCACCAATTTCCTTTTTTTCTTCCTATCTCATATTTAGACGACCGTCTTTTTAACATTAACCCTTCTGTTCCGTTTTCCCTGGCTTTTATTTGTTCTTCTTTGAGATTTTCCCAGCTGTCTGTTTCAATCGTTTGGGAAAGCATAAGACAACTCAAATTTATAGACTCTAGTAATCTAACTAACGTTTCTCTTCTTTCAGATAATTGTTTTTCTCGATAATCTTGAGATTCATATTCTAATACGTCGTATACCATAAAACGAATAGGAACCTCTTCTAATAATTTTTTTCCAACGGTTTTTCTACCTATTCTACGCTGCATGTCATGAAACGTCATAGGTTGGTTGTCTTTCCAAGGCAAAATTTCACCATCTAAAACAAAGTTGTCAATTTGGCATTCTCGCAAAACGGCAAACTCCGGATATTTATCCGTAACAAGCTCTTCTCCTCTACTCCAGACAAAAATCTCTCCATTTCTTTTTATAATCTGACCACGAATACCGTCCCACTTTAGCTCAATTTGCCAATCTTTACAAACCCCTAATTTACTTAAATCGTTTTCTAAGGGATAAGCCAAGTAAAACGGATAAGGTTTTGAAGCATCATCTGCGGGATTGTAATCAATTATTAATGAATTAAAAGTATGTGTAATGGGCGACCAATTTCCCATAATTCTATGTGCCAGAACATTTTCTTCAATACCAGTAGCAAGAGATAGTCCTTTAACTAAGTTTTTTTGAGAAATACCAATTCTAAAACCTCCTGTTAAAATTTTATTAAAGATAAAACACTCTGCTTGTGTAAAGTTTTTCCAAAGCTCTTTTACTTTTTTCTCTTTCGCACTCTCCTCTAACCCTTTAAGCTCTATAACAAGCTCTATAACTTCCGTTAGTGTATAATTACTTGATCTGTCTTGCTTATTCAATAAAGAAACTGTTTCCGCTAAATCTCCTACGATGTGATAGCTTTCTTCAAATAACCAAAGTGGTAAATGTGCTTCTTCTGCAGCCCATTTTCTTATTAAAGCTGCGGGAACTGCCCTTTTTGGTCTTCTACTGGTGAACAAAGCAATAGCCCAAATTTTATCATTATCGTTTGCTGAACCAAAATAATCAGCAATAGCAGCTATCTTTAAGGTAGTTTTTGTAGTTTCATCTACTTTTCTAATAAAGTTTGCAAACGCTTTCATTCTGTTTCCTCCTTTTCTTTTTCGTCTAAAGACTCACCCTCGAATTCTGTACTTTCAACTGTTGCATTGTATCCAATACTATTTAAATATGTTGAAAAGACAGAAGTATATCCGTGCGTTGTAATGATATTTTCAGCACCTGTCTCTTTTATTGCCATGAGCAAACCCGACCAATCTGCATGGTCAGACAGTACAAATCCTCTATCCGCTCCCCTACGTCTTCTTGCACCTCTCAAATTCATCCATCCAGAAGTTACGCCAGTTGAGAAAGGTTGCATTTTTTTGGTCCAACTTGATCCCATTGCCCCAGGAGGAGCAATAATTAAATTCCCTTTAAACTTATCCTTAGTTGTTTCTTTCGTTATTCTATTCGTTGCAGGTAGTTTTACTCCTTCTTCTCTAAACAATTCGTTTATGTTTTCGACCGCTGCATGCGTATAAACAGATCCAATAGTCGTATCTATATTTTGTAATAACCGTTGTGCTTTACCTAAACTATACCCAAAAAGTAGAGAAGACTTTTCTTCTTCTCTATTCTTTTTCCACCAAGCGTTAATTTGGTCAAAAACATCTTGCTGCGGTTTCCATTGAAAAATAGGGAGTCCGAAAGTACATTCTGTAATAAAAGTATGACATTTCACCGGTTCAAAAGCTTGAGAAATACCATCATATTCAACTTTATAATCTCCACTGGCAACCCAAACTTCTCCCTTATACTCGACACGTATTTGCGCACTCCCAATTACATGACCAGCAGGATGAAAGGAAAATTTTACTCCATTAATGATTATGGTTTCGTTATAGTTTACTGTTTGACAATTAATTTTTCCAAGTCTAAACTCAATTATTCTTTTTGTTAATGTATGACACAAATATTTTCTACTTCCCCAACGGGCGTGGTCTGCATGACCATGAGTAATTAGTGCATACTCTACGGGCTTCCATGGATCTATGTAAATTTCGGCTCTTTGGCAATAAATACCTTTATCTGTAAATTGAAGGAGTGGTACTTTCATCTCTAATTAAACTAAAAAAGCGTGTTATTTGTTTAATAATTGAAATTAAAAGTTGGCTCTTTCTCATTGTAGTAACTAGAAATGAAGCATATAAAAAAACATCCTCTTTTTTTATTTAAAAAACTGATATTTTTATTTTGAGGTATCAATGCTTTTACTAATTTTGCACCCACGTTCTTTTAAGGATTTTGGTGAAGTGGGTGAGTGGCTGAAACCACCAGTTTGCTAAACTGACGTGCGAGCAATCGTACCGCGGGTTCGAATCCCGCCTTCACCGCAAAAATTTTTAATTAATTTTGAAAATTAGTTGGAGTTTAAAAAAGATACAATATCTTTGCACTCCGATTTAAAAAACAATTAACGAATTGTTTTGATTAATTGAAATACTGAATAAGTCAAGAGAGTCATTCTCGGGGTGTAGCGTAGCCCGGTCATCGCGCCTGCTTTGGGAGCAGGAGGTCGCAGGTTCGAATCCTGCCACCCCGACACGGGGATGAGAAATCATCCCCTTTTTTATTTGATTTCTTTTTGATTTATTTGGGCTCGTAGCTCAGCTGGATAGAGCACCTCCCTTCTAAGGAGGCGGTCAAAGGTTCGAATCCTTTCGGGCTCACTCTAGCGGAGAACTGATCATAATTAATCAGTTCTCCGCTTTTTATTTTGTCTAAATCATTTGACAACAAAGGGATTAAAGAAAATATAGAATTTATTTTTTTGGTTCGAACTTTCCCATTTAACTTGTTATAACCTATTCCGGAGGGAAACACCAAATTCTGTATTTTTTTCTTTTGAGTTAAGTCTCCAGACACCCATAATTCATTCAGATTAGAAGATATTCTTGTGGCTTTTTCAATGGCTTTTTGAAGGTTCGAACTCGAAATTGAAGAATCAACTAAACTTGTTTCTAATTCACTTATCTCATCTTGATATTTTTCTTGAAACTTCTCATAGATTTCTTTGTTAATTTCTCCAATAGCATACCTTTCTTGAATAGTTTCTAATTTAGATCGTAATCCTGTAAGTTGTTTTTTTACACTTGATTTACTCTCCTTATTTTCTTTAGTCAATGACTCATAGATATAAGTCATGACATCTTTCATTATATCAATGTATTTATAATCGAGTTGATAATAGCTTAATTTTTTTTCAAACTGTAAATGGAGTTTTTTTGCTGATTTATTGCAGCAACAACCCTTCGTTCTACATTTGTAATAATACAACCCCTTTTTTTTAACCAAATATCCTGTTAAAGGCTTATTACAAGACTCACAATGAATAAAATGCTTTAATGGTAACATTTCGTTGTCTGTCTTATATTCCTTTAACTGAGAAGTTCTTTCTGAATTGATTATTAAAAAATCCTTTTTAGAAATTAGAGGCTCGTGCTTCCCTACTATTATTTCTCCCGGTACCATCCTTGATACAAGAATTCCGCAATAAAAAGGATTCTTGAAAACTTCATGTAATCTACGTTCATTTACTTTCACTCCTAATGCATTGAGTCGTCTCACGATTTCAATATTGGAATATGTATTACCTAACTTCCACTTAAATGCTTTCTTGAGTTGTTTTCCACTCTCATTGATCACAATGTCCCATTCTACCGCCTTGTGGTATTTTTTCTTATTGGTATAACCCAAAGGAGGAGTCCATAACCAATAACCTTTTCGCAACAAATCACTCATAGCAGTAATTGTTTTATCCCTTCTAAGTTCATTGTCAAATTGACTAAACATATAGAACAAATTCTGTTGAAACTTTCCTGAAGCAGAAGTTGCATCCACTTCTTGAGTAACCGCCTTAACTTGTATACCTTGTCCGAGTAATTCATGCGTGATTTGTGAAGCGCTTGATCCTGTTCTTGAGAATCTATCATAGGAATAAACAATAATATAACCTATTGAACCACTCTGCTTGACATACTTTAACATTCTCCTAAATTCTTTCCTGTCATCACTTTTAGCCGACTCATGAGTTCCTCCAAAATAACCTACGATATTTAAACCATTTGCTTTCGCATAATTATCACAATACTTTTTTTGAGTCCCTAGACTTGTATTTGTATCAGCTTGTTCTTTAGTAGACACGCGAGTATAGATAATAGCATTATTATTTTCTCCAAGGACTTTAATCTCTGGGCTAAATTTCTTGAATTCATGCAGTTTATCCATAATTACTTGTTTTTATAGATTGAATTATCAATTGACAATATTTCTCTAGTTCACGTAAAACTAATTCGGCTGATTCTGATGAACTACCAAACTTTTTCAACTTTTCTTTTACAGCATTTCTTTTTTGTTGTGTTATTTTTGATAAATCAAAACCACGTTCATTTTTATTATTTATTTTCAATTTTATATTCCATGTGCTTTATGTCCCATTTGGGTGATAAAAGCGAGACTTTATTTTGTCCGGTTATTCCGGTATGTCTTTTAATTTAACCGATACTTCATTTTTAAAATGGACTGGCTTTCCGTTTCGTGTACTGATAGTAATAGTCTGATAGCCATTTTTAACTATATGTTTTGCAAACTCTTCAATAGCTGTAAGCTTCTTATCCTCTATTACAATCAACCTATCTACCTCATCATTATTTTTCATTATCCTCAACTCTTTAATCGATTTATTTCTAATCAATTCAAGTATCTTCATTTCATCTTTAGAGACAATAGATACCTTATTGAACCATTTTTTTTCGCTCCAATCCTCAATTAGGTGACTAAGTGCATTTGAAAGTGAAAGTAAAAGATGCGGACTTTTAGCATACTCTTCAAATCCAGGCACATTTTTCTTTATTAATTCATGCTTATCATATATATAAGGTAAGCATTCTCCATCTACCGAAACCATATAACTTACATCTCTTCTAAAAATTATTGCATACAAAACCATTAATTCAAAAACATCTATCTGGTTCTTCTCCATTTCTCTTATAAAGCTTGGATCATGTATAATATTTTTATATTCTTCGAGACTACCATCCTTTTCAGCTAATTTTTCTAGAATAAACTTTACTTGCTCGGAAGCCATGACTTCCTTAAAACTTATCTCTGAGGTTAACAAATGATTCTTTATTTTTTTTATTTGATTTAATGAAACATCAAATGACCTTAATTGCTGAATCAATTTAATCCATACCGCTTGCTTTAATGTATATTTTCTTCGAGTAGTTGAACCAACTATTAATTTAGGAAGTATATCTTTTTTAGCCCAGTAGGTTGCATCTCTTGCTGTAACACCTAAATCACTTATCGTAAACTGAGGAATGTTCATAGCCTTATTTAGACCGGGATAGTCATCTTGATATTTTGAGTTTAAGAGAATATGTAATTCTTGCTCATTAATTATATTATTTTTTTCTAACATATATGTAATAAATATTATATTTGCAATTATACGAAAAATTAAACTGATAAAAATGAAAAAAGAAGAGTTTTTAAAAAAAGTACAAGAAGTATATGAAAACGAACATATTTCAAATGAAAGGAAGGCACCCATTGATATGAGTCTGAGTCAAAGGATACTATATAAAAAATGTATGGTACAGTTGGAGAAAATGGAGAAAGGATATATCAGACTAATGAATAAATGGGGTGAATCTTATGAAGACCATGTTGATTTCATAAATGCATCTATAATGATGGATGTATATATAACACAAATACAAGCACTAAGTTTATTTGATGTTCAACTACAAGATCCAAATAATCCTGAAATAATTGTTGGGTTATTAGACGCAAAGTCAAAGCTTCTTGAATGTCATGCAAAAGAAACAACACTCTTTTAAAAATACTTTTTCAAAGATTAAATCACTACTTGTTGATTAATAAAAATCAATATACAATTTAAACAAGTATCGAAGATATAAATTATTCTATGCAGAAATAAACTAGATTAAAAAGTACTGATTGAATGAACAAAAATGACTTTTTTATTTTCAAGTCAATCCTTCTATTGTAATTGATTTTTTTAAAGGCGCTAATTTTCTAAACTAATTGTCTAATTCTTTCAAATATTTATTATTTATACTTTTAAAAGTATAAATTCTATTTACTTACCTTAAGCTTTCCTATGTTTTAATTAAACCGTTCATACTTTTAAAAATATAAACTAAATTATAGAACTAATTATTATAATTTTTCATAGTAAGGTATTTAATGTTCAAATTACTGCTTATACGAATACCTATTCGATAGTTACCTAAAAACCCATTTTTACATTGATAAGAATAGAACAATATTAAATAAATCAGTATCTGAAAATTTAAATATTAGTTCAGAGAAAAGAATAAAGTTTATCAATCTTATTGATGTAAATCTAATATTGAAAAATCTAAAAAGTACAATTAAACATTATATAGATAAACATAAATTTATGTATTTAAGTATTAATACTTTTAAAAGTATTAATTCTATTTCAATATATCTTCCCAGGCAAATCTAATTTCAATCTATTTGCTCAAATAGTTTAAACTTTTAAAAGTATAAACTAAATATCCGTTTAATAAACCATTGAAAATAACAAAAATTCATTTTTCCTTCTTCCAAAATGTTTCACTTTTTAATTGAATAATTATTAAAAAGCTGCAGTGTAATTAATGATCTTTTAAGAAAAGTACAAAATACTTTTTTTTAAATTCTCGCACTTTAATTATTTTTCAGTTATTCCCAATAAAACTAATTGAATGTTTTAAATTTTCAATAATAATAATAGATCTGGTTCTGTCGCATTAAACTAAAATCTAATGGTTTTTGTCGTTTTTGAATAAAATGAAGGAGTATAAAGACTTGATTAATAGTTTTTTAACTTTTTTAAGGAAGTGCAATTCTATAGAAAAACGTTTGAAAAATAATTAATGCGACAGAACCTTCTCGAGTCCCATTACTATAAATAAAACAAGCAGAGTATTTGATTTGTTTTAAAACTATCAAATTCTGAAAACATAATCTTAGATTCGATAGAACCGCTTCATGGATTCAAATATAGTATATTCACTTCAGCTCCCAATTTATGTCCATAGTTTCCTGTCTAGACGTTGGCTTCTGATTCCCTCCAGTAATTGTCTCTACCCTATTTTCTACATACTTTTTTAAGCCATTTACAGTGAGAACATTATCACTATTGAGGTATTCTAATACACTGAATGTAAATGCGCCATTCTGGATTACTTTTCCATCTACCTCAATAGCTTCCAATGCATTCTGTTTACCTCCAGCTGCGCTAATCACTAATGTACCTGTCTCATTCTGCACATTTACAAATAAGCCCATCATGGTCTCGAAAGCACTCTTTTGCTCCTCTGATGCTCTTCTCATAATAATACCACGGGCCATTGTATCATTCTCAGCACCTCCCAAGAGGACTAAATCATCTTCTCCCTTTGACAAAATTTCATTCTCACCACTGTTACAGGCATCCAATAAAAGCAGTTTTTTTCTTGCTGGAATGCTATCCAATAACCCTTCCAATTCAGCATACAATAAACCTTCTATTCGTGGGTCACTAAAGTTCGTGTTATGCATCGCCAGATAGAAGTTATTTTTGTTATCCAGTAAACCATGTGAACTACAGGAAATAATTACTCGATCGTTCACATTTGTGTTCTGTAAAAGATATTTTTTAAGTGATTGTATATTTTCTTTCGTAACCTGAGAACCTGTTAATAACAAAGTATCTGTATTGCCCATAGTATAGAAGATCTCTCCCAGATCTTTTACATCTTTAACACAATATTTTAAATCTTTTGCTTTTGAATCCTCAAAGTCATTAACGCCAATACCAATGAAAACTGTTTTGGAAACAACATCGTTATTGGTATAGTTGACATATTCAGGGTATTTGAAATTCAGTAAACCAAGTTGATTCATTACCACCACTTGAAGCTTGTTTAATCCAACTGTAAGACGAATATTTATAGTGGTATCCAAATCTTTTGTGTGTAAATGACTTATGGATATTCCGTTTGAACCATAAACGGGTACTTCATTCACTAACACATTGAAACGTTGTAACTCATATTTTGGATCGTGTGCTTTAATCTCGAGTTTAACCTCGCCACTTGTTTTGTTATACTCCAATTCATTCACGATCTCAGCATCGGGAACCGCAATTTCCCTCTTTGCCAACATGTCTTTATCTAATCCTAAACGTTGAATGCGTTTTTCCCAGGCCTCTCGGTAGCTTGCTATTAATTCTTGATCAGCTCCACCAAAGTATCTACCAAGACTATCTAAGACTATATCTGGACGATTATAAACCGGATCTAGCTGATCAAAACTAATCACCTTCAAACTTGGTGAAACATAATGCAGCATTTTACTCGCTTCCTTAGAACACATATAATAAGGAGAATTGGAGAGAGTAATAATAGTGTTCTTGTTATCAAGATATACTAGTTTAAATTTGTCTTGGTCCGTTGCTCTGTCACGAAAGTAATAGTTATACCCATTGCTTTCCAATGCATACATATCTTCATTCAAATTTGATATTCCCTGACTCCACATTTCAGAGGTAATTATTGTATCCACTGGTGCTAATGTCTGCAAATCAAACTCTAATAAAGCACCAATATTTGTAGTTATTTGAAGCAAATCGCGTTTTTCGTCTATTTCTAAATCAAGTGTATGATATTGGTCATTACTTTCAAAGTGTTTCCAAATATCAAAGTAATCTGATGAAATTTTTCTTTTTCCAATTGAATAAATATTAAGATCTCCGTCCGTTGAAAGTATATAAATAGTATTATTCACAAAACGGTAATTAATAATATCATAGAAGCGACGGACCTTGTCCAATTTTATAATACCCAAATCAGAATTAAAAAAATAGAGTCGATTTTTCTTTAATCTTTTGACTTTAAAAGGTAAATCATTTTTTTTCAAAAGATTATTAGAAATCGCCTTATCAGTTTTGAAAAGAATAGAATTATCACGTGTGTAAAATACTTCGAAATTTTCGCTAAAGCTACTAAGATCGTAATCTCTTTCGTTAATGCAGAGTTGATTCAACCGTATCAATTTACTAAAACCCTCGTCAAATGAAGAAACCTCAGTTTTGATAGGTTCAAGTTGACTATAATAATGGTTTCCTTTTTTTACGTTTATATTTTTAGTACTTATAATTTGACCCTCTGAAGTACAAATAATGGTATCAGCAAAAAGTGGGAAAATTGAATAATGGCAATTAAATGGCCTATCAGTTTTTTCCACCTCGTTATTTAAATACTCATTGATTTCTAAATTAAATTGATTCACCTCTGTAAAATCGTCATCCATCGAATCAATGCAATTCAATTTTGGGGATTTAACATAATCAGAATCTAATTTTGGATTGAACTCCTTACGAAGCAAGATTAAATCTCGCGAATAATAATGTACAGATTCTGAGCACTCTATCCTGATATTTTTATTCAGATCCCAAGACAAGTCATTATAAGACCAATTCCAGGATGACTTAGATGAAAAACGAGCGATAATTTGATTTGTTTGAGTTTTAATGTCAAACAAGCCTATCACAAAATTCAATGAATCAGCCTGATAAGAATATCCGAGTACATATAATTTTTCATTATCAAACAAAGCGTCAACTGTAATATCACAAGGCAAGCTATAGGATCGAACCATTTTATATTCGGGTAATTGATAAACATCTACATTTTCATTACCACCGTATGTTGCAAATAAATCTAATTCATTACCCTCTATACCATAAAAACCAGATGCTACAGAGGGGTATACCAACCTCAAACTATCCAAAGATGAAATTTGCGAGCGACTATTTAATATTAAGAATACAAAAATGAAATATATTAGAATTCGTCTCACAGGACAAAAATACAAAATTCTACATTACCTCACCAACACAAAACCGGCCCATTTCATTGGGTTTGTAGGATATTTTGCGCACATTTCTTTTTGGGCCTTTTCAAAGGAGGTTACCGGATTTAAGGTTTTGGTGAGATCTGAGTAGAAAAGGGTCATGAGCTCCATGGTTTCCTTGTCAGGGACAGACCAAAGGGAAACTATCATTTGTTCCACGCCGGCGAGTTTGAAGCCACGCTTGAGGCCAAATGTTCCTTCGGAGCCTTCAATTTTTCCAAGGCCTGTTTCACATGCAGATAGGACAACGAGTTTGGTATTTCGCAGGTTGAGCCCTGATACCTCTAATGCAGTTAAGATTCCGTTTTCTTCGGCTCCGAGCACGTCTAATGTATCACTACCCGTCCATGCCCAATTTCCGCCTGCGAGTATCAAACCACTTCGCACCATTGGGTTTTGACTAAAACGATAGCTGTATCTCAATGAGTTTTCTTTGATGGTCGTATCCAAGGAAGAATACTCCGGAAATGCATAGCCGTGTGTGGCAATGTGCAGTATTCCTTTTGCTTCTTTATCTGTGAGTTTAGTGATGTTTTCCTCTTTGGCATTATAGCCCTCAAGATAGGTGGTCTCCCAATTTTTCGTTTTTGACACAGTGTAAATAGCCTCCGTTTCCTTTTTGGTGCCTTCGAGATAGGCAAGCTTGCCTGAGGTAGAAGAACTACTTCGATTCTTTGAACTTTTGGACTTCTTTGTTTTTTTGGCTTTGGTGCTTTCATCTCCGGGTAGGTAATCGTAGTTTACCCCTCCTATAAGGGCAATACTCGCTTCAAGTTGTTCTTGTTCCTTTTTCTTTAATCCTAAAGCGAGGTATCTTGTGGATGTCAGTTGATGTAATGTGTAACGATTCATTAGAAAAGATGCATTTTCTTCGGTCTTAGTATGTTCAGATTCGATAACGATACCGCGTTTGTTTGTTTTTGCCTCAATGAGCTCATCACCATTTTCTTTTTGTGCATAGATCGCATGAAAAGGTACATTGTATAGCTCACCACTTGGAGCATAGTAAATGGTGTGGACGTCTTTTAGGTGCTGTTCCATAGGTTCCCAAACCAAGGGATAATACGCACTAAATCCTGCATTGGGCTCAATATCTAATAGCCCTTCTTCCATACACAAAGGTGCCAATACAGGAAGCTCTAAATCTTTTCGAATAATGAGGGCTTGATACTGATAGTCTGAATCTTCGTCTACTCTAAAACGCACAAACTCGATGGCTGCTTCTCCATCGCTCAAGTTTTGATGGACCTTATCCCATGTAATCAGCAGGTTTCTTTTTTGGTTTGCATAAGCAGGCCAAGAAAGCTCCAATTGCTTATCCAGGGAATCTGCTTGATGGCGTAGCTTATCCATGAGCTCGATTTTGTCTGAACCGTCAGACTCCAGTTTATTGAGGAGTTTTTTACTGTAACTGAGCTCTTCCCGGATTTCATCGACCTCGGTATAATAATTCTCCTTGCTGATCTTTGTTTCAAGTAATTTACTTTTGGTAATCAATGCTCCATTGTAATTCAAAGCGACTACTTCGGGGACTTTTAGATTTGCTTTACTTGCAAACCAACTTAAATTATCGTAAAAACCCGATTCTAGTTTCCAATACGCTTCTTTTTGATTGTCTGACAGCCATTCAAAGTTTTCAGTAATTTGTTTGGATTTTTTTGTGAAGTTCTTTTTTAAAATCTCATAGGCTTCTTGCTCTTTTTTTAATTTTGTCAAAAAATACGCATAACCGTTTTCAGTGGAAACAAAGCTCGCATGCTCAGCACCTAAGGTTTTCTTTTTGATCTCTAATGCTTGCTTGAAAAAGGGCTCAGCGGATTTGTAATCACCCATATCTGAATACAATAGCCCAAGGTTGTTTAAACTCCCTGCATAATCTGGATGCTCAGCACCTAAGGTTTTCTTTCTGATCTCTAATGATTGCTTGTAAAAGAGCTCAGCGGATTTGTAATCACCCATATCTGAATACAATAGCCCAAGGTTATTTAAACTCGATGCATAATCTGGATGCTCAGCACCTAAGGTTTTCTTTCTGATCTCTAATGATTGCTTGTAAAAAGGCTCAGCGGATTTGTAATCACCCATATCTGAATATAAAATCCCAAGGTTGTTTAAACTCCCTGCATAATCTGGATGCTCAGCACCTAAGGTTTTCTTATAGATCTCTAATGATTGCTTGTAAAAAGGCTCAGCGGATTTGTAATCACCCATATCTGAATACAATAGCCCAAGGTTATTTAAACTCGATGCATAATCTGGATGCTCAGCACCTAAGGTTTTCTTTTTGATCTCTAATGCTTGCTTGTAAAAAGGCTCAGCGGATTTGTAATCACCCATATCTGAATACAATAGCCCAAGGTTGTTTAAACTCCCTGCATAATCTGGATGCTCAGCACCTAAGGTTTTCTTTCTGATCTCTAATGATTGCTTGTAAAAGAGCTCAGCGGATTTGTAATCACCCATAATCTTATACAATATCCCAAGGTTATTTAAACTCGATGCATAATCTGGATGCTCAGCACCTAAGGTTTTCTTATAGATCTCTAATGATTGCTTGTAAAAGAGCTCAGCGGATTTGTAATCGCCCATAGTCTTATACAATATCCCAAGGTTATTTAAACTCGATGCATAATCTGGATGCTCAGCACCTAAGATTTTCTTTCTGATCTCTAATGATTTCTTGTAAAAAGGCTCAGCGGATTTGTAATCGCCCATAGTCTTATACAATATCCCAAGGTTATTTAAACTCGTTATATAATCTGGGCTTTCACGATGGTATTTTTCAAACAAATTCACAGACTTTTGCCAATAATAGTTGGTTGAATCTGTTTTTCCCTTAGTATAATGAGGGTTTCCCTGATAACGCATACTCAAGGCATACCAATAGCTCGTGTCACTTTGTTCTTGAAACGCCAACTGATTCATCTTTCGAGCAATGTGCAAGGCACTGTCTTGCAAATCGGCTTTTCGATAGTCGAGAAACTGTTGTTTTAGGACAGAGAAATCAGTTTGAGCCTGCAAGTTGAGACTTATAATGAAAATAGTGAGTAAAGTGAATTTTAATTTCATAGAACCTTATTTACTGAAAAACTATAGATTGATTTCAAAAAAGTAACTAGAAACATCAAGCTTTGGATTTGAACTACTAAAACCTCTTGCTCCGGTTAATATAGATTCAAAATACTTACTGAATTCATTGTCTCCCGAACCACGACTTAAGGATGACCCCATTTCGAGAATACTACCTAGCTCCATTTCTGTTTGAGAAGTTATAAGCATCAATTGATATCTTCCACATGGTTCATCCAAATTATCACATGTAAAAGTTAATCTATCATGAATACTATCATTTGACTGAATCTCTATCCAATCGTCTGGGAGAAACTGAAAGGACTTATCTGGCTGAATCAAAAGAAATTTAAAATAAGCTTTACTTCCTTTATTATTTTTATACATTACCTCAATGCTCTCATTGTTCTTGTACTGTCCATTTATGTCCCTTTCACTGCTCAATTCCATTTCAATATTCGGGTCGTTCAATGAGATTCCTAAGAAATGTTTTACACGCATGGCATTGAACAAAAGTTCTTTCACCTTCTGCATACCCTGATCGTCCATATTTATTGGAGTCATTCTTCTTAGAGGTAAACCATTTGCAGCAATAATCAATTGTACCTTTTCCTTTTCCCCCTCGTCCTTATTACCTCGTAAAATATACTCGTAATTATCATCTACGATTTCAATGAAACTGTTTTCACTAAAATATTTCGTCACTTCTTTCCTTACTTTTTTAGATGCTATATCTATTTTTATGCGAACTGTTACAGGGTCTTGCACAGCTCCAATAAGTGAAGCTCGGTATTGAACACGTTGGGCATTATTTCCGTCGCGCCTTTCGATTAGTAATACTTTTGAATCAATTGCTTTCAATTCATTAATTACTCCAGAAAATAGTGCGTCTTCTTTATGAAAATCAATCACGTCATTGTTAAAGAATCCGATCGTATCCCCCTTACGCAAACCATGAATACTACCTGCATTGATCTTCGCTGTAAAATTTCCCAACTCAGTTAGCTTAAAATATGGTTTCGTTTCGATTAACTGTCCATTGAATACTAGCTCATCTATATTGTCACTTTCTATCAGGGGCTGTTGTTTATTGTTTAATTCAAGCATCATACCCTCCTGAACCTTTGAAAATAAATTACGAAGTGTAGCTTTTTCACCTAGCTCCTTCACGGCAGAGGTGAAAAAGAAGGTCAAAGAGCCATAATTGAGTCCACTTTCATAATCTTTGTACTCATAATTCACCTGGTCTGCACGGCATCCAGAAAAGGTGCTTATACTCGCAAGGCCTTCACCTGCTGAGTAATCAAGATCATTGTCGGTCATACCTCGACTCATGATTTTCTCCGGTTTATAATCTTCAGGTGCACAAGGATCATCTGTACCTCTTGCCTGAGCAACTTCATTTCCTCCTCTTGTTCCTGTACCTGAATGACATGAATCCAAAACAAAAATTATTTGTCCATTTTCGCCCAACTTTTTTCTAAGCGTTTTGATGAATTCTTTAAGCTCATCATCAGAAACGTGTTCTTTTCCATCATAACCGTTATACCATTTTAGCGGTGCATTATACGCTACTAAAGATTCATCATAACCATCCTCCTCGTCTCCATCTTCGTCTTTTATTTGCTGTCCGTGCCCTGAGTAATGAAAATAGATAATATCTCCTTCTGAAGAATTATTTAATAGCTCATCAAAAGCTTTGATAATTCCATCATGTGTTGCTTGTTCATCGATTAAACGGATGATATTACTTTCTTCAAATTTTTGTTCTGTTAGCATGCTATTCACTAAAAGAACGTCGTTATCACAGCTCAGATCGCTCCAATTTTGAAACTTCTCAGGGACGTTGGGGTAATCTGCTATCGATACAATTAAAGCTCTTTTGTTCTGAGACCATAACGTACTTTGAATCAATACTGCCAATAATAGGCTTAAAACAATAGTTTTCATTGATTTTTTTTAGAAGTGGATGTTGATGCCAAAGAAATATCCTGGTTTAAATTTAGTTTGGAAAATCTTGTTTTCTTCGAGATCACCCCAGTTATCGGTCATATCTTCAGTAATTTCTAGCCAAGTATTCTCTTTAAATTCTTCAAGAATCACTTGATTTTGAACGAAGCTAATTCCGCCTGAAAGAGAAAGGTTCGAGAATGCTTTGAAACGAATTCCACCTCCTAAAAGGAAACTAATTTTACGTTCGTTCTCATCCAAGATACCAAGGCCCATTCCTACCGAAACGTGAGGAATAACAGGAGAATTTACGTTAAATTCATACATTAGATTAGTCGCGATTGAAAATATTAAGGACTTATCTGGCACATTCGATACATACAATGAATCTAGCCACTCACTTCTCTCTAAGGTGTAATTAGATATTCCTGAAAATGGAGAAACAAAAACAATTCCTGTTGTCCATAGTGGTAAATTGGGACTATCCGTTTTTAATTTGACCATTCTCAACATTCTAAGATTATCCGAATTTTCATCATTACCCCAACCGTCTTCCTCATCAGATTTCTTCTCAAATTTAATACTGTATTCAATTTCATTGATGTCCTCAAGTGTTCCTCCGGATCCGCCCCAACCACCTCCTGAGGATTGTGCAACAAACACATGTTCGACCTCAAAATCAACTGCATCTAGCTCTTCTTGAATATTATCAAATAAATCCTCATCAATTGGATTTTCGTCGGATTGAAAATGCTCATTTATTTTGTCAATACTTCTATTGAGGGTTTTTATCTCTTTTAAAAGATCAAACTCTAAATCAAACTCTGGTTCTCGGATTTCCATAGTAATTTCATCAAGAATATTGTTTAATTCATCAACACGATCTAACAGTGATTTCATATCAAAAGTTTCGGAAAAAGTCCCAAAGCTCTTTTTTATTTCATTAAGGGTTTTATCCTCGGCATAAATAACGTTTATGTTTTTATCCAAAGTCTTCAATTCGGTCATACCCATTTTTGCAGTTTCGAAAGCACGGATTGTTTTCTCACTAATTTCTAAATTAAACAGTTCAGATTCTGATAATTCAGCATCTCCACGAGTTCCATAAATTGGATCAGGGGTTGAACTGGTAATGTATTCAAATTCACTTAATACAGCCCCTAGTCTACCTCCAAGATCAGAGAGCATTGGATTAAAACCGCTCAATAACCTCGCTGCTGCATTTTCGGAGATTCTATTAATTTGTCTTTGCTCTACATTCATATCAAAGACAAACTCATTGGTGTTTTTCGCTCTCACGATAACGATATCCCCGTAAGATATTTTAGGTTTCTTTATCGGATGACTTGATTCCCTCCCATGATCGTAAATAACCTCTTCGTACGAAAAGTTGTCCTCTAGCTTATCGAATGTTACGATATATTTCTTTTGTGCATGAGTCGAAAAGAGGGTAGCTATGAAGATTGTACTCAATACTAATTTCATTTGATTGGCTTTAAATGTTACTTTATCTTTTGTTCAAAGACTTTTTATAATTCTCTGCATTTATTAAACTCGTAAATTTCAATTCACTTTTATTTTGAAGTTCAAACTTTGATAATTTAGATTGACTAATCTTGCCTTTCTCATCTAATAAATAAACGTCATATATCTCCTCAGAAGTTACATCCATCACGATTACTTTATCTGAAACAATGTCTTTCAATGGATATGTACCATCCCAGTTCCTATTTAGCTCAATTGGATCTCCATCTACTACTTTGAATGATATCAATTGTCCTTCACCACGGACATTAGGGCAAGATATCGACTGACCTTCAGTGGTATTATAATTTGATGGTGTATACTTGTAAAATCCCTTTTTATTAGAACAACTTCTAGATTCAAGGAAATCAAATGCTTCATTGCTCGTGCAGAAATATTTGTCGCTTCCATTCCAAGCATACCCGTCCTTATGTTCCATGTCCGCCATCCAATAAACCGAATTACTAAAACGATTCGAAATATCTAGCGTAACCTCTTTGTACGGTCCTACAAAATACCATCCTGTTGCCAAAAATCCACTTCCAGTTTCTTGCGCAAGCGCGACAAAAGCACCATTCTTACAGTTATTTGTGAATTTTAATTCTTTGGTTTTATAGCCATCATAACTCTCCTGATTATCTTGAACATTCAAAATATTCGGTGAAATACGAGAAGGGACCATAGCGTAGGCATTATAAACGTGTTGCAATTGTGAATATTTTACCCAGAAAAACCCATCTTCTCCCCAATCACTATCCCAGCTATTGGCTACCAAAAAAGCCCCTCCAAACTTATTATCATCATAACCTATAATAGTCATTGCATGTGCTCCATCCTCTTGCCAGCCGTATTTACTTCCAAAGAGCCATTCCCCTGATGGAGAAACCATATTTGAGCCTAGTGAGTATGTCATATTATCTTCATTCGTTCCTTTTTTATAACAATCCATTGCTATAATTATTGGAGAATATGCCGCCAAAGCCCGCTTGAATTGCGTTTGGTTAATTCGTATATACTCTTTTTTGTAGAGTCTTTCGTCGTACCTTTTGTAATCGTAATCATAAGTACAATATTCAGCATGTAAATAATCTCTCGAAAGAGGAGCTCCCTTCAATTTTAAGAAGTCAAGTACTTTATATATATCTGCTCCAAAAGAGCACGGATCCTCATCTTCCTCAAATTTATGTCTGTTATAAACGCTTAATGGTGAAAAGGCAGGATGTTTCACACCCTTCTCAATACCTTTGACAATCGTAAGTCCGTAATATACACAAGCCCATGCTGTACAGGACCCAAGAGTATCTTGGTCTCCAATAGAAGGCATGAACTTTTTAAGGTCAAAACTAGTTGGCAATGCATCTCTAAGGGCTGCATATTCTTTTTTTGCACTTCTGTTATAAACAATTGTATCTTTCCGAAGGCCTGTGCTGTACTTTTGGGCAAAACTAGCATTGATTACAAATAATAAAAAAATGACTAGTACGCTCGAATTTCTTTTCATATGAGAAATTTTTTTGTAATATAATTTTTTTTTATGTAAAGCGAAAATTAATAAAGACAAAATCTAAAGCCTTATTATTTGAGTTTCTGTCGCATCTGTCTATTTTTTTGCTTTTATTTAAAAAAAAATGAAATCAGACAAACAAATAAAATGCTGATTTTCAATTGAATTTATTTCGTGATATTTGGATTTTATCAGTTTAAAAGGTTTAATTTGGTAGGTGCGACAGAACCAAAAACTACCACTATTTAGAGCCATTGTTTTTGGTTTGATTACTTTTGAGAGAAACTTGATTATAAATATGCCATGAAGAAAATATCCATTATTCTAATATTCCTTTGTTCTTTTTCGTCGATTGTGCAATCACAACATACTATAAGTGACACCATCTATCGAGAAGGGTCTCTTTATGCACTTCGAAAAAATATTGGAACGGATACACTTTTGATGCTTGAAAGGATGGCATCGTATCATTTTCACCAACTGATTAATCAGTATCGCGTTTCAAAAAGAAAGAAAACCATTTATTGGGACGACAAACTGTGGCTAGCAGCCAGAAATCATAATGTCTTTATGGTTCAAAATCTGAAGCATTTGAGTCATAGTGAGTCAAAATCCAAACCGTACTCAACAGGTCGTGATCCAGATGACAGAATGGAATACGTCACTTATGGTAGTCGAGAGTTCCGATTTGGTGGGTTTGAAAACTGCGCTGCTTCTGGAAGTATGGTTCCTGGAAGCATGGATTTAACTGTCTATCGTGGTGACCCCATAGACGACCTTATTGACAAGGCGATCTATGCTGCCGAAGATTTTTTTGATATCTGGAAGCATTCACCAGGTCACAATGCAAACATGCTCGAGGACAATCATCTCGCTCATGGAACCAGTATTATTTTTGGGAAAGAATCCGAATATGCTACTAGCGTATTCACTCAAAAACAGAAGTACTACACTCCAGACGATTTGAATGTTGATTTTCTAGGAGAACAAACAGATTCATTTTCAAAATTATTTAAAGAAAATGGTCAAAAGTACGAGGATTATCCAAAGGGAATGAATAGGATTGAATTTAAGTTATTCAGCAGCTTAACTAACCAATTTAAGCAACGACAAATTGAACCTGACAAGGGACTTTATAACCTACTAAAGTACATAAAAGAACACCGTGAAGATTCATACTCAATTGAGAAGAAATACAAGAAAGCGACGAAATATACAGGCATATTCAAATTAATGAAGTATCAAATAAATTCACTTAATCATTCAGAACTTTTCAACTTCGAGGAATTTTATTCACTGGCAGGTATAGAGAGTATTGAACACTTTATTCAGAAGAATTTATCATATATAAATCATGCAGATGGATGGGCAGGTAAAGTGAACGTTTCAGAGAGCGGTAATCAATTTGAATTAAAAATCGAAGTATTCACGTTAACCAAGAAAAAAAATAAATATTCTTTTTTATCATCGAAGCACTGAAAACTTAGCGCACTTCGTAATCCTCTCCTTTATCATCAAGCAATGATACATACTTTAGTGAATATCATGAATGGGAAGATATCGAATTCACCATTAAAGGAAATAATCGTTAAGAAACGACGAAACATTCTTTTTTTTCCACCAGTTAAAAGTACTAAACTTGTTATGTCTTCAAATGAGCTTGAATGATAATTGTAAAGCCATTTATAGGATATTTCAGTTATAAAATTGGGTAACTCCTCTTTTTTTATCATCTTTAAGTAAAATAATTCATAATAATAAAATGAAAACAATTATCTATATCGATTTAGATGGAGTTATTGCTGATTTTGAAAAAGGACGAAACGAGCATCCTTTAGGAAAAATAACTCCATATATCGGTAGACCAGATAAACTTCCAGGAGTTTATGAGAACTTAGAACCCATTACTGGTGCTTTGTCTGCAGTTAATGAATTATTGACAAATGAAAGATTTGATATCTTTTTTCTTTCGACCGCTCCTTGGGATAATCCTGAGGCATGGATGCATAAAAGGCTATGGATTACAAAATACTTTAATGAAAAATTAGTTCGCAAAAAACTAATCTTATGCCATCATAAACATCTGTTAATTGGTGACTACCTAATTGACGACCGAAGATTTAATGGAGCATCTGAATTTAGAGGTAAATGGATTCATTTTGGTTCTCCTGAATTCAAAAGCTGGGACATCGTTTTAAATTATTTAAACTCATGACTAGAATCTCTATTTTTTTTATTAAATTCTATCAAAAATTCATTTCGCCTAAACTTCCTAATATGTGCAGATACAAACCATCTTGTTCAGAATATACGAAACAAGCCATAAAAAAGTATGGCTTCTTTCAAGGAGGACTGATGGGATGGAGAAGAATAAAAAGGTGTAATCCAAATGGAGGTAGTGGATTTGACCCACTACCTTAAAAATTAAAATTGTAGTAATCCACTATTTTCAAAAAAAATACTGTTCCAATTAAAAAAATTATTTAGGGAAGTTTTTACGTTCTATACAGATATCTGCTTGAGATTTATAATCAACGATATAAACTTTACAATCTGCTTGCGATTGGTAATCCACTAATTTTCCGCCCTCAATAATTTGGTGGTTTTTCTCTTGACTTGAATAGTCTACGAAAAACACACAATAATCTGCTTGTGACTTGTAATCTACAATAAATACTTTAGCTGCCATGTTTTTTTTATAAAGCATACAAATTATTTATGTGTATGCATCCTAACGCATTAAAGGCTTAATAGCTTTTTTTTTAATAAGCATCTTAAAGCCCTTTTTATAATGTTGTTTGTAAAGAGGTCTAAACTCAAAAAGTTATTAAATTACTGTTTAAAAAAACACTAAAATAATCTTGGTAATTCGGGGTAAGGAATAAATGATTCCAAAACAACTAAAAAAGGTTCTTTACAAAAAACTGCAATCGTAATAGCTATAACTGAAACAATAAAAGCTACTCCAGAATTACCTTTATTTATCTCTTCAAACTCATCAACGGTTCTTGTTAAATTAGAAAAAATAAGATAAGACAAATAATTAATCAATCCTCCAAGAATTAATCCTAACACAAGAAATAAACCTAGGAACTTAGAGTATTCTAAAATTAAACTAAGTGTTTCTGGTTTTGAGCTAATTAAAATATCTAAAGTACTTGTTAATGGTGAAATTATACCAGAAAGAAGATAGCCCATTGATATCATTACGCCACCTAAAAAAATTAAAAATGCGTTATTTTTGTATAGATTTGATTTTGGGAATCTACTTAAATATATTTTCGTAAAAATATAATAAGTTAAAAACAGAGTGAAAATACCAATGAAAATTGATACTGTTAACTCTAAAATTGAAATCATTAATTCACTATTCATAAGATATTTATTTATTATTACTATTCAATGCTACTTTCCAATAATTTAAATTAGAACAGTCTCTAGGAATTACACCGGCTCCATATCCAACTGAAGTTGTTTCCCAAACATAATATCTTTTTCCTTTATGTTTTATGTAATCACCTCCTCCCACATTTAAATTAATCCCTAATATTGCATGTCCATATTTTTCAGAAATAAGAACGGCAACATCATAACCAAATTTTTCAAGAATCATGTAACATGTAACAGATCTTGTATCGCAATCTCCTTGAAAGTTTGACAAAAACTCAACCGGTGATTGAAGACCAAATTTTATTCCACCGAGACAGGGCTTTCCTTCCATAAGATACTCAGTAATAAATCCACCATCATACCTAGAGTCTTCGCAAGATTTCTCAAGAACTAAAACATAAGGAATCCACTGGATAGAAGACACTACCATATCAGCAAACTCATTGCGATTTAGGTTAAAATCTTGTCTAATATTGTTGTATAATTCATAAATATCATTCAGGCTATTTTTATCTTGACTTATTAATGAATTATAGACATTGTTCCAAAAAAATAATGAGCTATTGTAATCAAAAGTTAATTTATTTCTTTCTGATTTTGATATTGAATACTCATTCTTCTCAACCTTAAACTTACCAAACCTTTTCTCTCCAGTGTTTTGTTTCCAATTATGATTATGCATAAAATATGAAACTAGAACATTTCCTTCTTTAACCTTCGTCTCCTCTCTCTCTCTTTCTTTAACCCATTCTGACTCTTCTGTGTTTTCATCTTTATCTCTTCCTCTATCTTGCCATTTATTTTCACTTGAATTTGAAAGACCTGCTAGTATTATAGATATAACTATTAAAACAATAATTAGACCCAAAATCACTCGTAAAATTTTACTTAACCAAGGAAAAAATCTTGATAAGGTAATTAACAAACCAATTACTATTAGTATAACCGATAAAATTACACCTAGATTAAAATAAAAACAACAAAAGATTATTGCGAATAAACCTAATACAGATATTATTTTTGAACTATTAGGTTCTTTAACGTATGAAACTTCTGTGCTTTTAGCATTGACAAAGTTAGAAGAAGAACTGTTCTTTGATCCTTTAAAAAAATTAAAATTGCTTAAACATCCACTAGTTGTAGAAGGTTTTGAAAGGTAATCTCCATAATCTTCTTCTGTTTTAATATTTATATAATCGTCATCGGAAATTTTAAGCTGTAAATCAATCTCACTTTCTTCAATACTTTTAATTTCATTTTGATTTTTCGCGAAATAATCTCCTTTTACCTTAAGGAATGTTTCTCCATTTACTTTAAAAAAGTTCTCAATTTCAAGATTGGTCAGTACGATAGAATGTAGTTCTAATTCTATAAAATATGTTTTTTTAAAAGAAACATTAAAGTTTTTAAACACCTCAAGATAACTATAATTTCCAATTTTTAGTTCATCTTCATCATATCGAGGAATCTCAGAAATTGATTGTAGTTCAAGTATATCCCATTTAATTTCAGAAAAATCTATATCTTGAACTGAACTGAAATTCTTTAAAGTACAAAAACCCAAAAATTCACCACTTACATATAATTTCTTACTCATGAGTTAAAAGTGATTTTATTTTACTTGTGAGTATATAACCTTCTACTCCTTTAAAGCTTACTTTTGAATATAATCCTACAGACTTTAAAAGCTGAAATTGATCTCCTTTGAAAACACGGTACAAAACGCGAGTATCGTTAGAATTACTTATTCTAATATTTCCAAATGAAAAATTTTCTTTTAATGTAAAGAATGGTAAAGATAAATTTAGACCAAAATTTGTATTATCATTTTTTTCAAAGCTAACGTTATTTCTTAATTCAAAACTTACCTTGAAATCATCTAGTTCACAGGCATTCTCATTTAATACTATTTCAGGAACAGAACAAGTCGAAGTTGTACCAAAATAACGGAACTCAACCCTTCTATTGGTTGTTCTACCCTCAATGGATAAATTATCTTCAATTGGACATCTTTCTCCATAACTTTCAATTTTAATTCTTTGATAACTAATCTCACATGAATCAATTAAATAATCCTTAACTGCCTTTGCTCTACAAAATGCCAATGTATCATTATGCCCTGAAGATCCGTCATCATCTGTGTGTCCTGCAATAATTAAATTAATCCTTTCATTCGCTTTTAGAGAATCACCTAACACTGATATCCCTTCTAAAGAAGAGTATCTAATTACTGCAGAGTTTGTTTTAAACAAAACATTTGGTAAAGGTAACGCTTTACTACTTATATATAGAGTATCAAAAAAATTCATCGTATCTATCGTATATACTGTGTCTACAATTATACGTTCTACGGAGTCAATTTCATAAACTCGTAAGGTATCCAAAGGAAATATGTCATCTGAATTTCGACTATCATCTGAATTAGTCTTTTTGTTCGAATCAATACAAGTATTTAAAAGAGCTAGTAAACATAAAATTGCTAATGCCGCCATTATAATTTTAACGAAAATTTCAAATATCGAACAATTAAAAATAGGTAAACAACCATTAAAACATCCTCCCCCCTGACACCCTGACGAACCGCTTGCGCAGCCATTTCCTGAAAATAAATTACCGGAACTAATACTATTTAAATAATTATCTCCACATCCAATATTTTTAGAAGATTTTGAAACATTAGTCGAAATAGTTCTTTCTATTACGGTCTCTTCATTGGGTGAAACAGTACTTTCTATTACGGTCTCTTCATTGGGAGAAACAGTATTTTCTATTACGGATTCTTCATTTTTGGTTTTAATTTCATTATTTTGCTCTAAATTTATAACTTCAACAATTGTGCCTTGTAATAAACCTTTTAGCCTTCCTTTCAATAAATTAGAATCATGAAATGAATCGTCAATTTTAGGGCATGTTAAAATCACATTTTTAAGTATGAATCTTTTAGCTTTATCCAAAGGAAATAACTGATTTTCTAAAGGAAAAACTTCAACATTCTCCAAAAAATCAAATTTCTGATAACAAACCTTAGTATCATATTCAATCTCATTAATAGAAACCGCATTCTTGAGAGTTGACCTCCCAATTAAATTTATTTTATTAATATCTGACAGATGAGTTGGAACACATGTAAAGTCAGATACAAATTCTCCTTTTATAAGACCCAAAACTCTATATTGACTATTCGTAACTATCAATTTTTTATCTCTAGATTTATAAACTCTTCAAAATTAGAATACACACAATTAATTTGATTACTTTCAATTTTAATAGAATTAAACGGAGGATCTAAATAGGCGTCCTTGCTATTTTCTATATATCCATATTTTTTTTCTAAAAGAACTGCACAACTCTGTTTAGTTTTCAGATAATTTGCTTGAATAATTTGCCTGAATAATTCATGAGATAATTTTCCGTATAAAAAATTATTTGAGTACGTGAGCTTAGTATATTGAACAATGAGAATTGTAATCAAACTATAAATAATTAATATAACGCTGGAACCAATCTTATTTGTACTAATATTCTGCAATTGAAAAATTGCCTGCTCATTCTTATTAATTTTAGATACAAAAGATTTCTTCCTTTTTTCTAATAATTTTTTCTTACTTATTAAAGCAATATTTTTCCTTTCCAAAAGATCCATTAACTCTTCATTTAAGCTATTTAAATCATTGTTTAGTATAATTAATTCAAGCTCACAATCTTTATATATGCTCGTACCTAACTCTTGTTGTTGCAAATTTAATTCTAAACTGTCAATTTTATTGAGCAATGATTCCTTTGAATTTAATAACTTTATTTCCTTAACTTCAAATATTCTTAGCTCTGTGTTTAGTCTCTCCTGTTGATCAGAATCATACTTTTTTAAAGCTTCTTTTTTATATTCATTAATTGTTTTTTGAGCGTACGGTCTTTGGACTAAACTAGCCAAGGGAAAAGCGAATAGACTTCCAATGCACAAGAGAAGAAACAATTTAATAAAGAGTGAAAAGGATAAAAGACTATTTATTTTATTAGAATAGTTTCTATCAACAGAAGTTAAACTGAATCTTAAAACATTAAAAAAAGTGAAACTAATAAATAAACCTGAGATTATAGCTACTGGATATTTTGAAGTAACAATAAAGCCTAGATACGCACCACCAATTAAACTAAAAGATACGAGCAGTAGAAATAGAAATAACAGTGATTTATATCTCAAGATCTCGTCCTTTTTAAGTTTTAAAAGAAGTTGCTTGTCTAAGCCAAATATCATTTGTAATAAAGTCATTCAGATATATCTTCTGTATAGTCTTCAGGGTTTTCACTAATATCCTCAGATTTAGTCTTTTGCCATGTTTTAATAATTTGATTTGACAACTCTTTTTGTGCAATAATCTTCTTCTTTTTCTCATCTAGCTCTTGATATTCCTCCAGATAATCTTGATATTCTTTTATTAACACACCATCTTTATCTTGAAAAATTTCTTGTTTTGAGACGATCCCTGAATATGCTTTAAATTTACGATCGTTATTTTCTATTAAATAATCATAAACGCCTTTTGTAAGCATCATTTTAAAGAAAATAGGCCCCATTTCAATGCTTAACAATACAAGTAATATAATCCATGGAACCCAACCTCCTATTTCATGAGATATCTCAATTCGTTTTAATAAACCGTCTAATTGATTAGCAACCTGCTGATTTTTTTCTTTTTTCTGAATCCTAGAGTTATCTAATTCATTAATTTGATTTTGCAAGCTTAAAATACTCGCGTTCATCCCCTCAACTTCAGTTTTTTTATTTTGGATGTATTTGTCAAACTCTATTTGTTGATAATCCAAATTCTCTTTTTTATCTCTCCAAGCGGGTCCTCTTCCTGATGCCCCTGAACCAGACCTTCCTTCGGCCTCCAGCTCTAACAATCTATATTGCTCCTTTAGCTCTAGTCTTCTTTTCTCAACATAGTCGTCATAAACCTTAAGTTTTTCTTCCTTCGCAAGAAGCTTTTCTTCAAATCTGACTATTTGTAAATTTATAATAGAATCAGTTTGTACATCCAATTCCATTTTAAAGCTCTCTTGTTTTTTTTGTAATTCAGCATCTATTTCTGATTTTAATATTCTAACCTCTAAAGGAGCCGAAATAGCAATACCAAGTATCAAGGCTATTAGTATTCTTGGTATAGCTCTTCCAAATTCACCCAATGTAATTTTATCCGTGCCGTCTCCCTTGCCAGTACTAGAAACAATAAAACGATCTAGATTAAGAATAATCATCCCCCATACTATAGCAAAAATAACTGCAGGCAATATAGAATCCAAGTGCAAGAAGCTATCATGAACAGCTTCTCCTTTTGGAGAAAAAATTGTGTAAAAGGCATATCCACCTGAAAATGCAGCCAATAGTCCAGTACAAAAAACGATTCCACCAATTCCCGCGTACTTAACCCTATCCTTCATTGGAGATAGTTCAAGAAAAACTTTATCCGCTCCAGCACACCACCAAAGAAATTTGGTAAACCAACTTGTACCTACAACTTTTCTACTTCTCTTTGAAATATTCTTATGCGCTTTTAAATATTCTTGTACATCCATATCATTATTTATTAATTTTTATTCTACTAAGCTCATCATTCAAAAAAGTCAATGACTCATTAAAGGTATTACTCTTTTCTATAGCTATTTTCTTCTTTTTCATGGATACCTCAATCTTAGTATTTAGAGGGTTAAGCATAATATTAATAATATCTATCCTTTTAACACTTAGTGTAAAAATAACACCTAATCTATCTTTTAAACTTTCCTTAACTCTTGGTATCCAAAAAGTTTGTTCATTAATGTTCTGAGGGTTAATAATATTTACTTTAATTTTAAAAGTTGATCTTTTTACAAAGAAATTTTCAAAAGAATAGATTACAATTCTTTTATTTCTTTTTGCCAAAAGCATCAATTCTTCAGAACTAGATTTTTTATAAAATTTTCTATTGTATATAACTATTACTTTTCGTTTTAAAGCTTTATTAAAACCTAAAGTAAACAAACAGCCTTCAATAACATATGGTGTTTTTAAATAAATCACGTGTTAAAAATAATATAAAATTTAAGGTTTATTAAAATCAAGAAGAAAATATTTTTTATTCCTGAGGCAATTAAATTAAGACTTCACTAACAATCTACACAACCTCGAATTATTACCTCATTTAAAAAACCTTGTGATGGATTAAACTCTAACAAGGCATCTTTAACTGCAGCCTCAGATAATCCATTTAAAGGTTGAAGTATGTCTATAAATTTATTTTTATCACTTTTTGGAAACCTGTAAAAACCCTCTCTGTAACTAAAAATCCATTTAATTGATGATTTACTCTCCCAAGAATCTATTACATCGCCATTCTCATCATAATTATCAAACCAATCTGAAAGATGTAACTGTGAAAAAGCAACGGCTGCCTCATCTACTCCATCCAAGACAATAGCTAAATTACCTGATTCATTTTTTCTTGAAGGCACAAAGCATTCATCAAGAAGTTTGTGAAATAACATGATTAAATCAGTATACTTACTTGGTAATCGATTTAGCTTTCTAATTATTTCATCGTTATCGGTCTTCCAAATCTGCTGTTTTTTACCTTGGATAATAAAATGATAGAGTGTGGCATGTAAACTATTTTGAATACCACTGCCACAAAAATGATACAAAACTGGGATGTTTATCTCACTGTCACTCAATTCTTGAATTACATTTGCTAACAAAGCTCCTTTACCCATTCCAGCATTAGAAAAAACTGGCAAAATATTTTGGGCTGTTTTATCCAAAACCCAATCTAATATTGCTGTAGTTTCCTTTTCCCTTCCCACAAAACAAGAATTATAATTGGCAATTCGGTTACTGTGATCAAAAACTTGTCCTGCTCCTGATTTCAATGCATCACTAATTGGTTTAAATACTTTTTCATAATGCAATATACCTTTTTGTTTTTCGGTGTCACCATGAAAAGTACTTATAAGTTCTGCAGTAGATTTATTATTGTAAAGTCCTTGGAAAATATAGGGTAATCCATCCTTTTCTCCTTTTTGTAAAAATGGATACAAGGACACACTCTTGTCTCCTTGAACGAAAAAGAATCGATCATTTTGTTCAATTATCTCAGAGTTATAAAAAAGTGTACTCGTTTCACAAACCATTTTATGTAATACAGATAATCCATTTGCTATTTTTTTTGCATCCTCTGATTTTAAAGAGATATAACCATGTACATATTTATTTCTAAAAGTAATAAAGCTTTCAAACAAAGATTGGCTGCCTTTCTTGGCTAAAACTCCTGACTCCCATGAACTTCCTTTTTCGGTAGTCACAGTCCAAATCATTCTCCAACTTGTATCGCTAGGTAAGTTATCAACCAAATTATCCATAATTTGCTTCATCAATAAAGTATCTTCTTTTGGGGTTCCTTTTTCTAACTTTTTGCAAAGTTGAACCACAGCTCCTAACCTAAGAATAAGAGTAGAAGCTCCAAGTCCAGCCATAAAAAGATTATTCAGAGCAGTCTTGTTGCTTTCGATTAACTCAATTAATCCTTCCTCATTGATCGAAGCTAAATTTAATTGTTCATATTGTTCAATAAATCGATTAACGTAATTTAAAAGTGGTGATGGCAATTGATTCATAAAGAAATTGTTTGATGTTGATATTCTAGTTTTGCATCTCTACGTCCTATTGAAAAGTATAAACGAGATGACTCCGTTAAGTCTTTTGGAAAACCATATAAATCATCCAAAACATCTTCTTCAAATGCTAATGTTCCAGACTTTAAAAAAGGGTATAAAAAATCAAAAGCTTCATGAACATACTCCATTGAATAAAGATGTTCATCAGCAAATCGCCTAGCAACAATCTTTTTATTAGCTGCAAGGTCTTTTAATAGGTGAGTGATAATTTTAACCAAAGTTTCATAGCCGAATAATTCCGATTGAACCTGATGATTGGGACCTTTGAACCGAAGATAGTTATGCAATAATGGCAACCATTCAGACTTCTCGGGACAATAAGTTTTATCATTCAAGCCTTTTGAATTATTAAAGAACTGATTCATCCAGGGGTAGTGGTAACCAAAGGCTATTAAAATTATTTTATTCTCATAAAAAAAATCGGATAGATGTAATAAATGATCAAGTTGAAACAAGGATTGATGAACATCCTTAATTATCACAACAACCTGCTTTTCACAATTTTTCCTCAGTTGTTTAATTGCTTTTTTTGGATCACTGCTGTATTTATTGCTTTCTGTTTCTTTTGCTAATGTCTGAACCAACCTATTCAAAAGAAATTTCGAAGTAAACGTTATTCCTTCTGTATCTGTAAGAATCAATTGGGCCAAATGACTATCTGATTCAAGTAAATAACTGCAAAGATTAGCTATTTGGCTTGATTTATCCTGATTTGGCCTATGCCAAAAAGCAAAGGCTCCTTGGTGATGATTTGAAATAAATTCTATCAATTCATTATCAATATCTTCTGAATTAGCATGTTCTGAAATCCACTTTTGTTGATCTTCCTCAAATTCATCAGAGAGTTGATACTTCGTTTTAGAAGCAAGTTGACCAAATGCAAATGTATTCTTTAACAAAGACCACTCATTTTCTTGAATACCCCATCTACCACTGTAGGAGGTCAAACCATCTGGTTTGGCAAAAAAATGAAAATCTTCATTATCAAACAGTTTAAATATCTCTGCCTTATGAATTTCTTCTATAACCTGAGCAATGTGATTCGCTTCTTTGTTATTTCGATCGGGAGGAAGAATAAAAAACCCATGCATTACCTCATTTCTTAATAAGGCCAAATGATGAACCATGCTATTAAGCTTTTCTTCGCCTTTTGCTTTCTCCCAAAATAAAGGATATAAAATTAGGGCTTCCGAAGTATCTAAATCCTTTATCATATTTGCTGACCAACGATAAAGTGCCCCTGCATTATAGTCATGACTCCTAGTCGTAAACAATTGTAACAAAAAGTCATTGTAAACAGTTTTTTGATTAGGCTGCCTTAGGTAAGCAGCTATTCCTAGAGCTGCTAGCTCAAGTAAAATCAATTCACTCAATTCTACCAATTCATCTGCCACATATGCTTGTTCTTCCTTCAGAACTTCTTCTATCGCCAGAGTGATCTCTTTTGGTAAAATTGATTCCTCAATAAGTTGATTTAGTTTTTTATTTTTCATAAGTTAAAAAGATACATTTAATAATGGTAGAGCTTTATTTTCATTAAAGTATTCATATAACAAAATTGACTCGAAGTAGGAAGCTGGAACACCTTCTTTACAATACATTACATGGATTACTATTTTCTGAAATGGCTTAGTTACATGGGTATATTTTTTCATGTTTAATTGATTGGGATCAGTTAATAAATGGTAAAAAAACTCATTCGTTTGAATTTCATCACCAAGACGGTTTCTTCCTCTTGAAGCCTTCAGTCTATTTCCTACTCGATGAGCTTTTAAACTCCCTTTTCTGTCAATTTTTCCAGCCATTCCGATATATAAAATATCGTGAAGCTTATCATTATCAGTCCTAAATAAATAAACCGCGGTATCATTCTTGACTTTGGTTCGGATTTCTTCGTTAAATGCTTTTTTGAACTTTTCTAAACAATTCCCTAATGATAAATTAATATCAATTTTAACTTGGTTTTTAGCATATTCCTCAATTATTCCTTTTAAGATTTCAGTCATGATATTTGTATTAGATATTCTTACTTATTCTTCTCCAATCTTTTATGTCTAAGACTTCGCTTAGCATATTCAACTTTTCATCGTTGCGTTCCTTTTCAAAAAAGCAAGCTATTTTGGCTTGGTAGAAAAGGATGTTAGCGAGGTTTTGTGTGAGCTCTGAATAATTAAACAAATAAGGATTGATAGCTACGGAAGTTTCCATTTGATTATTGATTTTTTTAGATAAACCTTTTATAAATGCATTTTTGTTTTCTTGTGATGAAATACTGTATACTATATTTTTAGCTTCTTTGAATGTAAGATTTTTTCCAAAATCTGTAAAGACTTTCAAACGTTTTGTAGCGTGTTTTATTTCTGCTGCAAGACTAAGGGATTCTTTCATTTTTCCGTGTTCCATTAACATCTTCGATATTTCTCCGTAGGCAATACTTTTATCATTATCATCTTCTATCACAGAGCATAATCTTATATTTTCTTCAACGTCTATATTCTTTATTTTATTTAAATTAATGGCTATAACTCTGTACGCAATGGACTTGCCCCATTTATCTAAATCATTGGCAATTCGAATAGATTCTTTCATCATTTTTTCTGATTCATTTTTTCTTCCCTGCTCAAATAATGATTTGCTAATAATAGCAAAAGCCATAGATTTTTGAGTTCTATTAGTTATTTTATCGGCCATTTCTAAAGATTCCTCTACATAACCATTTTTCATTAATATATATATCATCAATCTATATTGAACTGACAGATCAGTTTCATCTGTTATCTCTGAAAACGCTAGTAAAGTTTCTTGTACTAATCTCTTTGATTCTTTATTCTCTCCTATTTCAAATAATACTTCAATTAAATCTCTAATTATATCTTTAAATTCATTTGTTTTTTTTACTTCTTCTGTTATCTCTGAAAACGCTAGTAAAGTTTCTTGTACTAATCTCTTTGATTCTTTATTCTCTCCTATTTCAAATAACACTTTAATTAAAACGATCTGTAGTCTTGTTCTTTGTATTTGATCTGCTATCCTAGAAACCGATCGTAAAGTTTCTTGTACTAATTCCTTTGACTGCTCTTTTAAACTAATGGCTATTTTACTAAAGACTTTATGTTTACGCCAATCATATAAATCAGTCGCAATTTGAATTGATTGCGCCAATATCTTTCCGGATTCTTCTTTGTCTCCTTGCTCCATCAATACCTCAGATAGATTCGCCAGAGCTACTGACTTTTTACTATCATCTTGTATTTCTTTGACAACTCGGAGTGATTCTTCTTTCTTTCCGTAATGCATTAATGTTTTTGATATTCCTTCATAGTTCAAAAAATTATTAAATATTAGTGATGACACACGAAGTGATGCTTTTAAATAAGATTTCGCACCTTCTTTGTCTTCTTGTTCCATCAGTATCTTCGATATTTCTTTGTAAAACAGGGACTTATCATTAATATCAAGCATTTCTGAGGCTAGTCGAATAGATTCTTTTATGGCTGATTTAGCACCCTCCTTATCTCCTTTTGCTAAAAATATTTTTGGAAAAACTGCGTAAAGCTTCAGCTTTTTCCCACAATCAGGAATTTCTGCTGCAAGACTAAGGGATTCTTTCATTTTTCCGTGTTCCATTAACATCTTCGATATTTCTCCGTAGGCAATACTTTTATCATTATCATCTTCTATCACAGAGCATAATCTTATATTTTCTTCAACGTCTATATTCTTTATTTTATTTAAATTAATGGCTATAACTCTGTACGCAATGGACTTGCCCCATTTATCTAAATCATTGGCAATTCGAATAGATTCTTTCATCATTTTTTCTGATTCATTTTTTCTTCCCTGCTCAAATAATGATTTGCTAATAATAGCAAAAGCCATAGATTTTTGAGTTCTATTAGTTATTTTATCGGCCATTTCTAAAGATTCCTCTACATAACCATTTTTCATTAATATATATATCATCAATCTATATTGAACTGACAGATCAGTTTCATCTGTTATCTCTGAAAACGCTAGTAAAGTTTCTTGTACTAATCTCTTTGATTCTTTATTCTCTCCTATTTCAAATAATACTTCAATTAAATCTCTAATTATATCTTTAAATTCATTTGTTTTTTTTACTTCTTCTGTTATCTCTGAAAACGCTAGTAAAGTTTCTTGTACTAATCTCTTTGATTCTTTATTCTCTCCTATTTCAAATAACACTTTAATTAAAACGATCTGTAGTCTTGTTCTTTGTATTTGATCTGCTATCCTAGAAACCGATCGTAAAGTTTCTTGTACTAATTCCTTTGACTGCTCTTTTAAACTAATGGCTATTTTACTAAAGACTTTATGTTTACGCCAATCATATAAATCAGTCGCAATTTGAATTGATTGCGCCAATATCTTTCCGGATTCTTCTTTGTCTCCTTGCTCCATCAATACCTCAGATAGATTCGCCAGAGCTACTGACTTTTTACTATCATCTTGTATTTCTTTGGCCAGGGTTTTTATGGTGTAAATATTCACATCCTTTCGCTTTATCAAATCCTTTAAAGTATACTCTCCTCTTCTCCATATGACTATCCCATCCAGTTCCATTTTCAAAAGTTCTTCGTGGTATTTGTAAACTGCCAGTTCTGGGTAAAACTTAGTCCAATTCAGTACCGAATGATCTTCCGGAGTTTTTTCTATTGCTTCAAGTACTTCTTTACACGCTTCTTTTCTAAAGTCTGCTTCTCGACTTTTACCAATAGTTAGCTCATGAATAAAAAGCAAATACAACTTAAACTGCCTTTCTCCTTCCCAAGTTTCTGCTCTTTTAAGGGCTGTTTCATAATCACCCTCGTTTAATAAATTCAGAATATCTTCAGCGCTATTTTGCTCTTGAGTCATCAGCTTTACGCTGTTTACAGTAGAACGAATAGTATTCATTTCATGGTTTCTCCTTGCCCCCTCTTTTATTCCTTGTTGCACTGCATTTTGGCTCCAGGCAAACCCCTTAGACAATTCAATTTGCCTTTTCCAAAGGCCTTTATTATTTACATAATTATGCAATCGCTCATAATTAAATCCCATTTGAGACTCTAAAGCCATATGGTTATGAAGATGCGCAAGGGCATAGTATTCAGTTTCGTTTGTCTTTTTTTGTTCAATCTCAAACTCTAAAAATGTGATAATACTTTCATTTAAATTTTGAATCTCTTGTTCACTTAATTTTTGCAACAAATAAACCCTTAATCGTTCATGATACAATTGATACTTTCCAGTCTCCGGGGAGTTAAACCAACTTGAAAATGAATTGATTAGTTTTTTCATTCTTTCCTCCTCAGTCTTTACAATATCTGCTGCCATTTTAGCACTAACTGGTCCCTTAAAAAGCGCCCAAATTGCTAATAAATGCAGTAAAGATTGTCTTTTGTCTAACGGGATGTTTTGAGAAAACTCTTGTTCGTACAACCCAATGAATCCATGTGGCAATGAAGCTGAATTTTCTGCATTCAAAGTGCCTTGGCTGAGACTGTCGTGCACAAAACGTAAATAAGTGGGTTCAATGTTAGGCATTAAAAATGATTTTGTTTATTAAATTTAATTCTTCATTATTGATGTAATTTGAATATTTATTTAACATAACATCTGAGGTCAAACCATTCTTTACATCAATATATAAACCATATCTTAATATAACATTAAGATTTTTAATGTTTTCTGAAGATTGGTAAATAATATTGAAATTTTTAAAATCTATTCTATTGCCCGAAATCATGGAAATATCTTGGATTTTCTCATTCAATGCAGCTAACCATGATTTAGTATGACTCTCATTCTGTATGCTTTTCGAAAATAGGAAAGCATCCTCAATGGTATTATAACTCAAATAGGAATTTACCATAGACTTCATAAAAACCCTTTGAATTTTTTGCTTTGAAAAAAGCCAATTAATCATCTCTTTAAGATTATTTTTAAATACATGATCTATCATAGTTCTAGAAAAAGTATTATTTTGAATTAAATTATCTTTCATATAAGACACCATTTGTTTTTTTCCCAAAATCAACAAAGCCAGGTAGTCTAATTTATTTTTCCAATTCTTTTTTTCTAATTCAAACTCCATTTGATCGTAATTTTTTCGAGCAATTTCAAATTGTTCTCGAGCCAATTTCTTCTCACCCAATTTCCATAAACTATTTATTATAAAATAAAGTGATTTAACCTTTTCTTCACTCCCATCAATAAACTCTCCTGTCTCAAGATCAATATCATCTTCAATTAATTCGATCTCTTTTATGCATTTATTAAGTTCAACTATCGCATTGTTTTGACTCAAACTTTCAATAGCTTTTATCGCGATGGAAATAGATTTTCTATCATTTTCATTATTAAATTTGATTTGAGATGAATCAATTGAATTATTTGATAAGAAATAAACTAATTCGTTTTTATAAGCTAATTGATTAAAGGTATCTTTAAATGTATCAATAAGATTCATGAAAATGGCTTTATTGCTATCATTAATAAGTGATTTGCAGTAATCAATTAACTCTTCCTCAGAAAATAAATTATCCACTGCAATTTTGTTCGAGAGAAAATATTCAACTTCGTTCGTTTTTATAACATGTAAAGCAACCTTTTTCTTATTGCGTCTTAATTTGAAATTCTCATACGGAGGTAGTTTATATGCCAGGTTAAATAAATTAATTTCGTCCGAATCAAATTTTAGTGCCTTAAAGCCATCGTTATAAAATAAGTCAAACAACTCAAATACATTAAGACTTTGCTCCTCTGCATAACACTTAATAGCTAAATATTTATATCCGAAATCAGAGAAGCTATCAATTTGTTTTTTTATCAAACTAACCAATTTTATTTCCAATTCAGGACTAACCTCTTTTTTGGATAATAAATTCACACATAATTTGTAATTTTCAAACTTGTCTTGGTCATTATCAAAACTAAACAACTCCATATTTGTCAGTAAAAAAGAAATTTGTTCGATTGACAGCTCAAAACTGAGAGGGTGATAAAATGAAGGTAAATGAAAACCTGATAATATTGTACTCAATTTATTGAAGTGCTCAAAATCAGAGTTTTTAAAAAAGTGGTGTGAGAAAAACTTCACAAGATAATTTATGTTATTTGGGTTTTTGATTTGTTCAAGAATTTTGAATATAACTCTTGATTTAACTTTTGAATACCAAATTTTTTCTATTATCTGTATCACTGACCAATTATATCCCGTAGATTTTTCGTTTTCTTCAATTTCCTGTGTACTATAGACTATTTCATTAATAAACTCATCTTCTTCAATATTCTCTTTACAATATTCATTTATCAAAAGGTTACAACGTAACTGAATAAAGTCGGTTTTCTCATTTAGCTTTTCATCTGAATTACTTTTGTCGGAAATCAATATTTTTAATAAGTTTTGACACCATTGTTTATTTTTTACAGACATTAAATTATTTCTAAACAATCGAGAATAAAAGTGAATTTCATTTTTATACTCTGTCTTTTCTAAAACATTGTCAAGTTCAGAAAAATTAACATTGAAAAAGTTTACCAGACAGTTTATAATTTCTTTAAGGGAAGTTTTAATAAGCTCATTAATTTCGTTTTTAGTCTCGTCACCTTCTTGATAAAACTCAGATAATTTGTTAACTATCTTTTTCAGATCACTAAAGCTGAAAATAATTGACAAAGATTTTGCATTTGGAAATGGTAATAAACTAATCAAATCAGAATCGGAATCAAATTTAAATTTTGATTGGTATTCCGAAAGTGGCAAGGTATTTAGTTTTAAAGCTAAATAGTGTTCACACAAATCATTTATTAATCCTCTATCGTTGGTATGTTGGATATATATTTCTGGTAATTTTGAACTAATATCAATCCATCTAAATGATTCACTAACGTTAGTCAACATTTGTTGCACAACTAAATCTATCTCTTTTGTAAAAAATTCTCTTATTTTGGTACTGAATGATGGTGCAACTACAATTGATAAAAAGTCTAATTGTTCATCAGGTAGGTGTTTTTTTATGCATTGATGAAAAAATTGAAGTTCATTGAGATTAAATGAAATTAAATTTTTTGTACTGAAGTTAAATATTGTGCATTTTTCAATTATAAAATTAGAATCTATTCCAATCCTATGTAGATTGACTAAAAGATTTATTGTTATGCTCTCTGGTATTAAATGAGAATGGTTAACTACACTTTTTTCCTCAGGAAAATTATTCTTGATGTTATTAGTAAAAAGGGGTATCCTTTCTTCAATTTTTTCTTTGTTATTAAATTTAAAAATATAAGTAAGACTAATAATATGCAAAACATAACTTGTTGCAAAATTCTCTTTTGTTCCATCTAAAATTGAATTTAACATTGAAAGTAAAAGTTCATCTTCACTTTCATTTATTAAAGTAAAGATCTGACCTAAACTTTCTTTTTCTTTTTCATTTAATAATACTAAAGACTTTGAGATGTCAAATATAACATCCTCTCTTTGGTAATAAGATGCCAACTTAATCGCTTCTGTCATTAACTTTTTAGACCATATAAAGGCTTTTGAAATAACTATTTGATCTGTTATGAAATTTGGATTCAAACAGGTATTAATGAAATTATCAAAAGATTTGTTAATTGAAGCTTCAATTAGAAGATGGTAACCTATAAATTGAAACTTATAAATATTGATCTCTTCATATAAATCGTCAGAAGAAATCATGGAAATATTAACTATGGCGTTATTTAAATTTTCTAATTCTCGATCACTTAATTTTTGCAACAAATAAACCCTTAATCGTTCGTGATACAATTGATACTTCCCAGTCTCCGGGGAGTTAAACCAACTAGAAAATGAATTGATTAGTTTTTTCATTCTCTCCTCCTCAGTCTTTACAATATCCGCTGCCATTTTAGCACTTACTGGTCCTTTAAAAAGCGCCCAAATAGCTAATAACTGCAATAAAGATTGTCTTTGGTGTAACGGAATGTTTTGAGAAAACTCTTGTTCGTACAACCCAATGAATCCATGTGGCAATGAAGCTGAATTTTCTGCATTCAAATTCCCTTGGCAGAGACTGTCGTGCACAAAACGTAAATATGTGGGTTCTATGTTTTTCATAAAAATAAGTTAGAATTGAATCTTTACCCCAAATGTTAAAGAATAGTATAAATCATCAATGGGTAGAGGTCTATACAAGTCGTAATTGTGTTCGTACTGAATAAGAAAGCTCAATTTATTGGTAATTGCCATATTGATTTGAAAATTAAGGAACCATCTCGGTAATTTAAAGTTCTCATTAATTGGAAACTGCAAATAGTTTACTCCTGAAAAATCTATTTTATCGTTAATTTTTTTGGCAAATTTTATTGTTGTATTGAGTCGAAACAAACTACGAACAGCACTTAAATTGGTATCACTTAATTCAAAGGCTGACCCATCCGTTTGCCAGATTTCATTTTCATAAAAACCACCAATTCCTGTGTACAAATCAACTCCTTTCTTTTCTATCCAATTTACCCTTAAATTACTCCCAATAATATACCGTTGTTGCATTCCAATGACATTATTCCATTGGTATTGAGCATAGGAATCTGGAAATAGCTTTCTTTTGTCATTGTCTCTAAACCTCAATTGAAAGTATCCATTATTTTCAATGGATTCATTGCCATTTAAAATCATTTGAGTGGAATTAATCAATATAAAAACTAAATCCTTTTTTAAAAACTTACCTAACTCCGCTTTGCTATTGGTAGAAAAAATGGTGTTTTGTTGCTTATCTGCCGAAAAATCTAAATCAATAACACCATAGTAGGCTTTTTTTAACGTATCTGTTTCTGTTTCTCTGTCTACATTCAGAACTTGTGAGTAGGAATTAATTCCAACAAACAAAAAACTACTTGCTAAAAGAAAGTATGGCTTCAATAATACTTTTTTCAGTTTTAGGTATTCTCTCATTTTCTAGGATTTTTCTAAGATTATCTTTTGGTATATGTATAAATTTTAATTCATCCTTTGACAAGAAGTTAGGCTGAGTCACCAAATCTTTCATCATTTGGGTTGATGCGGCCATTTCTCTTATCAGGTCGAACTTCTCCGAATGAATCACATTAAACAACCATACTGGATAAATTTGAACTCTGAAGGAGTTCTCTGGATATTGATAAAATAGATTTTCAATAAATTCAAACCAATCTGCATTTTCGAATAACTCAGGATGTTTAATTAATTCCATTGAAGCAATAAAAATTCCTATTCTATGATTGAGCTTGGTATTAATTGACAGCCTCATTCTATTCAAGAGATAATGTTCTCTCGTTAAATTTTCGTTTAACAGATATGAGTTAAATGAACTACAGATAAATCCTAAATCTTCTAATTGTTGAAATCTAAAAGAATCAATTCGGTGATTCAGTGCCTCTATCGTTTTTAAATAATCATTAGGAAATAAGGAATTTGGAGAAATCAACTTAATTCTTTGTTCTGTAAAATAAATTGATTCTTTTATCGCACAGGCTCTGCTTAAAACTCCCAATAATTTACTTTTCAAATTTATATCGTTTGTTTCCTTTACATCATTCCATAGGTTATTTAGATTAGACGTAACAGAGTCAGAGAAGATTTGGTTGTTTTGTTTGACAACAATTAGGGCATCATACAGCCTAACAAAGTGATTTTTTGGATGTGTTGACTTTATTAATTCGAATTGATTCTTATGATCGGATATTTTTAATACTATCTCCCCATAAGTTTCGATCATAATATTAAGAGAGTCATCTTCTTGAATGGATAATATTTTGTTTTCAAGTAATCGAGATAAATTATTTTCAAAAAGTAATTTGAATTTTTTAACATCAGAAGAAATGATAAGTTGAACAGCCTTCAGGAAATAAAATGTTGATTCATTTGTATTAAAAATAAATTCAAAATTCATTTTACTCATGAAAGTTAAGTAGTTCAAAACATCTCTGTTTTCTCCCCTGGTCAGAGATCTTTTTAAAGCTTCTAAACAAACCACTCTGCCTTTTTCCGGATAGTCAGAATAAACCAAAATAGTCCTTTCTGCCAATTGGAACAATTGATCATTTGTTAACTTAGTAATATTTTTCGGTTCTTCGTAAACGCCATAATCTGATAAGGTAATATTGATAATCTCCTTGTGGTACTCCTTTACAATTTGTGGCATTTTACCCTTCGTTGTTTTATTGGATAAAATAAATCTTTTAAGGGCGGCCCTGATTGATTTAGAACTAAATTTATAGTAATCATCATTATCATTTAAATCTATTATTATTCCAGAGCTTTCTGCTTTCAGTAAATTATGAATTAACTCGAGTCTATCCATTTTCCATAATTTACTCAGCAAATTAGCTTCAAACTCCATTCCTATAAAAGCAGCACTGCCCAGGACTTTTAACACATCCTCTGAAAGTTTTGAAAATTTGGAGTAATACAATTCTTCCATTCTATTTTCTGCTGGTACTGTGTCCCAATCAATATCCGACTTCAGCGTTATCACTTTGTTGATTTCAACAAACATTTCTTTTTCGATCAAAAACTTTATTAACTCAAGAATATACCTCGGATTCAAAGAACTCGTTTGGGTAATGAATTCTTCTATTTCGTCTATTGTTTTGGAAGAAATATGAATGCCGGTATTACTAGGTGATAAAAATTTCTTCAGAAATCTTGTATTGATAATTTTGGCAATATGTAGCTCTTCATCCATTTCTTTTTCCCATCTCTTGAATGAAAAAAGTTCAGTTTTTTTAGAAATATTTTCAGCATGTTCTATTATCTCACCACACTTCTCATTATTTTTTTCAGACGTTGTGGTTATAAAAATGATTTTTGTGTCACCATATTTTGAAAAGTTTAATCTTGTAAATTGTTCCAATAATTCTTGGAATAAAATTTTTGTGTAATCATCTATCCAATGTAAATCTTCAATTATAATTAAGATATTTTTTCCATCTTGCTTCTTTGCTAAATTTAGAAGATGATTTGAAATTCCTTGGGAAATTTCATTCGTAGAAGCTCCATCAAATGAAGGCTCATTGTTAGCCAGAGTGTCAGCAATCCCATCCATTCCAACAACTCCCAGAATAGGACTAGCCTTATCAATAAGCTCCAATGCAGCTTTATTACCTTTATAAAAGATCCCTTCTCCTATAAATTCTTCGAATGCCTCCTGAAAAGGCTCGTAGGGAATCGTGGAGCCCTCTTGATCTTCATCACAGTCACCATAAAAAGAGTGAAAACTAGACTTATTTCTATCCATGAAATCTTTGAGAAAAGAAGTCTTTCCTATACCTGATTCTCCTTCAATATGAAGATGAGTAACTCCTTTGGAACCTGATGTAATCTCTTTTATTGCATTATGAAATTCCTCATTAAAATCGACTAAAATTGCTTTATTTAAATCGGTTAACTGAAAAGAAATAATCTTTTTTAGTTTAAGCAATTGAGTTTCGTCTTTCTCCATTACTGAAAGGGCCACACTTGATATATTTTTCTTTTTTCTTAAAACAAGAAATGGAATAATTGCAGTAATTAAAGAAATACCTAAAGCAACATTTGCCATAGGACTTGGTCCCAAAACACCTCCAATTTTTAACAACTCATGAAGTACTAAGCCTAAAGGCAGGAAAAACAACACAGGAGTAATCAAGAATATATAATTCTTGTTTTTCTTATATCCCTTTGCCATCCAATAGGAGCTGCCTAAGGAAACAAAAAAGGATGCAAAAACATAAGTTAGTATAAGACTGAGATTTAGTTCCTCAGAAATATATACATAACTCGCCTTGAGAAAAGGAAGAACTACGGCTATTGAAGCTGAATAAAGAAAAAGGAATATTAATGGAAAACTATCTGAGAATCTTCTTTTTACTATTAATCCGACCAATGTAAATAAAAGAACAGGTGTAATTATAATTAATTCAGTAAGTAGGTATGGCCAAAGTATAACTAGCGGTTCTCCTCCAAAATCTAAACCTTTTGGGGCTATCAATGATAGTCCAGATAATAATCCCAATGATGATGTAATCCCTAATACAAATCCAAGGACTAACGATAACACCAAATTCAAAACTGAGCCTAATTGACCTAGTCGTCTTTTTAACAGTAAAAATGCAATTATACCAAATAAAAGTATGAAGAATAAAAAAGGTGAAAAGTATAGAAAAAAAGAAACTGATTTCCCTTGCATATTCACACTAAACCCCTCAGAGTAAGTATCGGAAATTTTATTGTTATTCACTAAATCAAAAAATTCAAATTTAGCTCCAACATACGATACTTGATTTGAATTATCGTATTCCATTACACTTACCTTCCCAATGTAAATGGTATTAAAAAAATCTCCTATTTTATTTAAATCGTGCGCTCCTTCAATTTGAGTTTTACCTAAAATTTGTGAGATTTCATAATCAGAAATGACATACATTTTTGAATTATTATTTAAATACTGAATTGAAACCTCCTTTAATGTTGAATCACCCTTAACATCAACGAAACAATAAAGTAAAACATCTTTGAGCTCTTTTGATGGTTTATAAATACCTGATTCTAGTAAAGATTTTAAAGCTGATTCAGCGGCTATTTCCAAAGGCTCATCATAGTATTCAAATTCGGAATATTGATCGGTTAAAAAAGGTATCAACGGATAAACTCCATTTAGATTATCAGCTGTTACCTCAATCAATTGATTAAGCTGAAGATTAAAAGATTTAATTTTTGTATCATATTCCAGCTTACATTTCTTTAACAAAACTTCAGAAAACAAAACTTCCCTCGCAGAATCTAAATGTTTTTTAGATAATTTTGCCTCAATATAACTGTTTTGCCTAACTCTGGATAACCAATATAGACTATTAGCTCTATTTAGGTGATAATCTATTTTTTTATTCTGACAAGAATCTAAGCTCCAAGAATTTGAAAATTGACAAAGAAATAAGATTAGTATTAATATTTTTTTCATTTGTTTTAATTGTAAAATTTAAACTAAATTATTTGTATTGAAAACAATAACAAAATTTTAATTAAATCACAATATAATTAAATTTAGAAAACTTGAATTGGATTAACGTTGCATTGTACTGGGAAGATAAAAAAATAAGAAAAGGAGAATCCAATTATGACAAGAATACTGAAATTTATATTTATAACTTAAAAAAGCCTTTTAGTAATAAAACATTCTAAGATGATTAATTCGATTATTTTTTTAAACTTAAAAGTAACTTTCTAATTGTTATGTTATGCCGCAGCAAGACCTAAGAATCTTTAGATTTATTCCTATGATGCTCATTAAACCACTTGGCATATTCTTTATCATAAAGAAATCTCTTTAATATTAAACAATCATGATATAGATTAAATTGCTTGTTTTCGTGATAAACTAATGACCCTAATAATGGCACGAATAATAATATAGACAAATTAAAAACATCAAAAAAAGAAATTATAATTAAAGATAAAGCTAAAATTATAGATAATATTCCAATAATTTTTGACTTCAAAATCATCTTAATCTCTGGCTGATACTTTTTACGAATCTCAGGATCCTTGCTTATTTTTGGAGGTTTAATCATTACTTAACAAGTTACGAAGTGAATATATTAAAATAAAATATAAAAGTGAAATTAAAGTTCTACAAAACATTATTGATTTGTACGAATGATTTATTACCAAAGTAACATAGAAAAATAAGTATATTATAATCTTCTGTTAATTCTCTTCTTTTTAATTCTCATTTATCAATAATTTGATTTCTACCTGCATCAATAAGTAAATCAATATTATTACTACTAAATGAATATTTTTATATTAAAATTTCCCAAAGATTATTCGCAACTTTAATAGGGTTGTTAGCAAGGTCGGTAATTAAAGGGTCACCATAATTACTTTCAGCTATTATTAGAGAATGAAATTTTGAAGATAACTGACTTTTAGATTCCGAATTAATCCCTTTAGTTTCTACAACTCCCCTATTAATTTAAGAAAATCCGTGATAATCAATAGAAAAAATGAAAATTATAAAATATATTCTCATAGTTCTTTTACGCTAAAATAATATTTATTTTTTTCTAGAAAGTCACTGATTAAGAAGTCTTTAGTTTCATCACTAAAGGAATTTTGAAAAGTCACACAATCATTAAGTTTTATTTTAAAAGCATCAATTTCTTTCAATTTGATTCTTTTTTGCAATATTTCAGGAATAATAAAAGTATTTTCAAAAGTGATAATTTCTCCGTTTGATTCAACTTTATAACTCCAAATATATTTACCTGGATTTAAGCTATTTAAATTTATATAATTATTTACAGGTTTATCATTATAAATAACTTCACTAGTTGAAATATTTGTTACAACAATATTGGATATTAACTTTGTATCTTTAACTCCGTATGATAGCATCAATGTATCTGACAAAATTATACTTTCATCAGAAGGTGAATAAAATAAATTTTGATCGTAAACAGTTCCTCCTCTTGAAACCCCTCCAAGTGGAACTCCATATGAACTTTTTGAAGCCTCAATATCTAAATATGCTTTATTCAAGTATTCAATAAAACTTTTTGATAATGAACCAGATTTATTATTAGCTAATATTTTTTTCATCCGAGAGTAACCACATTTAATTTCTAAAGAATCACCTAATTCTACATAGGAGTTTGAATTATATAGAATCACCTTAGAATACTTGTCAATAAGGATATTTGAATTATCTGTTAAATACATTCTCTCTGATCTGTGGAGTCTAGAATATTCTGTTTTATATTTTTCTACCACAACCTCACCTTTTAATACAATGATCGAAATTTGATCTTGACTAAAAACATTGTAATTTGATAGAAAAATTAAGACGATGACTAATTTATGCATTTTTTTTATTTTTTGTTGTAAATTTTTCAATTGACCAATCATAAACTTCTATGAATTCTTCTAAAATTATAACTAGACCAAAAAGTACCCCAACTTTAAAATATATACCAATATCCATTAAGTAAATACAAGCTAAATAAATTAGAGGAAGAGAGGTAATCATTATTATAAATAAGCTAATAAGCTTACTCAAAGAAAATTTATCATTGATATAAAGAAATATGTTTAAATAAATAAGTAGAATAATAGAAGAAATTATTTCGTAAGACCAACCTTCAACTGAAATAATTCTATCATTATTTAACATCATTTGTACCGCATTAGCATGAATAATAGCACCTGGTGTTGTTAAATCTCGGTTAAATAAAGATTTATCCATCGGTACCCTAAATTTATCTTCAATATCATATGGATTGTGCATAAATCCATTTCCAAGGTGCCCTATTATAACAACTTTATTTTTTAAAATCTCGTTTAATCTTTCTTCAAAGACTATTTTAAAAATATCACTAGCTTCAATTGCCGGAAAATTTAAAGGGCTAATTTGTTGATTCTCATTTAAAATATTGTAATAACCAATTCTATCGGAACTGTATTTTAAATAATTTACACTATCCTTCGATTTTGTCTTGGCTAGAACAGCAGCAAAAGAAGAGATAGTATCATTATTAACTATTTTGAAATTATAATAATCACGAATTGTTTTATTAGAATGTTCTGGAAAATTAATTATCCCTTTTTTATCTGAAAGAAAAATATTTCCATCTATGTTATTAGCATCGAGTGCAGTAACAATATCATTCTGAATTATAGTGTTTTTTAAAACACTATCGTAAATAGGGTTTTTATTTTCTGAAAAAAAAATATCCAGACCTATTATATTAGGTTTTTTTGATGCTATGATTTCAATTATATCAGCTAAATTTTTGCGGAAATAAATACCATTTTCTAGACTTCCTGTGTTAACTAAAACAACATCTTTACTGTTAAAGTCTATTCCTTTAAATTCTCTAGTTGAATAATAAATGTCATTTAGCTCAATATCATCCGTTGCTATTTGTTCAAACTGGAATAATTGGAATGGAGAGTTTTCAATTAACAATGTAACCAATGCAATGGTTAATTTAAAGAAAATAAATATTAAAATGACTTTTTTAAGATGCCTCACAAGAGATTAGATTAGTTGTCATAAATTTTAAAATTAGTCAATCATAAAATAAAAATAGTGATTATCGTTTAATAATCAAAACACAAACTGAATAGAGTTATTAAAGTTACTTCCAAATTTACTTAAGTATCCAATCGACATCCATAGTTTCTTGTCTTGAAGTTGGTTGCTGTTTTCCTTGAGTTATTTCAACAACTCGTTCTTCAACATATCTTTTTAATTGATTGACTGTTAATTTTTCGTCAAAACTTTTATTGCCTTTTAAATATTCTAATACAGCATATGTAAATGCTCCATTTTCTATTGGTATATTATTAATAATCACTGAGTTTCCTTCTAATGCATCTTGTCGTCCTCTAGCTGCACTGATAACAACAGCTCCTGTTTTGTTTATCGTATTAATAAACAGTTCATTCATCTTATTAAATGAATTATTCTGATAGTCTTCTCTTAAAATTACTCCTCTGGCAACCAATAATGAATCAATATTATTTGTATTTATCGTTTCTTGATTTTTCTTATCAAGCGTTTCATTGTCCCCACTATTGCATGCATCGAGTAATAACAATTTTTTTCTAGCTGGTATTCCATCAAGTAAATTTTCTAACTCTTCATAAGCAAGACCTCCTTCATGCGGTTTATTAAAGTCAATATCATGCATTGCTAAATAAAAATTATTATTCTCATCTAATAATCCGTGACTACTGCAGGATATTATTACTTTATCATTAACCGTTGTATTTTCTAACAAAAATTTTTTAATAGATATTATATTTTCTTTCGTTACTTTCTTGTTGATAAAAAGTTGCACAATTGTATTTGAATTATCTGAAAAGATATTTCCAAGGTCGGTTATATCTTTCACGCAGAAATTTAACTTGGTTTCTCTATTATTTACATATTGTTGTTTAAAATCATCTACCCCAATTCCTATATAATAGGTCCTCGCAACAATATCATTTGATTTTGGTAAATAGTTAACATAAGTTGGGTATTTAAAACTCTCCAATCCTATTTCGTTCATTACTGAAAACTGTATTTTATTTTGACCTATACTTAAAGGAAGAGATACTGTTGCTTCCCATTTCTTTATGTTTAGATGACTTAAAGAAATACCTTGAGAACCGTAAATGGGTACTTCATTAACAAAAATATTATACCTTATTAATTTATGATTAATATCATTTGCTTTTAAATGTAAAGTTATGTCGCCATCATTGTTTTCATATACAATTGAATCAGTATTCTCAATATTTGCTTCTGGTACATCAAACTCTCCTTTACCCAGTTTATCTTTATCTAACCCTAACCGTTCAATGCGCTTTTCCCAAGCTAGACGATATTGAGAAACCAATTGTTCATCAGCACCTCCAAAATATTTCCCGATACTACTTAAAACCAAATCAGGTCGGTTATAAATTGGGTCAAGTTGATCGAAACCAATTAACCTGAGATCTGGAGTTACGTAATGTATCATTTTACTTGCATCTTTAGAGCACATATAATATGGGGAATTAAAAAGACTTATTATGTAATTACCATCCTTTAAAACATGAAAAATAAATTCAGTTTTAAAGTCTTCTTTCTTTTTGAAGTAGATTTGACCGTCTAATGATGCAATTAATAAATGCTTTTCTGTTGTATTAATTTTAATAGATGGAATTTCACTATTTTGTATTTTTTCGAGTTCAAACTTATTCAAATTCCATATTTCAATTATTCCATTGTAGTGAGATATATACAATTGATTGTTATCGATTTTCGCATCACTAATTATTGGGTTAATTTTCACACTATTAATTATGCTTTTTTTCACTAAGTCAACTATAGATATATTATTTGTTGAAACAACACAAATCTTATCTGATTGAATCTCTTTTATATAAATAACTTCCCCAACATCTTCATCGACAGCTATTTCTTCTCTATGTTTAGTATTCCGGTTGTATATAGAAATAAAACCATCGGTATCTCCAACTATAAATGTAGAATCATTAGACATAAATTCAATATTTATGAAATATCCATAACTTGGTTTCAAGTATTTTTCTATCGGATTTAGTGTGATTTCGTCCAATATTAACAATTCATTATCGCTCAAAATAACATATGGGGTTTTTCCTGTTTTACTAAAACCTGTTTTAATTATCTCTTTATGAAAAGTCCTTTGTTTACTGTAATAATTCGCCTTTTTATTATATAATTTTAATGTAACTCCGTTATTCATAAGTATATCTCCATTTTTATTTGGATAATCTAAATCAATAATACAGTCTCTAATAGTTTTTTTATTTAAAAAAACACCATTTTTCATATCCCATACGCTATAAGAATTATCATTAATATTTGATAGAAATATTGAGCCATCAGAATCAACTATTGTATTGTTAGGGATAGCCATATTTTCACCTAAATTAAATTTGCTAATTAATGAATCAGATTCAAGAACTATTGCAGATCCTTTTGAAAATGTGCACAATAAATCTTTTGATTTATTGATATATTGACAGGATTCTAAATTTTTTTTAAATTTTCTCGATTTAATAACTCTAAAAGTTTTAATGTCAACTAATTTAATACACCCATCTTTAGATATAATTGCAGCCTTAGTTTTAGATTCGTTAATCGTAACTCCCAAAACCATATCATTAAAACAAATTGTTTTTACAAGAATATTATTAACTAAGTTATATATTAATAACTTATTATCGGAGGTTGCTACCAAAACAATACTATCGTTATTTACTAATTTAAAGTCGAAAATTATATTATTTGATAACTTATATTTTTTTAAGATTATACTGTCAGATTGCTTCAACTTAACAATAGTTCCATCCCACGAAGAAGTATACAGTAATTTCTTTTCTCCGAAGAATATTTTATTAACATAATTATTGTGAGAACTACTAATTATAAGTTCTCTTTTTATCGGAGATTCATTAATATAAACTGGCCCATTCCAAGATAAGATAATTAAGCTTTTTGTATCATAATTAAATTTTAAACTTGAAAAATCACATCTATCGTAAGTAAATTCTTTAATTATCTCATTTTTTTTTAAATCCCAAGAAGATATCTTATTGTTCCCTTCTAAAATATACAATATTTGACTTACTGTATCTAAAGTAAATGAACTAACTTTATTACTTACTCTTAATTTAGTAGTAGAAATTCCACTTTTTGTAAGTTTATTAAAGCAAATTAAAGAATCTTCAGACCCAGTAATAATCTTATTATATCTTTTACTAAACTCAATTGATGTAATTCGATCAGTATGACCTTTTAAGTTTGCTACTAATTTACCTGTTCTTTTACTCCAAATTTTACACGTAAAGTCATCTGAGCATGAGATTAATAAATCAGAATTATCAAGTTCAATAATCTTATTGATATTTGCCGTATGACCAGATGGCATAATCATCTCTAAATTTTTATACTTACCCTCTTGAAGAACCAACTGTTTATTCTTCTTTATAGAATCATCTGAATATAACTTATATAAACTTGAATCATTTTGAGTATTGGATAACAATTTAGTAGGCTGACTATTAACAGAATCAATTATACCACGAAAAGTTTTAGCTTCATTAATTTGTGTTTCATTATCTTCATTAGTGTTAATTTCTGTATTTCCGATCAAATACATTTTAAAGTTAGTATCGGGGATATAGACATTCTGACTACAAAGACTCGTCGTTATAAAGATGTATAAGAACAATAAACTTGTTTTCATATAGCTGTTTTTTAAACTTAAAAAAGTAATCCAATCATTGATTACAGGTTAAATCTATTAACCTTTCAATATTACGTTATAGAATGCTTTCATATTTGTTTACCTGTTCCATTTTTTGTAAATAATTTTTAGTTTTTTTACCTACATAATTCTTTTGCATTACTTTTTATATAACTAGCTGTAAGGTTCATCACTTTTGAAATAGAAAATGACAAAGCTAAATTTTCACGAGTAGAAGTTGCTTTTAACTCTTGTTTATTCATTTAAAATATTCCGTTCACTTTTTTTTATAAAGTCTTTAATCATTTATGAAATAAATATTACAGAAACCAAAATAATTATTTCGGAGCAATAAGTAAATTAATTTCTTTATTCATTAATACAAACTAAATAATTAAATTAATTACTCTTCTTTTATATGCTTTACAGTTAAAAAAACTGGTGACTTTGCAGGAAAATGTGTGTTCGCTTTTGTGAAAAATATCTCGTCAATAACTTCACCGAAATCAAAATTGTTATTCAAAGCTGAAAATGACAACTTAAAATCATTCGATTCATATTGATATTGAAGAGCAGCACCTCCATCAAAAAGAGTAGCATTGACTACACCATATTTAAATGCTATCATCGATATCTCTTTAACTGATAACAATCCACCTGTATTGGATAAGACACAAACTAGATTACCATTTTTTAAGGTTCCAATTAAGTTTCGGTAAGTTTTCTTTTTCCAATTACTACGATAAGGCGGATTCTCCGTTTTTATATAATCAAACAAAGCTCCGTTTTTCATAACAGAAGGGTATGCTTGACAAGAATGAGAAATATCACCCATATATTGATTAAAAATAGATTTTGCTCCAACTACTGGTTTACCTTCTATTACCTTAAAGAAACCTGAAGCAAAGGTATTTCGAGATCCAAATTTTTTATTTTCAATGATAATCTCACCTATTGCATTTCTACCATAAAAACTTGTATTTAAAGAGAAGTTTGAGCCTTGTTTATTTAAAGCCTGGAAACAATTTATAGGGACTAACTTATTATCAGTATCGGCCGTCAAGCTGTACTTATTACTTGAATTAAACTCAAAAATAACGACCTTATTAGGACTCATAAAACTTTTAATTTTATGAACGAAAGATTCATTATTTCTTTTAAATGAAATAGACCGTATTTCTACATTTTTATTTTTAAATAACAATTCACTCTCAATTTCCTGTTTGATTTTTTCCAAAGATTTAAATCCATCTAATGTCTCAATCACTAAATCTCCATCGTTTTCAAATAAATACTCAATATTAGATTGAACTCTAAATAGATTAAAAGTAAAAATAACTAACGTAAGGCTTAAGATATATAAGGCAGATAATAATTTATTGTTTTTAAGAAATAGAAGGAAATGATTACTTATAAATTTCCTTTTTGAAAATGAAAAAACAAACTGAGTTAATAAAAGACATAAAATAAAACCATAAATATTATTTAGTAATATAAGGCAAAAAAAGTATAGTAATATAGCTAAAAAGGTAAGAGATTTGAACATGATTCTAATTTTTAATTGCTTTTATAATTACAAAAATAAGTCTAAAATAATTAACAAATTAGAACCATAAACCTTTAATTGAAGAATAAGAGGTTAAGTACTTCTCTTACAAGAATTTGAATACCTCTGGTTCTTTTATTAAAAAAAATATGACACAGTCTGAAGCCTACGAGCTGTATAAATCAAGAATTGATGATTATCGTAAATTATTAGACCCACTTTTGTCTATGTTTACAATCCTTGGTTTGCCATTATTACCTATAGCTTTGTTGAAAAACTTCTGTACTGACATCTTCTGTCTCCGATTAGTTAACAAGAAATCAACTGTATTTCCATAATTATCTACTGCTCGATATAAATACATATCTCTGCCTTTTACCTTGATATATGTTTCATCCATTCGCCAATTATCACAAACCTGCTTTTTTCGCTTATGTATATTCTTCTCTACTTCTTTAGAAAATTTAAACACCCATCTTTGGATAGTGGAATGGTCTACTTTTATCCCTCTGATTGACATCAATTCTTCCACATCTCTATAAATCAATGTAAATCTCAATTTGAAATAAACAGCTTGTAATATAATTACTCTTGGATATCGGTGACCATCAAACATAATTTCAGTATTAGATGAAGTCAAATCTAAACATTTATTAGTTACTCCATATTAATGCGACAGAACCGAAAAGAGAGGTAATTAATTGAATTAATGACAACTTTTTCATAATTATTTTTTTTAGTTTAATTTTCTGGTTTTTCAGATTATTCCCTGCGAACTTAGTAATTGGTTTTTATTTATTTAACCAAGGATGTTTTATAACATTTTCTACATATTACATATCATTTGAAATTTTGCATCTCATATTTAATTTGGAACTTCTTTTAACCTATACACTAATAAGGTTTCTTAAAAATTAAAGCACTCTTAATTAGAAAGAAAACTCTATCTCTACCCTTCTGTTTTTCTCTCGGTTTTTCTCTGAATCATTCGTATAAATAGGCTCAAGATCTCCTTTACCCTCATATCTTAAACTACTCTTATTAATTCCATTTTCGATCAAATACTCATACACAGATTTAGCCCTTAATCTACTTAACTCATTATTAAAGGACTTTGAACCTTCTGAGGATGTGTGACCTACAATCATTATTTGATTTGCATTATTTTGTCTTATATATTTTAATATTTCTTTCAAGGAACTAATTGAATTACTTTGAATCTTTGCACTATTAAAATCAAAATTTATATTTTCCAAATTTGCTTTTAAATCACACAGTTCATTAAATTCATCTATACCATTGGATTTAAATGGATTTGAATTATTCGGATAAAAGAAAAGTTTAGCCGTGTCATTAACAACCATTCCATGAAATATATCTAAAGAACTTGTGTTGTTTTTTATAGCCTTATATGACAATTGAAAAAGAGAGTCATTTTTCCAGCTAAAATTAGTCAAGTTGATATCATAGCCAAAGTTGCTATTTAACAAATAATACTTAATTGATTCTTCATCATAACAACTGGGGTAATTAATAAAATTTAAAATTTCATCAAATTGATAGGTAATAAATAAGGCCTTAATGTATTCTCCCAAATTTGTACCATAAATATTCATAACTGGATTAGCCCATTCTGCCTTTGGTATGGAATTCGAAGGTTTTTCTTGCTCTTGGCTCAAAGCAATATTTGTGTTTGAACTATCCGTTTTTATATGAAGTTGTTCTTTCTTATCCTCAATAGTATAAGAATTAATTTTTGAGGAATTCTCGAATTCACAACTGTATAAAAATACTGAAGCTAATACAATAGTAGTTTTTATTTTTAAATTCATTTAATGTCAAATTAATATACTCTTAAAAGAATGTTTTTTTAAAAACCAAATATTCAAATTAAAAAGCTATTCTCGTTATCTGATTATACCCTTCTTTTATTACTGGAACTCTCTGTTTTATTTGTTGTCCATTGATGATTACAAAATTTACACTTATGAGAAACTTTGTATTTGGTTGTTGACGATGTTACTTGGTAATTTTTTGTTACGAATAAATCGTCTGAACCGAATCTATTATTTTCTCGTGTTGTTTCAGTTTCATGTGTGACGTGATCACTATAATCTGTCAATTCCTTTCCTGTTACCTCATCAGCTGACCAACACAAACAAGAGGGACATTTAGCGGCCCACTGAATTAACCAATAAACGAAGTAAATTCCAACTATTGAAATGATTGCTATCGGAAACCAAGAGGTATCTGGCTCAGAATTGAATTTATAAATTAAATATCCCAATAGGATTCCAAATGGAATAATTACTCTAAAAAGAAGAGATCTTTTTTTTCCTTTCATGTTATGATTTTATTTGAAACATCGTAAAAATAATTATATTTTACTAATCGCTTATGACTGATGTTTTTTTTGATTAACAAACCTCTAAAATCTTAAGAAAAAATAAACATGATGTTTAAATCAATTAGACTTTAACTTGAAATAATATCATACATTTTTCTAAAAAGATAATTGAAGGTTCTGTCGCATTAAACTAAAATCTAATGGTTTTTGTCGTTTTTGAATAAAAAGAAGGAATATAAAAGCTTGATTAATAGTCGTTTAACTTTTTTAAGGAAGTGCAATTCTATAGAAAAACGTTTGAAAAATAATTAATGTCACAGAACCCTAATCAATTACAAAAGATAAAAAGTCCGATAGAATTACTAACTTTAGCTTAAAACATATCGAGAATAAAACACACAAGTATGCTTTATCCGGTTGTTATATACAAGCGAGTTACGAAATTTGAAAAACAGTAAAACTTTGTCTTAGAAAGGATTTAAAAAGTGTGTTATACACTAAATGTTTAAAGTCGTTATAAATTTTACTCAAGTAAAATTTTACAGAATATGTAAGTATTGTTCTAGACAAAAAACTTGACTTGATTCGCAAATCTATTACTTTGGTTTTCGGTGATTTGATTCGTACAAAATTTCAATTACTTTTTGTTTGCTATCACTTCGGTTTCGGATGGAAAAACTCCCACGAAACGCAATAAATAAACTAATTTTTTTTTTTGGTATTTTAAGTGATTATTTAGTGTTCTTTGCTTACCAAAAACTCCTCTTGGATTGATTCCCAAATCTAGAACTTTAACAGTTGGCGGATTGACTCACAAGACGATTAATTAGGTCTTAACAAATTGGACGGAATATCTGAAAAGGAAAGAAATAAAGCCAGTATATAACACTATATAAAAAAACATAGGGGTTTGGAGGTTTTTAAAGGCAAAAGAGTGTCACGAAAGACCGCCAAATATAAAATTTGGCTTTTAGATATTAAAAAGTAAAATCAAAATATTTATATTTGGCTAGAAGACACTTAAAAACGAAATGCCAACCGATACCCTACGTGTTTTATATTAACCGTTATGATTAATTAAAATAAATATGATTATTCTTGTCAAAGTGAATAAAACTTATACTCCTGGTGCTGATCCAAAGCTTGCTGCTTATCGATCATGGGGTTGCACTAGGTTATTAAATGATCCTGATTTTAGAAATCAATTCAAGTATCTGGTAGCTTATTATCAAGGTCGCATAGTTGGAACATTTTGTATTCATGGAGTTTCATTGGATTTACCATTTCATGATAATAGAAAAAAAGTGAAATTTCTGCTTGAAGAAACAGATGATAAATGTGATCAGTATATTAAAAATAATATTCAACCATTAATTGTCAATAGAAATACAAAAATATTAAGAGCGATGTCATTTTGTTACTTAGACATCAATTATTTGTCACAAACTGAAATAAATATTGTAAGTTATAATTGCAATTGTAGTATTGAAGATATTCCTGTTTTAGAATCCGAAAAAATATTGGTAGATGAACAGCCTACCAAAGAAACTAAGGTAGAAAGAATACCCTCTAATTTGTGGTTTAAATTAACCATCAGTCGAAACCTATGGGATTCATTTAGTCACCCAAATTTAAAAGAAACTAAAGTTGTCATCATTTATCCTCATAATAGTAATATGCAGTATAATAAAAGTGATAATTCAAGCGGGACTTTTACAACATCAAGAATTCCAATTGACACTGGTAAGTTATTAAAAAAAATAATAAATATTATCTCTGTTTTTCACCATGATCCAGTGGATGCGGTACGAGAAATTAACAACTCCAAGATAAATACACATGTTTCGCATTATAACAGTCTTGAAATTGAATTTGAAGCATTTAATGATTCTAAACTAACTAATAGAATTCAGCACGGGCATTGGTCCGGTAATGTATTACAGGTGGAAGATGGGTTTCTAAAATCAATTTATGAAATAATACTTTAAAATATATAATTATAACCATAACAAGGTTCTGTCGTTTGTCGAGTAATTTCAAAACTTGTAAACTATCTTTATTTATCGCTTTTAAATATCTTTGATAAGGTTTAGTTTGATATGTTTCAGAAAATATTTTTTAAAAGACCGATGTTCGTCATCCATCATTAGAAAGGATAAATATTGTGCCCAAAACTCCTTTGTATCTTTACTTGATAAAGAAAAATTTAAATCATTCCAAATATCTCCATCAATAGATGTTTCATGAAAAATCCAATGACCCATTTCATGGAGAAGTACTTTTTCAAAAAATATAGAATACGAAGTGAAGATTTGCTTGTATTTAATAACCTGAAGAATTTTTTCTGTGTCAATAACTATAATGTATACCACAGGAAAGTACATTCCAAATGAATCAACAATAATGTTGTTTTCATCCGTATTTTATCCAGATTTTTAATGTCGCCTAACAAAATCAATGGACTACAATGTTTGAGTTTGAAGTCACCTTTTATTTTGAAAATATAGTTTGTATAAGCTTTTCATAATTTGACTTCATGTTTGATTATAATTTAATGTTTCCATCCTTGAACTCATACCATTCTATAAAAAATGGAGATTCAGGTTTCGATTTTAAAATTGACGGTACATACTGAACAGCACTTAAATTGCTTTTCATGGCAGTTTTAATAACATCTATGTCATTTTTGAATTTATCTATGACATATTTTAGTAAATTACCATCAATTTTTACAACACTTAATACTATGTTTTTATTAGAAACATAGTTTCCTAAAAATTCAAACTCTTTAGGATAAATTTCTAAAACTTCTGCAAGAAATTTTTGATTTCGTTTAAGGCTATTCGGTGCAAAAACATTAATGGTAGTCCCTAGACGATCATGTTTTTTAGCAGCTGATACAGCTAATAATAATATTTCCTTATTGTCTAGAATATTATCTTGAGCTAATATTAAACATGAACCATCTTCATACTCATTTTGTAGAACTGATTTAAAGAAATTAATATCTGATCCAAAATTAGATTTTACAATTTTTTTAATTTCAGTTAAAGAATCTTCATCTTCCCAACTCCAGATTCTGGGCAATAGGTGTATTAAAAGTTTCTTATCTTTTTTAATATCATCCTTAAGCCTTGAATAGAAGTTAGTATTATAAAAAATATCTTCATAAAACAACTCGTTGTTGATTAAAACATCAATATTCTTTTTTCTCATAATCCAATTATTCTCCTCTCAAGCTCTTTAATTTCGGTTGAAATGATTTCGATTTTAGAGTTATAATCTTCAAAACCATTGAATTCAATTTGGCGGTATTCACTTCTACCTTTACCAATCTTACTAATTATTTTAAAATTATCTTCAACAAGTTGACTCATCTTATCTTCTAGGCCAGTAATGAGCCACCTATGTTTTACAGGTAAATGAGTAGCATTTAATATTAAATGACTTCTCGTACATACACTTTTAAAGGCAGCTGCTTTATTTGCAAAGTGCCAGTAATTTGGACTTTCATAAACTTTCATTCGCCCTGATAGTTTATTAGTGAATTTCCGGGGTTTTATTACACTCATGCCTGGTTCGATAACTTTTCCAGGTTCAGTAATTCGTTTCAAAGGTTGTAGTAAATGTATATATAAACCGCCTATTGGGTCATCCGTTTTTAGTATATCATAAGTGTTTTCCATATTTAGTTTAAAATTTGGCTGTTTTTGAGTTTCATTCAATTGTAACTAATTCTTGGTACTTTCGTATTAACTTCATTAAAGATAATGAATTTTTATCATATAGGTTCTAGGTTCTGTCGCATTAACTAGAAAAAATAACATCTGAAAATTACAAGTACACGAACCAACTTTTAAATATAGCAGAGGATATAAATAGTTTAAGAGATAGCGTTGAAAAATTCATTAATAACAATAGCATTTCCCCGGGGACATAGGCATCTTTCAAAAGCTTTTTTTCGCTCCTTTGGCAAGGCTGGAAATTTTAGGAAGGTAATAAATCCGACAGTTTTCATCCCATTGGTAGGTGTTGACACGATGGATGATCTGGTGGGAAGCTTGCTGTTCCGCATTCAGCAATTGAGCCAATGCATCTTTGGCGTTACAATTTCTCTACCCATCTCTTTACAGTATCTGGCTCAATATTCTTTACACAATGACTACCAATCCCTCTGATAACTCTTATTAAATCAGCTTCCGGAAACATAACCAAACTTATGGTAACCCATCCTTCATTATCTTGCTCACTTTCTTTTTGAGAATGATGAATTTTATTAGAAATCAGATAGGAGATATTATCAAATTTATCGCCGTCTTTCACTTTAAAAGATATGCTGATGGGATCAGTTTTCTCCTCAGCTTTTGCATCATACTTTAAATCCGAATCTTTCCAACTTGTGAAAATCCCAATTGAATGCTCAAATAGTGCTTTCGCGTCAAAGTCTTCCCGATAAAATACATCTTTTTTATTTGAATAAAAACATTCGCTTATTTTTTCTAATGCATAAATTCTTATTTTACCTTTTGGCTTCTCCTTCCCTATAACATACCACCTTTTATTATGTTCTTTAAGAAGATATGGCATGAAATCTATAATTGTCCTATTATTTTTATAGGTAAAATCGATTTTAGATTCTTCAACTATAGCCTTAAACAGAGCAGCGATATTTTTCTTTCCATTAAAATCAAAAACAGGTAAATCAATTACAGGCGTTGTTACAATCCTGTTTTCAAATATGTTGAAATCTCGAGCTACCACTTCTTTGAGATCACTCATAAAAGGTATGAAGTCATATTTGTCAAGAATTACTTTCCACTCTTCAAAGATACGAAGATCATTTTTACCGTACTTTGTTGTACTCTTGTCAAACAAATCAGCCAACATATATTTATAAGGCCAAACATTCTCGATACGTTCAATAACATCCTCTGACGATTTCAATAATTTTTGTAAAGTGATTTCAAGCTTTCTTCTTGAAGTTTTCCCTTTTTTATACCAATCATAACGTTTATCCAACTTTTCTTCTATGTCTGAACACGACATGGGTTTTAGATGGCTATTATTATTATAAAGCACCTCAAGTATTTGAAAAACATAAAGTAATTTGTTGTTTTTCCCGTCAGCTAGTACTTCTAATTCATATGATCCTAGCCTAAATCCAATGTTTCTCATATTTTTTTAAGTTGTTAATGATTAATAATGCGCTAAATATACACGCATTGTTGACTTATATTAGAATTAGTTTTAAACATAAAGTCAACATATTGAGAACAAAAGCAGAAATAGAAAAAAATAGAAGAAGGGAGGAAATTACTTGTGAATAAGGAAACCGAAGTTATCTTAAACATAAGGGATGATAAAGTTATATATACTCCAACTGTAAGTTTAAGTGCACGCACTTATATAAGAAGTTGAATAATGACTTTAAGGTGGGTTATAAAAGAAGTCAGTGAGCCTTATCGTTATACTCGACAACTATAATAAAATAAATAAAGAACAATAATTTCTAAATTAAGTTGTTAAGGGATAATACGCTAAATATACGCGCATTACTGCCTTATATTAGAATAAGTTTTAAACATAAATCCAACATATTGAGAACAAAGGCAGACATAGAAAAAAAAATAGAAGAATAGAGGAAATTATTAGTGAATAAAGAAATTGAAGTTATTTTAAACATAAGGGATGATAAAGATGACTATTCTCCAACTGAAAGTTTCAGAGCTTGTAATGATATAACCCGGAGAATAATGACTTTAAGGTTGGTACTTTGCGAAGCAAGTGAGCTTTAAGTTTATGCTGGATAACTAAAAAAATAAATAAAGAACAATAATTTTTAAAGATATTACAGAATTTTAACGTTCATTAAAACCAATGATTAAGACAATTTAAAAAAATAGTAGTATAAAATTGGCTAAGCCAATTATCTCGATAAAAAATAGAGTCAAGAAAACTATATTAAACAGGGACCATTCTGAAAATCCATAAGAGTAGGAATTAAATTAAATCAATATTAAATGAAACTTATTTTAACCATACTTTCCCTTAACCTTTTACAAATAGGATTCGCTCAGCGACTTTTTAATCATTCAATTAAATTGAAACCCCATGAGAGCTGGGTTAGACTCACTGACGATCAGGTTACCGATTCTCTCTATCTGTCACAGGTTAATGGATTTCAGCTTGAATACTTAGAATTTGATGCACATGGAATGACAGTATCTAAACTTGATGCCTTAATGAAATCATGTAGATCAGTTAGCGATGTTATTGATAAGTCAAGCAAAATTAAATTCGATATCGCAGTAGTTGGAAATGAGGAGGACATCATTATATCTCTTACTGGATTTTACTATTCTCTTAGTTTAAATAACGACACATACAGAATTATATATCCTAGAACAGATAGATATGTTTCTCATGAATAAAAATTAAAAACCCTAATAATTAATTGAGAATTTTCAACTAATAAAATACATCTTCTATGAATGAAATTATAAAAAAATCCTTAACATTACCCGAATCAGATCGATTTAAGTTCTTAGCCTATAGTTACCTAAAACATGTGTCATCCATTGAATATTACACATTAAGTCAGACGGCTGATTTCTTTATTTTTTTTAAAAGCGAAAAATTAAAAGTTGAGATAATTATAGAAGAAAAAGAGAGCAAACACTCTGAGATGAAATTGTGTTATTTACTTCTAAACATTAACAATACTGTTTTAATTGAAATAAAAAAGTTCGCAACTCATAGCTTTGATTTATCTCTTTGTTACGATAAATCTACTCCTGATGATACTCTCTCAGAAATTAGAGAAAAGATAAATATTCTAAACTCTAGCCTACTTTTTGATTACTATAAATTAAGTGTTGACTTTTCTGGCAAATGGAAATTAATGCCAATAGATGTCAAACTAAATGAGATACCAAATAAGTTCAATTTTGGACCTGTAAATAGCATATACCTAAAAGATTACAATACGGATCAAGAAATTGGAAACTTTGAACATTATAGTATTAACGGACCAATGGGTTCGGGTAAAACTCATTTAGCTTATAGTCTAGTAAAACAATCATCAAGAAAAGGGATGGTTTTAGAAATAAATGAAATGAAAAAATATACACCTCGAGTTTTAGAAAATCTGAAGAATTTTCTTTTATCGGTCGGAGAAATTATTTTAATTATCGAATGCCAATCTATTTCATTTAGTAATCCATTTTCTCATTTTGTTTCTAGAATAGCTGTTTTCATGCCCATAATTTTGATTGATGGTACGAACAGGGATAATCCCTATTGCACTCCATTAACTACAGAACTAATCAAACGTGATGAACTTTTTTTTCACTCTCTTGACTACTTTTCAAACTTATATAACTTAATACTTCCTCCTGAAATCACAATATCCTTAAAAGAACTATATGCTCTTTCAGGTAAAAATGTTCAGAAAGAAATAGAAAATTTTGCAACAGATAATTTTAAAGAAATAAACTTTTAAATGAATTTACCCTCCAAAATAATTGTTTCCTGCCCAAGATGTGATTGGAGACCTAACTCAAACTTATTCTTTGAACTTAAATTATATCGTTATAAATTAAATAAGAATGACTTAGTATATTGCTCCTGCTTTTTGGATGTATGCAAACATTCTGCTCCTATTTTGGATTGGATAAATTTAGTTAATTAACAATTTTGACTAAGAAACAAATGATTTTTACTAATATATAAACTGACTAAAATGAAACTTCCTATAATTATAACAATTCTAATTTCATCAACAATTGGATTTACGCAGACAATCAATCGAGACTCAGTTAAGTCCAACATCATGACTACATTCTTTAATCATTTAGACTCGATTCAAGTAGAGAATCCAATTGAAATCTCATGCATATCCCAGGCAGCAGATCATCAAGCTAGGCACATGAACCGTAACAGTATGCTCGGTCATACTCAGCTGTTATCACACATTGGAGATACTATTATTGAAAATTCATTCAATCGAGTATATCACTTCTGTGATACTAATTATAAAGGGGATGGAGAAATCTGTGCGCTTTCAGTATTTAATGACAGTTTAGACCTGATTAACCATGCAGGTGATACAATTTTAGCCCAGTTTATGTCTTCACTTTCTCATAAAAAATGTCTAGAAGACTACCATGAATATTACGGAATTAGTGTTATTATTACGAAAAGTCTTAGTCAATATCTGCTCAGAACATGTATAGTTTATGGAACCGATCCAGTATTAAGTTATCCTCAATACCCTAAATATTTTACTATTAATAAAGAGCGTGTAGCAAACTATAGAAAGATGTATTCAAATACTATAGTCAGATAGCATATGCTCAGATTTTAAGGAAATAAAAATATAATTCTGAAAAATAGAGGTGATAATTTATACTAAATTCGATTTATTGGATCTTTCATAAAGTTTAAACTATTTCCTTCAAAGGACCCATAAATGAGAATTGGTTTAAATAATTCTCCTTTTTTGATTTTAAACCTAATTAGTATTCAAAGAAATTCTGCTCGTAATGTTATTCCTCTTAGATATCGGTGGCGCTAAAACATAATTTCAGATATAGATGAAGTCAAATCTAAATATTTATTAGTTACTCCAAGTTAATGCGACAGAACCAAATATAATATTTACTACACATATGTTAGGAAAAATCAATATAATTAATCAGCAAGAATTACATATCTTAATCAATTATTTTACTTCAATATAACTTTCTGGTCCAATAACTTTGTGCCCCTTTAGTGTGTAGGCAAATTTTTCATCATAGCTTATCATGTAGAGCTTTTGGACATGCTTTTTAGGTACTTATTCCTCTTGATTAAGTTTTGTCTATTTTTTTCCCAGATAAAGTCTTTAGTAGAATAGTGAGACTTTTATTGAGGCATTATTCGATTGGATGCGTCTATTTTAGAATCCCTCATCGAGGAGGATCAGTTGTTTCAGTATCTCCATAAATACAGAATTCTACATTCCATAAAACATATGTTCGAATACATGATTACGCAAGAGAACCCCCAATTAGAACTAAAAACGACGAACTTCAAAGGATGGCAGAGAGGCCATATCACACATGAGTTCCATTACCAAGGTCGCTTCAAGTTTGCGTACATTTTGCAGATGGAGGATGATATTCTCGGCGATATCTTTCGGTACAATTTTAGTACGTATGAGGTTTTTAAGCCGTTCCTGTATGAATTGGATGACTAGTTATTTATGAACTTAAATCAACTGCTAGAGAAAGCAATTTTTTTGATTTTGGAGAAAAAATCTTGACAAGAATCGTGGAAAGCGAAGGCAAACTCTTTACCCTCTTCAATTTCTGGAACTGCTAACAAACAAACGAAAAACGGAATCCTTTTCCCCATAATCGATATCTCTTCCTCAATAAATTCATTTTCTCCACCGTGTTTTGGCTGAATGAAACCACAGCCGAGAATATTACTATCATTCCCATATTGACCTGTATAGGTATGAATTTGAAATACATCATTGCGTGAAATACCATATTGGTAGTCGAAGTTTTTGTACTTAACATCAAATATGAATTTACCATTTTCTGTTTCAACGACAATGTCGGGCTGAATTTTCCTATCTCTACCCCCCCCCGTTTTTACCTTCAGATTATCGCTGAACTTACTCTCCAATGTTAGTCCTGATCTTTCGATCTTTTTTCGGATGAAGTATTCGAACAGCATTGATATATCAAATAAGAATGCACTAGAGCTTTTTTCGTCACCGAAACCAATTGCACCATCCAACAGCATCTTCTTTGAAAGGTCAATGATCTTATTATACTCTGAAAAGTACGGATTTGTGAAATGTTTTACTTTTCTCAACTCTTTAATCTTCGTTCTCTTTCCTTGACTTGCACTCAGAAAGGATCTTTGAATAGAATGAATATCCTCCGTGAGGTTTCGAACATTCGGTAGCCTAAATACTTCAGAAATTAATATCGAAGCATCCGTTTGATAACTATGCTCTCTATAAGTATCCTTGTACTTTCCTAGCTCTTTGTTGATAAAATAATGTACTGGGTCTATTCTACCGCGAACTTTTGAGTGCACGCTTGTAGAAGTAACGTAATTCTTTGGTATACCCAAGCGAAAGGCTTTTTTAAGTTGATTTTTCCAAATGTATATGAGCAACCAGTGAACCTCTCCTTCATTTTGCAGCCCACCGAAATTTTCTATTTCCAGAAAGCCATCTGCATCTGCAATTATGTACTTTAAAAATGAGTCCCCAAAACGAGATGAAATTTTTAAACAATGCTGATGTTTACGGATTTCGCCTATGACATTTGTAGTTTGAAGATTGAAATCGTTCCATGCATTTCCTCGAATTTCAAAGAAAGGTGAATCCGTGTTATGCTCGTAGTCCTGATTTGGTCCAATAAATTTTACCTCCGTTGATTGCCAGTTTATTTTTTCTTCTAATTCGGAAGGGAGTTTATTTAAGAAAGAAAATGCTTGTTCATTGTTTTTATGGACTGAACGTGCGCCCTCTTGGCATAACAACTCAATTCTAGATGAACGATAAACATTTACGAAGCTTGAATTTCTAGAAATATATCGCTGATTATCTTTTAAACCCCCACTCTTCAATATGTTAAACAACCATTCGCTCATCACATTACCTAAAGAACTCGTGTTTGAACTCAGCAATAAGTGACTCTTTACCTGTACCTCTCAAGTATTCATCTAAAAGACTTTTGATTCGATCTCTCCAAACGGCATTACGTATTTCTTCGAGTGTGTAAACATGTGGATAATGTAATTTCCATAAATATGCGTGTCCAATGCGATAGTCGTTACCAAGTATCGGCTCTTGTGAAATTTTTACATTCAGTCTTTCGAGGCCGTCTGCTAGCTTGTGCCAGTTATCAGGAATATTCATTTGGTTTAAATGATGCTTCAATAACGGTATATTTGGAGCCACCTCTTCCCACTTAAAGCGCCTCCGAAGTGCAAAATCAAAACTGTCTACACTTCGATCAATAGTATTCATTGATGCATATAAATAGACGTTATTAGGAATAAAGAACTTATAACCCCCGCCAGCTTTAATCATAGCTGTTTTTTCGTTGTTCAACTCCGCGTATTGAGTTTTAATTGCGCCAGTAAAACCACGATATTCCATGCAGTACATAAGTTCACCAAATACTCGACTGAGCTCAGCTCTATTGATTTCATCAATTATGATAAAATATGGAGGAAGCAAGTCTAAAAGCAACACGTGGTCTTCTGCTCCATCAAGAATTGACCAGTATCCTTCTCTTTGCGTGTTTAACCTTCGAATATGCCCTGCAGTAATTTCTTCAACTTGTTTGTTTCTGAATGCCTCAGGTGTGCCTTCAGCTAATTGCCAATTTGCAATATCAATTTCCCAAACTCCGGCTTTTCTACATAGGTTTTTAAAAATTCCATTTTGCAGTTGTAAATGCGCTTCATTTCGATCGTTAAGCTTTGGTCTTAGACCTTCAATAAAATCTTCATATGAGTATGAAGGGTGAAATTGCACGAATTCATATACATCGTCAAAATCTAAATCAGAATTATCTCCATGTCCACACTTCCAAATGTCAAATTGCATTCTAGCCAGTTCACGAGCCTTGTATGTTTTCCCAGTACCTGGGGCACCGTATTTTACTATTTGTTTGTTTCGTGAGAAGGGCTGTTCGATATTCTCATAAATTAACCAAATGAAAATATTAATCCAATAAGGATCGGTCTCTATTTCCTCTAAGGCCTCTCTAACACTTTCAACAAGGTAAACATTCTTTGAGTACCAATCCTGCCCACCCTCGTAATTATCTTCCAAGTATCGATATCTAATTATCCAATCAAAGAGGTGGTTGAAATAATCTTTATTGACTGTTGAAGATACATTAGCAGAACAGGCTGCTGTTGTTCGATTTACATGGATTGGGTTATTTGCGCCAAAAACGGCATGCCAATCCCGTTCAAAAGTTTCGTGATTTAACTGATTGGGTTCCTTAATTAGTTCTGTTAGGTTGGAAATAAATGTTTCATTCTCCGGAGCAATTCTCTTCATTTCATCGGTAACAATCGATCTTCCGTTGGAAGACACTCCGTTGGGACCGTTGAAATAGAGCCTCTTTATCAAGTCTTCTTTGTTATCAAATATGGTATTTTGATATGCCTCATTACTATTGAGATCTACTAAATGTTCAAGCAAATTTTCACGGATAAGAGCGATGTTCTCAACTAGTTCACTGTATTTATTATACCAGTCTACTATCTGATATTTTTTATCTCTAATAAGATATATATAAAGTGCCTTTAAATCATTCATTTTGAATTGCAGTTAAATTGGATATCTAGTATTTATTCCTTTGTTTACTATGTCCTTATATCTATTTCTAATCAGATAATGATTTGAGAAAGGACTTCAATTCATCTTCATTTCCTTTGAATAGAACAGTATAATTAGTATAAAGATAATAATTTCCTCGATCAAGCTCTAGATTTGCAGGAATTTTAATCCGTTCAATTCTTTCGTAAAATATTTCGCAATCAGAAATCTTAAACCTGAAGTAAGGTTTACTTTTGATTTTTCTTTTAGCTCAACGCTCTTCTTTTTGATTTTCTTCTCTGTTCATTAAATCTCTATATTCCTTTGTATTTGGAAAAATGGCTATTGAATCTTTTTCAAGAGCTTGCTTTTTAATCGAATTGATTCCTTCTCTTATTTTTGCTGCATTCTGGAATACTTTTTCTTCAAACGAATTCTTGTATTTTGAGTTTATTTTTCTATTCAAAATAGCCTCATTATCTTTCATCGCAATTACACTCAACTTTATTATCCATCCCGCACAAAAAATGGACAGAAAAATATATACAGACCTTAAACTCTTTTTAGATTTCATAAATTCAATAGAAGTACAAGAAAAGAAATCATTATGTAGAATAAAAAAAGAATCTAGTTCAAAATTGAACTAAACACCTCCTTATGTTCCGATCAACGCCTTTGAATAATTTTAAAATAATGAGTACTCGTCTCCAACCAATATAGTTAATTGATAGGTGTATTTTCCCCCAGTAATATAGTTCTCTGAAGGTTCCTCGGTTTTTTTAACCGTATAGTAAAGGAATTCACCTTCTCCAGATTGAGCATCAGAACGGTAGTTGATTAGATTGGTTTTTCTTGTCGATGTAAGATTACCGTTGTTAGGTAGCTCCCATCCGTCTTCATCCATTATTGTGTGTGTCTCGTCTGCCATGAAATCCCCTGTAGTGCTTGTGATAACTATTTCCAAAGCTGTTACGTCGTTAATGGTAATTGAATCAAGACTGTTAGCGAATTGTGCTGAATCTAATTTGACTGCAGCTAATTCATATTTTTTTTCTATATAATCTTTAGCGTTTTGCTCTACTGATTGTCCATAAGATCCTAATGAAAGGATGATTGTAAATATTGTGATTGATTTTCTCATAATTTATTTTTTATATTAATACCATCATTTACAATTAATTAGTTTTCTTCAAAAATGAATCTTTGCTCAAAATCAATTCTTTGGTCTGTGAGTTCAAAAACAAATCTAGTGGGATTAAATATAGATGAAAAATAAAGGACTTGTCTTTCTGAATTAGCTAATAGAATTACAGCCCCATTATCTTTTAATCCATAAAGATTATCATCCCCAAAATATTCCCAACGATATGGAACCAAAATATGATCAAAAGCCGATTCAAACTTTAAAAAACCTGAATATTTTAAAAGAGAAGTTTTGTAAAGTTTTTTTGAACCTTGACCAACAATTATAATAGACAAACCTAAAGCATGAGCCAGTTGTTTCAATCTTCTTACTTTCTTATTTAGCCTTTTTGATGTTTTTGATAAAAACCGGCTCGATTTAATTGATAATGACTCAAAATTGTCAATTATAATAACACTTTCTTTGTTTTTATTTAAATTTTCAAGAATAAAATCTATTAATCTATTCACGCTCATTGTGTTTAAAAACTTAACTTCCTTCACTCCATACTTCTTCTTTATCCTTTCGATTTTAGCTTCAGTATTAACTTCATTCAAACCAATGTACAAAGGTTTCAGATTATACCTTTCAACCAAACTAAATGCAAGAGCTGTTTTGCCCATTCCTGCCGAACCAGTTATTAAGTTTAACCCTCCAGATGTAAATATTTTTTTATTTGATAATAACTGAGTCATAGAGATATTCATGAATTATTTGAGCTAAATACCTTGTTTGATCCTTGGCATTCCATTCTTTGTACAACCTTTCCAGCTCATTTACTTGGTTCTTATTAAAAAAATTACAATTTTCTACATAGAACATTAAAACCTCCTCAATTTTCTTATGAGAAATATAATGAATTCTTTTACCACCACTTCTTGAAGTAATATCAGTTAGCTTAGAAAAAGGAAGGACAGTTGCATGATCACCGAGTAAATCAAAACTTAAAAAATCGTCAAGCATAGAAATTGACCCATACTCGAATAAATCTGAAATAAAATTGTTAAAAGACATTATTGTATCAGGTATGTGTTTAAAACTTTCGTGTTCGGCATAAAATTCAGCAATTTGAATTATTATAGCCTGATTATTTTTATTTTTAAAATCTTTAGTCACATCCTTTTTAAACAAATCTATATTTTCATAAGCTTGGTACCAATAATCCTCAAATAACTCAGGGTGTTGATACGTTAATGAAAAACGAAATAATTCAATATTATCATGAGAGATAGCCATGTAAGTTATCAATTCCCAATCTTCCTTGGTTAGACTAGAAAAATCAATTAAATCTAAGTAAAAGTCAAAAACCTTATTTTCGTCAGGATTAATTGAGGCATAAAAAGAGCTACATCCGTAATCTATACAAACAATATTAAACGGATTAGCACCTAATTCAATTAAGTTCTTCACCAGTTTCAAATTCCCAATATTTGATGCTGTGTATAGAGCCTCTGATAAAATAGATTCCTTTTCTTTATCATTAAAAAGTGAATTTTCTGACATTAACACTTTTAATACTTTTTTCACCTTTTTACGCTCATTTTCTAAAATAAATGGCACTAGTAGACTAACACTGTCAAAAGAGTTAGTAATCTCAGGATCATGAATATACCAGTTGTTTCTATTGACTAGAAGTTCAGTTTCTAAATCTTTTTTTTTCACATTTAGTATTACATCTTGATTAAACTGAGAAAAAATAGTATTCGAAATGAATAAAAAAATTAACGTTACAATAAATAGTGATTTCATATAGGTTTCTTTTCAATTATTACAGTAAAACAGAACTGAAGTAATGTTATCGATTCTAATTTTACAATAAAAAAATTGAGTAATTTTATAAATTACGGTTCAAAAATGAACTAAACGATGTTTATCCTGAAAAAAATAAACCTTATACTTTTAAGAAAAAATAAATGTGAAACTAATTCATATAACTATTTATTTTGCTCTGATTTTTTCAGGGTGTACAACAATAAAAGAAAGTCAAATTGATACTGCATAGGAGTTCAGAGAAAATTCAATGGAATTGAGCCAAGAAATAATTTTGCATCCAAATACACCATTTAGCGAAAAGTATGAGAAAAAAGAATATGATGTTATCATACGTTCTGTCCCAGAATTTTTCGATGAATATCCTAAAAAACCAAATTCCTGTTACGAATTTTTAGGAAAGAATAACGCGTATTTTTTTGGAGGAATATTGGGTATTGACAGTTACTATAAGTTTTACGGACATATACTTTCTAAAAGAAATGAAAACAATGAGAATTATTTTAAAGATAAAGATACGTTGTATATACTATTTTATAAGCTAGTAGAGCTTTATCAAAGAATAAACATGCGAAATGGTTTTGAACATATCTTCAATAGAATACCTGCATTTGCCGAATATGAGTTATTTTACAAAGATAATTCAGAGAAAATTGATTACGATATTACTAAACAAATAATAGCTTATTTTGACCTTTTAAAGCAGTATGCTAAAGATGAAACATCTAATAACTATAATTTTAGTAAAGAAGAAAGAATGGAAAACCTCTCATTTTGTTTGAAAAAAATAAATCAGATAGAAGAATTAACTACCTCACGATTCCTCTTACTTGCGCTTCAAAAATATAACTTAGAACAGTTGCGTTACTAAATAATTTTATTGATGGAAAATTTAAAAGCTGATTTAATAACGAAATCTAAATTACCACTGGAAACATCCACAGATTGTAAAAAATTATCAACTCAAATTTTTCACAAAACAAACGAATATGTAAGTACTCAAACTTTAAGAAGGATTTTAGGTCTTGTGAAAACTGACACAAAGCCGACTATAAAGACTCTAGATATTCTGTCGAGATATATGGGATTTGATAGCTATAACAGTTACATTATTAGTAATTCGAAATCAAATACAAGTGAAAAGAAAAATATTGAACTTTTAAGATTGCTATATTTAACACCAATTCAAAACTCACATAAAGAGTCTCAGAGTCCCTTATTTAGAACGTTGTCAAAGTTTATTTATGACTCTCCTTCAAACTTAAGTCTATTTGAAGATGATGTTATTTTTACTGAAAATTTTAAATTTTATTTCATAGAAAAATTCCCCCCTTTCGACTTATATTTTAAGGGATTAGAGACCATTCTTCATAAATTACAAGAATATTATAAAAATGATATTTGGTTTTGTTTTTTCGTAGATAGTTTCTATTTTCTCAATGCTTTAATTGAGTTTTCTGATGATAATTTAAGAACATCCTTTAATGCTCTGAAAAATCTCTCACTTAAAAACATTCACCCCTTTTTAATTGGTCGTTTTTTTGGAGCAAAAATCGCACTAACTAATTCAAGTAGTCAAAGAGAAAAATATCATCATGATTTAATTCAATTCATAATAGAAGAACAAAATCACGCAGATAAATTTTGTATTCTATTTACCTATACTGAATTTTTAATTCATCAAAAGCTCTTTTCTTGGGCAGAAGGACTAATTAAGTTACATTATAAGTCAGATGAAAAACATCATAACTGGCTGGATTACGGATATAAAGAAGTTATCAAAATATTTTTACATTTATGTTTAGTTGAGAACAATAAAAAAAACGAAGCTAAAGAGATACAACAATACATTGAAATAAATGCGATTCCCTTTTACTTTAGAGAGTATTACTCTTCGATGTATCACAAATATTACCTAGGATAATTATTGATTTGATATTTTAGTTTCTGTGAATGAATTAAAAATTGAAACCATTAAAGTAATTAGAGAAAATAATTTGAATTTGAATGAAGCAAAATGGATGACCCATTAAGAGTTATCTATCCTCTATGGATTTTGCGTGTAAGTGCAAAAAGATATATTTTCTTAAATATGTTATATGATCTATTAAGATAAAGAGCTTCACAAATGAATTCTTCATAGTCATCTTCAGTAACGTATAAAGGATCATTAGGAAAATTAGGATCAATACCTTCTTCTCTTATTATAATTTTAAACATCTCTTCATTCATTATGCTTTCATCTAATATTTTTTCTCTGAAATCAAATACTCTATTGTATTCTGTTGCTACAAGAAAAAATATCAGGATAGAAATTATTAAAGTATTTGTTAATATTCCAAATAAAAAGAAAATTAAGGCAAAAATAAAAGTTGCTTCATTTTTTTCGAGTCTAAATTTGAAAGGGAGAACTCCAAAAAGATATCCTGTTTTTTTATTACTATTCATTTTTTTTATGTAGTAGTCAATTCCCTCGTCCATAATTTTTTATTTTTACAAGTATCATAATTTTTTTTGTTACAAAAAAATGAAGTAAATCTATTATTAAAATGTAACGATGTTAATGATGTATACTAATACAGAAGCGATTAAACCGATGATCTAGGTAAATATATTTTTTGAATCCTCCATTAAATTTTGAACTTTAAGGAACCAAAACATTTGAAAGCAGAATCGAGTTGTTCGTATTTAACTTTTTGTTTTAAATCAAACTTACTTCATAGCCATTTTCCAAAAAAATACTTTTTAGAATAATATTAGTTCTTTTAACTCTTTTAAAAAGTCAGAACTTTGACCACTTGAGGTCACAAAAAGGAGGGTTGGTTTATTCCAATTCTCCTTTTTTATTTCACTCCAATTAGTGTACACATCACTTCTTCAAAAATATACTTTTTAGAACAATATTAGTTCCTTCAAATCTTTCACAAAGTTTGAACTCTCAACACTTGAGGTCACAAAATAAAAAGTCAAATTATTGTATATCAATGATTTGACTTTTTTATCCCCCACAATATTATATAAACTGTTACTTAACTTTATCTCTTAAGTGGTAAACATTAGGCTGACGTTTTACAATTAAATTGATTAATAAGTTGTTAAGTTTCGGTATTTCATTTAAATTTATCACAAACATTAAAAATTACAACTATGAGAAAATTAATATTTCTTTCTATTTCTGCCTTTTTATTATCTACAGTACTAACATCATGTGCCTCGAAAAAAGCAACTAATCAGGCTGTAGGTGATGTAGAAATAAAAATTCCATGTGCTGATTTTCGTTCCGATAAGAATTACTTTCGAGCTACTCAAAGCTTTGAAAGTCCAGATTTGGGAAGCTCAAGAGAGAATGCATTAATGCAAGCCAAAAGCAGGTTGTCTGGTTTAATTCAAACACAAATGAAGTCGGTGGCAGAAAGATATGCTGCAGATCGAAAAATCGATGGAAAATCTGAGTTCAATGAAAAAGTAGAAAGAACTACGAGAGAGATTATTAATCAGGCTTTATACGACATTGCCACTCCATGCGAGACGACACTTCAAAAGTCAAATGGCAACTACAACACCTTTGTGGCCGTTGAGTGCAGTAAAGAAACGATATATAACGGTGTTGACAAAAGTCTGTCAAAGGATGCAAAGCTGCGTCAAGATTATGATCAGCAGAAATTCAGAGGAGTATTCGAAGAAGAAATGGAAAAATTCGAAAAAGAACAAAATAAATAAATCAGTTCATCTAATTTCAAAAAGCCCCTTGACCTAGGGGGTGTTTTATCGTTTATTTTCAATTAATTATTCAAAGATGAAAATTATCTTTTCTTCACTGTTGTTTTTGTGTTTATCATTTGTTTTGTTTTCACAAAATGATGGTTCTGTTCCAACATGGGTAGAGCATGCAGATAGTGTCTATAAACCTGATAATTTTACTTATCAAACCGTTAGGAATTGTAAAAAAGAGAAGGATGTAGTGAAGCTAAAGGAAGAATTTACTGAAGAGCTCAAAACGAGACTTGCATCAAATATTTACACGAGCATTGATAGCAAAAGAAGACTCACTACTAACGAGACAAAAATAAATAATCAGTTTATAACCACAGGTTCCTCGGAATCGGATGTTTCAATGCAATCGAAAGTCGATCTTACCCAATACCAAGTTCTAGACTTTTTTGATAAAAAGGAAAAAAAACTGCACCTAATCATTGTCCAGAACAAGGAGAAGCTGAAAAATGCGTATGATAAAAATATTCGGCGTTTGCTTTACGATATAGATGGCGAGGCTTCTCAGCGATTTCAGGATAAACGGACTCATGAAATTGTAAGGGCGAAAAAGCAACTTGAAGTTAGTCTGCGTTCCGTTGCAGATAAAATTAATTTTTTTGGTTTTTTAGTCGATGTATCTGATAACCGCGCTGATCAATTTCAGCAACGGTTAACAGAGTTGAGGCTCCAAGTTTCTGACCTTTCGGGTTTGATTAACGATAAATCTTTTGAAGAAGATTATGCAAGGGCTCAACAATTGTTTAATGAAGGTAATTGCAAAGGGTCTTATTCTGAGGTTCAAAGACTTTTAATTCGAAATTCATCAGATGAAAGAGTAATTGGTCTCAGAGATAAAGTGGTTGAATGTCAAACTCGGGAAATGGAAAATGCAGTGCATGATGCCTACGCAAAAAAACAGTATGAAAAGTGTTTGACGATTTATGAGAGCCTGATACGTCTAAATTCGAAATACGATAAAGATGAGCATTTCATTGAGCTTCGAGATAAAGCTTTCAGAGACTATATTAGCGACAAATTCAATAAGGTTGAGAATTGTATTGATTTAGATATTCGCAAAGCTGAAAATATTTTGAATTCAATCAAGTGGTTTGGTTTGCCTGCCGATGATTACAAATCAAAGTATGATGATTTTGATACAAGAATTAAAACAAAGGTGAATGAGCAACTAGAACTTGAATTTAAAAATCACATCAATAATAAAAAATTCAGAGAAGCATATGCTGCTATTGTCGAGATTTCTGGTAACAGTATCAATAATGATATTAAAGACGTCACGTTAAAACTGAAAAAGCAATGGGAGAGTGAAGCTACGTCTTACTTAAAGAAATTGCTTTTGAAAAACCGTCCGCATTTATACTCCATGAAATTTGGTTTGAGCTTTTTGACAAATTCCATTAGTAACTCTGCTTTGGAGAATGCGAATGTTTGGAATACGTTTAAAGAAAACTCGGATTATCTTTATCCTTATTATTCCTTTGCTTTATATAGAAAGTTTAATATAAAGACAAAATTTAGCCAAAAGAGTCATAGAGATAAATCATCTTCTTATTTGATAGGATTGAAATTAGGTCTGCAGGACTATTCGAATGCATATAAGATTTCAGAGCCAGATGATTCATTGTTTAATATTAATAACAATCTTAATTATGAACTTCAGTTGAGTTCATTAGTTCTGCGGTGTTTTAATTTAAATTACGGTGTCTTTTTTGATAGGACAGGATTAGCGAATATTAATTTATACAGTGCCACCTTTGGTTTAAAAATTCCGATTTGGAGGTTTGACTTTGACTTAAATGCGAAATACATTTCTGATTATAAATCAGAGCATCATTTTTTAGTTGAGGGAGGCATATCATTGAACTTGAATTTTAAGAAAAAGTTTGTCCAAAGCGATAGGGATCAGTTGAAATTAAATATTCAAAAATTCTTATAGGGTTATGAAATATATTCTTGTTGCCTTTTATTTCATTTTTTTTGGCTCCGTTTTTTCACAGCGAGAAGTAGATTCAATTCTGTCTGCTATGGATGACGACTACAAAAATTTTGTAGAAGCCGAAAATAAAAGATTTGAGTCCTTTAGGGAAAAAGAAAATAAAGAATTTGCTCTTTTTCTTAAGTCTGAATGGTCTGAGTATACTGATTTTATTCAGTTCGATAAGCCGAAATCTCCACCTATTCCCAAAGACGAGGTTGCTCCGGATGCCCCATCTGATGATGTTGAGGTTGTTCCCTCTGATAAGTCTAAGCCAGTAGTGCAAAAAGACCCCGATAATTCAAATGAGTTTGATGAATCCGATCAAGAGGAAAATGTTCGATTCGAGCTTAGTAATACGTTTGAGTTATTTGGAGATGAATTTGAGGTTGGATATACAAACGATGTGACGGTTAAAGTCGCAGGTGTTACGAGCGATGCTATTTCTGATTATTGGTCTCGGATGTCGAATGGATATTATAGTTTGTTAATGTCTCAAATTAGAAAAACAAGTATTGCAAATAATTTTTCTGACTGGCAGGTTTTTCAATTTGTTAGAAGCATATCTTCAAGTTTTCATACGAAAGAATCAGAACAGATTGCGTTGCAGTTTTTTGTTTTAAATCAGTTGGGTTATGATGTTAAAATGGCCATTCAAAACAACGCTTTTATTCTTCTTCTTCCTATTGAGCAAAAAGTTTATGGCAAATATTGTTTAGAAATAGACAGAAAGCGTTATTACCTTTGGAGCAATTCGAATAAGCCGGTTCAAACGATACAAGAGAAGTTTAATGCCAATTCAAATCCAATAAATCTTTTGGCTCAACAAGTCTCTTTTGAACAAGGAAGTGAGATTTCACGCGTCTTGAAATTACCAACGGGACAAGGTGTTTTATTCAAAATAAATAAAGCTTACATCGATTATCTCAAAGATTTCCCGCAATGCGAACTCGCTGTGCATTTTAATACTCCATTAACAAGTCAATTAAAAAAAGATGTTCATCGTTATTTTGATCCCTTATTGGAGAATAAATCAGAATTGGAAAAAGCCAATTTTCTTTTGAAGGTAATGCACCAATCTTTTAAATATAAAACAGATGATGATCAATTTGGGGAAGAAAAATGGTTTTTTCCGGAGGAATCAATTTTTTATCCTTACTCAGATTGTGAAGATCGTTCTGTAATGTATGCTAGATTAATTAAAGAACTGACAAGTCTCGAAATAATAGGATTGTCTTATGATGACCATATAGCCACAGCGATTAAATTGAATAAACCGATAGGAGACTGTATAGACTACAACGGAGAAATATATTCTGTTTTCGACCCTTCATACATAAATGCTCAAGGTGGAATGAGTATGAGCAATTACAAAAGTGTGCGGCCTGAGGTTATTGAGGTTTTGTTCAAATAATTTATCTCAATTTCCAATTTTCCCATTGACCTTCTATTTCGCTGCTAAATTGACATTGGGGGTTTTGAACTTTTCCGTTTAGCCCAGTCGCTTTTTTAACCTGGTAATTCAAGTAGCTATCAAGAGATTTGTAATCTACCTCACCTTTACTTTCTTGTAGTTTTTTGAGAAGATATTAGGTAAAGTATCCGTGTTGCTTTTCTCTGTACACAGCAGAGCTCTCGTTTCCTGAACTTGAAGCAAAAACAACAGGATTGGTTCTGTCGGTTCTGTCGCATTAACTTAGTGTAACTAATAAATGTTTAGATTTGACTTCATCTAATACTGAAATTATGTTTGAGCGTCACCGATATCCAAGAGTAATTATATTACAAGCTGTTTATTTCAAATTGAGATTTACCTTGAGTTATAGAGATGTGGAAGAACTAATGTCAATCAGAGGGATAAAAGTAGACCATTCCACTGTCC
>Ga0209654_1000086_pt1 | contig 94165 bp, 98 predicted proteins | sample SaaInl1SG_22_DNA_FD_184646 | JGI IMG/M metagenome (GOLD analysis project Ga0209654, IMG submission 184646) | Marine microbial communities from expanding oxygen minimum zones in the Saanich Inlet - ESP_161SG_22_DNA (SPAdes) (version 2) | ecosystem: Environmental > Aquatic > Marine > Intertidal... | reverse complement strand
GGCGGAGGTGTTGGAGACCTTTGTCGCAGAAGAGCGTTCGGCATTCTTTGAGAAAATCAATCCTGAATTGGCCGCTGATATCCTCGTTGAGTTTGATGAGGAAGAGCGCGGCGAGCTGGTAGCTACATACTCTGCAGAGGAGATTGCGCAGGAATTGGTCGGGAATATGGATTCCGATGATGCTGCGGATATGCTTTCTGAACTCTCTGATGATATGACCAAAGAGGTCTTGTCTCAGGTAGAAGATGTAGAGCAGGCGAAGAAAATTGCGCAGCTTCTTACCCACGAAGAAGATACTGCGGGTGCCTTAATGGCGACAGAACTTGTAGTCGTCAATGAAAGTTTGACGGCCATTCGTTGTGTTGCCGCCATGCGTTCTCAAGCAGCAAATATCGATCGTGTTCATGCAGTATACGTGGTGGATAATAATGATATTCTAGTTGGAACACTCAGCTTGAAGAGCCTGTTGACTGCCCAGCGTACAGCGCCTATTTCGCAGATGTACCGACCTATTGAACATACTGTGCTCAGTACTACTCCTGCGGAGGAGGTAGCAAACATGATGCAGAAGTACGACCTGTTTGTGATGCCTGTTGTAAATGCTGCGGGTGAGCTTTTGGGTAGAATTACCTTGGATGATGTGGTCGATTTTATTCGTGAAGAAGCAGAGCGCGATTACCAATTGGCCTCGGGTCTTACCGACGAGGTAGAAAGCGACGATAGCGTATATGAAGTAACGCGTGCGCGCATTCCTTGGCTGTTAATTGGACTCTTTGGTGGGCTTATCGTGGCTTTGATCATTGGCAAAAACGAAGAGGACATTCAACTTGTTCCTGCATTGGCCTTTTTCATGCCACTTATTGCAGCTATGGCGGGTAATGTGGGTGTGCAGTCTTCTGCGATCGTGGTGCAAGCTTTGGCGAGCGACAGAAAGGAGAACAATATGATCCAGAAATTGACCAAGGAATTGTCTGTGGGTCTGTTCAACGGTCTCATCCTATCACTTGTGATGTACGGTGCTGGGTTGCTTCTGGGTTATAATCAACTCATTACCTTAACCGTAAGCATTTCGCTACTTACGGTCATTGTCTTTGCTTCCCTCTTTGGAACCTTTATTCCACTGATGCTCGACAGGTTTAAAGTGGATGCAGCACTGGCCACAGGACCATTTATTACGACAGCAAATGACGTGATTGGCCTCATTATCTATTTCCAGATTGGCCGATTGATTATCGGATACTAATGAAGGCGCTCCTCCTTGACGACACCCACCCTTTCCTAGAGCAAGATTTGCAAGCGGGCGGTCTTACTTTGGTGCGAGAATTCTCTGCGCCATTGGAAGAATTAGCCGCTCACCATGGCGATGCAGAAGTTTTAATCATCCGCTCACGCATGCGCGTTGATGCTCATTTTTTAAGCCAATTCCCTGCTTTGAAAGTCATTGGTCGCCTTGGCGCGGGCTTAGAGAATATAGACCTCGCCGAAGCTGAAAAGCGCGGTATTTCGTGCCAGCGCGTTCCCGAAGGGAATGCGCGTGCGGTGGCGGAACACGCGCTCGGGATGTTGCTCGGTTTGTTGAACCATCTTCCGCGTGTTCACAGGGAGATTAAGGAAGGCAAGTGGTTACGTGAACCCAACAAGGGACGTGAATTACAGTCGCTCAAAGTAGGTGTTATTGGATATGGTGTGATGGGCAGTGAATTTGCTCAGTTGCTGTGCGCTATGGGTGTGAAGGTCCTTGCATACGATAAGTACAAGCAAGGTTTTGCGTCCGAAGGTATCAGGGAGGTGAGCTTGGAAGAGTTGCAAGCAGAGGCAGATGTAGTTAGTTTGCACTTGCCATTAACGGACGAGACCCGGGGGTTGGCAGATGCGAAATTCTTTGCTGGATTTCACAGGCCCGTTCACTTTATCAATACAGCCCGCGGGCCTATTCTTAAAACAGATGATCTGTTGGAAGCGATGGACGAAGGCAAGGTGTTGAGTGCAGGTCTTGATGTGTTGGAGTACGAAAAATCGAGTTTTACGAGTTTGTTTGAAGACGAATTGCCTCCGGCTTTGCAAAAATTATTAGCGCGTGAAAATGTGCTCTTGAGTCCCCACATTGCGGGTTGGACCAAGGAGAGTTTCGAGAAGATGGGCCGCGGATTAGCGGTTAAAGTGCTCGAGGCATTAAAGGCTTCTTAGAAGCGCTTGAAAACGAATTGGACCGTATCAGGCGTTCGTTGTTCCAATAAAATATCCAGACCTTCTGTTTCGCGAGTTTCGTCCTCTTCATTGGTGTGACGGATGGTCAATAATTCCACCGAAGAAGTGAGTTCGAGATCGAACTGGCCGGTGAGTTCAGCCAACATTTTAGGTACGATGATCGCATCGTTGTTGATACAGAACATTGCTCTTGTAGCCGTGTTGCGCATCAAATTTACCACGACACCTTGCTCGGCAAACAGGCGATATACTGCGCTGAGGTGGTGCTCGGCGATAAAGGCCAAATCTTTGGTGCTGAGTTGCAGAAGGATCTGGTTTTTCTTCAAGATGAAGTTCGCTACCTCGGGCTCGGGGCGGTCTACATCACCAATAGTGGTTCCGGGAAGCGTATGGTCGACAAAGCTCTTAATGTGTAATGGGATGCCTTTCTTCTTCAGGGGCTGAATGGTCTTTGGGTGGATGATAGAGGCACCGTAAAAGGCCAATTCAATGGCTTCGTTAAACGGCAGTGCATCAATCTTTTGGGTATTGGCAAAGGTCTTAGGATCCCCGTTCAACATCCCTGGTACATCTTTCCAAATGGTGAGGCTATCTGCTCCGAGGCAGAAGGCAAATACGGCGCCCGTATAATCGGACCCTTCACGACCTAGGGTTGTCGGTCGCCCATCTGGGGCGGAGCCAATGAATCCCTGTACAAAGTTGACCTTGTCCTGGGCAATATTTGAGCGGATGGCACTGCCGGTTTGTTCCCATTGGACCGTCGCACGGCGGAATTGACCGTCGGTTTTTACCAGTTGGCACGTGTCTTGCCAAACGGTAGGTATTTCCTGACCAACGTAGGCAGCAATAATGCGGGTGGAGATCAATTCTCCATGGTGTACGATGTAGTCGTAGCCTTCGCCGTAAGAAATATCTTGCTTATCCAGACCTTCTCGAATGCTGGCAATAAGGGCTGCGACGTGCTGGTTGATTTGTGTCGGGTCCTCAAAGAGTTCATTGATGATATCCCGGTGGAAGGCATCGATAGCGTCAATTTTAGCATTGGCCACGGATAAATTTCCGTTACTCCATGCGGCTACCACTTCTTCAAAGGCGTTGGTCATTTTGCCCATCGCGCTGACGACAACGACCATGGGACGCTGGCTGAATTGGCCAATGATACTGGCTACATTTCGTACGCTCTGTGCATCCTTAACCGATGCACCACCAAATTTGAAGACTAGCGGTGTGCTCATTTGTATTGCGCTAATTGTTCTCTGGACAACGTTCCCAAATGCCACTCAGGATCGAGGGAAGCGTCGTATTTTTTATAAAAGTTCAACGCCGGATCGTTCCATTCTAGTACAGTCCATTCCATACGTCCTACATTCTGCTCTGCGGCCACCTTAACGACTGCATCGAAAAGTAGTTTGCCCACCCCATGCTGGCGGAATTCCGGCTTCACATACAAATCTTCGAGATGTAGGGTAGGGCCTTTCCACGTGCTGTAACGTGGGTAATATAGGGCCATGCCTATAACTCCGTGGTCTTTGTGTTCTGCAACGAAGCAATCGAACCGATCTTCCGAAAACCCGTGGGTGATCAGGTCCTCTTCGGTAACAATCACAGCATCTGGCTCTTTCTCATAAATGGCCAATTCAGTAATAAGACCTAATACGGCCTTCATGTCCTGCTGTTGTGCTGCGCGAATATTGATCATCCTTGCGAAGGTACAGTAATCTCCTCGTTTGTAGCCTCGCTCACAGCAAGCTCGTTATAGAGCCCATGATCTACTGTGCCTCGTACCAAATCTTCGATGTTTTCTCGCTCTCGGATTAAGTACGGTGTGTTGTTTTCAATAAGGATTTCAGCGGGACGCACGCGGCTGTTGTACTGCGAAGCCATGCTGCTGCAATAGGCACCGGCATTGTGGAACGCTAGTAGGTCGCCGTTACGTACCTCATTTAGTTTGCGGTCGTAACCGAAGGTGTCTGTTTCACAAACGTATCCAACAATGGTGTACAGGCGTTGCTCCCCTTCAGGGTTGCTCAGGTTTTCAATGTGGTGGTAGGCGTCGTACATCATTGGGCGAGGGAAGTGGTTGAATCCACTGTTTACCTGAGCAAATACGGTAGATGGAGTCGTTTTTGTGCTGTTCACCTTGGTGATGAAGGCGCCGGCTTCGCTGACCAAGAATTTACCAGGTTCAAAGATGAGTTTAAGGTCGCGGCCGTATTCTAGACAGAACTCTTTGAATCGCTCACTCATTCGTGCGCCGAAGCTCTCGATATCTGTGGTGGCCTCACCAAGACGGTAGCCCACTTTGAAACCAGAACCGAAATCTATGTAGGTGAGTTCTTTGAAGTCGTGTGCGAGATCCATCAAAAGGCTGGCGCCGCGCATGAAGGCGTCGATGTCCAAGATATCCGAACCCGTATGCATGTGCAGGCCGTGAACGTGCAGTCCCATATTATTCACGATGCGGTGCAGGTGGCGCACTTGGTGGATAGAGATTCCAAATTTAGAGTCGATATGGCCCACAGAAATCTTTGCGTTTCCACCTGCCATAATGTGTGGATTGATGCGCACACAAACCGGAACGGTATTGCCAAATTCATTGGCAAATTCTTCCAAGGTTTCTAGGTTGTCGATGTTGATCTGAACACCTACAGCTACTGCCTCTTTGATCTCGTGGATACCTACACCGTTTGGGGTGAAAAGGATCTGATCTGGACGGAATCCGGCATGTAAGCCCAACTCAATTTCTCCCAAACTAACGGCATCTAGACCTGACCCTAGGCTGCGCATGAGCTTTAGAATGTTGAGGTTGTTCAGTGCCTTACAAGCATAGTGGATATCTACATCAATGTCCTGGTCAAAGGCGTGCTTCATTCTGAAGTACTGACCACGGATGGTTTTGGCATCATAAACATACAATGGGGAACCGTAGGCTTCTACCCAATTCGCTGCATCATTTAATGGAAATTTCGTCATTGCGCTGTGCTTTACAGGGCAAAAGTATTTCCGTTGCCGAGCATTCACAGGCAATTGCAGGTATTTAGTCTAAAAAATGACAGATTGTTAGATTTATAACAAAGTGTTTCTGCGTCCGTGCAATTGATTCGATTCGAACACGCCGTTCTGAGCACATTCTTTCAGCTGTTTCTGTAAGAGCAAGGCGGTGGAATAGGCATCTCCCAATGAAGTGTGGCGGCGAACCGCGGAAATATTTTTTTTCTCTAAAAGCGCATCCAATTTTAGTTTTCCTGCATGGCCCTCGTGATCTGGGTAATTGGCGATCTCTAGGTCCATAGTATCCAGCCAAGGATTAGCAGGTTTATCTAGGCCTTGTCTGCGGAGTGCTTCCTGCAGCATGTTACGGTCAAATAGCGCATAATGTGCTACTAGAATATCATCGCCAATGAATTTGAGGTATTGTTCTAGTGCTTCATTTTCGTTTAATCCGCCCGCTAATTGCTCACGAGTAATACCGTGAATGAAGGCGCTTTCTTGGAGGTCGTTTTGTTGTTTAATGAAAATTTCAACGGCCGATTTTAGCTGAATATTTCCCCCGCGCATCTTAACTAGGCCAATGCTTAGTATGCGGTCCTTTTTAAAATCGAATCCTGTGGTTTCGCAATCGAGCACGGTGAAATCTCCATGATCAAAGCGAAAATTCACGTTCTTTTTTAATCCTGTGAGCCAATTCATAATTTGAATTTCAGCTTCATATGGCTCTGTAAAGCCTCTAAGGTCTTCAATACATTTCGCAGCAATTGACGGTCTAGTTGATCGAGCGTTTTAGGGTTGATGTACCTTCCGCTACTGCCGTCCTTAAGCCCAAACTTTAGCCTTAATTGCAACAGTATCTCATAGGCGTGCTGGGCACTAGTAATCAGGTCGTCGTTTGAGCCGTCCTTGCTTTGCTCCAAACGTTCTCTGGTATTGGCCAGGTGACTATTTCCGCCAAAGGCTGCCAGTACTTTTGCAGCATCGATGAAAGGCAAGATGGCGCGTAACTTTAAATCGAATTGACCATCATCCTCTAACTTTAATTGCTTGAAAATATTGAGTGGGGAAGGATTCCTCAGTGCATCTTTCGCCATGACCAACATTGTCGCGCTGTCCTCATTCAAGGCTTTGTAAAACCTGTTGAACACAGCGGTCGCCACCAGCGGATTCCCTGCAATGGCACGGGCGTCTTGGGTAATGCCGAGCTGAAGTAATGCATCCTCCACTGGTTCGCGCACCCAGCTCAGCAACCGGCGCTCCCAACTTTCTGGGGTGCCGCTCCATAGCTCAGAGGTAGCGCTGACGCCAAAGTGATCGGGCTCAAAACCTACACTCTCGAGCAAGGCGCTCACTCCGCTAGCAAGCTTACTAAAGTATGCGGCATGCTCCGATTTTTCGTAGACGATAGCGTGGTCTTGATCCGTTCTCAATACCTGCTCCCCACGCCCCAAAGAGCCTAGGGCAAGCCAAGTGAATTCGCACGGTGCTGCTCCAATATTCCGCTGCACAATGCGCAGTGCTGCTAAGGTCAACCCTTCGTAAAAGCGCGTCATGATCTTCAAAACTACCTCCATGCTTACATTTGCTTTGAGGTAGTTGTTTCTGAGTACTTCAATGCGTTCGTTCAGTCGCTGAAGTTCACCTGTCGTTTTTACACGCCCCATTTTCTTGGTGATGATGGACGGCGTTAAGGCCTGTTCCAGCAATACATCATGGTCGCTGATAATGCCCATCACAGGGCTCTGTGTGGTCCCGTTTTCCGTAATTACCAAATGGTGAATTCGGTGCTCCATCATTGCCACGACAGCAGCTGAAAAACTCAAATTTTCGCCAAAGGTCAATACGGGCGAACTCATATAGGCACTTACGGGTAGGCTTCTAGAGAAGTCTTCGCGAATGAGACTGCGTCGAATATCCTTATCGGTGATGATACCCAGTGGCCAATTCTTCCTGTCAATGACCACCACAGCATCACTGCGCCATTCATTCATTAACTCTACCACATCGCGGAGCGGTAAATCTTCATGGGCTACCACAGCGGCATTCCATTCTAGTTTCTGAGTCTCCTCAGTTATGGGAAGTACAATGCTGCTGCCTTCCTTCTTCATCAATCGACGAAGTGAAATACCACTAGGCACAAAATCTTCTCTGTTGCCCTTCCAGTCCAATTGGAAAAAGTGACTCGTTTGCTGATTTTCAACCAATACCTTTTTGGCCAATTCTACCGGAATAGCATACAATAGCGCATCACCATTGCCAATGGGCTTGGCGCTGGCCCTGTAACGGCTGTTTTCAAACAACGTTCTAAGCCCCAGCATCTCGCCCGGGTCAACATGGTCTACAATGTCCTCACCCCGGAGCAATTCTATACCGCCCTTGTTCACGAAGTAGATGAAATCGTGGAGCCCATCGCCTTCGGTAAAAAGCCATTCCTTGGGCCCTAGATATTTCACTTCCACGTGCTCAGCGAGCAAAAGAAGGCCATCACCCGCCAGTTCGGAGAACGGCGGGTGATGGCTCAGCTCTTCAGCTACCCTTTGGTGTAAGAAGTGTTCGGGCGCCATGGTTGTTATTTTATGCTCTTAATTCTAGAGCGTCTGCTTTGATCGTTTCGACAACACTTGGATCAAGTAATGTCGAAGTGTCGCCAAGATTGCTAGTATCACCTTCTGCTACTTTTCTTAAAATTCTACGCATGATTTTCCCTGAACGTGTCTTTGGCAGACCAGGTACAATCTGAATGACATCTGGTTTGGCTATCGGGCCAATCTCAGCAACCAATGTGCTGATGATAGCCTTGCGAACCTCGTCGGCATTGTGATCACCATCTTCAAGAATCACATAAGCATAGATGCCTTGTCCCTTGATATCGTGAGGATAACCTACAACAGCACTTTCTGTAACCACAGAAGATGCGTTGATGGCATTTTCAATCTCAGCAGTACCGAATCTGTGCCCGCTTACGTTGATAACATCGTCTACACGACCAATGATGCGGAACATGCCGTCCTCGAGGCGTGCGCCGTCACCTGTGAAGTAATAGCCTTCGTAATTGCTGAAATATACATTCTTGCAACGCTCATGGTCCCCGTAGGTCGTGCGCAACATAGATGGCCATGGGTGCTTCACACACAAGTAGCCTTCTACGCCGTCGCCGGTAATTTCATTTCCATCACCGTCCAAAAGTACCGGTTGAATTCCTGGAAGTGGACGACCCGCATAGGTTGGACGTTGGGGGCTGTGCGCACCTAGTCCGGAGATCATAATTCCCCCAGTTTCAGTTTGCCACCACGTATCTACGATAGGGCATTTTCCGTGACCTACTTTCTCGTCGTACCAATGCCATGCCTCAGCATTGATGGGCTCACCCACAGATCCAATGACCTTCAAGGAGCTCAAATCTGCACGCTCAACGAATTCGTCACCACACGCCATAAGGGCACGGATCGCCGTTGGGGCAGTGTAGAATTGGTTTACTTTATACTTATCACAAACGTCCCAGAAACGACCTGCGTCCGGGAAGGTAGGGACACCTTCGAACATCATTGTGGTTGCACCGTTCAACAGCGGTCCGTAGATAATGTAGCTGTGGCCGGTGATCCAACCTACATCGGCAGTACACCAGTAGACGTCGCCGCGTTCGTATTGAAACACGTTTTGGAAGCTGTACGCTGCGTAAACCATGTACCCACCACAGGTATGAACTACACCTTTAGGCTTACCTGTAGAACCTGAAGTGTAGAGGATGAAGAGCATATCTTCCGCATCCATAGGCTCGGGAGCACAATCTGCACTCACTTGTGCAGCAGCATCTGCATACCAATGGTCACGGCCTTCTACCATTTCCACCTTACGTCCATCGCGCTTTACAACGATTACACTCTCCACAGAAGTACAGTTTTTCAAAGCTTCATCTACGGTAGTTTTCACCGGCAATGCCTTGGCACCGCGGTACATACCGTCTGAGGTTAGTACACAAACACATTGGCTGTCGTTGATGCGGTCAGCAAGTGCATTTGAAGAAAATCCTGCGAATACTACAGAGTGTACAGCACCAATTCTAGCACACGCCAATACCCCAATAGTCAGCTCTGGTACCATGGGCATATAAACAGCCACGCGATCACCCTTTTTAACACCTTTGGCCTTTAGGACATTCGCAAAACGACACACTTCGCCGTGGAGTTCTTTGAAGGTCAAACGTACCTCTTTTTCCTTTGGGTCATTTGGTTCCCAAATCAAGGCAATATCATCGCCTCTTTCTTCGAGATGACGATCCAAACAATTCTCTGTGATGTTTAAAACACCGCCTTGGAACCACTTTACATTTGGAGTGTTGAACTCCCATTCTAGCGTTTTATCCCACGGCTTTTGCCAAGTGAATTCACCAGCGATTTCTGCCCAGAATTCAGCTGGGTTATCTACTGAGGCTTTATAAGCATCTTCGTACTTCGCGAAGCTGTCGATGTTGTAGTAGCTCATATCGTCTTTGTTTTTGTGTTTATCTGTGTTTTTACTTTTTGTTCAATTTCTTCGAGGATAGCTGGGTCGTCTATAGTACTAGGGATTTGGTATTCATTCCCGTCTACAATGGCTCTCAAGGTTTTTCTGAGGATTTTTCCTGACCGAGTTTTAGGCAGTCTTGCTACCTCAATAATGTGTTTGATACCTGCGATAGCTCCAATATCAGCGCGAATGGAAGCTTTCAGTTCCGGCACCAATTCGTCCATGCCGCAACTGTTGTGATTCAATACAACCATTGCCATAGGTACTTGTCCTTTGAGCTCGTCGTGTATGCCAAAGCACGCACATTCGGCTACATTCGCATTGGCAGCAATAACTTCCTCCATCTCTGAAGTACTTAGGCGGTGTCCAGCGACATTAATAACGTCGTCTACACGACCAGTGATGAAGACATAGCCTTCTTCGTCGCGATAGCCACCGTCTCCTGAGAAATAATAACCCGGTACAGGGCTGAGATAGCTGCGCTCAAAGCGTTCGGTATCCTGCCAGAGATCAGCCAACGCCCCCGGTGGCAGTGGCAACTTCACACAAACTAATCCTTCTTCACCTGGAGCCGCTGGCTGGCCCTGCTCGTCAATAATCTGTACGTTATAACCTGGTATTGGGAAATTGGCAGAACCCGGTTTCACCGGATCGGGCCCATACCCAACACATTGACCGAGCATGGGCCAGCCGCTTTCAGTTTGCCACCAGTGGTCAATCACTGGTACACCTAATTTTTCGGCGGTCCATTCTAGAGTATCGGCATCGCAACGCTCCCCAGCGAGGAATTGCGTACGGAAATGGCTTAGGTCGTATTGTTTAATCATATCGCCATTCGGATCCTCTTTACGGATGGCGCGAATGGCAGTAGGGGCAGTGAACATGGTCACTACCTTGTGTTCAGAAATGATTCTCCAAAAAGTGGATGCGTCTGGAGTCTTGATAGGTTTGCCTTCAAACAGCACCGTAGTCGCGCCATGGATCATAGGTCCATAAACAATATAGCTGTGGCCTACCACCCAGCCAATATCACTGGCTGCCCAATACACTTCACCAGGCTTCACACCATAGATGTGTTCCATACTGTACTTCAGCGCAACGGCGTGTCCACCATTTTCGCGAACAATTCCCTTAGGCTTCCCAGTAGTGCCAGAGGTGTAGAGAATGTACAGCGGGTCGTTCGAAGCCACAGGGGTAGGGGCTATGTAGAATCCATCTTTACAGAATTGGTCCCATTTCTGATCTAAATTCGACATTTCACATTGGTCCGATAGACCTCTATCAAACACAACTACTTTCTCAGGTTTATGAGCGCTTAAATCAATGCCAGCATCGACCATTGGTTTGTAGTGAATAGTTTTTTGAATCTCAATTCCGGCATCCGCAGTGAAAATGATTTTAGGCTTGGCATCTTCAAGACGTACCGCCAATTCCTTAGGCGCAAATCCACCAAAAACCACACTGTGAATAACGCCCAGACGAGCACAGGCCAACATGGCGAAAACAGCCTCAGGAATCATGGGCATGTAGATGATGGCTGCATCACTTTTTTGTAGGCCCATATCTATCATCCCTTTGGCTATCGCATTTACCTCACGTAAGACCTCAATGTAAGTGTAGCTACGCACGGTATTGGTAACAGGACTCTCATAAATGATGGCAGGTTCTTGTCCGCGACCATTATCGATATGCGTATCTAAACAAAGCGCACAGGTATTTAACTCCCCGTCGGGAAACCAACGAGAAGCCCCGTTTTCTTTGGTTTCAAGACTAATTGTAGGCGCTTTCAGCCAATTAATAGCCTTGGCTTGTTCCTTCCAAAAGGCTGCTGGATGGTCGCGACTTTCTAAAAACTGTTTCCGATAGGTGGCATTCATGGTGGTTCTTTTTTCGAGTTACACTTCTAGTATTTCCAATATTCGATTGCTTAAGTCTTTAGTAGAGAATGGTTTAACAATGTAATCTGTGGCCCCAAGTGACATTCCTTTTTCGATGTCGCTTTGTTTGCTCTTAGCGCTAAGAAATACCACGTGGGTGTGCTGCCAAACAGGGTGATTCTTGATGGTTTGACACACGTGATAGCCGTCTAGATCGGGCATGGTAATGTCCAATAAGACCAAATCGTAGGAGTTTTGCTCCATCTGATCAAGCGCTTCGGTGCCACTTCTGGCTATACCTACCTCTAGTCCTTTCGAACGCATGAGGTACTCTAATGACATGACGATATTTGGCTCGTCGTCTACAATTAAAATTCTCTTAGTTTCCATATTTTGACATTGTAAAGGTGAATGTTGTATTCCCTTCGGGTGTGTTGCTAGTTAATTCAATAGTGCCTTTGTGGGCCTTAATAATGTTTTCACTGATCGCCAAGCCTAACCCAGTTCCGATACGTTTTTTTACCGTTTGGTCGTTGCTTTGATAAAACTTTTTGAAGAGGTGAGGTACAGCGTCTTGAGGTACTCCCGGCCCGTCATCAATCACATGAATGAGCCAGTTTTTCGCGTCCTCTTTAAAGCATACTTTCACGGTACGATCGGCGTACTTAATGGCATTGCTGAGCAGATTAATGATAACCTGAGTGATGCGCTTTTCATCTGCCAGGGTCCATACCTTTTCAGGTCCATCAATTTCAATGGAAATGCCTTCCTGTTCAGCTACAAAAAGCTGCGTATCCAGAATGGTTCCCAAGGTGTTTCTTAGATCTACCCTACTCAAGCTTAGTTGTTGATTACCGCTTTCAAATTTTTCTATATCCAAGACGTTTGAAATCAATGCAGTGAGTCGTATACATTCGCCAATGGTAGCATCAAGGAATTGGTCACGGATTTCTTTTGGCATATCCTCTTCATCACGCATCAATTCAATCTGTGCTCTAATTGCAGTGAGAGGGCTGCGCAATTCATGGGTCACCGTATAAAGGAAGTCGTCCTTGAGTTTACCCATCGAGTGTAACTGCTCATTCGCTCGTGTGAGCTCGCCGGTCAATTTGGCCAAGCGGTCCGTTTTTTCTTTCAAGGCAGTGTTGAGCTGTTTCGTTTCGCGTGTTTCCTTAATGATGTCTTGAATATCGAATTGGTCGATGGTTTCGCTTTCGAACTCCTTGTGCAAAGCGATACGAGCTGTTGCAGGGCCCATCATTTGAGTCAGTAGTCGTTCGGCATAGCTCACTAAATGTGCTGGAACGGGGTCGAAGGGCTTCGGCTTAATCCGGTTTATCGTATATCTCTTGAAAAGGGTTTCACTAACCAATTCATCCGGCAAATAGCGGAAAAGTAGTTTCTCCAAACGCTCATAGGTGATTTTTCCGCTAGTAATGTTGGAATTATCATATACTGAGGGCTCAATATTCAAGATGTTGTAGAAGATTTCAGCTTGGTTTTTTTCTAACCGACTTGGAGAATCTATAAGGCTTATCCCGCTCATAATGAGCGCATTCAATCCCAGTGAAATGAACGAGATATTGGCCAATGGGGACCATTGCTCAAATAGGTTGAAGAGAAATAGTTCATCCGAGCGGCTGCCTAGCCATTGTGGTACCCCGAATGCGGTTAACCACAATAAGAATCCTACACTTAGTCCTGCAAGCACCCCTTTTGAAGTAGCCTGACGCCAGTACAAGGCAGCTAAAAATCCAGGGGCCAATTGGGCAATACCAATAAAGGAGATCATACCAATACTCACTAAACTCTCTTTCTGTACGATCAAAGCATGATATGAAAATGCCAGTGCAAATACTACGAGCAGTCCGATGCGCTGAGAAATAACAGGGGTTATACTTTCCTTTCTGCCCCAGCGGTTATCGATAAAGAGTGGCATAATCATGCTGCTACTAATCATGGAGGCTACGGCAGATGAACTCACGATAATCATAGAGGTGGAAGCAGCTAGGCCACCCAGAAATACCAATCCAGCCATCACTGGACTAGAGTTTAAAGCTAGGTCCAAGAAGTAGTAATCCGGGTTGCTCCCTGCAGGTAGCCTAAGGTTTCCTCCCAAAGCAATAGGTACCACCCACCAGTTCATTAATAGCAGGAATAAGGGCACGAGCCATACGGCAGTTCTTAAATCCTTTTCTTGTTTGTTGGAGACCACTGCCATTTGGAATTGACGCGGAAGTAGGAAAAATGCAAACCCGCTAATGATAAGCATGAGCATCCAATCTGAACTGCTCTGTATACTGAGTAGCTTACTCAAGCCGGCAGTAGTGCTTTCTTGGTAGATAGCCGAAGGGCCGTCAAAGTGGGTGTAGACGATGATAGCTCCACCAATAAATGCTGCAATGACCTTTACGCTGCTCTCAAATGCTATGGTAGCGATAAGCCCATTGCGTTGTTTCGGGTCAAAGGCGAATCGGGTGCCATAGAACAGCGCGAAAACGAAGAGTAATATGGTCGAGGCCAGATCAATATCAATGGGTGTAGCTGTCGCATCGTTCAATAAGACATTTGCGCTAGAGCTAATGGCTTTAATTTGAAGTGCTAGATAAGGGGTGATGGCCATGACCACCAGCACGGTAGTTAATAATGCTAAAGACCAACTTTTACCATAGCGGGCCGTAATGAAATCTGCCAAAGAATTCAGATGCTGTGCCTTTGAGATGCGGATGATTTTACGCATCACTGTCCACCACACGGGTAAGAACAAAATGGGTCCTAAATAAATGGCAAGAAAATCAAGGCCGTGGGTCGCTGCTCTACCAATAGATCCGTAGAAGGTCCACGCTGTAGCGTATACACAGATGCCCATGGCGTAGAAAATAGCACTGTGTTTTTCCAAAAATGCACGGCCAGCATTCTTTCCCCATTGTGCAATGAAGAAAAGAATGCCCAGGTACATTCCAGTAATTAATATGATCATGTAGGCACTCATCGTTTGCTACGTTCTTTACTAAAAATGAGTGCTGCGACAATAACGCTAATCCAGCAACTGAATAGAAAGACTAAGGAGATAGGGAAGCCTTGCCACAATGTTGCCTTATTGTACAAACTAAGAATGGGGTTCGAAAACACCAGAAAAAGCACAATTGTGATAAAGATTCCTATGTATTTAATTCTTTCCAAGCGGTCAGCGTTTTAATCAATAAACCTCCTGGGGCCTGCGGCCCCAGGAGGATATATTCCTTTTAAATTCAGGTATTAGTGTGCCGAAGCCTCACCTGCACCTGAAGGGATACGAATAGTCTCTACCAATTCTTGAACATCCTGTGGAGTCTCCGGCGTGAAACGGCTTACGGTAAAGGCAACAATGAAGTTGACCATCATACCTACAGTTCCAAAACCTTCCGGAGAGATGCCCCACCACCAATCTGAAGAGGTAGAAGTAGCATCATCACCAATCCAGTGTAGCTTGAATCGAGCGATGTAGTACATCGTGATTAGTAGACCACTAACCATACCTGAGATCGCACCTTCCTTGTTCATTTTCTTGGTGAAAATACCTAAGAGGATTGCAGGGAAGAACGATGCTGCTGCCAAACCGAATGATAATGCTACCACGGATGCAACGAACCCTGGTGGGTTGATACCAAAGTAACCGGCAACTACTACTGCGATGATCGCAGCAATACGTGCCCACATTAGTTCTTGCTTATCAGAGATGTTTGGTGCAATCTGCTTCTTCAATAAATCGTGAGATACAGAAGTAGAGATTACCAAAAGAAGACCAGCAGCAGTACTCAATGCAGCAGCAAGACCGCCAGCACCAACTAAAGCAACGACCCAGTTAGGTAGACCTGCAATCTCAGGATTTGCAAGTACCATAATATCACGGTCAACGTTGAATTCGTTCGCTTCAGCATCAGCTACGTATTGTACTAGACCGTCTCCGTTTTTATCTTCCCAAGAAAGTAGGCCAGTTTCCTCCCAGTTGTCTACCCAAGCAGGGAGCTCTGTACGAGGTTGGTTACTCACAGTTTCAATCAAGTTTACACGAGCAAATACTGCTACTGCAGGTGCAGTTGTGTAAAGAATGGCGATGAACAACAACGCATATCCCGCAGATTTACGTGCACCACTCACTTTAGGAGTTGTGAAGAAACGTACAATTACGTGAGGAAGACCAGCAGTACCCACCATCAAGGCTGCAGTAATAAAGAATACATCAATAGTAGATTTGCTACCATTGGTATATTCAGCAAAGCCAAGCTCGCGGTGAAGACCGTCCAGTTTATCGAGAATAGGCATACCATCGTAGCTACCGCCAAAACCTAATTGAGGGATAGGGTTACCCGTCATCTGAATAGAGATGAAAATCGCAGGAACCATAAATGCGAAGATCAATACACAGTACTGAGCTACCTGCGTGTAAGTAATTCCCTTCATACCACCTAGAACGGCGTAGAAGAATACGATAGCCATACCAATGTATACACCTGTGTTGATATCTACCTCAAGGAAACGAGAGAATACAACACCTACACCACGCATTTGACCAGCAACGTACGTGAATGAAACAAACAATGCACAAATTACCGCTACTGTACGAGCGGTATTTGAATAGTACCGGTCACCAATGAAATCTGGCACGGTAAACTTCCCAAACTTACGCAGGTAAGGTGCAAGAAGAAGTGCTAAAAGAACGTAACCACCGGTCCAACCCATAAGGAAAACCGATCCGTCGTATCCCATGAACGAGATCAAACCCGCCATAGAGATGAAAGATGCTGCAGACATCCAGTCTGCTGCTGTTGCAAGACCATTTGCAAGTGGGCTAACGCCACCACCTGCTACATAAAAATCTTTTGTAGAACCCGCACGAGACCAAATAGCGATCCCGATGTATAGGGCGAATGTTACTCCTACAAGAATGTAGGTCCAAGTTAAAATGCTCATTTTGAAAAAATTTTATTCGTTAACTCCGTATTCTTCGTCAAGCTTGTTCATTTGACGAACGTAGATCCAAATCAATGCTACAAACGTGTAGATAGCGCCTTGCTGGGCAAACCAGAAGCCAAGTTTGAAACCACCTAATGGGATGGTATTCAACGTATCTACTAAGAGGATTCCAAACACGTAGGAAACCAAGAACCATACACCGAGCAAAGTCAACACCTTAGAGATGTTCTTTGACCAGTATTCTTTCATTTTGTCGTTACTCATAATACTGTATTTATTAAAGGAAGATTACTGCTTGAGTCGTCAACATGTTGCCTGTAGTACCGTCAGTTCTACCTGTGCTCTTGTACTCTACAGAGATTTTGCTGTTGTGACCATTTAAAAGGAAGTTCGCACCGATACCTACAGTGTTCGCGTTGCCAGCATTATCAATGCTCTTCGCAGTGAATGTTGCATACGGTTGAACACGAACGTTATCGTTGAAGTCAGGAAGTACGTAGCCTGCTTGTGTATACAATACGTTACCACTGAAGATGTCCTCAGAGCTACCTTTTAGCTGGTAATTCTGACCATAGTCGTTCATTTGGTAAGAAGCATATGCTGTTACTGCAGCACCTTCACCACCTACTTTCTTCTCTAAGAAAGCGTCTACGGCAACGATGTTTACATTCTGACCAACAGTCTCTCCGTTTCCATCAAGTAGTACAGAGCCGTTAGCATGCGAGAAGAAACCAGCACCGATATTGAATACGTCCTTGCCACCAAAGTAGGTACCCACGAAGTAAGGAAGTTTGTTGCTTTCTTGATCCCAGAACTGGTAGTTGAAGTAACCAGCGAATGCATTCGAAGCAGAAGCGCCTAGGTCACGACGACCGGTGTAAGAGGCTTGTTCAGTGGTAGCCTCAAAACCTGCATTGGCATCCAAAGAGTTCACGATAGGTGAATTCCAAGCTACGCGGTAATCAAGTTTGCCAACCTTACCTTTTGCATATACACCCATATGACGAGCAAACTGATCAGAAGTTCCGATGGTTGCCCAGCTGTGACGTGCATTGTCCAATGAAAGCATGTTCAATGTACTTTGGTTGCTCAAGCGGCTGATACCGTTCCAGTAGTGAAGGCCGGAACCAATGTATAAGTTCTCATTCACTTTCCATTCTGCCCACGCATCGTGCATGAAAAGCTGTGCTGCAGAACTTTGACCAGTTGGATCCATTTTTGCAGGATTTAGGCTGTTCAGACCGAAGTGAGTAAGAATCAAGAATCTGTCGTTGATCTGTGCGAACATCAACATTCTTGAACGACGTAGGGAAGGGGTTACGCTGAAGTTATCAGCGCTTAGATCGCTTTGAAGCCAGGCTTGGTGCCAGGTAATCAAGCGGTAATACTTGCTTCCGTCTTCATTCAGACTGACTTTTAAGCCTGATCCGTACGGAGCTGCGTTCTTTTGTGCAAACAAAGCTGTAGTAGCGAGTGTTAACATCAGAACGGCGATTAGTTTTGTTCTCATAAAACTGGGTTTTTGAATTAAACGATTTGGGTTACTTGCTACGGTCTCCCAATTCAAATGTTTCAAAAACCCTTTTTTTATGGAAATCAGCTATACATTTCAGTAAAGTGGTATAGATACCCTTTAATAAGGTCTGGGCCTATCTTCTGAAGCGCTCCCATTTGATGAGCATGAATTTATCTCCGATCTCAGTGATAATCATACCTGAGCCCTTGACATTTTCTGAACATCCCACGTATTTGGCAAGCTCCTCATGCTTTAGAATCTTGTAGGTAGGATGATAATTTTCATTGTGTTGAGGTCGCTTGATACCATAGGTCTTCACCCAGTTCATCACACTAACATGGGAGATACCAAGAACTCGCTCTATTTCTCTGTAGCTGACGCCTTCCACATAAAGCTGTAACGCTTTTGTAACGTAGTAATCGTCAATACGTTTACCCATTTTTTGGACAGTAAAATAGTAGTTACATTGCTTACACTTGAAGCGTTGGCGTCCTTTAATAATGCCACTCTTGACGTAATCTTGGCTTTGGCATTTAGGACAATATTGATCCTTTGACATGATGTTTTGGCGGTATGTATAGGTATTTTGCAAAACCATACTTAATTAGCGAAATATACTTTTAGTATGGTTGCTCATTAAAGATAGCTATTTCTAATTATCTGAAAATGAATAATTAGAAATTGTGTATTATCCGCTTGTTATATGGGTATAGCTTGTAAATAAAGTATACATTTTAAGAGCGATTCTGCTGAAACGTGGAGTCAAAACCTGTATTAATTTCTGATTTCTTGAGCTTAGAGGATACTAATTAATCACTAATCCGAAGCGGTTACTTAATTAGCTCATGTATATTAAACTATTGACTCGCAGCCCGAAGTTTTTCTATTACTTTATGGATGTCCTCCATAGTTTTAAGAAACTCTTTGGTGCGCTCTTCGCCAATTTCAGCTGCGATGTTTTGATTGAACTTCAAAACTACGCTTCTGGCGATGTTCCTCTTTTCGACACCAGTGTTAGTAAGTTTTAAAACCACGGAGCGTTTGTCATTTGGATCCGATTCTTTGATAATTAGGCCTTGCGTGTCCATTGTTTTGAGTAAGCGAGACAATGAAGTGCTTTCCATGCCCATCTTTGGTCCTAATGCTGTAGATCTTGTGCCATTTTTGATGTCAATATTCAATAATGCCATTCCTAAGGACGTGGTCAGGCCTTGCTCTGTGACAAGTTCATTGTACATCTTGAAGATTTGTATCCAGGTTTTGCGGATATGGAAATCAAAGGTCTGTTCGGGCTTCATAACCCGAATATACATAATATTGCTATGCGTGCATAGGAATCTAGTAGCCTAGATTTCGAATAAGTTGAGGTAGAATAAAAAATCTAATGTCTTTGTCAAATTCAGCATAGGCAGCTTGTTTAGCAGCAGTCGGATTTGTGCTAATGCCGAATTTCATCACTCTCTGGCTCGACCAGAGAATAGAACCATTGGTGTTTTTTAAAATGAAGTTCCCTGAAATAATGTGTTTAGTGCGATCCCCTAGATTGCGTTCAGTGACCTCGTTTCCTTTAAAGACTAAGCTTAAAGGAGCTTCTTCGTAGACTTCAAATTCACTGGATATAGCTGAAGCAATAGCTTCAGATAGCGCACCTATTGCTTGAATGTTTATCTGTGTGTTTTGAAAGAAGAGACTTTCTGAGATTTTCCAGTTACTGCGCTCGGTTAGCCACAGTTGAACCAATTGCGAGGCTTGGGGAAGTAAAAGCTTGAAATCTATCGGAGTCTCCAGTAAAATGGCATTTTCGCGTCCGGTGTGTTCACACAATACAGCGTTGAGTGAGCTGTTGTAGCTGAAATTTCCGGAGCTTGAGACGAGTTTAATGGCTTCTTTTATGCTCTCGTCATTCATGCGTAACGCTCCAGAGAATTGGTTGGGTAACCCTAAATAATAGGTGGCTTCAGGCAATAAAATAGCGCCGCTTAAATCACGTTCTATGTTACGCAGTCCGCTAGTAAGCTTTGCATTTAGTTCAATACTGAACTTTGGGTCATTTAGAAGTTGACGATCAATGGCCTTTTGCAATGCGTCAGCAAGTGCTTGGAACCTATGACTCGCTTTTACGCCCGCGTTACCAACAGTTTCAAGTTTACCATTAATGTAGTTGATAGCAATAGCATCGTTCTGTGCCTTAATCTCTAGAAACTTTGGTAAATCTAATTTATACAGGACGTAGTATCGAAGTTCGTCCGAATAGGTGTCTATTAATTCGTATCCCTCAAGTTTAATGTGACTAGTGGTTAAGGTTTGCGAGCTGAAGGCAGTTGAGAAACCCCCAGCATCTTCTTTCTGCAGCAATTTACTTTCGTCAAAAACTTGGCTTTCGACTTCACCAGCTAGATCTGCTAGGGCGTTGGAGCGTGCCGCTTGTTGGTATGCTGTGTTAGGGTTTACATAGCTCATGCCTACACCGTAGACAAAATTGCGTTTGTTATCAATAGGTTTGGCATTTACCCATGAAGGAACAGCTACTTTCTGTGTTCCACAGCTGACCAATAATGTTATACTCAAAAGCGCGAATACTAGTTTTTTCATGGTCTTAGATCTAATGTTTGAATATGCTTCGCACTATTTGAAGCAAAATAGTTGATTGCTCCACGGCGCATGGTTGAAGGGCTCTTCACGCCTTTAGAAGCTTTTCGAAGATTCGCCAATTCCTTTCTTTTGAATTCAGCCAGTTCTGGGCGGTCCGAATAGTGGTCTCTGTTCTGGAATTTCCAATAGCCAGGGAATAGCTGGTCGTTTCCATAGTTGATATAATGTGCCTTATCCTCTTCGTCATATTCGAAGGAGTTTACACTGATGATTTTCGATGTAGCGCGGTCAGTAAGGACGAGCTCTGCGATATAATGCACACGGTTTTCCTTCCAATATTCGCGGTAGGTCACCTTTTTGTATTTCGCGGACATGACTGTTTCACCTTCTTTGTTTTTCGTCTTCACGTAGTAGCGTTCGTATCCCTTTTTTGTTTCCGATTCTAGCTTTCCTTCTACTTCGTCGGCCACATTAACCACTACTTTCAGATAGGCGTTTGCGGATAGTAATTCTTTCGTTAAGGCTCCTTCTGAAGTGGCTCCTTGTACAATAGCATCTTGTTCATTTTTGATCAATTCAAAATTGGTGCGATCCACCAATTCCAAGAAAGGGTCATTCATCTTGTAAAGCTCGCTGATGAGCCTAGATTGAACCGCCGCGCTAATAGTCGCTTCTTTCCCGGTTAGGTTTGGATCCGAAACAATACCGATCCGGTACATCCCCCTATTGAGCGACTCATCCATCAGCAATTTCAGCTCATTTTGATTGGGGTATTTCTTGAAAATGGGCGCTAAACGATAGTAGGCTTCCTTGTATTTGCCTCCCTCAAATTCCTCCAAAGCGGCAGTATAAATGGGTTCTACCTCGCTAAAAGTGAGCAAACTTTGAACGTCCTTATAATCAGGGTCCAATTCACTTAATTCTATCAGCCTCTGCTGGGCCTTTTCATACTTTTTATTTCGAATGAGGTTGTGGCAACGGTCATAAACTTCAGACATGTACCTTGAGCGCTGCTGCTGATAATCTGATGTGTAGAATCCTTCGTATCGACTTACGCTTATATATGGTTTGAGGTAATTGGTCCACTTTTCAGCTTCTAGGAACTTATAAACCGATAGCGAGTCATTTCCGTCTGCGAATCTGTAATTTGTATAGAGCTCTTCCAGTAAAGCGGTCCCGTAGGAATTCATCGCAGCTACATATTTCGCTTTGTTCGGCTTGCGGTCTAGAGCAAACTTATATTCTGTGACCGCTCTCTTCAGTACTCGAGCCTCCGCGAATTTATTTCCTTGCTTGAAATGGTAACGGGCGCCTTGGCAACCAGCAAGGAGAATTGATGAAAAGAGTAGAAGTGTAAGTTTTTTCATAGCGTCCATCTTATATTGTGCAGAACAAAAGCCATGCCCAAGGCCATAAAGTTAGGTCTTGCGATTATTTTTGACACCATGAACAACCCGATTGTATTACTCTCGCCTTCTAAAGGAATGGGGACTTTTCCTTCGAACGCCCCTTATGTGGGTTCTGCGCCAGTCCCTTTTGCTAAGGAAACTAGAAGTATTGTTCAAGCAGTACAAGGGTTGGATGAAGCGCAAAAGAAGAAGTTGTTCAAGGTTAGCGATGCTATGTATCCTATGGTAGAGCAGATTTGGTCCTTGGACGCTAGTGAATATATCGAGCCTTCAAAGGGTTTGCCCGGTTTGTTTGCCTACACAGGTGAAGCATTCAAATCATTTGATGCGCATTCCCTTGGACCAAATGCATTGCAACGTGCCAAAAACTCACTTGCGATTATCAGCGGTTTGTATGGTATAGTGACTGGTGAGATGAATATAGTGCCATACCGTCTTGAAATGCAGAGTAGATTGCAGGCAGGAGATCAAAAAAACTTGTATGCTCTTTGGAAGCCTACCTTAACGAAGTGGTTGAATAAGCAAGAAGCGGGTTTTGCCGTAAATCTTTGCAGCAATGAATATGCAAAGGCGTTCGATTGGAAATCGATTCAAATACCTACTGTTCATGTAGATTTCAAGCAAATGAAGGATGGTCAGCAGAAATCAATCTCTGCCTTTTCCAAGCAAGCACGAGGATTGATGGCTCGGTGGATATTTAAAGAGAATATTCAAACTATTTTTGGCCTAGCATCGTTTGATTTAGACGGCTATAGACTTTACAGTCATGAGGGAGACCACATGGTCTTTTTGCGAGAAGGATAACAACACAACTTAGATGAAAACAAAAATTTTAATAGCAGCTGTATTTGCATTCGGAGCATTCACAGCACAAGCACAACGCCCCACCTCATTCCTTGAATTAGGAGGTTATGGCATGTCCCAGAACTATCTTGGTGATGTAAATGCTAATTCATTGAGCGCTTTTACACAAGAAGCAAAATTTGGTGCTGGAGCTCAATTAAAATATAACTTCAGCAGTTTGCTAAGTGTGGGGGCTGACGTGAATTTTGGTAGTGTGTATTCTCACGACAACCTTCACGGGAATGCAGCAAGAGATTATGTGGTAGACACAGAGCTATTGCAAATGGGCTTGTTTACGAACATACATTTCATTCCATTCGGAAAGTACAACCTGCGTCATTCACATACCCCATTCATTCACGTTGGGTTGAATGCGGTGACTTTCCAGCCGAATTTGAACACTAACGCTCAATACCCTGAAGAGATTGAACTTTACCCAGGTACAGGACATACTTATGGCTATTCACTAGGTTTCGGTTGGAGAATTCGTCGTTCTTTGAAGTCGTTCTATAACTTCGGAATCTATTACAACGGCTTTGGTGCTTCAAATATTGAAGGATTCAACTACACCGCTGAATATTTAGAGGCAAATCCTGGAACGAGAAATACGTTAGACGGATCATTGACGTTAAAGCTCGGCATGAGCCTTGGCTTTTTCGAGCAATAGATTTCGGCACAGCCTTTGAACCATATAAAGGGCCCTCGAAAGAGCGGCCTTTTTTTAACCTATAAATGACACCTTGACCGCATTTGCTATGCGGTAGGAAAGATGTTGCACTGAATTATGGACAGTTTGTCACTCACTGATATCATTAATGAAACCACAGAATTCATCCCTTTGATGACTTCTGATGATGAGGTAGAAATTAATAACACGGATCTCCCAGAAGAATTGGCCATTCTTCCACTTAGAAACACTGTGATTTTCCCAGGAGTGGTTGCGCCAATTACCGCAGGAAGGGATAAGAGTTTGCGTTTGATCCGTAGTATTACTGATGAGCCAAAGTACGTGGGGATGATTGCTCAAAAAGACGGAGATACCGAAGATCCTGGCGCATCGGATGTTTTTCCAACGGGCACACTGGCTCAGATTGTCAAGAGCTTTAAAATGCCGGATGGTAATACCACTATTATCATTCAGGGTAAGAAGCGATTCCGTGTTGTAGAGTGGACGCAGACTGAACCTTTCAACAAGGCCAAGGTGGAGTTCTTGCCAGAGTTTGTGCCGGGTGATGAAGATGTGGAATTCAACATGTTAATGGAGAGCATTAAGGAGGTTGCGGCACAATTGATTCAAGATAGCCCACACATCCCATCAGAAGCTCAGGCAGCATTGGACAACATCAAGAGCAATACCTTTCTTCTAAACTTTATTGCTTCGAACAGCAGTATGACTCTGGAAAAGAAACAAGAGGTACTAGAATTGGATTCACTTAACGAGCGTGCTACCAAGGTACTTGAAGGGTTGAATCTAGAGTTGAAGATGCTCGAGGTGAAAAACGAGATCCAGGACAAGGTCAAGCATGAATTTGATCAGCAGCAGCGCGAATATTTCTTGCACCAACAAATGAAAACCATCCAAGAGGAATTGGGTGGTAATTCAAGCGAGACCGAAATAGAGGAGCTTCGTCAGAGAGCAAAAACCAAAACCTGGAACGATGCCACTGCGGAAAGATTTGACAAGGAACTCAAGAAGTTGCAGCGCTTGAACCCACAGATGCCTGAATTTGCCATTCAGCGCAATTATTTGGAGTTCATGCTCGATCTACCTTTTGAATCTAAAGGTTCTGAAGACATTGATCTTAAAGAAGCGACTAAGGTTCTCGATAAAGATCATTACGGTCTAGAAAAGGTAAAAGAGCGCATTCTTGAACACCTCGCTGTACTCAAGCTCAAGGGGGATATGAAGAGCCCAATCATCTGTTTAGCGGGGCCTCCTGGAGTAGGTAAAACCTCTTTAGGAAAAAGTATTGCTGAAGCTTTAGGGCGCCCGTACGTTCGCATGTCGCTAGGAGGATTGCGTGATGAAGCAGAAATCCGCGGTCACCGTAAAACATACATTGGCGCAATGCCGGGTCGCATTCTTCAAAATATGAAAAAGGCGGGCTCTAACGATCCCGTGTTCATTTTGGATGAGATCGATAAGCTCAGCTACGGCACTGGAGGAGATCCCTCGTCGTCTATGCTTGAAGTATTAGATCCGGAGCAAAACGATAGTTTCTATGACAATTATCTCGAGATGGGGTATGACCTGAGTAAGGTCTTTTTCATCGCGACGGCCAATAATCTGGGGGCTATCCAGCCGGCATTATTGGACCGCATGGAAATCATTGATGTTACCGGGTACACCATTGAAGAAAAAGTAGAGATTGCCAAGCAGCATTTGGTGCCGAAGCAGCTAGGGAATCATGGTCTAACTAAAGACCAATTCTCAATTCCAAAGCCCGTACTAAAGTCACTTGTTGAGGGCTATACTCGCGAGAGTGGTGTGAGAAATCTAGACAAAAAAGTAGCGAAGCTCATCCGCTCTACGGCAAAAGATGTGGCGCTTGGCAACGAAGGCACCGCTAAGATGTCGACTGAGAGCTTAGAGAAAATTCTAGGACCTTCTCGTGAGCGCGACATCTATGAAGGTAATGCTCATGCGGGTGTAGTTACTGGTTTGGCCTGGACGCCTGTTGGGGGCGATATCTTATTCATCGAAAGCTCGCTCGCCAAAGGAAACGGTAAGGTGATTATCACGGGTAACCTGGGTGATGTGATGAAGGAAAGTGCCACTATTGCATTGGCATATTTGAAATCCAACGCGGATGCTTTGGGAATCGATTCTAGATTATTCACTTCCTACGACATAAACATTCACGTCCCTCAAGGCGCTATCCCAAAGGACGGGCCGAGTGCTGGAATTACGCTCCTTACGGCGCTCACCTCATTGTTTACACAACAGAAGGTTGCACCAAAATTGGCCATGACTGGTGAAATCACTCTTCGTGGAAAGGTCTTGCCTGTAGGTGGAATAAAGGAAAAAATCCTTGCTGCGAAGCGTGCGAAAATCACGACCATTTTGCTTTGTGACAAGAACCGAAAGGACATCGAGGAGATTGAAGAGCACTACTTGAAAGGAATGACGTTCCATTATGTGAGTGAAATGTCACAGGTGCTAGAATTGGCTATCTTAGACCAAAAGGTGAAGGGCGCTAAAAAGCTTGAGCCGACAAAAAAGAACGGTTGATCCAAAGAATTCTCATAGCATTGGTCTTTCCGCTGAGCATGTTGGCTCAGAGCGGGGGGGAGGCGATATTCTCTTTTTTAGATCGTAGCATTTTCGCAGGTAGCTCTGCCTTGGCCAATACAGCCTATTTAAATCCGGCTGCAGTGGGAGCATATGCTGTGCAAAACCCCTTGTTGCTTAATGATAGCACCCTATACGACCTAGAGATTAGCTACGGTGCTTTAGGCGAGGGTATACAGTTGTTGCAATCTTCGTTTGGTTTTAAGATCAAGGGCCATGCTCTAATACTGGGTGTTCAGAACATCAGCTATGGTGAATTTAACGCAACAGATACTTGGGGCAATTCCTTGGGGACTTTTACCGCAGGTGATCTAGCGATGAGCCTAGGGACTTCGTTGTATTCCTTTGAAGGCTGGGATCTAGGTACCAACATCAAACTAGTTTCTGGTACATACGAAAGTTATCAAAGTTGGGCTTTGGCGACCGATGTAGTTGCAATGCGTAGGTTTGAGAATGCTCCTGATGTGATTCTCATGGCTAAGAATGTCGGTGCGCAGCTTACAACCTTTGCAGGCCAGCGCGAACAGTTGCCTTTTAATGGATTGGTGGCATTTGGAGACAAACTGAAATATGCGCCGTTCCGCTGGACATTCGTCATAGACCAGTTGCAGCAGCCTAATCTAGGTTATGATGATCCGAACAATATTACAATAGATCCAATCACAGGCGAGGAAACATTGAGCTCGCAATCATACCTGAATTTAGCTCTGCGTCATTTGAGCGGTTCTGTGGAATTTCTGCCAACGCGCCGCACCCACCTCATGATGGGCTACAGCTTTAGACGTCAGTATGAAATGGCCCTTCCCACCCGCCGTACTTCCGGTGGATTCACCCTCGGTGCTGGTATGTATTTCGACAAGTTCAATTTGCATTATGCAAACGAGCTAAGAAGCGTTGCTGGACGAATGAATACGCTATCTTTGGGCATCCAATTATAACCCTAAAATCACTCCATGAAGCCACTCACTATTGCCATTGACGGACACAGTTCAACTGGAAAGAGCACACTTGCAAAGCAGTTGGCAAAGGAGCTAGGCTATGTTTATGTGGATAGTGGCGCGATGTACCGTGCGGTTGCTTTTAACGCATTGCAAAATGGCTGGGTAAGCAAGGATGAAGGTGCACAAGCGGATCAGATCAATGCGCATCTAGATGATTTGGTGATCGATTTCGAATTAGATGCAGCTGGCAAAAACACTACGCTTTTAAATGGTGAAATCGTCGAAGAAGCTATTCGTACGATGGACGTTAGCAATGTGGTGAGCCATGTAGCTAAACTCGTTCCTGTACGTCGCCGCTTAGTGGCTCTTCAGCAACAGATGGGCGAAAATGGCGGTGTTGTGATGGACGGTCGCGATATTGGTACTGTGGTTTTCCCAAATGCCGAATTGAAGATCTTCATGACGGCCTCTGATCAGGTGCGAGCTAGTAGACGTAAGGCGGAATTGGACGCCAAAGGCCAAATTCATTCCTTGGATGATGTACTTGACAATCTAAAGAGCCGTGATAAGGCGGATATGGAAAGGGCAGATTCTCCATTGATTGCCGCAGAAGACGCGCGTACCTTAGATAATAGTGCTATTACCCGCGAAGAGCAGTTTCAACTGGTGCTGAGCTGGGTGGCTGAGCTTAAAGGGTAGGTTATACGCGTTCTGCCAATACAGTCTTTGCACCTTTTACAACATCTCCTTCTTTTACTAGGATTTTGCTGTCTAACGGTAGGAATACATCTACACGAGATCCAAATTTGATAAAGCCGAACTCAGCTCCTTGTGCAGCCATATCTCCTGGTTTCGCATACATCACAATGCGACGAGCAACAGCTCCTGCAATCTGTCTAAATACGACTTTACCCCAAATCTTGTTTTCTACAGCTACTGTGGTGCGCTCGTTCAAGGTAGAGCTCTTTGGATGCCATGCCACCAGGAATTTTCCTTTGTGGTGAATAGCATTGGTCACCTTGCCACCCAGAGGGTATCTGTTCACGTGGACATTGAAAGGCGACATAAAGATGGACATCTGGATGCATTTCGCTTGAAGGACCTCTTCTTCATAAACCTCTTCAATGGTCACCACCTTGCCATCGGCTGGGCAGATAAGTCCATTGGGATTGATTTGAACGGTGCGCTTAGGGTTGCGGAAAAATTGAAGGACAATAATATATAGTACCACGCTGATACCTAAAGTGATTCCTTGCGCAATTGAATTTTCCGTTGCCCATTGTACAAGCGCATTCACTGCAAATAGTACAATGAAAACTAAGCCTAAAGTTCCCTTTCCTTCTTTGTGGATAATCATGATAAATACTGGTATAAAATAAGTGCCACTGGTGCGGCAGTAATAAAGCTGTCTAATCGGTCCAATGCACCTCCGTGCCCAGGCAAAAATACTCCTGAATCTTTCACACCTGCCTCTCTTTTTATCGCAGAAGCTACAAGATCTCCCAACGGGGCAGTTATGCTCACACTCAAGGCCAAAGAAGCGGCTATGTGTACAGGCATTAATCCCCAATAGTGGTTGGCTATAAGCCCAATGACGATGGTGCCAATGATGCCACCTATCATTCCTTCAATAGTCTTTTTTGGGCTTAAGTTTGGTGCTAACGGTCGCTTGCCGAAGAATCGACCAAAGAGGTAGGCCATACTATCAGATGACCAAATCATGACAAAAATGAACAGAATGAGCTCTGGATGCTTTGTTGCGTTTTGAATGGTAAAAACCAATGGGACCCAGATGTAGGCGATGGCAAATAAACCGCGACGTATTTCAAGCGCAGGTTGCTTCGCCCTCAATAAAGTGAATGACAAAAGAATAGTGTAAATGATTGTGGAGGCGACTATTTCCTTCGTCCCGCCAAATCCTAAAAAGGCACCTAAACTCAGCAATATCCATGGAAATGTCAATAACGGAAAGCGACTTTCCATTTTCTGAATGGTTGCTAATTCATTTAGGAGTAATAGAGTAAAGATTGACAGTACAATAGGACTTATGGAGCTAAATCCAAAAACCGCAATTAATACAGCAGCATAAACTGCTCCCCAAAGTGTCCGTTTGCCCATCTTAAATTTCGTCTTCTATCAGCACTAAGAACACGTTTCTATCCTTGTTTGGATCTGCGGAAGCCATCTGGACATTCTGATCGTGAGGTGCACGAATTACAGCAATGTTACCAGGGCGATTATCCCGGTATTTAAGGTTGATTGAGGTCATTCCATCTCTAAGGTTTGCAACAATCTGGGAAGTATAAGCAATAATCACGTGATGCTCGGGTAGATCTGATAATCTTCTGCCACCGGTGTGGTGATTGTGCACCATAATTCCTCCGTTAAAGGCGATGAGTGCCTCACATCCACTCACTACGGCTGGCATTTGACCATCGTTGTTGAATGTGATATTCAATCCAAGTGTATTCTCAAATTTCCTCAGATTTTCATCACTGATGTATAATCCTGGCCAGTTGTGCTCCTTTGCATATTGCTCTAATCCAGCCAGAGCATCTTGCTCGTTAGCACAGTAGATAAAGTGTCCGCCACCTTCATGAAATTGAGAGACAAATTTCTCATCTAAAGGCAATATCTCTCCTGGAGCGAATTGGCCTTCGGGAGAAGGTTCTGCAGCTTCAGAACTCTTTAAGGAAGAAACTAATTTTGAAAAGAAACCTTTTCTAGACATGTGTTATTGAGTGTAGTCCAAAGGTAGCAAAGCAAAACTAATGCTGCGGCGAAATTTTGCCGGCGACTATTAACAAAAAACCCACCGCCGACGGCGGTGGGTTTTGCTCGAAAATTCAAATAAAATTACTCAGTGTCTTGGCTCGATTCGGCAGCTGGTGCAGCTTCTTCGGGCGTAGTAGATTCTACTACTTCCGCAGTAGTGTCCTCTGTTTCTTCCTTGTCCCAAGGGCGCTTTCCAAAGATCTCTTCAACGTTCTCTTTAAAGATGACCTCTTTTTCAAGTAATAGATTAGCTAGAGCATCTAGTTTGTCACGATTTTCAGAGAGAATCTTGATGGCACGATCATACTCTGCTTCGATGATTTTTGAAATCTCCGCATCAATAATCACAGCAGTTTCTTGGGAGTAAGGCTTATCCATCGCATAGTCGTTCTGACCTTGGCTATCATAGTAAGTGATGTTTCCAAGCTTGTCATTCAGACCATATATAGTTACCATAGCGCGCGCTTGCTTTGTGACTTTTTCCAGATCACTTAAAGCACCAGTAGAAATTTTGTCGAATACTACTTTTTCTGCTGCACGACCACCCATGGTTGCACACATCTCATCCTGCATTTGCTCAGCAGTGGTGATCTGACGCTCTTCAGGTAAATACCAAGCAGCTCCTAACGAGCGTCCGCGAGGCACAATGGTGACTTTCACTAGTGGAGCCGCATACTCTAGCAACCAGCTTACCGCTGCGTGTCCAGCTTCATGGTAGGCAATAACTTTCTTCTCCTGAGGAGTAATGATTTTTGTCTTCTTCTCGAGACCCCCAACAATACGATCTATGGCATCGTTGAAATCTTGCTTGTCTACAAAACTCTTATTGTTACGAGCAGCAATGAGAGCAGCTTCATTACATACGTTTGCGATATCCGCACCTGAGAAGCCAGGTGTTTGCTTTGAGAGCAATGCAACATCTACAGTGTCGTCGGTCTTGATTCCTTTTAGGTGTACACCAAAGATGGCTTCACGTTCATTAAGTTCTGGAAGATCTACATAAATGATGCGGTCAAAACGACCCGCACGCATCAAAGCGCGATCTAGGATATCTGCACGGTTGGTCGCGGCCATCACAATAACGTGTTCATTGGTGCCGAAACCATCCATCTCTGTAAGGAGTTGGTTCAATGTGTTTTCTCGCTCGTCATTACCGCCAGTGAAGTTGTTTTTACCGCGTGCACGACCGATCGCATCAATCTCATCGATGAATATGATACATGGTGATTTTTCCTTAGCTTGTTTGAAGAGGTCTCGTACACGAGATGCACCTACACCTACAAACATCTCAACGAAATCGGATCCCGAAAGAGAGAAGAACGGCACCTTCGCCTCGCCAGCTACTGCCTTAGCAAGGAGTGTCTTACCAGTTCCTGGAGGCCCTGAAAGCATAACGCCTTTAGGGATACGCCCACCTAGTTCTGTGTATTTCTTAGGATTCTTTAGGAAATCTACGATCTCTAGTACTTCTTCTTTAGCGCCAGTCATTCCGGCAACTTCATTGAAGGTAGTTTTGACTTCAGTGTCTTTATCAAAGACTTTAGCGCGTGATTTTCCAATATTGAAAATCTGCGATCCGCCACCACCACCTGGAGCGCCACCGCCACCAGACATACGGCGCATGATAAAGAGCCATACAGCGATCATTAATACCAAAGGCAGCACCCAAGAGATGATATCCCCAAGGAAATTTTCTTGAGTTTCATAATTCACCGCAATTGGTTCATCATTGATCCTGTCTTCGTAGTAATCCTTCAGGCGGTCTTCGAATGCCGTTGCAGGCATTTCAAAAACATAATGAGGCCCGGGATTAACAGCGTCACTTAAATTGCTGTTACGAACCTCTTCATACCGCTCATTTTCAAGAAGGCTTTCTTCTTTGATGAATACTTGAATGGTTTTCTCGTTGACGATGTTTACACGTTCAACGTCTCCTAATTCTAAGTTTTGTTCAAAGTCTCTGAAATTTGAACTCTTCGCGCGGAAGCTCATAGCGCTGAAGATTTGCATACCTATGAATAGTGCAAAAACTATAGCATAAACCCAGTAAAAGTTAAACCCGGATTTTTTAGGTCCGCCGGGTTTACCGCCTTGGTTGTTGTTTTTGGCAAACTGTTTTTTCAGTTTGTCAATTTGATTTTGGTTTCCTTTATCCGACATACGGCTGTTACAGGTTTTCTAGGGTTGTGGTAGGTGCATCACCCCAAAGGCTTTCTAGATCGTAAAACTCTCTAGTTCCTTTTTGGAAGATATGAACTACAACATTGACGTAATCCATAAGAACCCACTCCGCGTTTTCTTTTCCTTCTATGTGCCAAGGACGATCACCAACATTTTCACGTACACTTTTATGAACGCTATCTGAGAGAGCATTGACTTGAGTATTTGAATTTCCCTCTGCGATAACAAAGTAGTCGGTTACGGCATTTTCAATTTCTCGTAAATCAAGTATAGTGATGTTTTCGCCTTTGATCTCTTGTAGACCTTCAACAACAAATTTTTGAAGTAGTTCGGACGAAGCTTGAGGTTGTATTTGCATTAAAGAATATTTATGACTGTAAATTACCAAAACATATGCCATCTTCGTTGATGTAATCCCACATCGGCATAATGTCACAAAAGTACCCCATAATTCGTCACGGACAGCTAGATTCTACACAGCTGGAATTGCGCCGCCTATTGGCTGAAAACCCTCGCCTGGAGCACATGACGACGGTTATAACCAATACTCAAACTAAGGGCAGAGGAAGGGGCGTGTCAGTTTGGCAGGATGAGAAAGGGAAATCGGCGTTATTTTCCACTATTATCATGTGGCCTTATCCGGTTCGTGAAAGCTTTTTGGTGAATAAATGGATTTGTCACGTTTTGGCGACAACAATGCCAAAAATAGTACAGTACAAATGGCCAAATGATCTCATGGTGGGCAATAAGAAATTGGGTGGTATCCTCATAGAAAATCGGTGGGAAGGCAGTCGAATCGTAAGTTCAATGATTGGTATTGGCGTTAATGTAGAGTACAGTGACAAACAACTGAGCCGCGCAATCAGCCTGCAAGAACTTAAAATAGATATCAATGTAGATGAAGTTATCGAGCAGATTTTGAATGCGATGCACTCTGCCGTTTATTGGGTTGCCAATCCTATTTTGCTCGACCGTAGATACGACACTATTCTTTGGGGCAGAGATACTTATCATAATTACAGGAAGAGCAATGGAGAAGTATTAGAGGCCTTTGTTCATGGTGTAGATGCTCAAGGCAGGATTAGGCTGAAAACAAAAAAAGGCCAAACAGAAGTGTTTGACCTTGATGGTATTCAGTGGATAGACCCTGAAGTCTAAATCTTACCAATTACTTTCCCCAAACAGACGGGTCTTTTCTCCAATCGGAAAGCATGTCTCTTGTATCCAAAGAGATAGATCCGCTTTGTACAGCTTGTTCGAGGAGATGATGGTAATCGCTAAGGGTGTTTAATCTTACACCAGCTTCTTCAAAGTTTTCGAGAGCTACCGGGAAACCGTAGGTGAAGATTGCCATCATCCCAAGTACTCGAGCTCCTGCCTCTTTCAATGCTGCTACTGCTTTTAGCGAGGAGCCTCCTGTAGAAATCAAGTCTTCGATGACTACTACGTTAGATCCTGGCTCAAAGAAACCTTCCACCTGATTTTGGCGTCCGTGACCTTTTGCTTTATCGCGAACGTAGATAAATGGTACGCCCATGAAATCTGCAACTAAAGCACCAATAGCAATAGCGCCTGTAGCTACACCGGCGATGTAATCCGGTTTTCCATATACCTCTTCAATTTGTTTGGCGAATTCGATTTTTAGATAATTTCGAATAGCTGGAAAACTTAACGTCAAGCGGTTATCACAATAGATAGGACTTTTCCATCCACTTGCCCAAGTAAATGGGTTATCTGGTTGTAATTTAATCGCCTTAATCTGTAAAAGACTTTCGGCGGTCTTAAGGGCTGCTTCTTTGTTCTGTATCATGCTACAAAATTACACCAAAGTTTTCATTAAAGGCTCCGTTTTGATCCCTGTTCCTGGAGGTGAAGCTCCTGAGATTATCAACAGATTATCCACGAAAAAGAAGCTTAAGGCTTTTTTGAAAGATCTTCAAAATGAGAAGCTCAACGTTACTTTAGAAATAGGATCTGACCATTCATTTTGGCCGCTGTTTTTGACACTACACAAAGGCGTTATTGCGGCAGGTGGCTGGGTAAAGAATCAGGATGGCCACATGCTCATTATTGAGCGAAATGGGAAATTGGACATGCCTAAAGGCAAGCTGGAGTTTCATGAAAAAATCGAAAAGTGTGCCTTGAGAGAGGTAGAGGAGGAGTGCAAGGTAAAGGGATTGAAAATCACTGGAGAGCCAACCAAGACGGTTCATTGCTATTCGATAAAGGGTGGGTTTGCGATAAAAACTACATTCTGGTACCCCATGTACACTGAACATGATAAAAAGTTGAAGCCTCAAAAAGAAGAGGGGATAACTGATGTTTACTGGGCTTCGCCGAAGAAGTTGCGTAAGAAATTGGCGAAAATGCCTTCTTACAATAGCCTAAAAGAGGTATTTGATAAGTACGTTGAGCAAGAGCTTATGGCTTAACCGCATCTGGGACAAACCTGCTGTAATCTCCATTGTGGTTATAGACTTCACGGACAATGCTCGAGCTGATATAAGCATAACGAGCACTTGTGAGCAAGAAAACAGTTTCCAAGGTTGGCACCATCTCTCGGTTTGCTTGAGCAATGGCCTTTTCAAACTCAAAATCTGCGGGATTCCTCAACCCACGTAGAAGGAAGTTAACACCTTGCTGCTGGGCGAAATCTACTGTTAAGCCTTCGTAAGTGATGACATTGATTTTTGGCTCGCTCGCAAAGGTTGATTCAATCCAAGCGACGCGCTGCTCTAGACTGAAGAGGTATTTTTTCGCACTATTTGTACCTACTGCAATTTGTATTTCGTCAAACAATGGTAGTGCACGTTCGATAATGTCTAAATGGCCTAATGTTATCGGGTCAAAGGAACCTGGAAATAGTGCGATCTTTTTGCTCATAGCGGTAAAGTTAAGCAATCTGTTCTTCAGCCAATCTACTAAGAACTTCACTTAGTCTCCAGCCTCGGTATGCTACCTGTTGTGGAACGATCGATGCAGGGCTTAAACCAGGTATACTGTTTACTTCAATAAGTACAGGGCCTTTATTTGCGTCAATAATAAAATCCATTCGAACGATCCCTTTTAGTGCTAAAGCATCATAAGTACGAATAGAAATATCTTGAATTATTGCATCTGTTTCAGCCGAAATTCTCGCAGGAGTGATTTCCTGTGACTTGCCGTCATACTTGGCTTCATAGTCAAAGAAGGCACTTTCAGTTGGCACGATCTCAGTGATGGCTATTGCTTGCGTTTTCTGGGTGTCCAATTGGGCCCCGACTCCAAAGTCGTAGGTACTACGAAGTACGCCGCAACCTACCTCAATACCTGTGATTCCTTCTTCAACAATTACCTCCTGACATTCCCTTTGAGCTTCCTCAAAGGCTTTACTAAATTCAGTGATTGACGTAATTCTGCTCACACCAAAACTGGATCCTGACCGGTTTGGCTTGACAAATAGTGGAAAATTCCAATCGTCAAAAATTGACAGGTCTGGCAATTCCATAAGACTTGTGCCTCTAGGGACTACAATGCCTTTATCGCGAAGTAGCGTATTGCATTGAAATTTAGAGAAAGTGAGTGCACTAGTGAATGTATCACAGGTGCTGTGTGGTATGCCAAAAACTTCGAGCATTCCAGAAATATGGCCGTCTTCGCCAGGGGTGCCATGTATAACGTTGAAGACATAGGCGAGCCCTAAATCTGAAATTTTGACTAATGCACCATCTACCTTGAATCCCTCGCGGTCCAATTCTATGAAAATGGTCGAATAACCTGCCTCGACAAATGCATCATAGGCAGTCTTTCCAGAGGCTAAACTGATGCCTCTTTCCGAAGAATATCCACCAGCTAATACGCCAATCAATTTTTGCACGTTTTCCATTGTTGTAAATGTAATGCACAACCCTAATGAATAGAGGGTACGATTAAAGTATCTTTACACCATGAAGCAGTGGCTACGATTTTTATTTTCAATGTCCTTCGTCAAAACCTTGGCGGCGGTTGCGGTTATTGTATTGATTAGTGTTTTCGCAAGTTTATGGTGGTTGAGCAGCTCAACAATGCACGGGGAAACTGTAGAAATTCCTAACTTAAAAATGATCCAGCTCGAGGATGCAGGGGCAACCCTAGATTCCCTTGGTTTGGCTTATGAGGTCATTGATAGCACGCATTATGTGCCTGGCATTCCGGAAGGAGCCATTATTGAATCTTTTCCAAAGGAATATGCAACGGTTAAATTGGGTCGAAAAATCCTTTTATCTACCAACCCAGCGAGACTTCCTAAATATCCGCTACCTAATTACAAGGATCAATTGGTTAGCTATGTTACCTCGAAATTTAAAACGAAGGGATTCATTATTGATAGCATCATTGCTGTTCCAGATTTGAGTCACGACCTCGTCTTACGCGTTATAGACGAAAATGACAGCATTGCAGGGGAGCAGAAGCTCTACGAAACAGGAAGTAGATTTAAGATATATGTTAGTGCAGGATTGGATGGAGGAACTGTCTTTTTGCCTAATCTCGTGGGTATGACTTACGAAGAGACCAGGCAAGCCTTGCAGCAATCCAGTCTTAATGAAGGTGCTGTGATCTACCAAGGCGTTGAATCTGATACTCTTGGAGCCTTTGTGCTGAAAACGTTCCCGGCCTACGAAATGGATGTTCAAGTAAAGGCAGGAAGTGCCATTGATCTTTGGTTGGTGTCCGATTCAACCTTACTCCCTCAACCCGAAATTATAGATACCCTGAATGCTGAATTCTAGACTACGCTTCACATTCATCTCTTGTTTTGTCTTCTTCATGGCCTCGGCGCAAGTAGAAGAATTAACGGCTGTGCTTTCGAATGCGCCTACCTTCTATTCAGGGCTGGAAAGCACAGATACTTTAGTTCCTCCATTTACAGACGACTTCTCTTACCCATCGGATAAACCATCATCTGCCTTGTGGCAAGACGCGAAAGTTTGGGTGAATGATGAAATGGCCTTATTCCAAAACTCACTGGGGGTGGCAACCTTTGACGGGTTGAACGAATTTGGGTTTGCCTACAAGGAGAACGCATTGGGCTCAGATTCTTTGGCAGATGTATTGACCTCAGCCTATTTAGACCTTCAAGGGCTTTCAAATGTCTATCTCAGTTTCCAATTACAAGAAGGTGGACGCGGCGAATTGCCCTCAAATTCAGACAGCATCGTAGTTGAATACTGGTCGCCAGTTACCTCAGATTGGACCCAAATTTGGGGACAAAAAGGTACGGGAACATCAACTCCTTTTTCTTCCATTATCCTTCCGGTCCAAGGAGCCAATTATTTGCAAAAGGGCTTCCGTTTCCGCTTCGCTGCTTACGGTGCACGTGCGGGTGCTTATGACATTTGGAACATAGACTATGTTCAGCTAGACAAGGACAGAAATCCAAGCGACACCATCATAACCGAACCTGCGATTGCTCGCGCGCATCCACTCATTATAGGTTCAGGTGCCTATACCAGCTGGCCGTGGTGGGTGAGCAACGCAAGCAGTGTTGCCAACCGCCCAACTTCGCTTGAATATACCTATCGTAGAAATGGCGCAGTTCCTTCAGGCGGCTGGAGTTTGAATCTCGGCCAATTCCGCTGGGAAGAAAACGGCACCCTCATTCAACAAACTACTGCGGTACCTGTAATCACCAACACGCAGCACAATCAAGACCAGACCTTCAGCATTTCGGTTCCATCCTCTGCTATGACAGCGTTTAATGGTCCAACCACCATACAGACGAAAGTTTGGTTTGACGGTTCAGCAGCGGGCTTCCGCTCGAACGACACAGTACGCGGTTCAATAACCTTGGACAATTATCTCGCCTTGGACGATGGCACTGCCGAACGTGCTTATGCGGTTCAAAACGTCATTGGGGGGCGAGTGGCTCAAAAATTCAAGGTTGGTGGCCTCGGTGGCTCTGATACTCTCAAAGGTGTGTACTTCAACTTTGTCGATGCTGGTGAAGAATATACGAGCACCTTTAGATTGGCCGTTTGGGCACCAGCAGATAGTGGTGATGCTCCAGGCAATGTGCTGTACATGAGCGACAGCCTCTACCAACCATTTACGGGATACTACCGCGGTGATATGATCCCTTACGAACTAGATTCCGCCATCAGTCTGAACAACTTTACTGAGGTTTGGATAGGATATATCTGTACATCTTCAACGCCTTTGTACTTAGGGTTTGATGTGGATCGAAATTTACCATCGGGTATGCCTAGGTATTATGGCGACGGCTTCAATTGGTACCAAAGCCTCGAGCCGGGTGTGGCCATGATGCGACCATATTTCCGTTATTCTCCTGCGGACATGTCGATGGAAGAATTGGACCAAGATTTTTACGTGTATCCTAATCCTTCTACTGGCCAATTAACTATAGCCTCCTCCCAGGCCTCATACTTCATCAATAGCATTAGTGGCAACTCTGTTGCCCAAGGTCGTGTAGAAGGAACAACAACTATTGAACTTCATCATCTTCAGAGCGGTATATACATCGTCTCCATACAAACGCCACAAGGGGTTTCGCAGATGAAATGGATCAAGCTCTAAACTGTCAAAACCATGAGTGAGCAAGAAGAAAAGGACGAATTATACGTCCATCATAGATTTGTCGCAGACGCAGGGCAAGGTCCGCTTCGGGTGGATAAATTTCTAACCAATTTCCTTTTCGATACGAGCCGTTCTCGCATTCAAAAGGCTGCTGAAGCCAAGGCGATTCACGTTAACGGCAATGCGGTTAAAAGCAATTATAAGGTTAAAGCTGGCGATACTGTTGAGGTAGTTTTGAGCGAGCCGCCAAGAGATTCGGCCATAGTGCCTCAGGAACTGGACCTCGACATTCTCTACCGCGATGAACACGTCATTGTCATAAATAAACAACCCGGTTTGGTCTGTCACCCTGGGCACGGTAATTACGACGGAACCCTCGTTCACGGCCTGGCTCATTTAGCAGAGAATTTACCTGTAGGTAAACAAGGCGAGGAGCGTCCGGGCTTAGTACATAGATTGGATAAAAACACATCAGGAGTGATGGTAGCTGCGGCCTCAGAGCTTGGTATGGCACATTTGGCTAAGCAGTTCTTTGACCGCACTACCTCGCGCGAATACGTTGCCCTTGTTTGGGGGAATGTAGAAGAAGAAGAGGGTACTATTGTAGGGCACATTGGCCGTAGCGTTAAAGACCGCCTACAAATGGCCGTTTTTCCAGACGGTTCTGAAGGAAAGCATGCGGTTACTCATTACAAGGTGTTGCAACGCTTTGGTTATGTAACTTTAATCAGCTGTAAGTTGGAAACAGGACGTACACACCAAATTCGTGCACACATGCGCTATTTGGGACATCCGCTTTTCAATGATGAGCGCTACGGAGGAGATAAAATTTTGAAAGGCACTGCCTTTTCGAAATACAAACAGTTTATAACGAATTGTTTTAAAGCGTGTCCAAGACATGCACTCCATGCGAAGAGGCTCGGCTTCGTTCATCCAGCTACAGGTGAACCGATGGAATTTGAAACTGTTATACCTGAGGACATGATGGAGGTAATCCGCAAGTTTGAGAGTTATACGACGACAAGTAATTGGGAAAAAGATAGTGAAGAATAAGGTTTGGATAGTGTTCTTATGCGCCTTGATCATTCAAGGTTGTGATCGATTCCGATCGAAACACGAACCCACGCCGTACACTTTACAATACCCTACTCATTTTCCCGATCCCACAATTCCTTCTACCAATGAGATGACCGAAGAGGGCGTTCGCTTAGGCCGACACCTATTCTTCGACGAGCGTTTATCGGGGGACAACAGCCAGAGCTGTAACAGTTGTCATTTACAAGAGAGTAATTTCGCTGAGCCCACCAGGTTCAGCACTGGGATAGATGGCACAGAAGGGGATATCAATGCCATGGTGCTCACCAATATTGCATGGCAGCAATTCTACTTCTGGGACGGTCGTATTTCCACCTTGGAAGCACAGGTCAAGGACCCAATCCTGAACCCCATCGAGATGCATGCAGATTTCGCAAGCATTATTGAAAAGTTAGAACAAGACGCTAAATACCTCGACTTGTTCAACAAAGCTTACGGAACGGAGGAAATAACGGAGGACGGCATTGCCAAGGCACTAGCTCAATACATCCGCACTATCATCAGTGGAACTTCAAAGTTTGATCAGTATGTTCAAGGCGAATATTCTTTTACGCCAAGCGAGCAAATGGGATTTGACATTTTCAATAACGAACAAGGCGATTGTTTCCATTGCCACGGAGCCGCTACCTCTGGGTACCAAATGGGAGCTTTTGGATTGCTTCAATTCTCCAACAACGGATTAGATAGCACCCATGAAGTAGGAGACGGTCGTGAGTCGGTCACCGGAAACCCTACTGATAGGGGGAAATTCAAGGTGCCTTCTCTGCGTAATATTGAATATTCCTTCCCTTATATGCACGATGGTCGATTCCAAACCCTTGCTGAGGTGGTTGAATTTTACAATATGGGAGGCCACCCTTCACCAACGCTCGATCCGAATATGAAGGCTGCAGGTGTGGGACGTAATTGGTCAGAAGCGCAAAAGCAAGGGCTGATTGACTTTATGAAAACACTCAGCGATACACAGTTCCTTGAAGATACAGCCTTCACTTCGCCTTGGTAATGGAAGAATTGGCCCGATTTGACACTTACCTTGAAATGCTTGATCCTATGCGTGGCGGCTACAGGTGTGTCTTGTATGATAAGGAGCTCGTAGATACCTTTCCCAAGAAGAGCAAGACTCGTATCATCCTAGATATCGACAATGGCAATATCCAAGTCCAAGCCGGTATTCAAAGTTTTGGCGGTGGGAAGTATTTCTCCATGATCGGCAAGACAAAGCTTAATGGTCATTCTTACGAGCAAGGACAGGCCATTTCGGTGGTAGTTTATCTCGACCCTAATCCACTAGGGGTAGAAATTCCCGAAGTAATAGGGGCTTTGTTAGAGCAAGATGAGCTCATCAAGCGCGTTTGGGACAAACTCACTGATGGAAGAAAACGCACTATTTGCCACACGGTTCACCGCATTAAAAATATTGACAAACAGGTAGATAAATGCCTCATTTTCTTTGAAGAGGAGCGGGAGAAATTAGTTGATAGAGGTAAGTGGTAGAAAATTTGGCACGGCCTTTGGTTTATCCCTCTTGAGGTTCCGTACCTTCCTAACACCATTTAAAAACCATCGTTATGAAAACAAGAGTACTATTTCTCGCCTTAGCCACTGCAGGTATGATGCTGACGGGCTGTGGTTCGAAGACTAAGACGCCAAAAGGCGAGACAGAATTGGTTTTACCATGTTCAGAATTTAAAAGCGATCGCAAGACGTTCCGTGTGTATAGCTTCGGTGAAAGTGCAGATATGAATGTCGCCAAGAAAAAGGCGCTAAGTAATGCGAAAACTGAATTGGCTGGTATGGTCAGCAGTACCATGAAAGTTGTTGCGGACAACTATGTGAAGAGCATGGAGGTCAACAACGTAGAAGAAGTACTTGAGCGTTTTGAGGAAAATTCAAGAACAGTGATCGACCAACGCTTGAGCGGTGTGGTTGTCGCTTGTGACCGCGTTACTAAAGTCGCAGCTACGAATAAGTTCAAGTATTACATTGCCATTGAACTGGACGGCGATAAGATTGTGAAAGACTACTACAAGGCACTTTCTAAGAACGATAAGATCATGGTTGATTACAACTACGAGAAGTTCAAAGAGACTTTTGAAAAAGAAATGGGGAATCAGCGATAAGCCCTAGTAATCCTAGATACGATAGCATCCCAAGTGAAGTTTTTAAACGGCACTTGGGATTTTTTATTTCCCTTCATAGCCTCTTCTATAGCTTCTATAAAGTCGCCTTTGTTTTCAATCGGGACCAATTCTGCCACGGGTTCAAGCGTTTCGCTCATATCGGCAGCTTTGTTGGCTACGACAGCCATTCCTCTTGCTGCAGCTTCCCAGCCAACCAAGCTATAGGTTTCAAATAGCGAAGGAATGACCAAGCAACTGTGTTCGTCCATCAAACGAATAATTTCCTCAGTATTTGTATAGGGTAGGAAAGTAATAGTGGGTCCGGCCGTCGCCTTACATTGGTCGAAATAAGATTGTTGATTCACATTGGCATCTCCAATTACAGTAAGCGGCCAATTGCGCTGTGTGGCCCATTCAATAATCCTCTTCTGGTTTTTCAGATACTCCAATCTCCCGACCATGAGTAATCCTGAACGCGCCTCGCTCCTTGATGGGGTTTCGAAAAAGGCTTCAGCAATCCCTAATGGAACCAATTGATGCTTGTCCCTGAGTGACTTTCTATTGAGCTTGCTCCAGCTTCCAATGCGTTCAAATTCGCTCATGGAAGAGGTAATTATTCGGTCACTCAAGCCTAGTAATATTTCCATGCTTCGCCTTTGACCTTTTAGTAAATAACGGAATCCGGGGAAGCGGTCACTACCGTTCAATCCTCGAGCAATGGTTTTTAGCCACTCCATTCCATGTCCACCAAAAATTGAGTAAATCAGTGGAGCTCGCTTTTTATCTGCAAGACTGTAGTCCACGAAAATGGTGCTCAAGACTTTCTTGCCATCAAAGGATATGAAATAGGGCAATAAATCTGCCGGCCGGCCTAAATTAAAGCCATGTATAAGCTGAACATTACGTGGCAATTTTTGCCCTGCAAGTACAATATGTACTTCATGCCCTAGCGCTCTTAATCCATCTGCAGTACGCTCGAGCTGAACGGTATCACCGCCAGGTTGCTTGTACAGCGTAGATCTTGAGATGAGGGCAACGTTCATTTATACGTTCATGTTGAATTCGTCCAGTACGTCCATCACTTCTTCGACATCTGAATCATCCGAAAATGTCAATGGTTTGTTCGGGAGTGAGGTATCTACAGACCAATTGCCTTCTCCAAGCAATTCATTCAAATCTCCTTGGACTTTGGCGATACAACCGCCGCAGTTGATTTTAGTATCTATGGTCATTATTTCAGTGGTTTTATATGCATTCTTAAACTGTTGATCACCACTCCAATGCTGCTTATGCTCATAGCAATACTCGCAATCATTGGGGTCAATTTAATACCAAATGTAGGGTAGAGCAAGCCAGCGGCTAAAGGAATAGCGATAACATTGTAGCCAAAGGCCCAGATGAGGTTGCCTCGTAAGGTTTGTCTAAACTGCGCAGCCAGGGTAAAGTAGCGCTTCAACCCAAGTACACCATCTCGCATGAGTACGACATCGGCACTCTGCTGCGCGGCCGCGGTAGCGGCCGCGAAACTCAGTCCTACATCCGCGGCGCTGAGGGCCGCAGTATCGTTAATACCATCGCCTATCATCAAAACGGTACCCTTGTTTCTAAAGGCTTGTACTTTTTCGACTTTCTCTATGGGCATCATTTCACCGAAGCTTTCCTGCAATCCCAGGGTTTTACCTAGAGCATCAACCACTGGGATTTTATCACCAGAGAGCAATACATTGTAGATGCCTAGGGCATTCGTATGTTGTATGATGTCTGTGGCTCCCGTAGCCAGTACATCGTCAAACAATACCGTAATAAGGACTTTGGATTCATCAAAGAGTACCGCAGTGGTTTTCTCTGTAGCTACTGTTTGACCAGTGATTTCTTCACACCACGATGGCGAACCTAAGTGGTACACGTTACCGTCAATTTTCCCCTGGATGCCTTTGCCCGGCAGCGCTTTTAATCTTCTGACTTTCGGTAGTCCTCCTTGGAAACCGAAGTGCTGTTTCATGCCTTCATTCAGTGGATGCGATCCGCCTTGGTTCAGGGCGATAAGAATGTTTTTAAAATTGGCTACATCTCCAGAAATCTCCACAACGGTTGGCTTTCCTTTTGTAAGGGTTCCTGTTTTGTCCCATAAAATATGGTCCACCTTATGGGCCAATTCTAATGCACTGGCATTGCGTACAAGCATCCCGTTTCTCGCTGCTTTACCAGTAGCAGCTACAACAGCAAGTGGAGTCGCCAGCCCTAGGGCACAAGGGCAGGCAATGACCAACACGTTGATTGCGAAAACCATACTTAATGGTTCCCCTAGTAGAGCCCAAACCACCCCTACAGCAACACTCAATACGAGAATACTTGGCACGAATATTTTAGAGATGCGATCGGTTAATTTCTCAATGGAAGTTTCTTGCTCCTGTGCCTTGAGAACCGCCTCAATGATGCCGCCTAAGGCCGAGGCCTTGCCAGTATTTACCACTTTAATGAGCAACAAGCCTTCTCCGTTAACTGTCCCCGCCCAGACCTCCGCGCCAGCGGTTTTAGTGACTGCTAATGGTTCACCAGTGAAGGTGCTTTCGTCAATGCTCGTGGTTCCTTCGACGACAATACCGTCTACTGGGATTTGCTCTCCGGGTTTTACTTGGACCACTTCATCGATTTCAAGTGCATCTACATCAACTTTAAGGGTGAGCCCGTCGACAACCTTTGTAGCCACTTTAGGCTGAAGTGCTAAGAGACTTTCGACGGCCTTGCTGTTTTGCAATTTGCCGCGTTGCTCGAAGTATTTTCCAATCAAGACAAATGCAATAATGAGGCCGGCGCTTTCGAAATATATCTCATGATTACCGCTAAAGAGGTTGAACAACGAATACCCAAAAGAAACAATGCTCCCTAGACTTACCAGGGTATCCATATTGGTCGCACCCATCTTAGCGAGTGCGAAGGCTTTTGCATGAATTTTTCGTCCGAAATATCCACTGAGAACCACAGCTAGCAATCCTTGAAGCGCGATCATCAGGCCATCCAAAGAATGGCTCATCCCTAGATAGAGCAATGGACCGGCGAATAGCACGGCTAGTAAAAGCTCTAGCACTTGTCGTCGCAATGCTTTTCGTTGCCGATCGAACTGTACTTCCATGCCTACTTTTTCACTCTCGAGCCGATACCCCGCCTTAGCGAGGTTTGCTTTGAAGGCAGGCAAGTCGAGAAGTTCTTGGTCGAGGGTGGCTTTGAAACTGTGGCTGGCGTAGCGAACGACAACATTATCAAGGCCTGGAGTCCCTTCAGCAATGGATGCAGCGCTGTGCGCGCAACCTGCACAGGTCATCCCATTTAACGTCCAATTCACTTCCATTTTTGCCATAAAACAAAGGTACTAAATATACCTTCCTGCGTATCTTAGTAGCTATAAGTAATACCCGTATGAATCCACTGATAGATTTCCCGCAAACCCCTTTTGGAAGTTTGGCTTTTGATGCCATTGAACCTGCACATTTTATGCCTGCTGCAGAACATTGGATGAACGTAGCTAGAGAACGTATTTCAGCCATTACCGAGAATACCGATGCACCTACCTTCGGCAATACCTTGGTTCCTTTAGAGTTTGCTTCAAAAGAACTTGGGGTGGTGAGCAGTTGCTTTTTTAATCTAAACAGCGCAGAAACCAATGAGGATATTCAAACGATTGCTCGTGAATTGAGCCCGAAATTGACGTTGTTTAATAACGAGACCTTACTGAATGAGGCCTTGTTTTTACGCATTAAAGCAGTTTGGGAGAATCGAGAGCAGGAGCAACTGGATCCAGAAAGTACTCGATTGCTGAAAGAGACCTACGAGGGTTTTGTGCGCAATGGCGCCTTGCTTGAAGGGCAGGAGCGTGAGTCACTGAAGTCGATCAGCGAAAAACTAAGCAAGCTATCGCTGTCCTTTGGCGAAAATGTATTGAAAGAAACCCAGGCCTTTGAACTTCACGTGGCAGATTCCGAAGAGCTGGCAGGATTGCCAGAGGCTACTTTTGCTAGCGCTGCTGCCTTGGCCCAGGAGAAGGGAAAGAAGGGTTATGTGTTTGGTCTAGATATGCCTACCTACATCAGCATCATGAAGTACGCAGACAATGCAGCGCTTCGTGAAAAAATGTACCGCGCATACGGTACTCGAGCTGCCAAGGAAAACGAGTACAATAATGAGCAGAACATACAAGAGTTAGTCAATACACGTTTGGCAAAAGCACAACTACTTGGCTTTGATTCTCATGCTGCGCTTACCTTGAGCAAGCGCATGGCAAAAAACCCGGAGACGGTATTGTCGTTCTTGGAAGATTTAAAAGCGTTGGCCAAGCCAGCTGCTGAAAAGGATTTAAAGGCCGTACAAGAATTCGCAAGTGCTGAGGGTCACCAGGGCAAGGTTAATCCTTGGGACTTTTCGTACTGGTCAGAGAAGCTTAAAAAGGCAACTTTAAATCTCGACGACAACTTGCTCAAGCCCTACTTCAAGATTGAAAATGTGTTGGCCGGTGTGTTTGATATAAGTACCAAACTCTACGGATTGAGTTTTAAAAAGAATACCAACATTGCTACCTACCACCAGGATGCAGATGCCTATGAGGTATATGATAAGGACGGCGAATTTCTAAGCCTTCTATACACCGATTTTTTCCCGCGTGCAGGAAAACGTGCAGGAGCCTGGATGACGAGCTACCGCAGCATGTATACCTTGGAAGGGCAGGTCGTTCGTCCACACATCAGCATTGTCTGTAACTTCACGAAGCCTACTGCGGATAAGCCTTCGCTACTGACCTTTAACGAAGTCACAACCCTGTTCCACGAGTTTGGCCATGCCTTGCACGGGATGATGGCACGTGGCACCTATCCTTCACTTACGGGAACAAGTGTGTATTGGGACTTTGTAGAATTGCCGTCTCAGATTTTGGAGAACTGGTGCTACGAGCCAGAGGCCTTAGCCTTGTTTGCGAAGCATTACGAAACGGGTGAATTACTCCCTAAGGAATACGTAGATCGTATCGTCGAAAGCCAGCAGTTTATGGAAGGATATGCCACTTTGCGTCAACTCAACTTTGGTTACCTCGATATGACCTACCATGGACGTACTGAACCTATGGAAGGCTCCGTGGCCGATTTTGAACGTTCAGCCACAGCCGACACACAGCTCTTTTCACCTGTAGAAGGGACCTTGTCGTCGACAGCCTTTAGTCATATTTTCCAAGGAGGCTACAGTGCAGGGTACTACAGCTATAAATGGGCTGAAGTGCTAGATGCTGATGCATTTGAGCGTTTCAAAGAGGAGGGCATCTTCAGCGAAGCAGCTGCACAAGGATTTGCCGAGATTCTTTCTAGTGGAGGTACAGTAGCACCGGATGAGCTTTTTAAGAAATTTAGAGGACGGGATCCCAAAGTGGATGCATTGTTAAAGCGTGCAGGTATTGCCGCTTAATGCATGCGGAGGGTTTTGTGTCGGAATCGCCAATACAAGGCTATGGAAGCCAGTAATAGACCGACTGTTAGTCCCATCCATACCCCAATAGGTCCTTTTCCTAGGTGTACGCCTAGATAGTAGCACAATGGTACGGCTATGATCCAGTAAGCGACGAATGCCACGATGGTAGGAATGTTTACGTCCTTTATGCCGCGTAGGGCACCTAATGCTGTGGCCTGCATGCCGTCGGGCAATTGGAAGATTCCCGCTGCCACCATAAGTACGGCGGTGTATTGAAGCACTTCGGGATCTGAGCTGTAGAATTGCGGGAGGAAATTTCGCAGGAGAATGAGCAAAATCATGGTGACGAGCATAAAGAAAAACGTCAGGTGGAATAGACTTTGTCCTGCCAGGCGTAACATAGGGTAATCTCTGCGGCCCAACTGGTTTCCCATGCGAATGGTTGCAGCAGCTCCAAGACCGCTCACCATCATATAACTCACCGATGCAATGTTTAATGCGATCTGATGGGCGGCTTGTTGAACCGGTCCAATCATACCTACGATGACGCCGCTCATGGCAAAGGCACCAGCTTCAAAAACGTATTGAAGTCCACTTGGAACGCCAATATTCAATATCTCTTTAATAGTTGGCCAATTCACCTCTGAGCTGCGCCAAAACGACCAATACAGGGCAAATTTTTCCTTTTTACGTATGTAGAGAGCCATTCCGCCGAGCATTAGGAATCGAGTAACCAATGTGCTCACCGCGGCGCCGATCAATCCCAATTCTGGGAAAGGTCCCCAACCCGTAATAAGGGGGTAGTTTAAAAGTACATTCAACAAGTTCGCCGCCAAGCTCACGCGCATAGCAGCTTTGGTGTCGCTCAGTCCTTCGGCGAATTGCTTAAAGGCGAAGAAGCTCATCATGGGTACGATGGAAAACCCAACCACATGAATATAGGGTAGGGCTTCAGCTACAACACGTTCGTCCTGGCCAAGCAAGTGCGCTCCTTCTGCGAAAAGGGCAATAAGGCCATAAATGAGTAAGCCTAAAATGCTGTTGAGCACTAAGCCGTTCTTGAAGTATTTGGTAGCTGCTGCGGGATTCTCTTCACCGTCAGCGCCGGCGACAAGTGGAGTGAGCCCATAGGCCACGCCGATGGCAAATACCATTGGGATGATAAGGACGGATACAGCGAGACTAATGGCTGCAAGTGGAATGGTTCCGAGGAACTTCCCGACCATGATAGAATCTGCCACACTTACCATGATTTGTCCTAGCTGTCCTATGACAACCGGGTATGCAAGGTTGAGGCTGATTTTATACTGCTGACTGTATGTGCTCCAGCGGTAGGTCATTAGAGGTTGTAGCGGTCGACTTCACGTTGGTAAAAATCCTCAGCTTCACTAATGAGGCCTTCAAGGGTTTTCGTCAGATCACCTTCGTTTTCGTCGCTGATATCGTCCAACCACTTTACCTCATCATTCTCCAAATTCAGGATGAATGCTGGAAATTCGGTGTGTACGATGAAGATAGCATCTGGGCTATCGGTGTTATCTGCTACGAGGTATTTTGGGAAACTCATGTGCTTCTATATTTGAAGCAAAAGTACGCTTATTTCCTCGCGAATTTATCTACGCACGATTTGCTTATAGGATTTCCGCTCAAAATGTGGAGACGCTCCATGACGTTGCGGAATTCACGGATATTTCCGGTCCAATCGTATTCCTTTAATGCGACAATAGCATCGTCATCAATAGATTTCGGAGCAGTTCCATATTCTTCAGCTATCGCTTTTAAGAAGTGCTCAGCGAGTAGTGGGATATCATCACGACGAGCATTTAGACCAGGTACTTCCATGACGATGACGCCCAATCTGTGGTACAAATCTTCACGGAACTTGCCGTCGTCAATCATTTTGCGCAAGTCCTTATTGGTCGCTGCCAATACTCGAACGTCTACCTTGATGCTTCTGTCGCCGCCAACGGGAGTGATTTTGTGTTCTTGTAATGCGCGTAGCACTTTGGCTTGTGCACTGAGGCTCATATCTCCAATCTCGTCTAAAAACAAGGTTCCGCCGTTGGCCAATTCAAATTTCCCTTTGCGGTCTTTCTGCGCCCCGGTAAAGGCTCCTTTTTTATGCCCAAAGAGTTCACTTTCGATCAGCTCTGCAGGAATGGCGGCACAATTCACTTCTATCATCGCATTCTTACTGCGCTGGCTCTGCTCGTGAATTTGGTGAGCTACGAGTTCTTTTCCCGAACCGTTAGGACCGGTAATAAGAACACGGGCTTCCGATGGGGCCACTTTTTCTATGATATCGCGCAGTTCCTCCATGCCTGCACTTTCACCGATCATTTTGTACTTCTTGCTCACGCGCTTTTTCAAGGTTTTAACCTCGCTGACCAGTTCTTTTTGTGTCAACGCATTCCTCACGGTACTCAATAAGCGATTGAGATCTGGAGGTTTAGGCAAGTAATCGTAAGCACCTTTTTTCAAGCAATCTACTGCACTGTTGATATCGCCATGCCCAGAAATCATAATGACGGGAACGTCTGGATTAACGCTCATCATATGTTCAAGTACCTCAACGCCATCTTTGTGAGGCATTTTAATATCACAGAAGACGAGGTCCCAATTCCCTTCTCCAAAAGATTCTATAGCCATTTTGCCGTCTTCAGCTTCATGGATTTCATGATTAGCATCTTCTTCGAGTAAGATCTTCTTTAGGACCCTGCGGATGGCTACTTCGTCCTCGATCAATAGTATTCTGCTCATATAAGTGTTTTAAACTGCACCGTGATTATGTTCGCTATCATCATCGGGCATTCTCTCTCCTGCACCAACTATGCCATTTCCGAATTGGGTAATTCGTTCAGGACCCTTCCAAACGGTACGTTGAGGGAATGGAATGATAATCTGGTTGTTGAAGAACTCTTTATCGATAGCGAATCTCAGGTCGCTTTTGATTTTTTCTACGAAGAAGAGGTCTCTTGTATAAAAGTTCAATTCGAAAATCAAAGCACTGTCGCCAAAGTCTTTCAGAAGCACCAAAGGATCTTCCTTATCATCGGCTTGTGGATGATTGGCTGCTACCTCGTATAAAATCTTCGCTACTTTTTCGGTATCACTCCCGAAGGCAACGCTAACTTGAAGCGAAAAACGTGTAGTTTCCTCGCTATGTGTGAGGTTGATGACGGTCTCGTTGGTCAATTTTGAATTGGGCACGATGATCAAGATATCGTCGCGAGTCCGCACCGTTGTAGTACGTAAACCCACTGCTTCTACTTTGCCTATTTGATTTTCTAATTGAATAATATCACCCACAGTCAGGGTGCGTTCAACCAATATGATAACACCGGAGCTGAGGTCCTTGAACGCATCTTGAAGACCAAGACCCAAACCTACGAATAGGGCGGTGGACGCTGCCAAAAGTGCAGTGACCTTAACACCGACGGTCTCTAGTGCAATCACAATCACTACCGTGTAGATGATGTATTTAGAAATCTGCAGAATGGTGTAGCGCCGACCTTCGTCATAGTGCTCGCCGGCCTTACTGCGCATAAGAATACGGTTGAGCAACCAGAATCCATATCGTGCTGATGCAAGCAGCAATAACACCTGCAAAAGGCTCTTTACGGAAACCTTAAAAAAATCGGTCGCCCAAATTCTATAACTTAAGAATTCAGTGAACCATTGCTGGATATTTTCTAGTACTTCAACCATTTATACAATTCCTTCCAAGTCACTTTTTTACCGTACATCAATATACCTACTCTGTAGATTTTTCCTGCTAAGGCAACCACACCGAAGAAGGTGCCCACCAAAAGTGTGGCGCTTAAGGCCATTTGCCATACTGGAACCCCGAAAGGTAGGCGGATCATCATCGAAATAGGAGAGGTAAGAGGAATCATGCTCATCCAGAAGGCCAATGGGCCATTTGGATCTTGAATCACGTTCATAGCTGTGGTGATTGCAATGATCATCGGCGCCGTCACCGGAAGCATGAATTGTTGGCTGTCAGCTTCTTGGTCGATGGCAGAACCTAGTGCAGCGAAAAGTGCGCTGTAGAGAAAGTAACCACCGAAGAAATAGAATACAAAGCCACCAAGTACCACAGGGAAGTTGATGCTGTTAATCATGGCGAAAATGTTGCTCTGGTCTACTTGGCTGAGGTCCGGTGCATCTGGCCCCATTGGGACTTGCTGAGCAAAAATTTCTGGGTAAATGAACGTGCTTACCACGGTGTAGATGGTTCCTGAAAGGATGACCCAAATAAGGAATTGGACCACGCCTACTAAACCAATGCCAAGGATTTTCCCCATCATTAGTTGTCGAGGGCGAACGCTTGAGATGATCACCTCTACGATGCGGCTGGTCTTTTCCTCAATAACTCCGCGCATCACTTGAACCGCATAGAAGAAGATGAAGAAGTAAATCAAGATACCGGCGATGTAACCCAGTCCCATTTTTAGTGGCGTGGCGCTCGTTTCTTCACTGCCGTCCTCTTCGCCCAAGGTGAAGCTCTTAACGCTCACTTGAGTTTTAGTTTGAGTAACAACCTCCGGATCAACACCTTGCTGAATGAGCTTCTGATTATTGATTTTTTCTTCAAGCTGACGCTCAATGAATCGTTGCAGGTCAATGCCAATATCTTCCTTCCCATAAAGGAGCACATTGTTTTTGATGAAATCTGGGTCCCAGCCGTTTCCAGATGGGATGTATAAGAGGGCATCTTTATCGCTTTCCCTTAGGAAATTCTTGGCCAATTCTAAATCGAATTCACTCGGATTCAAATAATCCAAACTAAACTGCTCGGTGCCTTCCGTTGGAAGTAAAATCGACGGCTCATCCAATACAAGAATAGACTTGTCATCTTCTGGCATCGATGCTAAAATTCCAGGGACTATCATTACCGCAGCCAGCAATAGTGGCGCGAGTAAGGTCATTAACAAAAAGGTTTTTTTGCGAACGCGAGTTAAAAACTCACGCTGAATAATCAGTAGGATAGGGTTGTTCATGAGTTCCAAGGTTTAGGTCCGTTATTGACAATATCAATGAAAATATCACTGACGCTCGGTAATACTTCTTCAAAGCCTAGCAATTGATTTTTACTGGCCAATTCCTGAATCAATCCACTCGGATATTGGTCCGCCTTAATGGTCGCTGTATATCCCGTATGTACGTGGTCTCGTTCTAGTACATCCTTTCCTTCAAAACCCTGCTCATCCTTAGTGGTAAAAGCATAGGTGCCGTTCATGTAATGTTTTCTGATGTCCAAAAGAGGACCTTCCACCATCACTTCTCCGTTATTGATCAAGCCAATATGATCACAGATTTCTTCCACACTTTCCATGCGGTGCGTCGAGAAAATCACCGTAGCACCTTCTCCGTTCAATCTTTTAATCTCTTTCTTAATAAGGTTTGTATTGATGGGGTCAAAACCTGTAAAGGGCTCATCAAAAATCAGCAGTTCAGGCTTGTGCAATACCGTGGTCACGAACTGTACTTTCTGAGCCATACCCTTGCTTAAATCTTCTACTTTCTTCTCCCAGAAGTTCTCCATCTCCAAACGAACGAACCAGTCCTTTGCGCGACTCTTGGCCTCTGCAGCACTCAGTCCTTTGAGCTTGGCCAGATAAAGTACCTGCTCACCGACCTTCATTTTTTTATACAAACCTCGCTCTTCGGGTAAATAGCCAATGCGAGCGATATCGCTAGGCATGAGCTTTCGGTCTCCAAAATACACCGTGCCACTATCGGGAGCAGTGATTTGATTCATGATACGGATAAAGGAAGTTTTACCGGCACCGTTAGGACCGAGGAGTCCATAAATACTTCCCTTTGGGATGTTGAGGTTAATACCGCCCAGTGCGACCTTGGGGCCATACTGTTTGGTGACATCTTGTGCTTTGATCATACGTTTATGGGTTCGGCATAGCCGATTTGTTTAGGGGTTAGTGGTTACAAAAACTCCCGTCACAATGGACAGGAGTTTGAAGATATGAAATACTCAGTTACGAGAACATTTCTTTGACTCTATCGAAGAAGCCTTTATCGGATTTTCCCGGATTCGGCTCAAAGTTTTTGCTCTCCTTTAACTTTTCGAGAGCTTTCTTCTCGTCATTACTTAAGTTTTTAGGAACCCAAACATTGATGTGAATGAGCTGATCTCCTCGACCGTATCCTTGGACACTTGGCAAACCTTTATTCTTTAGGCGAAGGATTTTTCCAGGTTGCGTACCCTTATCAATGTTGATCTTAACGATTCCGCTTACCGTTGGGATTTCAACACTAGTCCCCAACGCCGCCTCAGGGAAGCTCATTGTCAATTCATAGTGTAAATTCTCTCCATCTCTGGTCAACGAATCGTGCGGAATCTCTTCAATCAGAACGATCAAATCTCCAGGAACACCCCCCAGGGCATCGTTTCCTTTACCGCCTACACGCAATTGCATGCCGTCTTGTACACCCGCAGGAATTTTGACCGCCACGACTTCTTCTTTGCGCTCCAATCCGTCAGAACCTACGCCGCTCGGCTTTTGGTCTACAGTCTTACCAGCTCCGTTACAAGCACTACAAGTAGCAGCCGTACGCATTTGGCCCAATATCGTATTGGTCACTTGTTGTACTTGGCCTGCACCGTTACAAGTAGGGCAAGTTTTGAAGGTTACACCATCGGCTACCTTTGCTCTACGGATTTTGATTTTCTTCTCAACGCCCTCGGCAATCTCTTCTAAAGTCAACTTCACCTTGATGCGTAAGTTGGAACCCTTGGCTTGACGCTGGCGACCACCACCACCGAAGCCACCGAAGCCGCCACCGAAGCCGCCGCCACCTCCGCCACCGAAGATATCACCGAACATATCAAAGATGTCATTCATATTGCCATGGAAACCACCGCCCCCTGCACCAGCTCCAAAAGCTTGGTGACCAAACTGATCGTATTTGCGGCGCTTCTCCTCGTTACCAAGGACATCGTAAGCCTCTGCGGCTTCTTTGAATTTGTCTTCAGCCTCCTTGTCGTCAGGGTTTCTATCTGGGTGATACTTCAATGCCACCTTGCGGTAGGCTTTTTTAATCTCATCTTGGCTAGAGCTTTTGCTCACCCCCAATATGTCGTAGAAATCGCGTTTTGCCATCTTATGCTCCTTTACCAACTACTACTTTAGCGAAACGGATCACCTTCTCACCAATCTTGTACCCTTTTTCTACCTCATCGATGACTTTACCATCCATATCAGGAGTAGGGGCAGGTATCTGTGTAATTGCTTCCATTTCCTCTACATCGAACGCTTTACCAATGGTGCTTTCCATGGCATTTAGGCCTTTGCCTTTAAGCGTCTCTGTCAGTTTGTGTTGAATCAATTTCAATCCTTCTAAAACCGCTGCGTTCGCCTGGGTTTCTTCCGTGTTTTTCAATGCTCTTTCAAAATCGTCAAGAACTGGCAGCAATGCTGTTAAAGTGTCCTTATTGGCACTTTCCATGAGCTCCAAACGCTCTTTAGCAGTTCTTCTTCTGAAATTTTCGAACTCTGCGTACAAGCGTAAGTTCTGGTCCTTTAGATCTTTGACCTCGTCTTCAAGTTTAGCTACCGGATCTTGCTCAACACTAGTATTCTCAGCATTCTCACTGCCTTGCTCCACGTTGTTCTCTTCGTGCAATTCCTCGTTTTTGGTTGCTTCTTTTTCTGACATCTATCTAGAATTTAGGGCTTTATTTGCTCCTTATTATGCAAAATGTTCGCCAATAAGCGCCTCTCTGACACCTTGTCAGCGAGGCGCAAAAATACCGCATAAAAAAGGGCGCCGGCATCGCCGGCGCCCTTAATTTGACTCATTGGTCAAAATATCTTAACGCTTTAGAGAAGCGAGGGTGTTTTCTAGTGCTTTACCTCTCAAGTTCTTCTTGATGATTACACCGTCACCATCAATCAGGAAAGTCGCCGGAATAGAGTTGACGTTGTATGTACGGGCAGCAGCATTTCTCCAAAATTGAAGGTCACTCACGTGGTTGTCCCAAACGAGCTTGTCTTGCTGAATACCTTTTTCCCAAGCGGCCTTGTTTTGATCCAAGCTCACTGAGAAAACTTCAAAACCGTCGCCATTTTTAAATGCGGCATCTTTGAATTGACCGTAGGTACGAACTACGTTTGGATTTTCCATGCGGCAAGGACGGCACCACGAAGCCCAGAAATCAATGAGAACAATTTTTCCCTTTAAATCTGAGAGCTTACGAATATTCCCTTGGGGATCACGCATTTCGATCTCAGGAGCCTTGTCGCCTATGCTTAGCGTAGCCATTTGCTCTTTAGGAGCTTCTATGGCATCTGAATAATTGTTCTGCGATGAAGTCAAGGTTGCTGCTGTTATTGCCAGTGCAAGACTTCCGATGAGTAGGGAAAATTTCTTCATTGTGTCTTGGTTCTAAATGAGGTTACAATCTAACAATTTCTGCGCCAAGTGCTTTCAAACGAACGTCGATGTTCTCGTAGCCTCTGTCAATCTGGTTGATGTTATGAATGGTCGAGGTCCCCTCTGCACTCAGAGCCGCAATCAACAAGCTAACTCCAGCACGAATATCCGGAGAGGTCATAGTTGTAGCTCTTAGTGGCGTTTGTTTATCCAAGCCAATCACTGTAGCGCGATGCGGGTCACAGAGAATAATTTGAGCGCCCATATCAATGAGTTTATCGGTAAAGAATAAGCGCGATTCGAACATTTTCTGGTGAATAAGGACTGATCCACGAGCCTGAGTTGCAGTTACAAGAATGATGCTCAAAAGGTCCGGAGTGAATCCTGGCCAAGGTGCGTCAGCAATGGTCATAATAGAGCCATCAATGAAGCTTTCAATTTCATAATGATCGTGTGCAGGAACATGTAGATCGTCACCGATAAGTTCGGTGTGAATACCTAAACGACGGAAAACGGTAGGGATAATTCCTAGATCCGGATAGCTTACGTCTTTGATAGTAATGTCTGAGCCGGTCATGGCCGCTAGACCTATCCAAGAGCCAATCTCAATCATGTCTGGAAGGATGCGGTGCTCTGTTCCTCCAAGTTCAGTTACGCCTTCAATGTGAAGCATGTTTGAGCCGATACCATCGATCTTGGCACCCATGCGCACAAGCATCTTACATAATTGCTGTAGGTAAGGCTCGCAAGCAGCATTGTAAATAGTGGTCTTGCCTTTCGCCATTACAGCTGCCATCACAACGTTTGCTGTACCGGTAACTGATGCTTCATCCAATAGCATGTAAGTTCCCTTCAACTCAGAGGCATCTACGCTGTAGAACGTGTCCTTGCTGTCATAATTGAATTTAGCACCCAACTTTTGGAAGCCCAAAAAATGCGTGTCCAATCTTCTACGACCAATTTTATCGCCTCCAGGTTTTGGTATATACGCTTTGCCGAATCGAGCCAAAAGTGGCCCTACAATCATGATAGATCCACGAAGACTCGCACCTTTTTGTTTAAATGTATCTGATGTTAGATAATCCAGATTAACATTCTCCGCTTTGAAGGTGTAATCACCATGACCGTTTTTCTTAACATAAACGCCTAAATCACCTAGTAGGTCAATCAATTTGTTTACATCTACTATATCGGGAATGTTGGTGATGCGCACTTCCTCAGGGGTCAGTAAGACTGCACAGAGGATCTGTAAGGTTTCATTTTTCGCCCCTTGAGGCGTGATGGTTCCGTTGAGTTTCTTTCCTCCGGTAATCTTAAATGTTCCCATGAATTAGTATCTCCTTTTCTTAGTTTTCTTCTTGCGGTTGTTTTGTCCTTGTTTGCGCTCTGCTTGGGTAATCCCAAAGACTTTTTCGTGCGGCAGGTCGAACTCACCTAGTTTTAACTTACCCTCAGACATTTCAGCTAAATCGTTAAGGATGGTGGCATCACTTACGGTGTCTTTATTGTACTTGAGGTAATTTCTTTTCATTGCATAGGCAATGCCATAGACGAGTGCATCCTTTTCTTCACCATCTTCTTTGGTCAAGGCATGGGCAATCATGTTTTTCACGATAGAACCATAATGTCTAAATCTGCGCGATTTTTGAGGATAAGGCACTTCATCTGGGAGGCCTTGGAAGCTCTCTTCAGTTGGAATAGGATATGGGCTATCTACATCCAATTCAAAATCGGACATGATTAACAAATGATCCCAAAGCTTGTGGGCGTAATCCTCAGCATCTCTGATTGCGGGATTCAAATTTCCGATGACATCGATAATACTCTGTGCCACTTTGTTACGGTGTTCTTTATCTTCGATAGTCAAACAGTAGTCCACCATACGCTGTACGTTTCTACCGTACTCTGGTATTTTTAGTTGGGTTCTCTCTGTATTGTATTCCATAGTCTCAATAACTTAAAATCTTTGCTTAGACAGGGCTGACCTTGGCGAATTTTAGTAACAATCTTTTTTCTCCAGCATTGTCGAAGTTGATGATGGCTTTGGCATCTGCTCCTTGGCCTTCCATGCGGACAACTGTTCCCAGACCAAACCTTCCATGCACTACACGCTTTCCTTCGTGCAGTTCATCCGGCTTCAAGAATTCACCATTCATCGCACCCGCTCCAGTATTGTTTACGGGGGTCAATGTCTTTCCTCTCAAGGTAGGCTTTTTAGATGTACCCGCACCTGGTCCAATATTGGCTCCTTTTTTCTGAGTTGCCGCAGGTTTCCCCCAATTGGCATTCTTTCCTCTATATACTGTGTTACCCTTGCTGTTGCTAGTGCTAGGTCCACCAAAGGCATTATTAAGTGCAGGTGAGCTAAAGCTTGTTGGAGAGAACTCTGGTACTTGGATGTCTAGGTACTTCTCGTCAATCTCGTCAATAAATCTCGAAGGCTCACAGTCTATCAACTTGCCCCAGCGGTACCGGGTATGTGCATAGGTCAAATGTGCTCTTTTCTCCGCACGTGTTAATGCAACATAGAACAATCTACGTTCTTCTTCTAGTTCACTGCGGCTTCCGCTGCTCATCATGCTTGGGAAAAGGTTCTCCTCTAGTCCCACTATATACACGTATGGAAACTCAAGGCCTTTTGCTAAGTGAATGGTCATCATGCTCACCTTTGGAGTGCCATCATCCACTTCATTATCACGGTCCGTAAGTAATGCTACATCAGATAGGAAGTTTGCCAATGAAGGATCTCCTTCTGCCAATTCCTTTTGCTGCTCAGAAAAGTCCTTAATACCGTTCAGTAATTCTTGAACGTTTTCATAGCGCGTCACACCTTCCGGAGTCTTGTCTTCGCCTAATGCCTTTATGAGTCCAACACTTTTCGCCACATGAGCGACAACGTCAAAGGCATCATGCTGCTTTGCTAAAACGGCAAAGGAATTAATGAGTATGGCGAAATCGCTAATCTTTTTCTGAGTAGGTTTATTTAGTCCTGTAGGTATGCTCTGTAATCTTTCACAGACCTCCCAAAGGGAAATACCTTGCGCCTCTGCTGCGAGAGTTAGTTTTGCTAGGGTAGTAGCCCCAATACCTCGAGCGGGATAATTGATTACTCTTCTAAAGGCTTCTTCATCTTTCGGATTAATGACCAATCTCAAATAAGCGAGCACATCCTTGATTTCCTTCCTTTGGTAAAAGCTCAATCCCCCGTATATTTTGTAAGGGATGTTCTTTTTACGCAAGGCATCTTCGAAACTTCTGCTTTGAGCGTTAGTACGATAAAGGATACAAAAGTCATCATGTTTAGCGCCTTCGTTCATGGCAGTTTGCCACACGTTAGTTGCTATATAGTTTCCTTCGTCAGTATCACTTATGCTCTTGTGTACGACAATTTTCTCACCGCCACTGTTCTGCGTCCATACATTCTTTTGAATCTGGTCTTTATTCTTCTCAATAATGCTATTCGCCGCCTGAACAATATTGTTGGTAGAACGGTAATTCTGTTCCAATTTAAAGAGCTTCGTATCCGGATAGTCCTTCTGGAAATTCAGAATGTTTCGAATGTTTGCGCCACGGAAGGCATAAATAGATTGTGCATCATCGCCTACAATACAAATGTTCTCAAACTTCGCTGCAAGAGCCTTGACAATCAAATACTGACTGTGATTGGTATCCTGGTACTCGTCCACTAGTATGTATTTGAACCTATTCTGATATTTCGCAAGAACATCAGGGAACTTGTACATCAGCTCATTGGTCTTCAGAAGCAAATCATCAAAGTCCATGCAGCCAGCCCTAAAGCATCTTTCGGTATAGGCTTGGTAAATCTCCCCAAACATGGGCATCTTGGCAGAGCTGTCTTGCGCCTGCAATTCCCCGTTTTGGAAGTAGGCCTTAGGAGTGATCAGATTGTTCTTAAGGGAAGAGATCCGACCTGCAACAGATTTAGCTTTGTAAATATCCTTATCTAGATTCTTCTCCTTGATAATATTTGTGATGACCTTCTTGCTATCATCGGCATCATAGATTGTGAAGTTGGTAGGATATCCCAATTTTTCTGCCTCGATCCTCAGGATCCGAGCAAAGATGCTGTGAAAGGTCCCCATCCATAAGTTCTTGGCCTCACTCTCTCCCACGAGCTTCCCAATACGTTCCTTCATCTCTCTTGCAGCCTTGTTGGTAAAGGTCAATGAGAGGATGTTAAAGGCATCGACGCCCTTCTCTAAAAGGTAGGCGATTCTAAAGGTGAGTACGCGCGTCTTCCCAGAGCCAGCGCCGGCAATGACCATAACTGGTCCTTCAGTTTGCTCCGCAGCTTTGCGCTGAGCATCGTTCAGTTGTTCGAGAAAATGTGCCAAAGGAGTGCTGTTAAATTGGACAGTTAACAAAGGTACTTTTATCCATGTTTAAAACAAGCTAATCTGCAACTCCCAAAGTTGGAATTTTCGACCTCTTTTCAACACTGCCCGTAATTATTTCAGAACGAGCGAATTATTTTAATTCACAGGGGTTTGGTTCTGGAAATAATATCACTACATTTGCAGTCCCCAAAAAATGGGGTAACTGATTATTGGAATAAACTAGAAATCAAAAGGTACGTATGCCAACGATTCAACAGCTTGTAAGAAAAGGTCGCAAACAGATCAAACAAAAGAGTAAATCTGCTGCGCTGGATTCCTGCCCACAACGCAGGGGTGTATGTACTCGTGTCTACACAACGACGCCGAAAAAACCAAATTCGGCAATGCGTAAGGTGGCAAGGGTGCGTCTATCAAATGGAAATGAAGTAAATGCCTACATCGGAGGTGAAGGTCACAACCTACAAGAACACAGTATTGTGCTGGTTCGTGGTGGTCGTGTAAAAGATCTCCCAGGGGTTCGCTACCACATTGTGCGTGGTGCCCTCGATACTGCAGGTGTTGACGGAAGAACTCAGCGTCGCTCGAAGTACGGTGCGAAGAGACCTAAGAAATAAACACACTTCTAGATAAGAACTCATGAGAAAAGCAAGAGCTAAAAAGCGCCCGTTACTACCGGATCCGAGATTCAACGATACGTTAGTAACTCGTTTTGTAAACAACTTGATGTTGGACGGTAAGAAGTCTATCGCATTCAACATCTTCTATGATGCAATTGACATTGTTTCTGAAAAAACAGAAGGCAACGGTCTAGAAGTATGGAAAGAAGCACTTAACAATGTAATGCCACACGTAGAGGTTCGCTCTCGTCGTGTTGGTGGTGCTAACTTCCAAATCCCAATGCAGGTTCGTCCAGAGCGTAAAATCACGCTAGGAATGAAGTGGATGATCACATATGCACGTGGTCGTAACGAGCGTTCTATGGCGCAAAAATTAGCTGCTGAGATCATCGCTGCTTCTAAAGAAGAAGGTGCTGCAGTTAAGAAGCGTACAGAAGTACACCGTATGGCTGAAGCAAATAAAGCATTCTCTCACTTTAGATTCTAATAGACGTAATCATGGCAAAAGGAAATAGAGACTTAACGTATACTCGTAATATTGGTATTGCAGCTCACATTGATGCTGGTAAGACCACTACTACTGAGCGTATTCTTTACTACACAGGTGTAAGTCACAAGATTGGTGAGGTACACGATGGTGCTGCAACCATGGACTGGATGGAGCAAGAGCAAGAGCGTGGTATTACCATTACTTCAGCTGCAACACACTGTGAGTGGCCATACGCTGGAAAGAAATATGCAATTAACATTATTGATACTCCTGGACACGTTGACTTCACAGTTGAGGTAGAGCGTTCATTACGTGTATTGGACGGTGTTGTTGCATTGTTCTCTGCGGTTGATGGTGTTGAGCCACAATCTGAGACTGTATGGCGTCAAGCGGACAAGTACCGTGTGCCACGTCTAGGTTTCGTAAATAAAATGGACCGTCAAGGTTCTGACTTCTTCAATGTTTGTCGTCAGGTGAAAGAAATGTTGGGTGGTAACCCAGTTGCTCTTCAAGTGCCAATCGGTGACGAAATGGATTTCAAAGGTGTGGTTGATTTGATCAGCAAAAAAGCCATCGTTTGGAATGAAGACGATATGGGGATGACCTACGAAGAAATTGACATCCCTAGCGAGCTAGTTGATACTGTAGACGAGAAGCGCGCTGAACTTATTGAAGCAGTTGCTGAATACGACGAGAACTTGATGGAGAAATTCTTCGAGGACGAGGACAGCATCACTGAAGATGAAATCATTGCCGCACTGCGTGCTGCAACTATTGATATGAGCATCATCCCTATGATGTGTGGTTCTGCATTTAAGAACAAAGGTGTTCAGGCTATGTTGGATGCAGTTATGCGTTACTTGCCTTCTCCTCTAGATGTAGAAGCTATTGAAGGTACAAACCCAGACACAGGTGATGCGGATTCACGTAAGCCTTCTGTAGATGAGCCATTCTCTGCTTTAGCGTTTAAGATTGCAACTGACCCGTTTGTTGGTCGTTTGTGTTTCTTCCGTGTTTACTCTGGTGCACTAGATGCAGGTTCTTACGTTAAGAACACGCGTTCAGGTAAAAAGGAGCGTATCTCTCGTATCTTCCAAATGCACTCAAACAAGCAACAGCCGATCGACCAGATTACCGCTGGTGATATTGGTGCAGGTGTAGGTTTCAAGGATATCCGTACTGGTGATACACTTTGTGACGAGAAAGCACCGATTGTACTTGAGTCTATGACTTTCCCAGAGCCAGTAATTGGTATCGCGGTTGAGCCTAAGTCAAAGGCGGATGTAGATAAGATGGGTACTGCTTTGGCTAAACTATCTGAAGAGGATCCAACCTTCCGTGTTCAAACGGACGAAGCTTCAGGTCAAACGATTATCTCAGGTATGGGTGAGCTTCACTTGGATATCTTGATCGATCGTATGAGACGTGAATTCAAGGTTGAGGTGAACGTAGGTGAGCCACAAGTTGAGTACAAAGAAGCATTGAATGGCACAGCCAATCACCGTGAGGTTTACAAGAAGCAAACTGGTGGTCGTGGTAAGTTCGCAGATATCATCTTCGACATCTCTCCAGTAGACGCTGACTTCGATGGTGAAGGTCTTCAGTTCGTTAACGAGGTGAAGGGTGGTAACGTACCTAGAGAATTCATCCCTTCTGTAGAAAACGGTTTCAAAGCTGCTATGGTCAATGGTCCATTGGCTGGCTTTAATGTAGACTCTGTCAAAGTTGTTTTGAAAGACGGTTCTTTCCACCCTGTGGATTCTGATCAGTTGTCTTTCGAACTTGCAGCGAAGCTTGGTTTCAAGGAGAGTGCTAAGAAAGCTTCTCCAGTTATCATGGAGCCAATCATGAAGTTGGAAGTTGTAACTCCTGAGGAGTACATGGGTGATATCGTTGGTGATTTGAACCGTCGTCGCGGTCAAGTAAACGACATGTCTGATCGTAACAATGCCAAGGTTATCAAGGCAGATGTACCTCTATCAGAAATGTTCGGTTACGTGACAACTTTGCGTACGTTGAGTTCTGGTCGTGCTGCATCTACCATGGTGTTCTCGCATTATGCAGAAACTCCATCGAACATTTCAGAGAAAGTAATCGAAGAATCAAAAGCTTAATAATAGACTACAATGAGTCAAAAAATTCGCATCAAGCTTAAGTCTTACGACCACAACTTAGTAGATAAGTCTGCTGAGAAAATCGTTAAGACAGTGAAGAGTACTGGCGCAGTTGTTAACGGTCCTATTCCGTTACCAACGAACAAGCGCATTTACACGGTGCTCCGCTCACCACACGTAAACAAAAAATCACGCGAGCAGTTCCAACTGAGCAATTACAAGCGTTTGTTGGATATCTACTCTTCTTCTTCAAAGACGATTGACGCTTTGATGAAGCTAGAGTTGCCAAGTGGTGTAGAAGTAGAAATCAAGGTCTAACAGTAGACTAAACATTAAATTCCAGAAAACATGCCAGGATTAATTGGTAAAAAAGTCGGAATGACCAGCATTTTCAGCCCAGAGGGAAAGAACTTGCCATGTACCGTACTAGAAGTAGGTCCATGTGTAGTGACTCAGGTGAAAACTGAAGATGTCGATGGTTACAATGCAATCCAACTAGGTTGGGGAGAGGCAAAGGATAAGAACACCTCGAAAGCATTGCAAGGGCACGTACAAAAAGCAGGTACCTCTGCCAAAAGAAAATTAGTAGAATTCACAGACTTCGAAGGTGAACTACAGTTGGGTCAAGTGCTCACTGTTGATTTATTCGAGGAGGGCGGCTTCGTAGATGTTGTCGGTACTTCAAAGGGTAAAGGTTTCCAAGGTGTTGTTAAGCGTCACGGCTTTGCAGGTGTGGGTCAAGCGACTCACGGTCAGCACAACCGTCTACGTGCACCTGGTTCGATTGGTGCGGGTTCAGATCCATCTCGTGTATTCAAGGGTATGCGTATGGCTGGTCGCATGGGTGGCAAGCGTGCAAAAGTTCAGAACCTTCAGGTTTTGAAAGTAGATGCTGAGAAAAACTTGCTCGTAGTTAAAGGTTCCGTACCAGGAGCTAAGAATTCAACTGTAATTATTGAGAAGTAATGGAATTCAAGGTAGTAGATATCAACGGTAAGGAAACCGGCAAAAGCGTTAAGTTAAGCGCTTCTGTATTTGGCATTGAGCCGAATGAGCATAGCATTTACTTGGACGTGAAGCAATTCTTGGCGAATGCTCGTCAGGGTACTCACAAGTCTAAAGAAAGAGGTGAGATCAACCGTACGACAAAGAAGCACCACAAGCAGAAAGGTACTGGTGGCGCTCGTGCAGGTTCTATGCGTTCTCCTATTCAACGTGGTGGTGGTACTGTATTCGGTCCTCGTCCACGTAACTACGGATTTAAGTTGAACAAAAAGGTGAAGCAATTGGCTCGTCGTTCAGCACTTTCAATCAAGGCGAAAGGCGATGCTCTTACAGTAGTAGAGAACTTCACATTCGAAGCTCCTAAGACAAAGTCATTCTTGTCAGTGCTTAGTGCGCTGGGTCTCAGCGAGAAAAAGTCACTGTTCGTAGTAGGTGATTACGATAAAAATGTATATTTGTCATCCCGCAATTTAACAGGGGTTAAAGTTGTAAACTCCTCAGAATTAAGCACTTACGATATTATGAATGCTTCAGCAGTAGTAATGTCAGAGGGCGCAGTTGAGAAAGTAACAGCCATTTTAAGCTAATTGAGCTATGAGTATTTTGATTAAACCAATCATTACAGAGAAAGCAACTGCACAAAGCGAAGACTTAAATGTGTACGCTTTTGAGGTAGCTCGTTCTGCTAATAAAGTTGAAATTAAGAAAGCCGTAGAGGAGTTCTACGGTGTTAATGTTGAAACCGTTCGCACTGCAATTGTGCCTGCTAAATTCCAAACTAAGTACACAAAAGCTGGTTTGGTACGCGGTAGAAAGCCTGCTTACAAAAAAGCCTTAGTGAAGGTAGTAAGCGGTGAAACAATTGATCTCTACGGTAATATTTAAATCCAATGGGTGTAAAGAAATTAAAACCGATTACTCCTGGGCAGCGTTTCCGCGTAGTCAACGACTTTGAGCAAGTTACGGCAGCGAAACCTGAGAAGAGCCTTGTAAAAGGTAAAACCAAGAGTGGTGGCCGTAACAACCAAGGACGTATGACAATGCGTTACGTAGGTGGTGGTCACAAGCAAAAAGTTCGTTCAGTAGACTTTAAGCGCGACAAGTTTGGCGTGCCTGCTACTGTAAAAGCGATTGAGTACGATCCACTACGCTCAGCGTACCTGATGTTATTGGTATATGCTGATGGTGAGAAGCGTTACTCTGTTGCTGTTAATGGCGTTAAGGTAGGTGATACTCTAGTTAGCGGTGAGGGTTCTGCTCCAGAAGTAGGAAACGCACTTTTCTTAGGTGATATCCCGCTAGGTACCATTATCTCAAACATAGAAATGCGTCCAGGTCAAGGAGCGATAATCGCTCGTTCAGCTGGTACTTTTGCGCAGCTTGTTGCTCGTGAAGGTAAGTATGCAATTGTTAAGTTGCCTTCAGGTGAGACTCGTATGATTCTCACAACTTGTATGGCTACTATCGGTACTGTAAGTAACTCGGAGCACATGCTTCAGGTTAGCGGTAAAGCTGGTCGTAGCAGATGGCAAGGTCGTCGTCCACGTGTACGTGGTGTAGTTATGAACCCGGTTGATCACCCAATGGGTGGTGGTGAAGGCCGTGCGTCAGGGGGTCACCCACGTTCGCGCAACGGTATTCCAGCTAAGGGTTACAAGACTCGTGCGCCTAAGAAGGCTACCAATAAGTATATCATCGAACGTAGAAAGAAATAATCTGAAAGTATATGGCACGTTCGCTTAAAAAAGGACCTTATATCCACTACAAACTAGAAAAGAAAGTTCTAGCTAATGTTGAAAGTGGAAAGAACACAGTGATCAAGACTTGGTCACGCGCTTCAATGATTTCTCCGGATTTTGTTGGTCAGACAATCGGTGTTCACAATGGAAAAACATTTGTACCAGTATATGTGACTGAAAACATGGTAGGTCACAAACTGGGTGAATTTTCACCGACGCGTAATTTCCGCGGTCACGGTAAGAATAAGAAATAATAGAGATGGGAGCTAGAAAAAGACAAGCAGCTGAAGCGCTCAAGGCAGCGAAGAAAGCAATTGCGATTGCCAAGCTTAATGATTGCCCAACGTCTCCACGCAAAATGCGTTTGGTTGCAGACCAAATTCGTGGTGTAGAAGTTGAGAAGGCATTGGCCATCTTGAAGTACAGTCCAAAAGAGGCTTCTATTCGTTTGGAGAAATTATTGCTAAGTGCGATTGCAAACTGGCAAGCAAAAAACGAAGGAGCTAATCTGGAAGAGGCTGGGTTGGTAGTTAAAGAGATTAGTGTTGACGGTGGTCGTATGCTTAAGCGCATTCAGGCTGCTCCTCAAGGTCGCGCGCACCGCATTCGCAAGCGCAGCAACCATGTGACGCTAATCGTAGGTAGTAAAGAATCATAATCAGGGAAAGATGGGACAAAAAACCAACCCTATTGGCAATAGACTAGGTATCATTCGTGGCTGGGATAGTCAGTGGTACGGAGGTCGTAACTACGGTGAGAAAATCGCTGAGGATGCTAAGATTAGAAATTACTTGTACGCGCGTCTAACTAAGGCGAGCATCAGTAGAATTATTATTGAGCGCACTCTGCGTCTTGTAACTGTTACTATTACAACTGCTCGTCCAGGTGTAATCATCGGTAAAGGTGGTCAGGAAGTAGATAAGTTGAAGGAAGAGTTGAAGAAGCTTACTGGAAAGGAAGTGCAAATCAACATCTACGAGATTAAGCGTCCTGAATTGGATGCTAAGCTTGTGGCAGATTCAATTGCTCGTCAAATCGAAGGTCGTGTAAGCCACCGTCGTGCGATTAAAATGGCAATCAGCGCTGCTATGCGTATGGGTGCTGAAGGAATCAAGGTATTGATTTCAGGTCGTGTGAATGGTGCTGAAATGGCTCGTTCTGAGATGTACAAGGATGGTCGTACTCCATTGAGTACGTTCCGTGCAGATATTGATTATCACTTGAGTGAAGCACACACGACTTACGGTCGTCTTGGTATCAAGGTGTGGATCATGAAAGGTGAAGTTTATGGTAAGCGTGATCTAAGCAACCAACTAGGTTCTACTAAGTCTGGTGGTGGCCGTGGTCGTGGTAAGCGCAACAACCGCAAATAATAGTAAGAGATGTTACAGCCAAAACGCACAAAGCACAGAAAAGTCTTTAAAGGCAAAATGAAGGGTAACGCTCAGCGTGGAGCTCAGTTGACTTACGGTTCTTACGGACTAAAGTCATTGGATTCTAAGTGGATTACTGCTCGTCAGATTGAGGCAGCTCGTATCGCAGCTACTCGTTACATGAAGCGTGAAGGTCAGATGTGGATTAGAATTTTCCCTGACAAGCCGATCACGAAGAAACCACTAGAGGTACGTATGGGTAAAGGTAAAGGTGGTGTAGAATACTACGCTGCAGTTGTTAAGCCAGGTCGTATCATGTTTGAGATGGACGGTATTCCACTAGAGGTAGCACAAGAAGCATTGCGTCTTGCTGCTCAGAAGCTCCCAGTACGTACCAAGTTTATAATCCGTAGAGACCTACAGGGCTAATAAAGTAAGTCATGAAGAACAACGAGATTAAAGAATTGACCACTGCAGAATTGGCAGAGCGTCTTGCTGAAGAAAAAGCAAACTACACGAATATGAAGTTGACTCATACATTGAGTCCTTTGGAGAACCCATTGCAGATTCGTGCAGCTAGAAGAACAATTGCTCGATTGAGCACTGAATTGAGCTCTCGCTCAGCTGAAGAATAAGTATCATGGAGAATACAAGAAACTTGCGTAAAGAGCGTATCGGCGTAGTAGCTAGCAACAAGATGGACAAGTCTGTTGTAGTGAAAGTTGAGCGTAAAGTAAAGCACCCTAAGTACGGTAAGTTCGTAAAGTTCACGAGCAAATTCCATGCTCATGATGAAGCAAACGACTGTAACACTGGGGACACAGTAAGAATTATGGAAACTAGACCTCTTTCTAAGACAAAGAACTGGAGAGTTGTTGAAGTTATCGAAAGAGCTAAATAATCATGGTACAAACAGAATCAAGATTAAGAGTAGCAGATAATACAGGTGCCAAAGAAGTATTGGTTATCCGTGTATTGGGAGGTACGAAAAGAAGATACGCTAGCGTAGGCGACAAGATCGTAGTAACAGTTAAGGATTCAACTCCTGCTGGTTCTGTGAAGAAAGGTCAAGTAAGTACTGCGGTAGTAGTTCGTGTAAAGAAAGAAGTTCGTCGTGCAGATGGTTCATACATCCGTTTTGACGATAACGCATGTGTATTATTGAACGCAGGTGGAGAAATGAGAGGTACTCGTGTATTCGGTCCTGTTGCGCGTGAATTGCGTGACAAGCAGTACATGAAGATTGTTTCATTGGCACCAGAGGTTCTTTAATCTTAAAGACAACCATTACAATGGCAAAGTTTAAAGTAAAAAAGGGAGACACGGTAAAGGTGTTGGCTGGTGAGAGTAAAGGCTCTACAGGTCGTATCGTTCGTGTTATTCCTAAGATGAATCGCGTAGTTGTTGAAGGTGTGAATATGATCAAGAAGCACCAGAAGCCTAGCGCTGCGAGCCCACAAGGAGGTATTGCTGAAATGGAAGCACCAATCCACATTTCTAATGTAGCATTGGTAGATCCTTCAACAAACGAAACTACTCGTGTAGGTAGAAAAGTTGATGATAACGGTAACGTGGTACGTTACGCTAAAAAATCCGGTGAGGTATTATCATAAAGAGTATGACACCTAGATTCAAAACAAAGTACAGAGAGGAGATCATCGCGAAGTTGCAAGAAGAATTCAACTACGGCAACATCATGATGGTACCTAAGCTGGAAAAGATTGTAGTTAGCCAAGGTATTGGTGCTGCAGTAGCTGATAAGAAACTCGTTGACCAAGCAATTGCTGAAATGACTATGATTACAGGTCAGAAAGCAGTAGCTACTAAGTCAAAGAAGGATGTAAGTAACTTTAAGTTACGTAAGGGAATGCCTATCGGTGCGCGTGTTACATTGCGTGGCGATCAGATGTATGAATTCCTTGACCGTCTAGTTAGTGCGTCCCTTCCACGTATTCGTGATTTCCAAGGAATTAAAGCCTCAGGTTTTGATGGTCGCGGTAACTACACATTTGGTATTACCGAGCAAATCATCTTCCCTGAAATTGATATCGATAAAGTAAATCGTATCAGTGGTATGGATATCACATTTGTAACCTCTGCTCCAACTGATAAGGAAGCAAAGGCATTATTAACGGCATTTGGTCTACCATTTAAAAAGTAATTAAAGATGGCTAAAGAATCAATGAAAGCCCGTGAGGTGAAGCGCGCAAAGTTGGCAGCAAAATATGCTGCTAAGCGTGAGGCACTGAAAGCAGCGGGTGATTACGAAGGATTGCAGAAGCTTCCTAAAAACGCTTCTCCAGTTCGCGGAAGAAACCGTTGTAAACTAACGGGTCGTCCAAGAGGATACATGCGTCAGTTTGGTATTTCTCGTGTTACTTTCCGTGAAATGGCTAACCAAGGATTGATCCCAGGAGTTAAGAAAGCTAGCTGGTAATTAGAAGAAGACTAGGTATTATGTATACAGATCCAATTGCAGATTTCTTGACACGTATTCGCAACGGCCAGAGTGCTGGTTTGCGTGTTGTTGAAATTCCTTCAAGTAAAACTAAAGTGGCTATTGCTGAAATCTTGAAAGATCAAGGTTATATCCACGACTTCAAAGTAGTAGAAGTTGCTCCTCAGAATGTGCTGAAGGTAGCTCTTAAATACGATAGACTAACAAAAGTTCCAGCTATCCGCGAGATCAAGCGTATCTCTAAGCCGGGTCTTCGTCAGTACCGCGGTGCTGGAGAATTGCCGCGCGTAAAGAACGGTTTGGGTATTGCAGTAGTAAGTACTTCAAAAGGTCTAATGACAGACAAACAAGCTCGCAAAGAGAATATCGGCGGTGAGCTTCTTTGTACAGTAAGCTAATAAATTAGAAGATTATGTCTAGAATAGGTCAAGCACCAATTGCCGTGCCTGCAGGCGTTGAAGTTACCATCAATGGTAGCAACGTAACTGTAAAAGGAAAACTAGGTGAACTAAGTCAGGAGGTTTCTGGCGGCATCACCGTTAAAATGGAAGATAACACTATCACCTTTGAGCGTCCTTCAGACGCAAAGGAGCACAAAGCAAAGCACGGTTTGTACCGTGCGTTGGTGAACAATATGATAGTAGGTGTCAGTGAAGGATTTAGCCACACACTTGAACTTATCGGTGTGGGTTACAGAGCTTCAAACCAAGGTCAGATTTTGGATCTCTCATTGGGTTACTCACATAACTTCTTGATCAACATACCTAGCGAGGTTAAGATTGAGACGACAATGGAAAAAGGTAAGGCTCCAACAATCAAATTGTCATCTCACGACAAGCAATTGGTGGGAGCAGTTACAGCGAAGATTCGTTCGCTCCGTAAGCCAGAGCCTTACAAAGGAAAAGGTATTAGATTCCAGGGTGAGCACATCCGTAGAAAAGCAGGTAAGTCTGCAGCTAAATAAGAATAAGACATGGCATTAACTAAATCAGAAAGAAGACTACGCATTCGTAGAAGAATTCGCAAAGTAGTTACCGGTACAGCTGTAAAGCCTCGTCTTTCAGTGTTCAGAAGCAATAAAGAAATCTACGCTCAGTTGATCGATGATGTGAAGCAGGAAACTTTGCTTTCGTTCTCTTCAAGAAGCAAAGAGTTGGAAAGTGCTACAGGTACAAAGAGTGATAAGAGTTTCCAAGTAGGTCAAGGGTTGGCTAAGCTTGCGATCGAAAAAGGTATCACTGAAGTATGTTTTGATCGTGGTGGATACTTGTACCACGGACGTGTTAAACAACTAGCAGAAGGCGCTCGTGAAGGCGGCTTGAAATTCTAAAATGTCGAGTACAATGCATAACTCACGTAAAGTAAAGCCTACGGGTATTGAATTGGTAGATCGCTTGGTAGCGGTTAACCGTGTAACTAAAGTAAATAAAGGTGGTCGTACGTTTAGCTTCTCTGCAATTGTTGTTGTAGGTGATGAAAACGGTACTGCTGGTTACGGAACTGGAAAGTCCAAAGAAGTTAGTGAAGCTATCGCTAAGGCTGTAGAAGATGCTAAGAAAAACCTATACCGCATTCCATTGCTAAAAAGCACTATCCCTCACGAAGAGAATGGAAAGTTTGCTGGATCACGTGTATTCCTACGTCCTGCATCAAGCGGTACCGGGGTAATTGCAGGTGGTGCGATGCGTGCAGTATTGGAGAGTGTTGGTGTTCACGATGTACTTGCAAAGAGTAAGGGATCGTCTAATCCACAGAACGTAGTTAAAGCAACTTTTGACGCGCTATTGAAAATGCGTAGTGCTCAGGAAATCGCTAAGACTCGCGGTATTTCTTTGGACAAAGTATTTAACGGATAATCTGCAAATAGCATGGCAAAACTAAAAATCACTCAAAAGCGCAGTGTAATCGGTCGTTCAGCTCGTCAGAAGGCGACAATGGAAGCGCTAGGCTTGCGTAAGATTAACGCTACAGTAGAAGTGGAGGGCACTCCGCAAGTATTGGGTATGGTACGTAAAGTATCTCACCTAGTAGAAGTTGTTGAACTTTAATTTAATTAGATAAAAATGGATTTATCAAATCTTCAACCTGCGAAAGGGGCAACCCACAGCCGTAAGCGAGTAGGTAGAGGTGAAGGCTCTGGACACGGAGGTACCTCTACGCGCGGACACAAAGGTGCTCAATCGCGTTCAGGTTACAGCCGTAAAATCGGCTTCGAGGGTGGTCAAATGCCACTACAACGTCGTGTTCCTAAGTTTGGTTTCACGAATCCAAACCGTGTTGAGTACAAGGGACTGAACCTTGATACACTTCAGTCTTTGGTAGAAGCAAAGAAATTGAAGACTACTATTACCTTTGACGACCTTGTAAGCAATGGTCTAGTAGGTAAAAAAGAGCTTGTAAAAGTATTGGGTCGTGGTGAGTGTACTATGAAGTTAGACATTACTGCACATGCTTTTAGTAAATCTGCAGTAGCTGCCATTGAAGCACAAGGCGGTACAGCAACTACTCTATAATCGCAATGAAGAAATTCGTAGAAACCATAAAGAATATCTGGAGTATCGAAGAGCTTAAGGATAAAATCCTTACAACTCTCGGACTGCTTCTGATATACAGAATTGGTTCAACGGTTCTTCTACCTGGTGTAGATCCGGATAGTTTGACGCAGCTTCAGGCTCAAACTTCTGAGGGTCTTTTAGGCGTTTTGAACGCATTCACAGGTGGTGCATTCTCGCGTGCTTCAGTATTAGCGCTTGGTATTATGCCATATATCTCTGCATCAATTATTATTCAATTGATGGGGATGGCTGTACCTGCTGTACAGAAAATGCAGAAAGACGGTGAAAGCGGTCGTAGAAAGTTGAATCAAATTACTCGTTACCTAACTATTTTAATTGCGGGTGTTCAGGCACCAAGTTATCTAGCAAACCTAAGTGCTCAGGGCGTTGCCTTGACTTTAGATCCAGGAACATTCTGGTTCTTGGCTTGGGTTACTTTGACAACTGGTACCATCTTCGCTATGTGGTTGGGAGAGCGTATTACTGATAAGGGTATCGGAAATGGTATCTCACTTCTAATTATGGTGGGTATCATTGCGACTCTACCGCAGGCCTTCTTCCAAGAGATGCTATCTCAGGTGAACCAAGGTGCTGGTTGGGTAGCCTTTATCATTGAGTTGTTTGCATTATTCGTTATTACCATGTTTGCTATTGCTTTGACACAGGCTGTTCGTCAGATTCCTGTTCAGTATGCGAAGCAAGCTGCAGCTGGTAGAGGTGCTGCAACACCAACGGCACGTCAATACCTTCCCATGAAGGTCAACGCAGCTGGTGTTATGCCAATCATCTTTGCTCAAGCGATCATGTTCATACCGATCACTGTCCTACAGTACAGTGGTGCAGAAGGTGATAGCATTAGTTGGATTATCACTGTGTTTGGTAACATTCAAGGTTTTGGTTACAACCTAACATTTGGTTTGTTGATTATCATCTTTACTTACTTCTACACTGCGATTCAGGTAAATACTAATTCGATTGCTGATGATCTAAAGAGAAACGGTGGTTTTGTACCAGGTATCAAGCCAGGTGCACCTACTGCAGAATTCTTGGATACAGTCTTGAGTAGAATTACTTTCCCAGGTTCACTTCTTCTAGCGTTGATTGCGGTACTTCCTGCAGTTGCGATGGTCGTAGGTTTGAACACGCAGTGGGCGTATTTCTACGGTGGTACTTCGTTGCTGATTACAGTGGGTGTTATTTTGGACACTTTGCAACAGGTTGAAAGCTACTTGTTAAACCGTCACTACGATGGTTTGATGAAGACAGGCAAATTGAGAGGAAGAACCCAAACAAGTACCTTCAGTTGATATGGCTAAGCAAAATGCAATAGAACAGGACGGTACGGTAACAGAAGCATTGTCAAACGCAATGTTCCGTGTAGAGTTAGAAAACGGTCACGTTGTAACTGCGCACATCTCGGGAAAGATGAGAATGCACTACATCAAATTATTACCAGGGGATAAAGTAAAACTAGAAATGAGTCCTTACGATTTAACTAAGGCTCGTATAACGTACAGATACTAAAAAAATGAAAGTAAGAGCTTCAGTTAAAAAGCGCAGTGCGGACTGTAAAATTGTTCGTCGTAAAGGACGCTTGTATGTTATTAACAAAAAGAACCCAAAGTTCAAGCAACGTCAGGGTTAATTGATATAATAGAAAGAATACTATGGCAAGGATTGCAGGGGTAGATTTACCTAGAACTAAGCGCGGTGTTATCGGACTAACATACATCTATGGTGTTGGGTTGAGCCGTTCTAAAGAGATCTTGGCGAAAGCAGGGGTTCACGAAGATGTTAAAGTTCAAGAGTGGACTGATGATCAGTTGACGACGATTCGTGGTGTAATCGCTGACGAGTACATCGTAGAAGGTGAGTTGCGTTCAGAGATTCAGTTGAACATTAAACGCATGATGGATATCGGTTGTAACCGTGGTATCCGCCACCGTGTGGGTCTTCCACTACGTGGTCAGCGTACCAAGAACAACTCTCGTACGAGAAAGGGTAAGAGAAAAACAGTTGCTAACAAGAAAAAAGCAACTAAATAATAGTTATTAGTTATGGCTAAGAAACAAGCAAAACAGACGAAGAAGCGTAAAGTACGCGTTGAAGCGATGGGTGAGGCACACATCGGGTCTTCGTTCAACAATATCATTATCTCATTGACAAATCAGCAAGGTCAGGTTATCTCGTGGTCTTCAGCTGGTAAGATGGGATTCCGCGGAAGCAAGAAGAACACTCCTTACGCAGCTCAAATGGCAGCAGAGGATTGTGGTCGCGTTGCACTTGAGGCGGGCTTGAAGAAAGTTAAAGCATACGTTAAGGGTCCTGGTAACGGTCGCGAGAGCGCTATCCGTTCATTGCACAACCTAGGTATTGAAGTAGTTGAGATCATCGACATCACTCCAACTCCACACAACGGTTGTCGTGCTCCTAAGAAACGTCGTGTATAATAATTAGTAGAAGAAAAGTATTATGGCAAGATATAGAGGACCAAAAACAAAGATTGCACGTCGTATGGGCGAGCCTATCTTTGGCCCAGATAGCTCTTTTGAGAAGCGTAAATATGCTCCAGGTCAGCACGGTAACGCACGTCGTCGTGGTAAGAAGAGTGAATATGCTGTTCAATTGATGGAGAAACAAAAAGCAAAGTACACTTACGGTATTTTGGAGCGTCAGTTCGCTAACATGTTCGATAAAGCTTCTAGAAGCAAGGGCAAAACGGGTGATGTTCTTTTGCAACTTTGTGAAGGACGTCTGGATAACGTAGTATTCCGTTTGGGTCTTGGTAAAACTCGTGATGCTGCTCGTCAGTTGGTAGGTCACCGTCACATTACAGTAAATGGTGAGATCGCTAGCATTCCATCTATGCAAGTGAAGCCTGGTGATGTAATTGGCGTTCGTGAGAAGTCTAAATCATTGGTAGTTATTGCGGATGCACTTGCTGCAAGCAATGGTGAGTACCCATGGATGGAGTGGAACGAAAGCAAAATGGAAGGAACATTCCTAAGTGTACCATCGCGTGATGCAATCCCTGAGAACATCAAGGAGCAGTTGATCGTCGAATTGTACTCTAAATAATAAATCTTATACCCATTCAATATGGCTATTCTTAATTTCCAAAAGCCGGATAAAGTAATCATGAACGCGTCGACTGACAAAGATGGTCAGTTTGAGTTCAGACCTTTGGAGCCAGGCTACGGTTTAACAGTCGGTAATGCACTTCGTAGAGTATTGCTATCAGGTCTTGAAGGATTCGCATTGACTTCTTTGAGAATCGATGGTGTTGACCACGAATTCAGCACAATTGAAGGTGTTGTAGAAGATGTAACTGAGATTGTATTGAACCTAAAGCAAGTTCGCTTTAAGCAACAAATCGATTCTGTAGATACGGAGACAGTGAAGTTCTCTGTAGGTGGAAAAGAGCAGTTGGTAGCTGGTGATCTTGCGGCGCACATTACTTCTTTCCAGGTTTTGAATCCTGAGTTGGTAATTTGTAACATGGACCCAAGTGTTAACCTTTCTATGGAAGTGGTTATCGAGAAAGGTCGTGGTTATGTTGGTGCAGAAGTGAACAAGAAGGCAGATGCTCCTATCGGAACAATAGCTCTTGATAGCATTTACACCCCAATTAAAAACGTGAAGTACTCTATTGAGAACTACCGCGTTGAGCAGAAGACTGACTTTGAGAAGTTAGTAATGGAGATTGAGACTGATGGTTCGATTCTACCTAAAGATGCTTTGACTGAAGCTGCAAAGATTTTGATTCACCACTTTATGTTGTTCAGTGATGAGCGCATTAGTTTGGAGGACGAAGAAAGTGCAGAAACTGAGAGCTACGATGAAGAAGCATTGCACATGCGTCAGTTGTTGAAGACTAAACTTCACGATATGGACTTGAGCGTTCGTGCTTTGAATTGTTTGAAAGCTGCAGAAGTTGATACTCTAGGTGATTTGGTAACTTATTCAAAGTCAGATTTGATGAAGTTCCGCAACTTTGGTAAGAAATCTCTTACTGAATTGGAAGAGTTAGTTGATAGTAAAAACTTGAGCTTCGGAATGGATATTTCTAAATACAAGCTCGATAAAGAATAAAAATGAGACACGGTAAGAAAAATAATCACCTCGGTAGAAAGACTGCGCACAGAAAAGCGATGTTGAGTAACATGGCTGGTTCTCTAATTGAGCACAAGCGCATCAACACAACTGTGCAGAAGGCAAAAGAACTACGTAAGTTTGTAGAGCCTTTGATTACTCGTGCAAAAGAGAATACTACGCACAACCGTCGTACTGCGTTTGCTGCATTGCGTCAGAAGGAAGTAGTAACTGAATTGTTCACAGTAGTAGGTCCTAAAGTAGGCGATCGTCCAGGTGGTTACACTCGTATCATCAAAACAGGTAACCGTCTTGGTGACAATGCTGAAATGTGTATGGTAGAATTGGTTGACTTCAACGAATTGTACACAAAAGAAGAGAAGAAGAAAACTACTCGTCGTAGCCGTCGTGCTAAGGCGACTACTGAAGAAGCAGCAACAGCTCCTGCAGCTGAGGCAGCAACGGAAGAAGTTGCAGTAGAGGAAACTAAGGAAGAATCTGCTGAATAAGAATAGACAAATGCACCAAATAGGTCTTTGTTGATTAATTTAGAGGGGAATTAGGTATATGCCTATTTCCCCTTTTTTTTAGAAACTGATACACATGGAGAATTCAACTAAAAAGGCTACCCTCTTGCTCGAGGATGGAACCGTTTTCTACGGAACATCTACGGGGTTAGACGGAACCACTTATGGGGAGATTTGCTTTAATACCGGTATGACTGGTTATCAGGAAATCTTTACCGACCCTTCGTACTTCGGTCAGCTCATGGTCATGGCCACTTCCCATATTGGTAACTACGGTGTACATGCTGAGGAAATTGAATCTAGCAAAATTCAAATTGCAGGTTTGATTACCAAGAACTTCAGCGAGGTAGCTTCTCGTACTGGTAAATCTGACAGTCTATTCGGATACTTCGAGAAAGAAGGAAAGGTAGCTATTAAGGATATAGATACTCGCGCGCTCGTTCGTCACATTCGTGATGCAGGTGCGATGAATGCCATTATTTCAACTGAAATTCATGAGATTGAAGCGTTGAAAGAAGAGCTCAAGAAATGTCCTAACATGGAAGGCTTGGCTTTGGCACCGGTTGTGAGTACTAAAGAAGCTTATGAGGTAGGCCCTGAGGATAGCGAGATTCGTGTTGCCGCATTGGATCTTGGTATCAAGAACAACATAGTAAAGTGCTTGACAGATCGTGGAGCACGTGTAAAGGTATTCCCGTATAACACTTCTACAGAAGAGATGATGGCCTGGAATCCTAATGGTTTGTTCTACTCAAACGGTCCTGGTGATCCAGCAGCTTCGCCTGAAGTTGTGGCAGAAGTTGCCAAAGGTATTGCATCAGGATTGCCCGTATTTGGAATCTGTCTAGGTCACCAAATGATTGCTTTGGCGAGCGGGCTCTCGACCTATAAAATGCACAACGGTCACCGTGGAATTAATCACCCGGTTAAGAATGTAGAGACTGGTTTGGGAGAGATCACATCACAGAATCACGGATTTATGGTGAAGATGGATGATGTTGAGGCTGCGAGCAATGTAGAATTGACTCATATTCATTTGAATGATCACACGGTTGCTGGTATCAAGAGAACGGATGCAAACTGCTTCTCGGTACAATACCACCCTGAGGCTTCACCAGGTCCTCACGATAGCCGTTACCTTTTCGATACGTTTATCGAGAACATCAAAATCAATTAAGACACATCACATTAACTAACACTCTAAACGTAATATTATGTCTGTAATTACTCACATCCATGCAAGACAGATTTTGGATTCTCGCGGGAACCCAACTGTTGAAGTTGATGTAATCACTTCTACCGGTGCCATGGGTAGAGCTGCTGTTCCTTCAGGAGCTTCTACTGGTATCCACGAAGCAGTTGAACTTCGCGATGAAGATGCTTCTGTATACATGGGTAAAGGTGTATTGAAAGCAGTAGATAACGTAAATGATACCATCGCTCCAGAATTGGAAGGTGAGATCGTAACAGAGCAAGCGCACATTGATGCGATTATGCTCGAGCTTGACGGTACTGAAAACAAAGGAAAGCTAGGTGCCAACGCAATTTTGGCTGTTTCTTTGGCTGTGGCTAAAGCGGCCGCTGAGAGCACTGGTCAATCTTTGTATCGTTACATTGGTGGCGTAAATGCACGTACACTTCCAGTTCCTATGATGAACATCTTGAACGGTGGTTCACATGCAGACAACTCTATCGATTTCCAAGAATTTATGGTAATGCCATTTGGTGCTGAATCTTTCAGCCAAGCATTGCGTATGGGAACTGAGGTATTCCACAACTTGAAGAAAGTTCTAAAGAGCAAAGGATACTCCACGAACGTAGGTGATGAAGGTGGTTTCGCTCCTTCTATTGGCTCTAACGAGGAAGCTTTAGAAATTATTCTTGAAAGTATTGAGAAAGCAGGTTACAAGCCTGGTGAAGATATCTGGATTGCTATGGACGCAGCTGCATCAGAATTCTACAATGAAGAGAAAGGCACGTATGTATTCCACAAGAGCGACGGTCGTGAATTGACTTCTGATGAAATGGTAGATTACTGGGCAAACTGGATTGAAAAATACCCTATTGCTTCTATCGAGGACGGTCTGCATGAAGACGATTGGGCCGGTTGGGCTAAACTTCACGCAAAGATTGGCGACAAGGTTCAGTTAGTAGGTGACGATTTGTTCGTAACCAATGAGAAGCGCGTTGCTCGTGGTATCGAAGAGGGCAGTGCAAACTCTGTACTTGTTAAGGTAAACCAGATCGGTACTTTGACCGAGACCATAAATACTGTAACTCTTGCAAACCGTCACATGATGACTGCGGTAATGTCACACCGTTCAGGTGAGACTGAAGACGCAACCATCGCTGATTTGGCAGTAGCTTTGAATACTGGTCAGATTAAGACGGGTTCAGCTTCACGTTCAGATCGTATGGCGAAGTACAACCAATTATTGAGAATTGAGGAAGAGCTAGGTGAGCGCGCAGTGTTCCCAGGTAAGAACTTCCGTTTTATTAAATAATCATTCCTAATCTCCTATCATGGATAAAATTAAAGAACAGTTTCGCGACACTTTCCCATCAATTGTAGCTGATACAAAGGCTTTCTTGAAAGAGAATGCTGATCAGAAGGTGGGGGAGATCAAGTTGGGACAACTTTACGGTGGTATGCGTGGCATGCCGGCATTGATTTGTGAAACATCAAAACTAGACCCAGAGGAAGGTATTCGTTTCCGTGGCTACAGCATTCCTGAGCTGCAAGAGAAGTTACCAAAGTACCCTGGTGGTGAGCAGCCTTTACCTGAAGGTTTGTTCCACTTGATGCTCATGAATGAACTTCCAACGGAAGATCAAGCACGCCGTTTAAGTAACAACTGGGTTCGTCGTAGTAACGTTCCTGTCCATGTATTTAAGGCGATTGATGCACTTCCAACGAGGACGCATCCGATGACTCAGTTCTCTATTGCTATCATGGCGATGAGAACAGAAAGTGAATTCGCAAAGGCCTATGCTGCCGGTGTTCACAAGAGTGAGTATTGGGATGCTACTTACGAGGATAGCATGAATTTGATTGCTCGTCTTCCACGCGTTGCTGCGTACATCTACCGTAGAATGTACCACAATGATCAGCACATTGAACCGGATCCGAAACTGGATTGGGCGGGTAACTTTGCTCATATGCTAGGTTTTGATAGTGATGAGTTCAAGGAGTTAATGCGTATGTATTTGACTATCCACGCTGACCACGAGGGAGGAAATGTAAGTGCACATACAGTACATCTTGTAGGTTCTGCTTTGAGCGATGCTTATTTGAGCTTTGCTGCTGGTATGAACGGTTTGGCTGGACCATTGCACGGTTTAGCGAATCAAGAAGTTATTCGTTGGATTAACAATATGCGTCAAGAATTAGGCGGTGGACTGCCAACTAAAGAGCAGATTGCTAATTACTGTAAGCAAACTTTGGCTTCAGGCAAGGTGATTCCAGGTTTTGGTCATGCAGTATTGCGTAAGACGGATCCTCGTTACACTGCACAGCGTGAGTTTGCTCAAGCGAAAATGCCAAATGACGAGCTGTTTAAGATCGTTAGTATGGTTTATGAAGTAGTGCCAGATATCTTGGCTGCTACCGGTAAGGTGAAGAACCCATGGCCTAATGTGGACGCACATAGTGGCCAGTTGTTGACGCACTATGGCTTTGTAGAGTACGAATTCTACACGGTATTATTCGGTGTGGCTCGCTCACTAGGAACATTGGCTAATTTGATTTTGGATCGTGCGATGGGTATGCCTATTGAGCGTCCTGGATCAACCACTACTGAGCTACTTAAGAAGCAGTTCGGCGAGTAAGAGATAGTTGAAATTTTGAAGACCCCGGAGCGCGAAGCGCTCCGGGGTTTTTTGTTTCTAACTATAAGATTTCTAGTGCAATAGTTGTATATTTGCACCCCTTTTGGACACGAAGCATGCAGCCAAAGGGATAGATAACAAGAAAAAACCCTCTCAAGGGCTAGTGAGAATAGCATGTAAAGTCCTGAGATACAAGTAAATCTCTCATGTCAGAAGAGAATCAAGTACCACAAGAAGAGGTACAACAAGAGACTCCAGCTCAGGAGGCTCCTAAAGCAGAAGAAACAGTAACAGACGCACCAGCATTTAGTTGGGACGATGTTGAAGGTAGTGAAAGTGCAATAAGCGAAGAGCGTCAAGCTTTGGCTGCAATGTACGAAGAAACACTAGGTTCTTCTGTTGAGCATCAAGTTGTAGAAGGTAAAGTAACTTCTAAAACTGATCGCGAAGTAATCATCGACATCAACTCAAAGAGTGAAGGTGTTGTTAGTTTGAACGAATTCCGTTACAACCCAGAATTGGCAGTAGGTGATACTGTTGAAGTATTGGTTGACCGTCAAGAAGACAAATACGGACAGTTAGTTCTTTCTCACAGAAAAGCACGTTCTATTAAGGCTTGGGATCGCGTTAACGAAGCACACGACAACGATGAAATCGTTAAGGGTTACGTTAAGGCTCGTACTAAGGGTGGTATGATCGTAGACGTATTCGGTCTTGAGGCGTTCTTGCCAGGATCACAGATTGATGTTAAGCCAATCCGCGATTACGACCAGTACGTAGATAAAACAATGGAATTCAAAGTGGTTAAAATCAACCACGAATTCAAGAACGTTGTAGTTTCTCACAAGGCGCTTATCGAAGCTGATCTTGAAGAACAGAAAAAAGAAATCATCTCGAAACTCGAGAAAGGTCAAGTATTGGAAGGTGTGGTTAAGAACATCACGTCTTACGGTGTATTCATCGACCTTGGTGGCGTAGATGGTCTAGTTCACATCACAGATTTGAGCTGGAGCCGCATCAACCACCCGTCTGAGGTAGTAGAGTTGGATCAGAAGATCAACGTTGTAATTCTAGACTTCGACGAAGGCAAGACACGTATCCAATTAGGTCTTAAGCAACTTGAGAAGCACCCATGGGATGCTCTTGATGAGAACTTGAGCGTTGGTGATAAGGTAACTGGTAAAGTAGTAGTACTTGCTGATTACGGTGCGTTTGTAGAAGTAATGCCAGGTGTTGAAGGTTTGATCCACGTTAGCGAAATGAGCTGGTCTGCTCACTTGCGTAGCGCTGGTGACTTCATGAAAGTTGGCGATTCAGTAGAAGCTGAGGTATTGACTCTAGATCGTGAAGAGCGTAAAATGAGCCTTGGTATCAAGCAATTGACTACTGATCCATGGACTGATATCACGACTAAGTACCCGCAAGGTTCTCAGCACACTGGTACAGTTCGCAACTTCACCAACTTCGGTATCTTCCTAGAGCTTGAAGAAGGAATTGATGGTTTGATCCACATTTCTGATCTAAGCTGGACTAAGAAAGTGAAGCACCCGTCTGAGTTCACTTCAATCGGTGCTAAACTAGATGTAGTTGTTATGGATATCGACGCTGAAAACCGTCGTTTGAGCTTGGGTCACAAGCAAGTTTCTGATAACCCATGGGATGCTTACGCTGATACATTCAAAGTAGGTAACAAGGTTACAGGTACTATGATCAACTCTGGTGACAAAGGTGGTGATGTAAGCTTTGCTGATCACGAAGGTGTTGAAGCATACTGTCCTGCACGTCACATCACTAAAGAAGATGGTAGCAAACTAGCTAAAGGCGAAACTGCAGAGTTCGTAGTGATCGAATTCAACAAAGACAACCGTCGTATCGTAGTGTCTCACGTAGGTACTTACAAAGAGGTTGAGTTGAAGAAGAACACTGGCCGTGGTGGTAACAAAGGCGGAAACGTTGCTGTTCCTAACCAAAACGTTGAGCGCTCAACAATGGGTGATCTAGACGCTTTGGCGGCTCTTAAAGAGCAAATGGAGAAAGGCGGTAAATAAGCCGAATTTTTTCTAGATAAAGTAAACCCCTCGGGCCGCAGGCCCGAGGGGTTTTTTAATGGATAAAATCCTAACTTGGGGGTCTATGCGAATTGGAGAAATTATTCAAGAATTGGAGTTGTGGGCGCCGCCTGCACTTCAAGAATCATATGATAATAGCGGACTCATTGTTGGTTCAAGAGATTGGGAAGCCGACGGTGTTTTGGTTGCTTTGGATTGTTTAGAAGCTGTAGTGGATGAAGCTATTGCCAAGAATATTCACCTCATTGTTGCGCACCACCCTATAGTATTTGGAGGATTGAAGAGATTCAATGGCACAAGTTATATCGAGCGCGTTGTGATGAAGGCCATCAAGCACGATGTAGCGATATATGCCATTCATACCAACCTGGACAATGTGCTTTGGGGGGTGAATGCCAAGATCATGGAGCTTTTGGGTATTGAGAATCATACCATTCTAAGTCCAATGAAAGATGCCTTGAAGAAATTCCAGGTCTATGTCCCCGTGGCCAATGTTGCCTCGCTTGAGGCAGCTGTGTTTAATGCCGGAGGGGGCAAGGTTAGTGCTTATGAAGAGTGTAGCTTTAAGACTGAAGGTATTGGTTCGTTTAAGGGAACCGAAGGGACTAATCCCGTCATTGGAGAAGTGGGTAAACGCGAGTTTGTTAAAGAAGCTAAGCTAGAGTTTATCGTGCCGGCATTTGCTCAAAGGGCGGTTGAAAAGGCTGCTCGAACAGCCCACCCTTATGAGGAGATGGCCTATGAGTGGTTGGCTGTAGAAAATGTAGCTACACAATATGGTGCAGGCGCTGTGGGTGAATTGGCCCAGGAAATGAAGTTTGAAGATTTCTTGGCAACGGTTAAGAAGGCTTTTGGTACTACAATAAAGTATACTTCGCCGGTGAGCGAAATGGTTAAACGCGTAGCCGTTTGTGGTGGTTCAGGTAGCTTTCTGTTGGGAGCGGCTAAGGGTAGTGGAGCTGATGTTTTTATCACAGCTGATTACAAATACCACCAATTTTTTGATGCAGATGGCGGCATTGCTATTTTAGATGTCGGACATTTTGAGAGTGAGCAGTTTACAATCGACCTGATAGCTGATAGACTATCAGAAAAATTCCCTAAATTTGCCGTTCTCAAAACTGAGGTCAACACAAACCCTATTCAGTACTATTAGTATGGCTAAGAAGGCAAAAGAGCTAAGCGTAGAAGATAAATTAAGAGCGCTTTACGATCTTCAAATCATTGATCGTCGCGTAGACGAGATTCGTGCAATGCGCGGTGAGCTTCCATTGGAGGTAGAAGATCTAGAAAACGAAGTAGCCGGTATGGAGACTCGTATGGAAAAAGTAAACCATGAAATTGCCGACCTAGAGGTAGATATCAAGGAGAAACAACTTTTGATCAAGGAAAGCCAAGAGAAAATGGCGAAGTACGCTAAAGATCAAGAGCAAGTAAGAAATAACAGAGAGTTCGAGGCAATCGCTAAGGAGATTGAGTACCAGGAATTGGAGATTCAATTGGCGGAAAAGCGCATTCGTGAATTCTCAGCTCGTATCGAAGCTAAGAAAGAAGCTAATGAGGCGAGCACAGAGAAGTTGAACGACCGCAAGACACACTTGTCACATAAGGTGAGCGAGTTGGACAGCATCATGGCTGAGACTCAGAAGGAAGAAGAGATGCTTCTTGCTAAGAGCGAAGAGTACAAAGGAATGATTGAAGCTCGCTTAGTTCAAGCTTATGATCGTATCCGTTCTGCTACGAAGAATAAGCTAGCTGTAGTTTCAGTGGAGCGTGGTGCTTCTGCAGGTTCATTCTTTGTGATCCCACCACAACGTCAGATGGAGCTTGCACAGCGCAAGAAAATCATGATTGACGAGCACAGTGGTCGTATCCTAGTTGATCCACTTTTAGCACAAGAAGAAGAAGAGAAGATGGACGCTATGATCGCAGGCTGGTTGAAATAAGCCACAAAGCCGCGTAGCGCAAATCATATTTAGACTCATAAAAAAGCCCGCTCGAAGAGCGGGCTTTTTTTATGCGCTATGCAAAATTTTGGGGTGATGAGTAAAAGTGTTACTTCGTGCACACGTACAACATCTCACGCTTTGGAAGGGCGTATTTCTCGAAGTACCCTTCCGGTAATTCTTTCTGCGCATCAAATGTTGTGACCTTAAAGCCGCATTCTTTCAGGCGCGTAGGGTAATCCTGACCGTACAGGCGTACATGGTCGTATTGACGGAATCGGCGCTCGCGCTCCACAGGATCTTTGATTGAAGGGTCTTCGTCCGTAACCTCGTAATCTGGGTCAAGCGGTACTTGCATAATGGCAAGACCTCCTGGTTTAAGAATGCGGTGCAATTCTCTAATGGCCTGTTTGTCGTCGTCTACATGCTCTAGCACGTGATTACAGAAGATGGTGTCGTATGTGTCGTCCTCTATCGGGATGTCCTGAACATCAAAGCGCATGTCTGCCAACGGAGAGAAGAGATCCGCTGTTGTGTAATCCAAGTGGTTCATCTTACGGAATCGGCCGTAGAAACACTGTTCAGGGGCAATGTGCAAGAGTTTTTGAGGCTTGGTAAGGAAATCTGTGTAATCCTTTAAATAAAGCCATAGGAGACGGTGTCTCTCAAGGCTATTGGTTCCTGGGCATAGTGCATTAGGGCGTTGATTGTCTCCATAGCCGTATGGGAAGAATCGAGAGTAGCCACGACCATCGATAGGGTCTTCAAAAGTTGATCCTCTAAAGAGAATAGGGCTTAGCCATTGAACTATGTAGCTCAATCGAATGAGCAGTGGACGTGGCACCTTGGCAAGTGCCCATTTCATCATTTTTGAGATCATACCTTTTCGTATTCATCCGGCTGAATGCCGAGCGCGTCATATATATACTGGAAAGTACTAAGGATTTCTGGTTTGCCATCCACCACAGCTACATCGTGCTCAAAGTGCGCACTGTTTTTGCTATCGGCTGTTAATATGGTCCAACCGTCTTTGAGTTGCTTGATTCTGTGCGTACCTAGATTGATCATAGGCTCAATGGCAATCACAAGTCCTTCTTGGATTTTTTTGCCGCGTCCTCGTTTGCCGTAATTGGGAACTTGTGGCTCCTCGTGCATTTTGCGTCCTAAACCGTGACCAACTAATTCACGCACGATGCCATATCCACGTGCTTCAGTGAACTCTTGTATGGCAGCGCCGATATCGCCAATGCGATTGCCTGCTACTACCTCACGAATCCCTACATAGAGGCTTTCTTTGGTATCGGCTAGAAGACGCTTGGTATCTGCATCGACTTCACCCACGGGGAAGGTGTAGGCATGATCTCCGTAGAAATCATTCATGAATACGCCACAGTCTACGCTCAGGATATCACCTTCTTGCAAAGGGTCTTTTCCTGGGATACCGTGAACGACTTGGGCGTTTGGGGACATACACAGGCTGTTTGGAAAGCCATACATGCCGAGGAATCCTGGTTCTCCGCCATGGTCACGAATGAATTCTTCAGCCAGTTTATCCAGCTCCAAGGGGATGGCGCCAGGTACGATCTTAGGCGCGAGCATCCCTAAGGTTTTGCTTACCAACTGTGCGCTTTCACGCATCAATTCTATTTCTTCTCTAGTCTTGTATTTGATCATTACTTAGCGATCAATAAATTTTCTCCGGTCATTTCTGCCGGTTGTTCTACGCCCATTAGTGCCAAAAGGGTTGGTGCGATATCTCCTAGTTTTCCCTCGGCTAAAGAGAACTCCTGAGCCGAAGAACCCACTAGCCAACATGGTACAACAGTTGTGGTGTGTGCAGTGTTCGGCGAGCCGTCCTCATTTACCATACAATCTGCATTACCGTGATCTGCAAGGACGATGAATTGGTAATCCGATTCCAACCCTGCCTCAACCACAGATTGCAAACAAGAATCTACGGTTTCGCAAGCCTTGATTGCGGCCTCCATCACACCTGTGTGGCCAACCATATCTGGATTTGCAAAGTTCAAACAAACGAAGTCTGTGGCTCCCTCTTTTAATTTGGGAACAATAGCATCGCGGATATCACCGGCACTCATCTCTGGTTGAAGATCGTAAGTAGCCACCTTTGGAGAAGGACATAGTAAGCGTTCCTCACCCTTGAAAGGTTCTTCTCGACCGCCAGAAAAGAAGAAAGTTACGTGCGGGTATTTCTCTGTTTCAGCAATACGTATTTGACTGCGTCCTGCACTTTCGAGTACTTCACCCATGGTGTTGACCAAGTTGTCCTTGCGGAAGACCACCTCGATATTTTTGAAGGTGTCGTCATAGCTGGTCATTGTGACAAAGTGAAGGTTTAGAGCCTTCATGTTATGATCGGCAAAATCGTTTTGAGTCAATACCTCTGTGATTTCACGTCCGCGATCTGTTCTAAAATTGAACATGATCACTACATCATTCTCTTCGATAGTTGCAATCGGTGCGCCAGCTTCGTCAGTGATAACTACCGGCTCTAAGAATTCATCTGTTACGCCTGCTGCGTAGCTTTTTTTGATGGCAGCCACTGCATCTGTAGCTTTTTCGCCTTTTCCGTTCACCATCAAGTGGTAAGCCTTGGCAACGCGCTCCCATCGTTTATCACGGTCCATACTGAAATAGCGACCAATTAGTGAGGCAACACGGCCTGTAGTCGAGGACATGTGGTTTTCTAAATCGGACACGTAATTTGCACCACCCTGTGGATCTGTATCACGGCCGTCGGTGAAAATGTGAAGGAATACATTCTCAAACGCTTCTGCATACAACCAGCTACATAGAGCCTTCGCGTGATTGATATGTGCATGTACACCACCGTCTGATAAAAGACCGGCGATATGAATTTTACTATTGTTTGCCTTCGCATGAGCTAGCGCCGCTAAAAGCGTAGGATCGCTAGCAAAATCTCCATTCTCTGCAGCAAGGTTAATCTTTACCAAATCTTGGTAGACAACGCGGCCTGCGCCAAGGTTCATGTGTCCTACTTCAGAGTTCCCCATCTGGCCTACAGGTAGACCTACATCTAAACCTGAGGTCTTCACCCAAGTCTGTGGATAGTTTTTGTAAAGAGAATCTACAAAAGGAGTGTTTGCTCTATCGATGGCACTGACTTCAGGGTTATCGGCTCTTCCCCAACCGTCAAGTACGATTAATGCTGTCTTTTTCATAGTGCTTATTGAAGCACCAAATTTAGCGATTCAAAGGCAAAAAAAGACCCGCTCGAAGCGGGTCTTTTTATCTAATATTCACCGGATTAATAAACGGCAATCCATGCTGTTTCAACCACTGCTTTTGCTTTCTCTAAAGAGGCACGAGCATCACTTAAACTTTCATGTGCACTAAACACTACTCTGTAGGTATCTAGACCTTCTACATAGCTCACAGAGAAGTCAGACCCGTTATCTGCAATGAAGCGATCTGCGGCCTCTCTCGTTGGATAAGACCCGATAATAACATAGAAACCTTTTGGCTCTGCTATCACCACCTCTTCTTCAGCCGGTGCTTGTGGTGCCGGAGCCGCTTTTAAAGCTTCGATTTCATCCATTAACGCTGCCTTTTCTCTGGCATGAGCATTATTAGCAGCTTTGAATTCTTTCTGAATTGCGGCTTTTTCAGCTTCTGACTTTTCCAAAGAAGCACTGACTCTATTTGCTAATGCTTCCGCATCGGCCATGGCTTGCTTGGCTTTTTTACCTACGCCATCTAAACGCACCGCGGTGTAAAAGCGTAAGCTCGCGTCGTTAGAAGAACCACTTACAGTCGTTCCTTCGATGAAATCATCAAAAAAGGCTGTATAACGCGTTCCCATGATCAGCGTTCCGAAAGGAACCACATCGGCTAATTCCATCGACGCACCAATAACTAAGTGTTCCGCAAACCCAAAGTTCCCGTTGTTCGATTCTGCTAGGCCCGAGCCAACACCAAGATCAATATTGAATTTTGAAGGCATTTTTAGATCCATACCATCGAGAATATTGTAGTGCCCAACTGCTTCAATTGGGATGATGGTATTAGAGAATCTTCCCGGTGTGCTTACACCTACAACACCTAAAGTAACCTCTGCTGAAAGTGCGGAATTATGGGTGTAAAATGCCCCAAGACGCATACCGGCGTTTCCAGCAGGTACGCTCGGATTTACATAATTGTAAGAAGGACGAATATCTGTGATATGAATATTCTCTTCGACTGAAGCATAAGGTGCCCATGTGCCTTGGGCGAAGGTTAGGGTGGTGGCCAAGGTGGCCAATAGGGTTAAGGTCTTTTTCATTTTTAGCTTGATTTGTTCTAAAAATAGCGCTTTAAGGCAACTATTGCATTGTCTTTAATAATGTTAATTAATTTTTAAACTCAAGCGTATTTATCTCCACAGCTTCTTTGCCTTGCTCAAAAATTCGAGCAGCATGCGTTCCTTTTAAGGTGTAAGTTCCATTTTCGACACGTATCCATGAACCTTCGCGCAATCCAATAACAGGTACATCATTGAATTTGTGGAATTCGCCGATTCTCGTTTCTCGCGTTTCACCCATGTGTTTTGACCCGGCAACAGGATCGAGATAGTGTGGGTTGATATTGAAGGGTACCCAGCCGAATGCCTTGAATGAAGGTGGGTAAACGATGGGCATATCGTTGGTGGTAGAGATGCTTTGCCCGGTCATGTTGCATCCGGCAGAAGTTCCCATGTAGGGTTTGCCGCCTCGTACAGCTGCGTCTATTGCCTTAAAGTAGCCACTTTCGCGAAGGTCATTGGCAAGAACGAAGGTATTTCCCCCACCAGTGAAAAATCCACCGGCCCAGTTGCAGCCCTCTTCTGCAGAGGTAAATTCGTGGGCTCCTTTGACGCTAAACCCCCAGCTCTCGAGGACTTCCTTTGCTTTGGCTGTGTACTCGTCGTGAGAGATGCCGCCAGGTCGCGCATAGGGTATGAAAAGGATGTTCCCTTTCGAAGGGAAGAAATCTTTGCATTCCTCTTCGAGGTAGCTTAAATAGGGCTTTCCGTAAACGGTACTTGTACTAACTATAAGTAGCTTCATGAATTATTTTGTTTCATTGTGAAGATAGGTCCAGACCGATTTTTTTAGTCCATTCATCTCAGTCCAAATGGGGCGAACAATGCCGTTTTGAGCGCTGATGTGGTTGTAATCGCCCATGAAAACAGTGCTCGCCGGGAAGAAAGGTTCATCGTTGATCTGCCATTCGCTCCAGGTTTGACCGCCGTCTACACTTTTGCTGAGGTAGGTGTTGGTTTCGTTGTCTTTCTCTGTGTTTCTGCGGTCATAGTACACTGCATACAAGTGCCCTGAGGATGGATCTACGGTGACCCATGGAAGGAATTGGTCCGAAGAGCCTCCATCGGGGCTAATTCGGGCAGGACGGCTCCAAGTTCCCCCTGCATCGTCCGAGGAACTGATCCATATTTCGCCGCCGTTGAGCGGGTCTTTATCGCCCCAACAGACGTAAACTCGGCCATAGTAGGCGCTGCTTTCGCAATGGTCAACCACAGTTACAGGCATGCCGTTGGCACGATTAAAGCCTGGATAACTTTGAGTCCAGCCGTCTTTTTGGTCAGCTACACGTATTTCTTCCCAGTTTTTTCCGTCCAAACTACGGTTGAAGTAAATGCCTCCATCTAACGCCCAGCCGACATAGCGAGCGTTTTTGATGCCATATGCTGGAACAGCACCTTCACTAGTTCCGTCGTCATCTATACAGTCGCCTTGTTGTTCGGTGATGACCACAGGCTCGGACCAACTCTGTCCTCCGTCCTCACTTTCGCTGAAAAGGATGGTGCTTTTGCAATTTTCATCAGAGGTGCCGTAGGCGTCGAATTGGGTCCAGCTCAATGCAATGGTGCCCTTGGTGGGATGAATGGCGGCCCATTCTTTATCGTGTTTTTTTCCATTAACAGCGGTAAAAGAGCCATCGGTAAATGAGTCCCCTGGTCCGTCTTTTGTTTGACAGACCATGCGGTCTAGGATCTGATCGCTGCTCCAGTTAGTGCCCTCAGGATCGCTGAGGTGGAAATAATAAACGCGGCCGTTCCCGTCGGTGATAATACAAGGGTCGCCCCAGACGCCATAAGGGCTCGATATTTTTTCTTGGGTCCATGTGACCCCGCCGTCGGTGCTCTGGTAAAAGTTGTCTAAAATGCTGGCGGCGTAAACGTTCATGGGATTAGAAGGGTCCACGCTGATGCTTGGTTCACAGATACCGCTACGGAAGGAAGGCCCCTCATGAATTTTCACTGCTTGAGCGAATGTGTTAAAACTGCTCAACAAGGCGCTTAGGAGCAAGGTGAAAAGCGAAAATTGGCTTAATTTCACGGACATGAAAAAATCAGTGCTTCTACTCATATTGGTGTGCTTTGGAATCTGCGGGTTCTCCACGAAGGTAAAGCATGAGTTCTATGTAAGCGTTACCGATATTTATGTTGATGCGGAGAAAGGGCAGATTAATGGTGTTGTGAAGTGTTTTCCAGACGATTGGGAGCGTGCAATGAATGCCTTGCTCGTCAATAAAGTGCGGCGTTATGTGCAGTTAGATTCGACTTCGCAAGACAGCTTGCATGCCGTGTATTTACAGAAGCATTTAAACGTTCAAGTAAGTGGGCAGCCACTGAAGTTTGGCTACTCTGGCACGGTGCGAGGACCTGATGAGGTGTATTTGCTGTTTGAGGGACCTATGGAATTGGCTACGGAAGAATATGCAGTCGGATGGAAGGTAAACCAGACCTTGTTGGTGGACATTTTTCCTACTCAGGAGAACATCGTCATCTTGCATTACGACGGTCAGAAATATACCAGTAGTTGCCGCGAGGGCAATGAGTACGAATTCAATTATTCATTCTAGATGTTTTACATAGAGCTGGGCCTCAGGCACATACTCGATATAGAAGGGTACGACCACATGTTGTTTTTGCTCGCCCTTACCTTGCCTTTAACATTCCGTGATTGGAAACAGACCCTTTGGTGGGTGACCGCCTTTACAGTGGGGCACAGTTTGACCTTAGCTCTTACTGCAACAGCGTTGATTTCGGTAGATAGTACATGGGTGGAGCTGGGCATTGCTGTGACTATTTTCTTAACGGGCGCCTTTCATTTATTTCGAAACTTTACTGTGTCCAATTCTGGCCGCTACCTCTCGCTCATATTCGGTGCGGTGCACGGCATGGGCTTTGGCTCGTATTATTCCTTTATAGCGCAAAATGATGTCTTTTGGTGGGCGTGGTTGCCATTTAATGTTGGCATTGAACTAGGACAAATCCTCCTTGTTGTGGTGTTGCTTTTTGTATATTCGATTTTCCAAAAAATTGGCGCGTCTATTAAGACCGTTCGAATCCTGATAACAGGAGTAGTACTTACCTTAAGTGTGCAGATGATTTTGGAACGAATTCCTAACGAACTCTTTTAATTCAAATACATGAGAAATAGATTGTTATGGTTGGCCTTGGGAGCCGCTTTTACGTTGACCGCACAGAACGTCAATACGTCTAAATTCCGTCAATTAGGTCAAGAGTTGCCTACGCCAAACGTCTACCGTACGGCTTCTGGGGCGCCTGGTCACGAGTACTACCAGCAGCAGGCTGATTACGATATGAGCATTACGCTTGATGATGAAACGCAGCGTATTTACGGTAAGGAGACCATCACTTACACGAACAACAGCCCGGACGAGCTGCGCTATTTGTGGGTGCAATTGGACCAAAATATGCGTGCGAAAAACAGCACGACACAAGAGATCAAGCGCGGACCAATCTTCTCGGAGCGTGGCAACACTGCGCAGACGGCTTTCAATCAGCTAAAGAACAATCAGTTCTATGATTTTGATGGAGGCTTTAAGGTCGATTATGTACAGACGACCTCAGGCAAGAATTTGCGCTATACCATAAACAACACAATGATGCGTATCGATCTGCCTACGCCATTGCGCAAAGGGCAGAAGTTCTCGTTCAACATCAAATGGTGGTTCAACATTAACGACCGTATGGACATCGGTGGTCGTTCAGGGTACGAGTACTTTGAAGAAGACGACAACTACCTCTATACCATTGCGCAGTTCTTCCCAAGAATGGCGGTTTACAATGATGTCGAAGGATGGCAAAACAAACAGTTCTTAGGTTCGGGCGAGTTTACCCTTCCTTTTGGGGATTACAAGGTGAGCATTACTGTTCCTTCAGACCACGTAGTGGCTTCGACGGGTAAGCTTACCAACGAGAGTAAGATATTGTCGTCGAAGCAGCGTGCCCGTTTGGCCAAGGCGCGCAAGAGCTATGACGATCCGGTGATTATTGTTACTCAGGAGGAAGCAGAACAAGCAGAAAAGGACAAGAGCAAGAAGAGCAAGACTTGGGTATTCGAAGCAGAGGATGTTCGTGATTTCGCTTTCGCGACTTCGCGTAAGTTCATCTGGGATGCACAGGCAGTAGATATCAATGGTAAGACGACCATGGCGATGAGCTACTACCCGAAAGAAGGGAACCCATTGTGGGAGCAGTACTCAACTCGCGTTGTTGCGCATACTTTGAAGGTGTACAGCAAATTCACGGTAGATTACCCGTACCACAAAGCCATTTCTGTACACACCAAATGGATAGGTATGGAGTACCCGCAGATTTGTTTCAACGGCGGTCGTCCTGAAGCGGACGGTACGTACAGTGAAAGCACTAAATATGGAATGATTGGTGTGATTATCCATGAGGTAGGTCACAACTTCTTCCCAATGATCATTAACTCTGACGAGCGCCAGTGGACCTGGATGGACGAAGGTCTAAACACGTTTGTACAGTATTTGACAGAGCAAGAGTGGGATCATGAGTACCCATCTCGTCGTGGTCCTGCACACAAGATTGTGCCTTACATGAGTGGCCCTAAGGAGGATATGGTCCCTATCATGACCAATTCTGAGAGCATTCTGCAGTTTGGGAACAATGCCTACGGTAAGCCGGCAACAGCTTTGAACATACTACGCGAGACAGTTATGGGTCGCGATTTGTTTGATTATGCCTTTAAAGAGTACAGCCGTCGTTGGGCCTTTAAGCACCCATCACCGGCAGATTTCTTCCGCACTATGGAAGACGCTTCAGGGGTAGATTTGGATTGGTTCTGGAGAGGTTGGTTCTACACCACAGACCATGTGGATATCGCCATTACTGATGTACAGTGGTACCAGATGAGTACTGGTAATCCAGATGTTGAGAACCCAATTCTTGAGGAAAAAGCACGTAAGGCAGATGCACATATTGGTAAATCACGTAATTCAGTCA
>Ga0209654_1000085_pt1 | contig 94288 bp, 124 predicted proteins | sample SaaInl1SG_22_DNA_FD_184646 | JGI IMG/M metagenome (GOLD analysis project Ga0209654, IMG submission 184646) | Marine microbial communities from expanding oxygen minimum zones in the Saanich Inlet - ESP_161SG_22_DNA (SPAdes) (version 2) | ecosystem: Environmental > Aquatic > Marine > Intertidal... | reverse complement strand
AAGACAAAGTTGATTTTACAAAACAGAATATGTTCTTTGGGGCCGAGCAGAACACACAGAGATATGACACTTTCCGTTACCCTGTGTTTGATAAGTTAAATCAAACCATGTTAGGATATTTTTGGCGACCAGAAGAAGTAAGTTTACAAAAAGACAGAGCGGACTTTGCTAACTTCCGTCCTGAGCAGAAACATATTTTCACCGCCAATCTAAAGTATCAAACTTTGTTAGACAGTGTACAAGGACGCGGTCCTTGCCTTGCTTTCCTTCCTTACGTTAGTATTCCTGAACTTGAAGGCTGTATTGTTACTTGGGACTTCTTTGAAACTATTCACAGCCGTTCATATACACATATTATGAAGAATGTATATTCAGATCCAAGCGAAGTATTTGACACAATTTTAGATGACGAGTATATTATTGCACGAGCAGAAAGCGTAACCAAGAACTATGATGCGTTCTTGTCAGCGGCTGATGCATACACACATCGCAAAGAAGGAAACATGCGTGACGTTAAGAAGAAGTTGTTCCTTGCTATGATGAACGTAAACATCTTAGAAGGACTTCGTTTTTATGTATCGTTTGCATGTACATTTGCATTTGGTGAGTTAAAATTAATGGAAGGCTCGGCAAAGATTATTTCGTTGATTGCACGTGACGAAGCACAGCACCTAGCAATAAGCACACACATTCTTAAGAACTGGATGCAAGGCAAAGACGATCCAGAAATGGTTTCTATTGCTAAAGAGTGCGAAGAAGAAGTTTACGCAATGTGGCGTGAATGTGTTGCAGAAGAACAACGTTGGGCAGACTATCTATTTAAAGACGGAAGTATTATCGGACTAAACGAAAAACTTTTACATCAATATGTAGAGTATATTGCAAACCGTAGACTTAAAGCACTAGGCTACAATGCTATTTTCGATGCACCTGTAAATACTAACCCGCTACCTTGGACACAGCATTGGTTGTCGAGTTCAGGACTACAGGTTGCTCCTCAGGAAACAGAGGTCGAGAGTTATGTAATTGGTGGCATTAAACAAGATGTAAGTGCAGATGCACTCAAAGGATTTAGTTTATGATTGAAATTTATGGCAAGCCAGCATGTCCACAGTGTGATAAAGCAAAAGCAATTTGTGAAATGCGTGGGCTAGAATATGATTATAAACTAGTAGATGTAGATTTTACAAAAGAAGAATTGTTTGAGCAGTTTCCAACTGCAAGAACATTCCCACAGATCAAAGTCAATGGTGAAGCAGTGGGCGGATGCGACGACTTTGTACAATATTTAGAAGACACTAATTCAGGCTCAACAGAAGGAAAACTTTAATGTTAATTGATACACCTTATAAGGCAGGTGATACAGTAAGTATGAAACTTACATCAGGCGAAGAAATAATTGCACGACTGGTAGAAGAAGGTACAGACTTTTATAAAGTAAGCAAACCAGTAATGGTTGCTGTTACACAACAAGGACTAGGACTAGCACCCTTTATGTTCACAGTTAGTCCTGATGCAGAATTAAAGCTCTCGGTAAACAATGTATTGACTGTGTCTAAAACAGAAAAAGACATGGCTAGTCAATATGTACAAAACACTACAGGGCTTGCGGTTTAAAACAAGGAGTTTTAAGTGGCTTTTAGAACCCAAGAAGAATACGAAGACATTAGTATCAGTGGATCGCTAAAACAAAGAAGAAGAATAACTGCTTCTGGTAATATTAATAATTTTAACATTCCGTCCGGTCCGGAGTATCCTGTGTATTATGTAGATTATCTTGGAAAGATTACCAAGATGACTCTCGATACTGACACTGACGGTGACGGAAAAACAGCACAAGCGGCATTTGATAAAAAGTTTCCAGGAGGCGAAGCAGCTTTAGTAGAACCAGAAGTTGCCGCCAATGCAGAAACTATGAAAGTATCTGCAGATAAAGCTCTTACTAATGCTACAGATGCTTGTGCTGTTATGGGAACACTAGGAGGGTTAAGTCCTGATCTAGGAGCCTTGGCGTTCAATGCAGAAAAAGCTGCAGGAGAAATGCTTACTGCTGTTACAGAAGTTGCAGGCGTAGTAGGCGAAGTAGTAAGCGAAGTTGCTACTGTAATCTCAGAGATTACAAGCATCATTGCAGAAGCAGGTACTATTCTTGCACAACTTATTGCCGAAGGATTAGTAGAACTTGCCGCCGCATTAGAAGATGCAATATCAGAAGTAAATGGTCTTGTAGAAACAGCTTTTAACGAACTCAATGCTGCTATCGGAGAAGCAGCAGCTGATGTTGCTGATGCTATCGACGGTGCTGTAGACACAGTAGCTGAAGCTATAGCAGAAGCAGGTTCGCTAGTAGGAGATTTAGTTGGAGCAGTTGCATCAGGAAACTGTAAAACTGTTTCTGCCGCACTAGCCGCACTTCCAGTTACTCCTCCAGGAGAAGCGGCAGAAGTTCAAGGACAAGTAAAAAATCTACAACCACAACAAAGTAGATATTTGAATGCTGCAGGTCAAGTTGTTAACTTTAACATTGATAAAACTAAACCTTATGCTGATATTCAATACAGAGGAAAACTAACAAGGATGTATTTTGCAGATGCAACTGCTATGCAAGCAAGATTTGGAACAACTGGAACTACCACAGAGCTTGCAGGAGATCCTCTTGACATCGGTGCTGCACTAGGCGGCGTTGGCGGAGCAATAGCATAATGAAAGAATATCGTTTAGGTGCAGACGGAAAGTTATATAACTTTAACATCACAGATGCAGTCAGAGCCAAAGGATCTAAAATAGTATCAAAACGTAGATGGGGCGATGGCAGTCCAGAGTTTCCTACTGTTGGTCAACGTTACTTTTATGACATAATAGTGTACGGTAATATAGATGATATTAATAATAAGTTTCCAGATCAAGCAGAGCCCGAACCTCCAGGCGATGCAGATGCTGACCAGCCTGTGCCAGTAGACTTGTCAAGTATTTTTCCTACAGCTCTTGTAGATAAAGCAAAAAGTGCTCTTGCTAATGTAGGAGCCGCAGTAGACGATGCTATTGTAAAAAGTAAAGAAACACTTGAAAATCTAAAAAACTCGCAAGAAAATAGAGAACCTTTACAAGACGCTGGAGCAAATATTAAGGCTTTATTATTAGAAGCCAGTCGACAGTTAGGAGGAGGAACACTTGCAAATTTCGAGCCTCCTACAAAGCCAGCATTTAAAATGCCAGTTAGACGCATTGACAGTCAAGGTAAACTACAATCATTTAATATTGATAAAACTAAACCTAGTAGAATAGTTACAGCTCGTGTTGTTGTAGAAACAGGTCGAGACAGTGATAACCAAGCTATCCTAGAATTTAAAACAACAGAAGTTAAAGTCTACGGAGATTTAGCATTATTGGATCAATACTATCCACAAGGTACATGGACATGACACGCCCTGTTGCTAGACTGCATGACAGAACCACAGGTGTTTGTGCAATCCACGGACCTATAGGCGGAAAAATCATCACCGCCGCAACGGTAGGCAATGGTGATGTAACAACACAGTTCCCCCGAGGAACTGCAAGAATAGACGATGTTGTTCAAGCAGACTGTGGACACACAGGAAAGATTGTAACAGGATCGCCAAACGTCTACGCTAACAATAGAAACGTAGCAAGAATAAATGACCAATTTTCGGGAGTTTATTCAGGACATATTATTACCGGTTCGCCGGATACTAATGCAGAACCACAAGGTTAAAAGGAGAAAAATAACCATGACACTACACGAGCAAATCGTACAAGCATTTAATAACTATCTTGCAGAAGCAAGTACATTTGATGACAAAGGCGTTAAAGCTGCCGCAACTCGTGCCCGTAAGGCACTTGGTGACTTAGGCAAACTTACTAAAGATCGTCGCAAAGAAATCCAAGATAAAAAGAACGATATGTAAATGACTGAGCAGTTTGATCCTAAAAACAGTGTTCCTACAGAACACACAGACTGCGGAACTGAAGACTGCTGTATGCAATGTGATACAGCAGATCTCGGCAAGGATTGGTATCTTATTGCTATTAATCCTTGGTATAAAATCTATTCTAATCCAACAACTGGCGAACAAAAACAAGTAAAATATAAATGAGTGGATTTGGATTAGCGCCTACATTGTTTGAAGTATCTATTAAATGGAAACACGGCTTTGAACATTCCTACGAACAACTACTAACACCCAAACAACTTGAAAGCGAACAACTAAGATACGAGAAATATCGCTGGATAGACTCTGTACAATTCACTGAAATAAAATAATACTACATACTAAATACTTTACAGAGGGCAAAAACATGGAAATATTATTAGTGTATATGATGACACATGTTGTCAATCCACAAGCAATCATAGGCCCGCAAGTAAGTGACAGAATTTTTACATCCGCGGAAGAATGTGCTGATTTTGTAAACACACTCGCAGGCGGAGATGTAGTTAAAGAAAATAGATTTAGATTTGCAGCACAAGACGGTGTTATATTTCACGGAGGTTGTATGACACCTATGGAATATGAAATTTATAAAGAAGACTTGACAAATCTACCTAAAGGTGCTTAAATAGTATTGTAACGATGAAGCAGACCGAAAGGTTGACGGACCCGGGTTCGAATCCCGGCTGCTCCACCATAAACACACTAGGTAAAGCGTGGAAAGCATCTTAAGCACTGCGGCGAAGTTGAAAGTTAGACTTTTCGGCCACGGTCTAGTGTGTTTATGATGGGGCAGATATTGGACTCGACGGCGACATGATTAAGAAAGTGGAGTTACCGGCAATGTGAAAGCCGTTAGGATTGGGAGAATGTGTAGTCGTTATGCTCATAGCATAAAAAGACGCCATCTGTTATAGACAGATTCCTGGTCGTAGAAGCAAACTAAAATAACCGCAAACGATGAGACGTTCGCACTAGCGGCATGATCGCTACGGGGTTGGTCACCTTGTTACCCAATAACCAGAAATGCACCTTCGGGTGCATTTTTTTTATAACTATACTTAGATATCTAAGTAATATCACACACAGAAGGAAATAAAATGACTAAAACAATTATTGCAACAATGTTTGCTTTATCTGCAACAGCAGTATCGGCTGAAGGCTTAGACCTAGGCACATCAATCGCACTCGAGCATGAAGCAAAAGGCGAAATTAACAATTTTGTATTAGGTAACACATTATCAGGTTTACCACTAGGTTTAGAAGTTTCTACAAGCATTAATCTACATGACACTGAAGCAGGTGCTGACTTTACTCTTGAAGATGCTGAGTTCGATGTTTCGAAATCTATTACAGACAGCGTTACAGCATATGTTAATACAGATCTAAATCAAAATGTTGAGCGTACAGAAACAACAGTTGGTATTAAACTTTCATTCTAATTGTTAGTTTGATAAAAGAAGGTCACTTCGGTGGCCTTTTTTTATGGATAAATAAAGTACGCACTTAACATAAGGAGACTTTATGGCGGCAAGTAAAAAAGCAACACTTTCTGATAGTATTGCTGAAAGACGAGTAAAGAAGCGTACCAGCATTGGTAACTCACCTCACAGTAGTTACAAAGGTAAACACGCAAAGAAAGCCAAGTACAGAGGACAGGGCTAGTGACTTGGTATGTGTTAGTCCTTGTAACGCAAATGCAACAAGGACTACATGAGGGCTTTCTTTGGACAGACCCAAAGTTTACAAACAAAGAAGAATGCTTATATTGGGCAGAAAATAATCCTGTAGAAGTTATTCAAACTCTAAACTATTACTATCCTAAAGGTTGGCAAATGCATGACTTTGTATGTATTCGCGAAGACAAACTAGAATCGCAAGGTGTTCGCCCGCTTATAGAAGGTGACAATATATGAAATCATTTTTTATATGGATGCAACAAGATGACGGCTGGAAAACTATCATGGCTGTTGTATATGCTGTGATCTGCGTATTTGATTTTATCATTGTTCCTAGTTGGATTGGTATAACTCGTGCAGATGTGCTTGCAGGATTTGAAATGATGCAGTTAACTTCATTGGATCCTCAGGTACAAATCAAACTCATAGATAGTTTAACCTATCAACATCAGCCTTTCACTCTGCAAGGTGGAGGACTGTTTCATCTAGCATTTGGTGCATTACTAACAGGCAGTGCTATCTCAAGATTTAAAGATAATTCTAAATAAATACTCATATTAAAAGAGGGCTTTAATATGACACAGAATGAATATGACGTAACAGTCATCAAAGTTGTTGACGGTGATACTGTTGACGTAGATATTGATCTAGGATTTGGTATATGCTTGAAAGATGAGCGTGTTCGCATCATGGGCATTGACACTCCAGAAAGTCGCACCAGCGATCGTGTAGAAGATCTATTTGGCGAAGCCGCAAAGGCAAGACTAAAAGATCTTATGAAGCACGGTGGTAAACTGATTACCACAGAAGACAAAAAAGGCGAAGACATGAAAGGCAAGTTCGGACGTATCCTAGGTGACTTCAAAGTAGAATACAAAGGTGATATGCGTACTGTTACAGATATTATGACTGAAGAAGGACACTGTGTTCCTTATTTTGGCGGAAGCAAAGAAGAAACGCAAGCACAGCATCAGATCAATCGTGAACGTCTTTTAAACGAAGGTGTTGTAAGCCGCGAAGATTATGACAAAGCAGTTAAGTTAATGGAAGGCAAATAAGCCAAAATAACTTGACGCATACCTAAACTCCTGCTACAATGTTTACATTGAATACTAGCAGGAGTTTTTTTATGACCATGCATTTGCAACAAGGATTATCTACAATCCGTACCAGCAAACCCAAACAGAAAAAACTAACTAGATCGCAGTATGAAAAACTGGCTGAAGAACTTCGCGCATACAACAAGCGAATGAAGCAAGCAGGACGTCATGCAGAGCGAATGTCATTTGAGGAATATGTAGACTATGTCCACGGTAAGAAGAAAAGTTCAACAAAGCAAGAGCATATGGACCCGAGGAAAGTCAAGACATACTCCCCTTCACAAGGTTATCAACGGACGACTACACAATATAAGAGTTTGGATTCAGGCAAGGGATCTGCCGCTCTCCCAGAGAAGAAAGAATATACTGGTACTTTAATTAAAGGTATCGCCACGCTGCACAAGAGCAATGCTGTTCCTGTGTTAGGAAAAGAAGACGCAACTGAAATTTCACAGATGCGTCGTAACTAAATACAAAATGAGGGTAATAATGAAATTTGTAACAGGCGTTCTTGCCTCTTCAATCCTTGCAGTTGGTACTATGGCATCCGATGTAACTCGTAGCGATACTATACGAGCACCTAAAGATCAATTGTACACAGCAGAAAGCCATCCAGAAGAATACTGTATGGCGCTCAACGTCTATCATGAGAGTCGTTCAGACAACCTAGCAGGACAGTTTGCTGTCGCAGATGTTGTTCTTAATCGTGTTCGCGATCGTCGTTGGCCAGACACAGTATGCGGCGTAATCTACGATGCAAAATATTCTAAATGGTGGAAAGAAAAGCACAACAAACTTATACCTGTTAGACACAAGTGTCAGTTCTCTTGGTACTGTGACGGAAAGAGCGATGCTGTCAATGATGCACAATCGTGGCGTAGAGCACAAACTGTTGCATATCAGATTATGAACAGAGAACTATATCGCGGCATCACTGAAGGTGCTACACACTATCACGCAACCTATGTAGATCCTAGCTGGAACAAACGATTCCGTACTATAGGACAAATTGGCGCTCATATCTTTTATAGAGCGGAGTAAAAATGACTATAGATATTCATCCACTTGTCATCGATAATGCAATACCAAAAAATTTGCAGGAAGAAGTAAAGGAAGAATTAAAAGAAAATGCTATGTGGTATTTTTCTAAATCAGCTGTCGGATCCAATGTTAAAGTTGATGCAAACGACACAAACATTGAAGAAACTCCTCAAATGGTTCATGGGTTAATACACGAAAATCAGTCCACAAGTCCGTTGTCTCACTTATCAGACTCTATTTGTAATCATGTTGAAAGAATGCTTGACTTAGAAGTAAAAAACACCTTAAGAGCGAAAGCAAATCTTTTAATGAAAGACGAAGGATCCGAAGGAAAATATCAACCGCCGCACATGGATGTTCCAAATAAAGATTGTATTAGCATTGTTTATTATGTAGAAGACAGTGACGGCGATACCGTAATATTCGATAAAACAGTTGACAAAGATCCTATAGATTTAAACATTGTAGATACAGTAGAACCTAAACAAGGGAGAATTGCTGTCTTTCCAAGCAGAGTATTTCATGCTAGTAAAAAACCTACCCAAAACGATACAAGAACAATAATTAATTTTATCTTGCAAACTGATCGTGCCAAAATCGTTGACATGTTTGGCATTTGACTCTATACTATAAAAACATTGTTAAACAAGTGGAGACATACAATGAAAGGCACACTTAAGGCATTAGCGATTGGCGCTACTATTACATTGGCTGGTTGTTCTGGCATGAACGAAGTTGCAGTTCGTGAGACAAAAGCACATCCTAATTGGTACTCTGACTGTGAACAAATTGGCACAGAAGGATTTTTGTTTTGGCAGACTGACTATGCTTATTCATGTGGCATGGGCGAAAGCAAGTTTGAACAAGCCAGTGAATCACAGGCTTATGCATTTGCTGTAAAAGGTTATGCAGAACGTATCAACGGTGTTGTAAACTCATCTACTACTGTAGATTTGCGTGGAGACAACGGTATTGAAACAAGCGTTACTCGCACAGTGGTTGAGCACTCAACAGCTGATACTAGTATTCGCGAACACGTTGAAGTTAAGAAGTATGCGTACCAACTAGCCGCTACTGGCAAAGTACACACATATGTTCGTATTAAAATGCCGCTTGAAACTTTTAACGGCTTGTTAGAAGAAGCCAAGCAAAACACTCAATTACGAGCTCGAGCTCGAGCACAGTAATATGAAATACCTAGCAGTTACAGGAGCACTCTTGCTATTAGCAGGTTGCTCCTCTGCTCAGAAACATTACACTGCACAGTACTGTTACACAGACGAAACCATTGTAACAGAAAACGGCAGTAACGTAGTGAGCAGTAAAACACGATTAGAATGTACAGACAGGCCTGGACAACAAACAGCAATTCAGCGAGCAGGTATTGACGCAGGCTGTAAAGAGTTTTGGTATCCAGAAACAAGACATAACCGCAGTGTAATGGTGCGAGGAGTAGTTTGTGAAAAACTTGATGGTAGTAGCGAAATCGTTAATATTGACGGTAACGTTAGGTAGTATTGTAGGATGCGGTGCCAGTACACCGTATCAAAGTCAAAGTGTACGCAGTCCAGCAGTGCAAGGTATCACAACTGGTAGTGATGTAGTAAATGGATTGTCGTTTGTTATTCAATCTAGACGATTTGGATTAAATGACACACAAAAACAAAAACAAAATGCCGCAGTATTTTCTGCACTAGAAGGAGAATACGGACAAGTATTCCAGTGGTACGAACGTGACGCTATGGGTGCTGTAAAAGCAGTACACGGCTATCCTCAGAACAGTGGTTATTGCCGAGTTTTGTATAGTTTAGTTACAGTTCGCGGAAGATCCATGCATTTTGAAGAAACTGCATGTAAAGGAACTGGCCACAACGGGTGGCGATTTATTAGAAAATACCGATAAATACATATTATGTTCTTAGCAATACTCACACTTATAACGGCACTATCAATCAGTGCCGTTGCTATATACTACTCAGTAGCAGGACTTGTGGCTATCTTCGCCGCCGCAGCTATACCTATTATTATCATGGGCGGTGTGCTCGAAATTGGCAAACTAGTCACAGCAGTGTGGTTACACAAATATTGGCATCGTGCTACCTGGTGGCTTAAGACTTATTTGGCAACAGCCGTTGTTGTGCTTATGTTTATTACAAGCATGGGTATCTTTGGCTTCTTATCAAAAGCACACATTGAACAAACTTCAGCGGCAGGTGAAGGTGTTGCTCAAATAGAACAGATCGAAAAAGAGATTGCTAGACAACAAGCAGTAGTCGCTCGTGCTGAACAGATCATCGAAACAACACAAACGTCAGGTACAGGTGCAGATCAAAATATTCAAAGCCAGATTGATCGCGAACAAGAACGCATTGATACTGCCTACGATCGTGTGCAACCTGCTATTGACAGTACAAACGAAAAACTAGAAAGTGACAAAGAGTTTTATCTATCTCAACTACCTGCTATTGATGAAAAACTTGCACAGTTTAATGAACTATCTAACATTGACACAAATGATGAAGAAGCAGTTAAACGTCTACAAAGTCTAGTAGGTTCTAGACCAGACGGGGCATACGGTGGCGGAACAGCTCGAGCAGTAAAAGCATTTAAAGAAGGGCTTGAAGCAGAACGAGCCGACATCTTTACTAAAATCGAAGAACTAAAATCATCTGCACAGGAAGAAATACAACGTCTTCGCAGTCGTGCAGAATCAGAGATTGATGACAGTAACAAACTTATTACAAGACTACGCAGTCAACTAGGAACTAGCACAGGCGAAGACATTGATGTTATCATTGACGAACAGAACGCAAGAATCAAAGCGGCTAACACAGAACTTGACACACTAACAGAAGAAAAGTTCCAACTAGAAGCAGAGTATCGCAAACTAGAAGCCGAAGTTGGTCCTATCAAATACATTGCAGAATTTATCTACGGCGAGCAAGCAGATAAGACACTGTTAGAAGAAGCAGTTCGCTGGGTCATTATTGTTATTATTGTAGTGTTTGATCCACTAGCAGTTTTATTATTGATTGCAAGTCAATATACATTTGGTTGGAGCAGAGAGGGCAACGATGAAACTACCGAAGAGACAAAAGATGAGTCCGACGATGATAGATCCGGACCAGAGGATACTGACCCAGACGGACCTACTGATGGACCGGATAGAAAGGGTGAGACAAGAGTTCCAGTGGAACAAGACTCGAATCCTGAACAAGATGACTACATTGCGTCGCAAACTGTAGATCCTGACTACTTAGAAAACTGGAACGAAGCTACTAGAAAAGAAACACAAGGACTGGTAGAAGATTTCTTCGGTGAAGAAGATCTTGTCAGCAAAGAAGAAAAAGAAAGAGTTGCCAAACCTTACATTGAAGAAGTTGTCGAAGTAATAGAGCCAGAAACTGTCGAAAAAAAAGATATAGAATTATCGGTAGAGGAACAACAACGACAAAATGATCTCGACGAACTAGATAAACATGAAAGCTGGAGAACTGCTAAAGAAGCATGGAAGGCTAAACATCCAGAACTAACTCTTAAAGAATTTAAAACCAAGTATGTTAGAGGTCAAATAGATCAACTGCCTTGGGAAGAAGAGTTTTTACAAGAGCTAGAAAAAGAATCTTATGTAACCAAAGACGATGAAGGGCATCAGGTTACAAAAACAAGATATGTACAGAATGAAGAACAAGGGCAAAACACTATTTGGAATAGGTTAAAAGATTCTGAATGAGCCTAAGACTAATAACATCTCCAGACTTTGTATACGAGTATACCAACAACTGTTTGCTAGTTTGTCCGAGCAGTGAATCTAAACAACAAATACAATCAACTTTAGAATCGATAGATTTAGATATTGATATATATTTGTACACATCTGAATCAGATGTAGAATGGTTAATAAAAGTCATTCAAATGGTAGATACTATTTTTATTGACGTAGACAACTGTGATAGTATAGCTAAAGACTTAACATCATATATGTTAGGATTTAAAAAAACTTATTGGTTGACAAAAGGTGAAAACATAAGTTATACTATCATAAATAAGAATAGATTATATGATGCTACATCATTTATAGAGATTGCACACGGAGCATAGTTTGAGTAGAAACAATAAATTTAATACCACAATAAAAACAGATGGAAGAACTGTAGAAGTACGCAACGGTGATGTAAACTATGCATTGCGTAAGTTCAAAAAGAAAATTCAAGAAGATGGTATTTTACAGGAAGTAAAAGAACGCCAACATTATGTAAAACCCAGCGAACGTCGAGCAAGAGCTAAATCTGCAGGTCGGGCTCGTTATCTTAAAAAACAAGAAAGTTTAACTATTCACACTAAACGACTTTACTAAGAGGTAATTATGAGAATTGACGAAGACGTCAAACTTGATTACAAGGATGTACTCATCCGACCAAAGCGTAGTGTCCTAAGCTCACGCAAAGAAGTAGATTTAAATCGCGGTTTTACTTTCCGCAACTACGATACAGATAATCCTGATAGAAATATTGTAAGACACTTCCATGGTGTACCTATCATGGCTGCTAACATGGACGGTGTTGGTACATTTGAAATGGCAGATGTTTTGGCACAACAAGGTATGTTTACTTGTTTAGTCAAAACTTACAGTGTTCAAGAGCTTGTAAACTTCTTTGACACAGACGATTATCTTCGCACAGAACATGTTGCTATGAGCATAGGCATCACACAGGAAGACTATAAAAAGTTTTGCAATACCTATGAAATGGCGGATGGAAATATTAAATATGTATGTATTGATGTTGCGAATGGATACTCTAAGAGATTTAGAGATTTTGTAGAACAGTTCAGATTACAGTTTCCAAGTGTTGTTATTATTGCAGGAAATGTAGTAACTGGAGAAATGACAGAGGAGTTGATACTTGCCGGAGCTGATATTGTTAAAGTTGGTATTGGACCTGGGTCTGTGTGTACTACTAGGATTCAAACTGGGGTCGGCTACCCTCAGCTTTCAGCTGTCATTGAGTGTGCTGATGCTGCTCACGGTCTTGGTGGACATATTATTGCTGACGGTGGTTGTACTACACCCGGAGATGTGGCTAAGGCTTTCGCAGCTGGTGCCGATTTTGTAATGCTGGGTGGTATGCTTGCCGGGCACGATGAAGGCGGCGGCGAAATAATAAATAGATGGTACAAAAAAGATTACACCCTACAAGACGGAAACCCAATTGTTGAAGTAAAACAGTTTGTACAATTTTACGGCATGAGTTCTACAGCCGCAAATGAAAAACACTTTGGTGGACTTAAGGAGTATAGAAGCAGTGAAGGACGAGAAGTTCATGTACCTTACAGAGGAGCAGTGGATAGTACTATTCAAAATATCCTGGGTGGCTTGCGTTCTACTTGTACTTACGCAGGTGCAGTGAAGTTAAAGCATTTGAGCAAATGTACTACATTTGTTCGATGTACGCAGACACACAACTCTGTGTACGAATCATCAACAGTTGGATACTGATTGATGATAAATAAAAATGGACGCCATAATGGGTCCATGATTAATCTTGCTAATTATAGGAGAAACAAAATGACAAGACTAACAACTCTAGACCTACCTTCATTACATAGAGCAACTATCGGATTTGATAGAATGTTCGAAGAGTTAGACAGAACATTTGCTAACTCAGCAAGCCAAGGATATCCTCCATATAACATTGCACAGATCAACGATGATGAGTATATGATCTCATTAGCAGTTGCTGGTTTTGGTATGGATAATCTTGATATTACACAAGAAAAAAATATCCTACGTATTGAAGGTACATCACCAAAAGGCGATGAACATGTAAACTACCTACACAAAGGAATCGGCGGACGCAACTTCCGTAGAGAGTTTACACTTGCTGATCATGTTGAAGTTGAAGGCGCCAGTCTTGAACTAGGCATGCTTGCTATCCATCTTAAGAGAATAGTTCCAGAAGAGCTACAACCTAAGAAAATTAAGATTGAAGATCACAATGGTTTGGTAACGACCGCACACGACGCAATCGAAGCAGACAGCGAGTAAAATAGTCTAGGGGGAGTATTCTGCTCCCCCGTTTACAAGGAAAAGGCAATGGCAACTGATATCGCAATCGATGAAAAAATAGAAAAGAAACTACGAGAACCATCTAAATATAAAATTATTTTACTTAACGATGATTTTACTCCTATGGAATGGGTAGTAGATGTATTGACTACAATATTTAAATATAATCTAACCACAGCCCAAGAACTAATGCTAGCCATTCATACCGAAGGATCAGCAGTTGCTGGCATATATAGTTATGAAGTTGCAGAACAAAAGCTAACAGAAACTATCACTGCTAGTAGAAATGCAGGCTTTCCTTTAGATGCTAAAATGGAAGAAGAATGAGTTTAAAAGAAGCAACCTGGGAACATCACAAACGTGCAGAAACTAGAGCGTTTGTCAAAGAAATGTTTAGCGGTAATATTTCTGATGAACGTTATGCATTGTACCTTTTTAATCAACACCAGTGTTATGATGTTTTAGAAGCAATTGCAATGGCTCATGGTATATTTGATGATTGCCCAGAGCTTCGCAGAGCTCCTAATATTTTTGCAGACTTTGACGAACTTCGCGGAGAAGAAGAACCTCAAATTTTAACTGCAACCACAGAATATCTTAACTACTTGAAAGATATTTCACACGATAAAGACAAGATTCTTGCTCATGTGTACGTGAGACACATGGGAGATTTAAGTGGCGGACAGATGATTGCTAAACGTGTTCCAGGCGAAGGTCGTTATTATAAGTTTGATAGAGATGTAGAAGAACTTAAAACTGTTGTGAGAGCAAAGTTAGATGATAGCCTTGCAGAAGAAGCAAAAACTTGTTTTGATTTTGCTACAAAAATGTTTGAAGAAATGGGTGGACAATGAGTGTTATTTGGGACAGACTAATAGAATGCCAAAACGAGATTATTAACATCTTTGACGAACATTTAACCGAAGTAGAAGAACAAGGACTATCACATTTTAATCGTCCTGAAAGCGGTTGGGTCAATCGAGTATGGGCTAACAGAGATATTCGTAGAGCTCACGTTGATGTAGTTGATGCTAGAAACACCAAAGGACTTTGGATGATGCATGTATGTTGTTTTCCTGCCCTAAACAATGATGCTCCTATCTTTGGATTTGATGTTATTGCAGGTAAGAATAAAATGACAGGTGCTTTTCTTGATTATTCTGCTAGTTCTAATCCAGAACATCCAATGATGGCTGGGTATGCTGAAAGTGTAGCGGACTTTATTCCTAGTAAAAAACGTGAACTACCAGAATGGGCACAAAATATTTTCAGCGATAGTATGCTCGCGGCAGGTAACGTAAACACAGAAGAAGAAGCAGTCGCTATTATAGAACTAGCATTGGACAATCTAAAATCATATGTAACAGAAGTAAACGAAAGCACGGGCTTTGGTGATATGATTCTTACATCTGCGGCACAAGATTATTACTGTCATAACCAGCAACAGAATCCACATACTCCTGCTGTGATGAAGAGTTTGGGACTACCAGAGGAAGATGTAGAAACTTTCTGTCGTGACTTATTATTCCCTAAAATAGTATAAATACCATATGAGATATCAAGATTTACTTATAGAAGCATCTAATCTTTCCACTGGGGAACTTGTTAAAAAGATCGGTACACCAGATGATCGTGTTCCTATATTTTTAAATAAAGTAAGAAATAGCCAACCCTTTCAACTAATAACAGGCGGTCAAGTTACAATAGACCCAGAAGAATACGAAAGATTAGAAGATTTTTTAGTTCAAGGTGCAAAGGGCACATTAAAAGTTAAAACTGTTGACGGTGAAGTAATTTCAACAAGTTCTCTTGCTAAAACTGGAGAATTTGGCGGAGTAGGTCAATCTAAAACAGGTGAAAGAAAAATGGCTAACAGAGGAAACACTGTTGAAGGTGTTTTGGCTGCAGCAACAGTGGCAAGAATGGCCGCAAGACCTGGAAGAGATATTACAGCTAATGATGTTAAAAAAATTATAGATGAATTTGCAAACAGAGTAAACATAGATCCTGCACAAAAATCTCAAGGAGCAACTATTAATTACACCGCGAAAGAAGAAAGCTATGTTGACAAATTCGTTTGCCAAGTAAAACTTCCTACAAAAAACTTTGTTGACTTCGTAGACTGGGATTTTATGATGTCTGATGATCTTATGTCAGGGTTTATTAAAAATGTTATCGCGTATGTAAACGAAGCAGGTATTGTAAATCGTTTTGCAAATTTCTTTGAAAAAAATAAAAGACCCGATGAAGTAGAAGTCGTTGCTGACGGTGTATCAGCCATGGCCGAAAGAAAAACAGATATTTTTATGGTCTATTACGATGAAAACGGTAAAAGACAGATTCAAAAATTCGATTTAAGTTTAAAAGCCGGTACTACAGGACAGTTTGGTCAAGCAACCGCAGGCTCTTTGTCTGATAAAAGTGGAAAGTATGTTTTCTCACAATATGGATTTGACCAATATAAAACTATATTCGGAGACTTTGGTGTTGACATTTCACCTGTAGAAAGTGAATTCTTAAATGCAGAAGATTTAAGAACAGGAGTTATTGCAATTTACGAACAAGCAATCGATGCGTTTGAAGATCAAATTCAAGGATCAGACGATGACTCTGAAAAGAAATGGTTAAAGAAGTTTGTGAGTAATATTAAAAAACACGGGACATTAAACGACCCAGCAGTACAACTGTTACAATTTGAAAAAAACAAGTATTATGTGTTAGACTTTCAGCGTTTAGATAGATTGTATGCCATGGACAAATTAGATCTTGAAGTCAAAGGAACGATTAGTGTTCCGAGGGATGGAAGCGGCGAAGGCTGGCCAAGCATTATATTTTACAACAAAAATAATCCAAAAGAAGTTCTTATCCGTATTAGAGCAAAATATGGAGATAATAAGATGAACAATCTTATTGAAAAAGGTTCTTTATTTAAAAAAATAACAAAGGTGCGCGGAAACTAAATCCCAAGTTTCTTCATTTTAGCAATCAAACAAGTTCTACCTATTCCTAGTCGTTTAGCGGCTAGAGTTTGATTACCGTCACATTCATATAGAGCGTTCTGGATAGCGTTCTTTTCCATCTTTTCTAGTTTAGTAGGCAAGGTGTATTCTACATCTAGTTCACGCATTGCATCCATTACATCATATAGTGCTTGTTGTTCTTCGTTCATATTACTATTTAGTTACGGTGTAAATATTTTTACACCAGAATGATAAATACACATAGTTAAAGATTGTACAAAATCTTTTAAATACAAGTATAGTAGAGCGTGAGGGCTTTGCTTCAACTGAGGGGTTGAATATAATGAGGGCTATTCTTTTAGCAACAGTGATTGCTTTATTTTCACACGGTGTTTATGCCTTAGAGGATGCTGACGGTGTTGCCGACAGCAGTAGCCTTGTGGTCACGGAAAGTACCACAAGTACAAACAGTACTGTGAACAGCACAAACACAAATACAAACAACACAACTATAGACAGTACCAGCACGAGTACAAATACCAACACTAACACTAATAATAATACCAATAACAATATTATCAGTGGTGGTACAAATAATACAAACACAAACACTAACACCAATACAAATATAAACACCAATACCAGTACAAGTACCAGCACTATTGATCAAACCGTAGATCAAACAGTAAACTCTACAAACACTAACACTAACACAAACAACAATACCAGTACGAGCACAAACACCAACACAAATAACAATACCAACAACAACACTAATGTGAATAAAAATACCACAGACAGCACACAAACTATCAAAGCACCGCCACCAAGTGCTATTGCTCCTACTGTGAACGCAGGTGGTAATGACACTTGTACTGTTTCATATTCGGCGGCTGTGCAAAGCCAAGTGTTAGGTATCGCAGGTGGTGGACATGTTCGTGATCTCAACTGTGAAAGATTAAAGAACGCAAAAACTCTGTACAACATGGGCATGAAAGTTGCCAGTGTTGCTCTTATGTGTCAAGATCCAAGAGTGTTTCAAGCAATGAAAATGGCTGGCACACCTTGTCCTTTCGAAGGAAAGATTGGTGAAGAAGCATCACAACTTTGGTCAGACAATCCAGAGCTAAAACCGGACAATCAAGAAGAGGAAACGAGACGCAATGATACAGCAAAAGGCTTTGGCTTGGGCATCCTTGGTGCCGCTGCTCTTATGTATCTTACTGGCGGCGCCGCTTTCTAAAGCAGAACTTGTAGAAGGCGAGACTTACTCCACCGGAGATATTATTAGCTCTAATACCGCTGACTGGGAAGGGTGCTATAATGTCATAGGCAGAGACCAGTATGCTGGATATAGTGCTCCAGGGGGATGCCCAGGAACTTCTGGTGATTGGATTATATTTTCTTACACACAACAAACCATAAAACAAACAGTTCAAATATCAGATGCCCTTAACACAGCCTTGCAACAGGCAGGGATAAATGTGGATGGTTATTTCTATCACTGGCATTGGAAAAACGGTGATGCAGGCGCTGATAATCAAAATGATGGTGCTGATCCTATGTCTGTAAATGTTCAAATCAAAGATAAGAGTGGAAACACTGTGTACACTCGTACTTGGGATTACACTGTACAACAAAGAGACAGTTTTGCGATTGTCACAGGCACAGAAACATTTGACGAAGCATTCAATGCTGATGATCTAAGCACCTTTGAGTTTAGTGCATCAGGTCGTGACTCAGGATATTGGGCAGGGTACTATGGTGGTGAGTTGGAACACTTTGTAGTTCGTTTAAACTACAGTGTTCGCCCAGATGATGGACCAAGTTTAGAAGAACAAACTGTGTTAAATGCTCAGTGTTCAGCAGATCCTACATTCTCACCAGAATGCCCTGGATACAATGATGCAGTAATGGCACAGATTACACAACCTATATCAACCACAGGCGTGGAAGATACCAGCGGAGGATTTGCAAATGATGCAATGGATACAACAAGCACTGGAAATGATGGAATGGCGTCGGTTGAGGAAACAACAGGATCGTCTTTGCCAGGAACACCAGAAGCCTCAACTAACAGTGCTGGAGAAACAACAGCAAATGCTGAGTCAGGCTCGCAAGAAGCATCAGGCTCAAGCACAGGATCAGGAAGATCATTAAACGCCAACGAACTCAATGCTCTTGCCGCGGCTGATGCTGTTGCCAGTAATGCTGTGAGCATAGCAAGCACTCAAAATGCTATTGGTAGTGCAAGCGGTGTTAACAGCAGTGGAGGACTTGCAGACAACTCTGGTAGCGGATCAAGTTCAGGCAGCAGTGGAGGCATGAGCAGTGACGGATCAGGATTAGATGCGTCAGGCATGCCTGCAAATGACACAATGTTTGGAGGTGCGTTCAGTGGAGGCACAGACTCATCAGGCGGAAGCGGTTATAGTGCAGGACAAGAATTAGAACTTGTTGCCAGTGTTGACAGAGATTTAATAGATAAAATAGTAAACTCTGTGGTAGAAAAAACCTTGGAAGACATCAAAGAAAGCAACGAAGAAATATCAGAAAAAAGTGCAGAAGAGATTGCTGAAGAAAATGCTCAAGAAGACGAACTTGCTCAAGCCGCAATGGACGGCAGTCAAGACGAATCAGCCAAGTCTGCATTAATGGGATACAATCCAAGTTTTAGAGCATACAATCAAGTACAACTCACAGACGGTGAACTATACGAGCCTAAAGAAATCTACGAAGGACAACAGAACTATGACAATCCAAATGGTAGATTTTTTAATGGTGCAAGTGATGAACTTCATCGTAGAATGATAAGGAGCCAGTATGAGCAGTGAAAGAACACGATACAGTCCTGTAGTTTATTGGTCAAGCGAATGGAAAAACGAAACACTGATTTTAGGAAAAATAAACAAAGAAAGTTCAATTTATAAAAGGGCAGCAGCAAAAAAAGCTGCAGAAGAAACATGGAAGGGCAAAACAAATGTATGAACTTTATAGTAAGACAGAAAAAATTTATATGTTAATATGTGGCTTGATAATAGTAGCTGGAGTTGTCTATACAACTTACATATATTTTGAAGCACGAATGATTAATAATGAGTGGAATCAAACATTTACCACACCAAAAGAATTTTGGGATATAGATAAATTAATGGCAGAAAGAAATTGGAAGGAATAATATTTGGATTCCTAGCATATTTTGGTGCAGAGCTAGGAGAGTATGCACATGAAAAATACAACGAAATACGGTATTGTATTCAACATGACTGTGAAAATAATGAGCCTCAAGGTGAAATTAAAATAGTGCAGGATGAATATATTGTAGTAGAGCATAAATTAGGAGACGATGATGTCAGATAAAGATTTAGGTGAAATGACGGAAAACTTTGAAAACGAAGTTGAAAATCTAAAAAATACAAAAATGAAGTTGTTTGGCATTACGGTCACACCAACAACAATAATGGGGGCCCTAACATTAGTAGGTGCTGTACTAGGTACATTATACGGAGTGTTTGAAAGTTATAAGGCGTTTCAGGACATGGCTGAAAAACTTGAAACACTGGACATAGAAGCAGTAGAAGCTCGTAATGTTGCTATAGAAACAAAACTCAACGATGCTATTGATTACACTCGCGACATAAAAAATAGTCTGCGTGATGATGTATTAAAGATGGAAACTCTAGTAGAACGATTAGAAGATAAAGTAGATAAGAGCGAAGACAGAGTTAAAGACGCTCAAAACTCTATTGAATCTTCATTAGAAGGCATTCGTAACGAAATGAATGAAGTCCAAAAAGATGTAACTGCTAGTATAAGAGAAGTTGAATCGGTAATACGCAACAGTGAAAAAGATGTTAGAAATACCATGCGTGAAACAGAAGAACGCATAGACAAAGATATGCGTACACTAGATAAAGACATCAATGAAAAATTACAAGAAGCACTTGATAATCCGTTAAACGACATGAGCTAAAATTGTGCAACCGCACATAAATACTTGTATGGACATGCGAACAAATTTTTCTATAAACATTGACGGTAAAGAGTTTGACTTTTGTGTGGAAACATGGCAAGAAGCTGTAGGGAGCTTCTTGTCTGCTCTTAATGAAAGCGGATTCACCATTGACGACAGCAGAAAAGAAAGACTAATAGAACTTGCAACTAGTGGCAGTGTAACAGTCAAGTAATCGCTAAATACTTGTAGTGGAGGAGGGCACCACTATGTTAGCAGAACTAGCCGCGGCGAATGCCGCCTATGATGTTGTAAAACAAAGTATTCAAAATGGTAAAGAGATTTACGAAGCTGCAGAAGCAATGGCTGAATACTTTGGACTCAAACAACAAATCCAGAAGAAAGCACACGAACACGGTTACAAGAGTGACCTACAAGCCTTCATGGCTGCTGAACAGCTCAAAGCTCAAGAAGACGAACTTAAAGAAATAATGATCTATCAAGGTCGCGGTGGTATGTGGAATGACTGGCTTAACTATCAAGCAGAAATGAAGCGCAGTCGAGAACAAGCAGAAATGGAAGCTCGTGTTAAGAAACAAAAACGCAAAGAGGCATTAATAAACACTTCAATAGTGATAGGTGCTGGTGTGTTTGTTGTTGCCGCTATTGGCGGATTCCTAGCTATTATCCTATAAATATTCCTATAATATAGGAGATAACAATGCCAATATATTCTTATGTATGTGAAGAATGCAGTAACTACTATGACGAGTTACATAAGTATGATGAGCATAGTAAAGGATGTCCTAGTTGTAATGCAACTGAAAATCAAAAACGTCAAATAAGCGTTCCTCAAACTCCTAAAATCAACGGATCTAATCCAAGTGATAAATGGGGATACAATAAAACCACAACAGAATATACCTACGGTGGGGACGGTCGAAGTTGGAGTGAACAGTACGATCATAAAAAACGTGAAAGTCAAATCAAAGAAGCTAAAAAGAAAGCAGAAAAGAAAGGTGCTACTGTAGCAGTTTCAAAACCTGCTAATAAAAAATCTAAATAGTACCTATTTAAAAATACAATTAAAAACTACGCATTTTATAGTTGACTTCTATATAAATATTTCGTATAATAGTTTATGTAGTTTTATTACAAATAGGAGGAAACTATGAGCGTAAAAGGTACAAAGACCGAACAAGCATTGAAAGATGCTTTTGCAGGTGAATCAAAGGCTAACCGCCGTTATCTATACTTTGCAAACATGGCTGACATTGAAGGCGCACCAGAAGTTGCTAATGTATTCCGTAATACAGCAGAAGGTGAAACAGGTCACGCACATGGACACATGGAGTATCTAATCACAGGCGGTGCTGGCGATCCTGAAACAGGTCTTGCGGCAGGCAATGTCGTTGAAGCTCTTGAGTCTGCAATCGCAGGTGAAACTCACGAGTACACAGACATGTACCCAGGGATGGCAAAGACAGCTCGCGAAGAAGGATTTGATGAAATCGCGGACTGGTTTGAAACTCTTGCTAAAGCAGAGCGTTCACATGCTAACAAGTTCCAGAAGACACTTGATGCATACAAAGAAGAACAAGCATAATCTTGTTTGGTGGGACGTCGTCTATGGAGACGGCGTCATCACTTTTAAAAACCCTAACACAACAATAGCATTTGTTAGGTACGACACAGACGCAGAGATAGAATATATTTTTGTCAACCCCATGTACAGGAGACATGGACATGCTACTAGATTGTTAATGATGGTAGAGGAAAGGACAGGGAAAAAAGTTAAACCACAAGAGCCAATCAGTCCACTAGGCTCAAAACTTTTTACAGTGTATGGAAGCAAAGGAGACACACAGTAATGAAAGAAGGCGTAAAAGTACCTTCAATGGTATTTAAATATCGTGTTCGCACAGACGGACACCCAATCACTTATGTGAATACAGAAAACGGTTCAGAGAATCCGTTTGAATGGCAAGATGTATCAACTGATGATATCTTTGCAGGCAAGCGTGTGGTAGTGTTTTCACTGCCAGGAGCATTTACACCAACATGCTCTACTTACCAAGTGCCAGGCTTTGAAGAACTATATGACGACATTCGCAACTGCGATGTAGACGAAGTATATGTTGTTTCAGTAAACGATACTTTTGTTATGCGTAAGTGGATGATTGATCAAGGTATTCAAAACATCAAGTTTATTCCAGACGGTAATGGCGAGTTCACTAATCGCATGGGTATGCTTGTATGTAAAAATCATGTAGGCTTTGGCAATCGATCATGGCGTTATGCGGCTGTAATCAAAGACGGTGTTGTTGAACGTTGGTTTGAAGAGCCAGGTATCAACGACTGCGGAGAAGACAATGATCCTTACGGTGAAACTGATCCGAAGCGAGTTGTAGAATATTTGCAGAACGCATAAATATTTTTATGAAGACTATATTTGCCAACACTTTACTACTGCTACTAGGAATCTATCCTAGGGCATAGTTGTTGGCAAAAGACATCGTAACCCTGGGATAGAAATGTTCCAGGGTTTTTTTATGGAGCAAGAAAATGACTGATTCAGAATATTGGCAGTACATGAAAAAATACATTCAGTAAAGGTTGACATAACACACATAGGTGTTATTATAGTAGTATGATTGAATACGAATACTACGACTGGACTACTCTTATTGGCTGGGATCAGCGCAAGACAATGTGGCACGACATTGATAGGTTGATCAAAGAAGATCGTTATTGGAAAAACTCGCCACCCTATCAAACAGATGTCAATGTATTTGGCATGCCTGGTGAGTCTTGGAACAATCTTAAAATGAGTTTTATTTGGAGTTGTTTTGCTTACATGAAACAAGAACGACAAATTAAAGCAGTTAAATCTTGGGCTTACAAAACAAACATAGACACGCAAGAAGATAGAGACACATATTGGCATCAGCACATGCGGCCTGACTGTCTCACACTTAGCGGAGTTTATTATCTAAAACTACCGTATAGCTCTAACATGGAGACATCGGGCACAGAATTTGCACCTAATGGTGTAGGTAATGGGGGCGAGTTTTTTGCTCCTGCACGAGAAGGCCAGTGGATTATATTCCCTGGTTCAAGCTGGCACCGTCCAGGAATTTTAGAAAAGAAAGAGTGGCGTTATATTGTAGCCGCTGATATGGAGTTATAAAATGGCAACATCAGAAGAGAAACAAGATCTAGTAGAAGAACTTAAAGGTCCTCATTATTATCGTATCACAGTAAACGGGTACGGTGCAGAAACTGCTTACATGAAGATCAGCAAAGAAGCATACGAGTTTTGGAAAGAAAGTTTAGAAAACGGCGACAGTGACGTAGTTAACTATGTTATTGGTGCTGAGGATGACGACTTTGACTTTGAAGACATTGACGAAGTTCCAGAGCATGCACAGTTTATGCGTGACGAAGACGGTGATAATCGTTCATGGTACGAACCGCCTAATGAGTTTGCACATGTCTGGGGTGTGGCTGCAGATCATGCTTATATTACTATTGACAAAGTTGCAGGACCAGATTGGGGCGATGCTCACCTTGAAGATATTATCGATCGAGAAGACTTGTACGAACTTTCGAATCGCATCGGAGAAGAAACTGACTGGGAAGTTGAAATGAATGTAGGACTTGATCCTAACGCTGAATACCCATTAGTAGAATATGCTAAAAAAGGTGACTTTGTCTGTCAGTTTATGAGTTCAGAGAAAGGTTGTTTCTTTGAAACTGTTCTCGAAACTCCAGGACTTCTTGATATTAAAAAACTACAGTTTGTTATTGACGAAGCACCAAACGGAGAAGATACATTGTTTGGTATTAACTACGAAGGCGAGGAATTAGACAACAACGGCGGCGATACAAACGGCAAAGGGTATTCAGTCTACATGTGGGAAGAACAATACTAATGTTAGCTACTCTGCTATTATTGATATTAATAGCTTTGTTATGGCCTGATGCTGCTAAGTTTATTTTAAAAGCAGCATTAGTAGCATTTATCTTGTTACTATTAATTTCATCAGTAAGCTCAGGTTAGCCAAAATTCATTGACGACTACATAAACTCTTGCTATACTAATTAGAACAGTTAGGAGATCCAAGTGAATATTATTTCAGTGCGCGGCGGACAAAAGAAACAACGAGAACTTGTTGAAAGCATGGTTGAGTTTTGTATTGAAAAACTTATGCCTCGAATGCAGACTCTGGACATTGAAGTTGCACTCGATACTCTTGAAGGTGATTATGGCTACTGTATGAGCAACACTGATAGAGAGTTTTTTATCGAGGTAGATAAAAGTTTAAATCTTCGAGATCTCCTTACCACAGTAGCACACGAAATGGTTCATGTAAAGCAGTATGCTCGCAAAGAACTGTTTGAAAACACTCGTTTGCAAAAACATCGTTGGCAAGGTAATTACCTTAACAAAGATCCAGAATATTGGGATCGTCCATGGGAAATAGAAGCTCACGGACGTGAAACAGGCTTGTTTGTTCGTTTCTGCGAACAAAGAGGACATGCGCTTAAAAAATGGGCACATGCAGATTGACATCAGATTTATTGATGTTATTATAGTAATGGTCGAGTATGACCGATAACTTATGGACCAGAGTGTCCGCTAAAAGGAAAAAACTATGAATACATATGCACAAAAAGTCAACTCTCTTTATGAGGTTGCAGAAAGTAACTTTGTTACACTACAGGAACGCCTAGAAAAGGCACTTGCAAAAGCACCGTTTTTGCGTAGTCAACTTGAAGCAGTTGTTGAAGAATTTCGTAGACGCAATTGCAATCCGCCTTCGTCACGAGGTTGGACTAAGTTTTCTGATATTGCACTTTGTCATGCAATTATGGTTCCGTTTGATAAAATTATCATTGACGAAACTATGCAACGAGAACTTAATATGAGACATATACTTAAGATTCTGTCCTACTTCAGTGAAAGTATGGTTATGGCTATCCAGGTATATGAAGACGAGAGTCGACCAGGTTCCTACATTGCGTGGGACGGGCAGCACACTAGCATTGCACTACATATTATTCTTACCAAAGTTTTTGGCGAGCGAGCTGCAAATGCGTTGGTTCCGGTTGTCATTTACAGTTCCAAACAAAAACTAGAAATTCGTCGTAACTTTATTTTGCTCAACGGTGACGCAAAAGAAACTTTGGACTTTATCGATACCTATAAACAAATGGTATTCGGTGTTAAAGTAGATGGTTCTGACGATCAAGAATGGATCGATGCAGCATTGAAAAACGATTATTTTCGTGATGCAGGATTGTTTGCGACACACTCCAAATTTGGCGATGAAGATGAGCCCGGAGCGTTCACATTGCTTGCAGACACTATTATGAGTAAGAGTCTTAAGACTCGCAAGCATCCAGAAGTGACTCGCATGTTTTCTCAATATTGGGCTTACTTGAACGAAGAACGTCCAGTTCGTGCAAAGGAAGCAAGACAGTTATACGAATACTTCAATCTTTGCCACGAGCAAGGCATTAAAGTAGATAATGATTATTTGTTAAAGATGGTTGCATTTACTAAAGAATATTTCGAAGCAAACTTTGGAGAAGATGGTATTTTTTGGGATAAAGTTCGCATGGCGTATACTCGTTGGTATGCACATGCTAACCCTGAAAGTTATGAGGAATTTGGATTACGTGGATTTACCACAGAAATGCGTACAGGAATTCCATTCTTAATTGCACAGATGCGTAAGTCTACTAAACTTAAAACTCCTGTGTATACTCCTAACAACGGCTTTACTGTTTTAGAAGAGGATCTTTGGACATGAAAATTTTAAGAAATCCCAAAGCAGATAAGATTAAGTCTGACGCTGTTATGCGTGAACAGCATACCAAAGGTTTAAAATGTAAATTAGTAGATTGCAATAACGAATTAAGTATCTACGACGGACCTGGTTCAAACAGTCTATGTAGAGAACATCAACTGAAGTGTGTAGACTATGGCGGTATGGGAAAACCAGATCGCCCCCACACATTTTATCGCAAATGGGTATGCGAAGATTGCGGATATGATCCTCGCACGGTTCCGGCAATTATGGCTATTGAAGATCCTTATCACCAACTAGCATGTATGCGAGCAGTGCTCGAAGGTGATCATGGAATTTTAGCTAGTCATGGAGGTGAAGACAGCGAAGAAAATATCACCACTAGATGTTGTAATTGTCATAGAATCAAAACCATGATTAACCAAGACTATCTTGGCAAGAAAAAATTGCAAGATTAAGTTGACAATAGTCTCTACTGAACTTATAATATTAAAATAATGTAATGTTCAGTAGAGGCTTCTATGATTAGTAAAGAAAAGGCATTTAAAACACAAGACGTTCTTGCTATTGCTTTTGCCGCATATCGTGCAAACAATGGATATATCAAAGACAGTTATCGTTTTTCAGAGCCTGACAATAAACCTATTTTTTCTAACAAAGAAATTGTTAAGTTTCAACTAATCCCTGATTATCGTCCAGGTGACTTTCAACCTGTGCGCACAACAGCAGAAGACTACGAAGCAGTTGATGTTTCTCTTAAACACTTCCGTCGATATACCATGGAAGTATTAGGCGAAGGGTTAAGTGATTTTCAAAAACAGATATTTGAAAACGTTACTTTAGACGAAGTAGAATACAGCAAACTAGGACTGTTAGCATATGTGCCTGCACTTGTTGAACGAGAAGTTCGTGAGAATGCTCTTAAGAAAAAGCTTCGCACAGAATATCGCGACAGCATGTATATCGGTGCTAAAGGTGATAGCGTAGAAGGTGTATGTGTGATACTTGATAGTCATTATAGTTCGCACTACGAGCGTTATGTGTACACTGCGGACTATATGGGCAATGTTATTTCTTTTTGGAACAACTTTGAAATTCCAGTAGGAGAGCGTCGTAAGTTTAAAGCAAAGGTAAAAGAACAGACTAAGAACCGTTTGTTTGCCGTGAATGAAACATCATTAAACTATGTCAAGGTATATACAGTATGAAGATTAAACATTACCCTATTTTAGACGAACAAGCCGCAATCAAACACTTTTCAGAAAAAGACGGTGTAGAAGTTTCTTACATTTGTACAACAGATTTAAAAGCCAGCGATACTCCTGTAGATATTTTCTATCGCGAAACACCTCATCCTGACTTTGGCAACAAATATTTTGGATTATACTATGATAATTACCGCGATGCTGTGATGATTTGCGATGCTGATATTGTAGAAGAACTAGAGTTTGGTATTACGTTTAATGACAATGGCGAACTTGAATACAGTCAAAGCCATCACGATTTTAAACAGTTTGAGAATGGTAATATGATTGACGGTGGGCGTGTATACACTCGCGCCAGTGGACAAATTGAAATGTACAAAATCAAAGATGGCAAATGGACACGGTTAGTAGATGAAAATCAAGATTGATATTGACATGACTCCAGACGAAGCAAAAGAACTTTTTGTTCCTGGAGACAAGCAAACAGAGTTTATGACCAAAACTTATGATGCGTATTGTAAAGCATTGCAGGACATGGTGTGGGATCAAGTAGATCCTTATAATGTAATTAGAGGAAAAAACAAAGATGACTGATCGGTATCTATTTGATAAATGTAAGATGACTCCGCAGGAGATATTTGAATACAAAAACAAGTGGAAGCCAAATAGTTATCAAGTTGATGTACACAGTGATTTAGATGTACAATGTAAAGCATGGTGTAGAGGTAATCTAAATCGCTGGGAGTGGAGCATGGACACATATACAGATGTGTACTCACATAGTTTCTATTTTGAAGAAGAACAAGCGTCGGCAGAGTTCGCTCGTAAGTTTGAAAAATGGATTAATGTAGGAAAAAGTCAATGACAGATTTGCACGAACTAGCACTAGAGCTAGCAGATGAAAAACTTAAAAAGATTTCTCGTCTAACAGTAGTAGATGAGAGTGGACGAGCATACGAACGCTGGTTTAAAGAAGGTGAACATCTTCAATATCAGTTCCAAGATGATGGTCAAACTCTAAAGATTTTTATAAGCGATAAGAAACTTGTTTAGTAGGCGCACCGGTTTAATGATAGGATATTTAGGATTGTTTACAGGATTCCTGTACGGTAATATATTTCTTATCATGGCTGGAGCTGTTGTATGTTTTAACGAAATGCAAGGACAAGAGGAAGATAGAGATGAGTGATAGACCTAGATTACCTTCAGAAGATTGGCATTGGGACGATGATAGACGCCGTTGGGTGTACATGGGTCATAGTGCTAGCACGAACCGTACATATCGTTGGGAACTCGCAAAAGGAACATTAGTTTATAAAAATGATCTAATGATGGAAGCAATAGATGTTGCTTGTAGTAATATGACAAAATTTCCCGACGCAGAAAAAATTATTGCAGGTTTGGAAAAATGAAATATGCAATAAAGATTAATGCCTTCGGCGATGACGATTGGATATATGTAACACAAGACGGGCTTGACGGTCCTGAAGTTGTTTGTTATACTAACAGTGAAGATGCAGAGGATGCCGCAGAAATATGGAGGCTTCCTGGCAAGGAAAGAAATGTAAAGGTTGTTCCCTACGATGAAAGTTAAGATAGGTTCTTTTCCCAGCAGATTGATATGTCGTATTCACGAACGCTATATGAATAAAAAACACGGGTTTGCGAATTGGCCTAGAGAGCAAACAGATTTTGAACAATTTCTTGAGAAATTAGAAGATGCAGTTCAATCCGTGTATAATCTTATTAATGTTCCGTTTTTAGATGAACGCAAACAAAAAGTAAAAGTGCATATCGACCCGTGGGATACCTGGAGTATGGATCATACTCTTGCTGAAATCATTCTCCCAATGTTGATACAATTGAAAAACACCAAGCACGGTGCACCAGACGTAGATCCTAAAGATGTTCCTATTCCATTACGACCCAAAAAGCAGGATGTTCTTAAGTATAAAGAGGTTGGCGAACCAGATGAGAAATTTTTTGAGCGTTGGGACTATGTGCTGGACGAAATGATTTGGACATTCAACGAACACATCAAAGACGACGGCGACGCACAGTTCTACTCAGGCGAAAGTGACATTGTGTTTGAAAAAGTTGAAGGCACTGAATATTTTGAAATGAAACGTGGACCTAATGACACATTTAAAGTTGACAGAAAAGGACTAGAAGCGTATAACAAACGCAAGGCAAACGGCTTTAGACTGTTTGGAAAATACTATCAGGCACTGTGGGATTAGACATGGGCGATCAAGAAAATCTTGCAAAGGAAGAATATCAACAAGAAAGACAGATGAGCAAGGCTGCAAGTCTTGCTATGGAGCTTTCTAAAGAAAAGAAACGCCTCCAAGAAGAGCTAGAAGAGATGCAACATCAGTTTGATGTTGTTGCTCCATCAACTCCCACAGGCGGTCCTGACAGTTATCTAAAATGGGTAGGCGTAATCTTTGCAGTGTTAGGCATCTTTATGCAGAGTGGAGGATTTACGCTCTACGGTCAACTATGTTACATGCTAGGTGCAACTTCGTGGACAATAGTAGGAATTTATTGGAATGACAAAGCAGTGATGCTGGGCTCTGTTATTCCTGCAACAGCAACAGCATTGGCAATATCAAGAACATTATTTGGAGGATAGAATGCCACTAGTACCTATTGTAGTAGAACAAGAAGCAAAAGGTGAACGTTCATACGACATTTATAGTCGTTTGCTCAAAGACCGTATTATCATGTTAAACTCAGTTGTTGAAGATAATATGGCTAACTTGATTGTAGCACAAATGTTGTTCTTAGAAAGTGAAAATCCTAAAAAGGATATTAACTTATATATTAACTCACCAGGCGGAAGTGTAACAGCAGGACTTGCTATCTACGATACTATGCAGTATATTAAATGTGATGTGCGTACTATTGTAATGGGCCAGGCTGCTTCAATGGGCAGTTTTCTTGCACAGGCAGGCTCAGCAGGTAAACGAGTAGTGTTACCTGAAAGCCGCACAATGATTCATCGTGTAAGTTCAGGCACTCGTGGAACATCGGGTTCGGTACACGTACAGAATCTAGAGTTTGAAGATGCTAAACGTCATTTAGACGAGTCAAATCGTTTAAATGAACGTCTTACAGAACTGTATGTTAAACACAACAGCAAAGGTAAAGAGTTTGACGAGCTATTTGAAACAATGAAGTTTGATACTTTCTTGAGTGCAGAAGAAGCAGTTGCTAACGGCTTTGCTGATAAGGTTGCGGAGAGCAGATAATGTCAAATAAATGGCATGGTGGAAAAGGTGATGGAAGAAGAAAAGGAAGCAATGACAAACAGTTTGCAAACGGATGGGACAGAATCTTTGGTAAGCGAGACAGTAGCAAACCTGAAAAAGATTCCAACGGAAAAAGACTTGACAAACCTTCTAAGTGAAGGTATAGTAGTAGTAACTTTTAATAAGTTGGATGGAGATGAACGGGTAATGACTTGCACAAAAAGTGTAAAGATTATTCCTGAAGGAAGTCTTCCTAAAAACAGTAAAAGTCCTAGAGTACAAGGACTGGTTACAGTATGGGACGTAAATGCCAAGGGTTGGCGATCGTTTAAGTACGACAGAGTTACAAAGGTAGAAGCACAATGAAATATGCAGAAAAAGTTTTTCACGCAGTGGTTTTAAGTTGTAGTGTAGGATTTTACAGCGCACTTGCATTTGCAGATGAATCAAACAATGTAATGGGCGTAACAGAAAATCATTACAAAACAGTTATCAAGCAAAGACCTTACACAGTAGAAGTGTGTAAGGATGTTGCTGTAAGTGGTGATCGTACAGCAGACACTATTGTCGGTACTATCATCGGCGGCGTAGTAGGACATCAAATCGATCACAAAGATGGTGCAAAGATTGGTGGTGTACTAGGCGGCATTATTGGCAATCAAAATTCAGATGCTAAAGGCGGCGTTCGCACACAATGTCAGCGTGAGACACGCTACGAAGAAGAACAGGTAAGAGTGTACAGTCATTCAACTATCACATTCTGGGACGGTGGACAAGAATTCACTGTAAGGTTTAAAAGGTAAGTATGTGGGTTTTATTCCTTATTGTTTTCTTTGAAGGAAACAAGGAATTCTTTGAAATGGTTGATACACAGACTAAACAGGGTTACACCTGGGAGAGTGTTGAAAAAACTGAAGTAACTGACGAGATTGCTCTCCCAGCAGTTGATGAACAAACAGGCAAAAAATATTACTATTGGTACTTGACAAAACCTGAATAAGATAGTACTATAATAATATAGGCAATAAAGAAAGGCACTTAATGAAAGAAAAGGCAATATTGGTAGATTGTGACGGCGTCCTCTTCGATTGGGAGTATGCGTTCGGACAGTGGATGAATCGACACGGTTATAGTGTTAATCCAGGATTTGAAACAGAATACTTGATGGATCTCAAGTATGGTTTAGGAAAAGTAGAAGGCATGCGTCTTATTCGTATGTTCAACGAAAGTGCTTGGATTCGTAAACTTCCGCCACTACGAGATGCTATTCATTATGTGAAGAAGTTGCACAGTGAACACGGGTATGTGTTCCATGCTATTACAAGTTTAAGTAACGACGACTACTCGCAACACCTACGCACAAAGAACCTGCGTGAGATGTTTGGAGATAGTGTATTTGAGAAATATGTGTACCTAGACACAGGTGCTGACAAAGACGAAGTGTTAGAATGGTATGCAGATACTGGTTGCTACTGGGTCGAAGACAAACCACAGAATGCACTAGTAGGAAGAGATTTAGGTTTGGTATCCTTGTTAATGGATCACAAACACAACCAGGGCGAATACAGTGGAGTGACACGAGTTCGCAACTGGAAAGAAATATATAATATTGTTGTAGAAGGACAGAAATAAGTATATTAAAAAGCATACTAGGCTCGTGAGGCCGCAAGCTGAACCTTGTCCAAAGCGGAGAGCCTATGATACTAGTAACTGTTCTGCATAGCAGGGCAACAATAGGTAGCAAGAGGATAGTAAACCTAGTGTGCTTTTTAATAAATTTTATTCCCAAGTGGTAGATAGGTAATACAGCGGACTGTTAATCCGTGCGAAAGCAATGTTGGTTCGAATCCAACCTTGGGAGCCAGTTTTAGAGTCGACGGACTCTAAAAGGAGTGTGACCGAATACCTCTCGCCGAAGGGGGGTAAGGTAGTCCGAAAGCCGGTAGCGCCGGTCCTTTAGCGAGGTGCAGGACGTAGGAAGTCTAGTGAAGAAAGGTACTTCGGATAGTACTTCCTTGGTGGTTACCCTATTCCACCCACTCCACTTTTATTCGGAATGACTGCGCCTTGCCTAGCAGAAAGACAGTCCCGAACAAGGAGATATGGCTGAGTGGCTTAAAGCAGCAGGTTGCTAACTTGTCGAACGAGAAATCGTTCCGTAGGTTCGAATCCTACTATCTCCGCCAAATAGTATGCTCACGTGGCCCAACGGTAAGGCAACGCACTTGTAATGCGTAGATTGGGAGTTCGATTCTCTCCGTGAGCACCAGTATAAATACAATATATGCCGTTGTGGCCCAATTGGCAGAGGCGTCTGGTTTAGGTCCAGAAGGTTGGGGGTTCGACTCCCTTCAACGGCACCATTTAAAGAGTCTTGTTTCTCTTTTAAAATAATCAAGCAAGTGGTGCCCAGGAAAGGTAGGACCCGAGTAAGTCTTGAAACTGCTCCCGCGACGGGAGATTAAAATGAAATATATTGTATTGGCACTGTTCTTGCTCATTGTCCTACCAGTAAAAGCAAAAACATACGAAATACCTGTGCAGTGTGGTCCAACACAAGACGTACTGAATATTGTTAAAAATAAGTACAATGAAGAACTAGTTTTTTTGAGTGAGGGCATATCACAAGGCAATAGCAGCCCTTTATATAATTCACTTTGGGTAAATACGGAAACACAAACTTGGAGTTTTTTAGTTGTCAACAAAGACAACAATACTACTTGCGTATTTACAAGTGGTCAAAACTTCCAGTTTTTTGAACCAGGTGAAAGTATATAATGTATTGGGTTGAAGTAGAAATGTCTAATGGAAAAACTATTAGACGAGAAGCAGATAACATAAACTACACTTATGCCGTGCGTAACAAGTACCTAGAAACTTATAACCGTAAGTATAAAACTGGATCATATGCTGTTTGTATCAAGACTGGTAATGATCACGGTATTACAGGCGGTTGGAACTTGTTAGAAGGCATAGCAATTTAGCGGCGGTCGTATAATGGCTATTATAACAGGCTTCCACCCTGTGGATAGGAGTTCGATTCTCCTTCGCCGCTCCATTTCTGGTTGACAACATTCAAAAAAGAACTTACTATATAAAGACAATGCAGGGTCGGTGAAGTTGGAGTGTCACACTGGTCTCCAAAACCAGGACGAGAGTCAGGGGGTTCGAATCCCTCACCCTGTGCCAATATGTGAGCGTGGCAGAAATGGTTATGCAACGGATTGCAAATCCGTGTCGTAAGACTATGCAGGTTCAAGTCCTGTCGCTCACTCCATTTTCGGTTGACACGGTATAAAAATATAGTATACTGTTAGTATGAAAAAGTCAAATGCATTAACAGCAATCCGCGGCAAGTACAAGCCGCAATATCCTGCAAAGTATGCAGGCAATATAAATCGCATCACCTACAGAAGTATGTGGGAAAGACGTTTTATGTTGTACTGTGACCGCAGTGACAAGATCGTACAGTGGAGTTCGGAAGAACTACACATTCCTTATTACTTCGAAGACGATGATAAGTGGCACAACTACTACCCAGACTTTGTTGTAAAGACCTACGACGGCAGAACCATTGTTGTAGAGATCAAACCACACTTCCAGCGTAAATATAAAAAGAATCGAGCCAAGTGGAGTTCTGCAGAAGACTACTGTAACAAAATGGGCTATGAGTTTAAAGTATTAACAGAGAAGGAGTTGTTCTAATGACACTACCTATTGAACGCAAACACGCAGTTCTTAACACAGAACAGTTTTTAAAAGATTTGATGGATCCTAGTAAGACTCCACGAGTTCCAAAGTATATTCGAGAACAGGCGTATCGTTGTTTGAAACATTATCCTAGCACCTACTACATGGACCTAGCTGAAGAACAAGCACCAGATGTTTTTGGAGAATTCAAACCGTGATAACCTATAGCACCAACTGGATGGGTCCAATCAACCAGAAGTGGATTGAAGAACATGGTGAAGGTTGGAGTGCGGGTCGCATTGATATTAGAGATGATACTAAACATGGGTATAATGGTTGGCACGAATACAGTGTGCGTCCAATGCGAACCGAAGATTGGAATGCGTTGAGTGATTATCTTTGGGACTTGACAACAGAAGAACTACTGCCGTATGATACACTTATAGAACGGTTTGAAGAACACTACGGTAAAAAGATTCGATGGGCAAGTGAGTATTGGTATACCTGTCTTGAGTGTGGATTGATCACTGACCTGCGTAAACATAAAAAGCATATTCACAAGATGGATTGCGGTAGGGGTAGAGTATGACATTAGAACAAGCATTAGAAATCGCAATGGAAGAATTGTATGACGCAGTTGAGGATCTTAGATACAACAACAAAGGTTATCAAAAACACATCGAAGGTCAATGTAATCGTCTTCTAACTGCTCGCAATGCGATACACAAACACTTAGAGGATATTCAGTCGCAAGAATTACCACACTACACTAACAAAGAAATCGCTGACGAAAAAGTAGGCAAGTGGTTGAGTGCGGCGTTGGAAGATCCCAGTGTTTGTGGTGAAATGAAAGACGATATCAACGAGTGGTTTGCGGCAATCGAAGAAGAACGACTGCGAACAAAAAAGAAACAGATCCACGATGAACTCTACGATGCTGTAAAAATGGAAATGTTCAAAGCAAGTAGCAAACTGGAAGGTATTGATTACGAAGAAGAAGTGCTTTGTAAAACACATCCAGATGCACCACACGGATTCCTTCGCAACGAAAGTCTTACACAAAATCGTTATGTGTGTGAGTGTGAGTATTGGGAGCCAGAAGATGAAGATTCGTAAAAGAAAAATATTCCGTTGGTGTGTAGACTTTGCAGATAACATCAATTTTTGGTTTCAGGATCGTTTTAATTTAAACCCTAAACGAGCTATTCTTGAACGTCAACAAGACTTGGTTAGTTTAGAAGAGCTAGAACGCACTGTAGGTAAAAATCTTTTAAAATAAGTTGACAACTTCTCAAAAATCTCTTATAATAGTAAGAAATGTTAGAGAGGTATCTACAATGAGACGAGCAGTACACATCGACGATCGTAACTACGACAAAGAAGCACGTGATATTATTAAAAATCTGTCAGATGCTGAACTTTATAAGTTGTATGAGATTGTACTAGATCAAAAACAACGTCGTAATAGTCGCGAACGAGACAACGAACTTTTTGCTGTACAGAAAGCAATCGAGACTAAAACAGGTGTCGATTATGCCCGTTTAAAAAATCTTCAGCACGGATATAAAAGCTCTATGGCACAAGAAGCAGGGCTTGGTGATTTGATTGCTAACAACAATCCTAAGAAGAAAAAGTCATAATGAAAGTAGGATTAAGTTTAAGTCGTTGTATGCGGGATATTGTAGAAGCACGAGTAGATTACGACGATGTGTTAGTAATTGTTGCTCGTACAGATTTTGATCCGCACAATGATTCACATTGGAAAGGTATTTGGGACGGCTATCGTTACGGTGGTTTGAGCAATCCCGAATGGGCCGATGCAGAACCTAATAGTACTGATGAAGAAGCAAGTGCTATCTATCGCAATGTAGCTATACAGTTATATGATAATGGCAAACTACATCAGCCACGACAGTTCAAAGCACATCCGCCACGCTTGCCCTACTATTGGTTAGAAACATTTGCACCAGAAGAAGAAATAGCAACCAACCCAGCAACACAAAAGGCCTGGGATAGATATAAAATGCTAGCAGGATTATGAGCAGAGATATTTGGTTAATCAGTGACACACACTTTCAACACGCTAATATTCTTACCTTTGTAGATTCAAACACTGGTAAGAAGGTTAGGGGTGATCGTTTCAGCTCTGTTGAAGAAATGGATGAAACTATGGTTGAAAACTGGAACAAGGTCGTAAAGCCAGGTGATATTGTATATCACTTGGGCGATGTGTTCTTTGGTAACAAAGACACATTTAAAAGTTTATGGTCCAGATTGAATGGTTCTAAAAGATTGATTCTTGGTAATCACGATGACGCTAAGTTCTTTATTCAGAACGGACTTGTTACCAAAGTTGTAGTGTGGAGAGAGTTTCACGAACACGATTTATTATTATCGCATGTTCCTTTAGATCCTAGCGGATTACGGAGACATAGACATGGCAGACACGATGAAGAAAATAGAATGTTGTTAAATGTTCACGGACACATTCATCAGAACCCTAGTCCAACCGAACATCACAGATGTGTATGTGTTGAGCATATCGATTACACACCTATTCATATTGAAGAGTTGACAAAAACCAACAAGAGTGTATAATATATGAACGACTTAAAGTTTACAACAGCAGGGGATTACATGCGTACACAGCCTGATTACATTATCCGTCAACTTGAAATTCACAATAGTCGCTTAAACAAAGAAGATATTATTCGTGTTGCACACGAAGAAGGACTTCCAGAGTTTTTTGACGGCTTGCGTATGACACTTGATCCTCTTGTTACATTTGGTGTTAAACAAGTTCCTAGTAAAACAGAAGACGATGGACAAGGACTTCCTTGGACTGCTTTTGTAGAACTTGCAAACAAACTAATCGCCCGCGAACTGACTGGACATTCAGCGAGAGACGCTATCCTACTGGCAATGGATGTAGCAACACAAGCACAATGGAACGATTGGTATCGTCGTATCCTTATCAAAGACTTGCGATGTGGTGTAAGTGAAAAGACTGTAAACAAAGTAGTACCAGGCACAGTGCCTGTATTTACTTGTGCTCTTGCACACGATTCAGCTAACCATGAAAAGAAAATGATTGGTAAGAAACAGATTGAAATCAAACTCGACGGTGTTCGTGTGCTAACTGTTATCCAAGATGGCAAAGTAGAAATGTTCTCGCGCAACGGAAAACAGTTTCATAACTTTGGACACATTATTGAAGAACTTGAAGCAGTTGTTGCAGAATATCCTGTGCCGTATCCGCTAGTATTAGACGGTGAAGTAATGAGTTCAGACTTCCAAGATCTTATGAAGCAAGTGCATCGCAAAGACGGAAAGCAAAGCACTGACGCTGTACTACATTTGTTTGACACAATTCCACTAGGTTGTTTCAAAGCAGGTTCGTGGGATAAGCCACAGAGTTTCCGTAGTGCTATTACCAAGCACTGGGTAGAGGAGCATAAAGACGTCTTAAAACACGTACAAGCACTGGACTGGGAAGATGTTGACTTAGACTCTCCTGAAGGACAAAGTCGCTTTGTAGAGCTTAATAAAGCGGCTGTAGACGGTGGATACGAAGGAGTTATGATTAAGGACGTTGATGCTCCTTATGAATGCAAACGAACTCATGCATGGTTAAAAGCAAAACCATTTATTGAAGTAACACTAAAGGTGGTAGAAGTTGAAGAAGGTACTGGAAGAAACAGTGGTCGACTTGGAGCAATCGTTTGCGAAGGGATCGACGATGGAAAAGCTATCCGCGTTAATGTGGGTAGTGGCTTTAGTGACGTTCACAGGGATGAGTATTGGAATAGCAGGGACGCTCTTATTAACAATCTAGTAGAGGTACGAGCAGATGCTATTACGCAAAATCAAGACGGCACTTACTCGCTTCGCTTCCCAAGGTTCAAAACCTTCCGCGGATTCGAAGCTGACGAAAAAATATAAGAGAGAGCCTGTACGCTGTGTCTGGAATCAAGAAACAGAAGGCTGAAGTAATCTTACATTCCTTTTCAATGGGCGATGTGGAAGATGTAGAAATCTATGCTGCAGAGCCTATCTACCAATGGCAACAAACGCCAGAAGGTAAGTGGGCAATGGAACATGCTGAAAACATCTATTGGATTTCGAGACCCGATGCCCTTTCATTTGGTCATAGAATAGAAATCATTGGCACATTGTCAGACAAATACGCAACCTATTACTCACTCAAAAACAGTTGACAACTCCTCTCAAGGCATATATACTGTCAACAAATAGTTAGGAGAACACCATGGCGGCTAAACAAGCAAAACGTGCAAAAATAAAATCACTGTGCCCAGACTTCACGGGTTATGAATCTTGGAGTCCACAAAAGTTTCATCAACAACGAAATGCAATGCGTGATTATATCTACGGTGAGTTTAAAGCCAGTGACCTATTAGCTCATGTATGGAAGTGGATGAAGACACATGAGTATTCTGCACAAGATATCAAACAAGCACGAGCAGTAGGCGTAAACTCTACTTGCGGCATCTATGCTAAGATGTTAGAAATGGGTGTTCCTAGTTACTATGACAAGCATGCAGAGTACTGGGAAGGTCTTGAAGGTGTATCTGGCAAGATGCGTGATATCAACGAGTTTATAAAACAACAAGTTGACCTAGCAGTAATTGCAGGCAAAGAAGTTGTTGCAGAAGAAAAAGCAGAGGAAGCCGCTAAAAAGAATGTGTATGTTCCTACAATCCAAGATCGTATTCGCGAACAGTCTATTAAAGCATGTGGTGCTATCGACGAATGGTTAGACACATATGTTGAAACAAAGAAAGACTTTAACTTTTTAGGACACTTCACAGAATTAGGTGTAACACAAGCCCATGCTCGTAAGATTAGAGAGTTTTACACAGGCGAGTATGAAGAATACAACGAAGTTGTAAATCACATGCCTACTCCGCAACAGATTGCAAAAATCAAAGACGAGCTAGAAAAAGATCTTGCACAACAATTCCGTGAAGGATATGCACACCTTGCTAAAGCAGATGCTAAAAAGTTTTTAGAAGGATTAGAAAAGATTTTAAATGCTTGTGACATGATTATTGAAAAAGCAAAAACAACTCGTAAGCCTAGAATTAAGAAAGCACCTAGCAAAGACAAACTAGTTGCAAAACTAAAATATAAAAAGCAGGATGACAAATATTCTATTGTAAGTGTAAATCCATTAGATCTTATTGAAGCAAAAGAAGTTTGGGTATTTAATACTAAAAATCGCAAACTAGGCAAGTATATCGCGGATGACATGACAGGCCCTATTACTGTAAAAGGTACAAGTCTAGTAGGTTATAACGAAATCACCAGCGTACAAAAGACTCTACGCAAACCAGAAGAACAACTAAAAACATTTAAGAGCTCGGGCAAGGTAGCACTGCGTAAGTTCTTGGAAGATATTAATACCACAGATACAAAACTCAACGGAAGGGTCAATGAGGAGACTGTGATACTTAAGGTAAGTAGATAAATACTTACATGAATGATTCTGTAGATTTAAATTCCGTTAAAGAAGGTATTAGTAGTTTAGTAGATGCTGTTCAGCAACTACAAGAACGCCCTGCAACCGAATATACTCCTGCTCAAAGGAGCATCAGTGGTAATGCTATCAACGGCGGATTAATAACCAACTTTAGAAGTGTAGGTGTACAGGATCTTGCCAGCAAACTTACAGTTACAGTTGACGATGACGGTGTACATGTTAAGGCATTGTACGCAGAATCACTGGAAGGTGATACAGTTGTTAATGGTGATTTTACTGTTAATGGACATATTTCTGCAAGAAGTCTACACGTAGACGAAGTGACCAGCGATGTTAGACATGAACGTTCTAGTTCGTTGGAGTTTGTGGCAGACGAAAGAGAATCTATCTACGGTAAAGGATTACTTTGGAGGGGATTTCAAGGTGCAACACACTTTGCTTTACAAACAAATCCGGACAGGATCTTAAGTACTGCTAGTATCGATGTAATCAACACAGAATCTTATATGATTAACAGTATACCTGTGCTGTCGGAAAACACACTGGGCAATACTATTATACATAGTAATCTACAAAGAGTAGGTGCATTAGAAAGTTTATCTGTACAAGGTGATGTAAGAATAGATGAGTTTATTATCTACAATGCATCGTCGCAGAGAATTGGTATTAACACCGATGAACCTAATGCCACTTTAAGTCTTGCAAGTTTTGACCATGAGTTTATCATTGAAACAGAAACTACTGCTAGCAGAGTAGGTAACTACACCAGCAGTGATTTAGAAATAGTAACAGACAACACGCCTCGTATCACAATAACAAAAGGAGGTGATATCAAGCTAGGCATTCAAGGTAATACACATACTAAGGTAAGTGTTTACGGCAAACTAGGCGTGAATGTTACTAATGTTTCTGAAACAGAAAGTTTTGCAGTACAAGGAAATATATCTCACAATGGCAAGAAGTTCCTTGTTGCCGCAGAAGCACCCCGCACAGGAACCTTTAATAAAGGTGACATAGTGTGGACTACAGATCCACAACCAACTGGACACGTAGGTTGGATTTGCATCAAAGAAGGCACTCCAGGCACCTGGAAAAGATTCGGTCAAATTTTTGCATAAACATTATACATAATTTTTTAAACTTGCTCTATAAATATTATCATAGGGGATACTACTGTGTCTGTGGAAGATGAAATCAAAATTAAATCAGAACAAATAAAAAAAGAAGTTCGCTGGTGGAGTTATGCTGGCTGGACTCTCCCTTTCATTGTGCTTGCAGGATTGTTTTTCTTAGAGATGTTCGGATGGGATTCTGTTTATCATCAGGCGTTAACCGTCGGTGGTACTGTTTTGTTTACTATTAGTGTATATTGGTGGTGGTGGGCTATTCATAAAATCTTTAATTTTGCAGATATGATGACTGCAACTGCTGCAAGATTAAAAAGTATCAAAGAAGAATTTTCAAAAATCAAAGATAATCTAAAGTAATGTGGGTAATAGGCAATGGTGAAAGCCGACTTCGGGTAGATATTAATAAACTTGAAGGAATTAAAATAGGCTGTAATGCAATATTTAGAGATTATCACGTAGATCATCTAGTATGTGTAGATCGTCGAATGGTTAGAGAAGCACGTCTAACATACACAGGTCCTATATACACACGACCAGATTGGCGTTTTACAAATGCAGATCTAGTACCAGAACTTCCTTTCAAACAAGAAACACGAGCAGACGAACCTATGAACTGGGGCAGTGGGCCTTATGCTGTCTATATAGCCTGCACACTAGACACTGATGTTAAACTGTTAGGATTTGATCTATACGGGATTAATAAACGAGTAAACAATGTATATAAAGGCACTATTGGCTATGTCGGTGAGAATCATCACCAAATAGACCCAAGGTATTGGATCTATCAGATAAGTAAAATTTTTAATCACTTTCCTAAACACAAGTTTACTGTCTATCAAGAATCAGATTGGAACATTCCAGAAAGTTGGTTAGAAAGCAACGTTACACTTGACAAAATAGATAGGTTAGTGTAGTATATACAAAGTGGTCTTATGCTCACCCCACTATAAAGATTCTGCGCATCAAACTTACTCACAAGGAGGCAAGAGATGGGTATTAAAGTTAAAGCAACTAAAATATACAAGAACTTACCGTGCGGACACGCACAACATTTTGATGCTAATGAAGATGGTACGCCAGGGCATTGTGCTCAAGTACATGGCTATGATCGTTCAGTAGAGTTTACATTTGCAGGCGAAGTAGACGAACACGGTTGGATTGTTCCGTTTGGTGGATTAAAACCTGTTAAAGAATTCTTAGAATATTATTTTGATCACGTAACTGTGTTACCAGCAGATGATCCACGTATCGCAGACATTCCAAATGAAATGGTAGATACTGGTGGATTATTAGGAACACTTCGTGTGCTACCTAGCGGTGTAAGCATGGAGATGAGTAGTCTGTTTATTTGGGAACATGTAAACGCATTTATCTATCATATTACAAAAAGCCGTTGTTATGTTGAGCGTGTTCGTGTTTATGAGCATGAGCGTAATGATGCTATGGTAGAAGTTGATGAAACAACAGCACGGGCATCTGCACAAGATAAACAAGCAGAACTACAATTACTTCCATTAAAACCTCGCTGGCATTGGGAATCACCGCAGGCGGCTATTGAAAGATTAAACGGTAGATGAAAAACTACGTTGTTTGTTTAAAACACGGTACTAAGTATTCCGCTGATTATGTTAATATCTTATATAACATGGTGCAGCGGAATCTTACTGTGGATCACGAGTTTGTGTGTTTTACAGAAGATCCTAAAGGCATAGATCCTAATATCCGCATTGAGCCGTTGCCAAATTCTAACGTAAAAGGGTGGTGGTACAAGCCATTCTTCTTTGATCCAAAATTGCTAGAGCCAGGTGTACGATTGTTTTTAGATTTAGATGTTATTGTATTTAGAAACATAGACAATCTGTTTACCTATGCTCCTGACAAGTTTTGTATTATACGTGACTTTAATAGATTTGCAAATAATAACTGGAATAAAATGAACTCCAGTGTATTTAGATTAAATCAAGGTCAACAAGAGCACGTTTTTTCTACGTTTATTGAAAATCCTGAACACTACAGCAGAAGATTTCATGGTGATCAGGATTGGATTTTTAATCAGGTAAGAAAAGACTGGGTATTTTGGCCCGACGAATGGATACAAAGTTATAAATGGGAAATGCGTGGCAAACCGCAAATGATTAGAAACAAAGACGGTAGAAATTTTGCAGAATCTGGTGAGCCTAAAGTTTTAAACGATACTAGTATTGCTGTATTTCACGGTGATCCTAATCCTCATAACTGTATCGACACCTGGTGCAAACAACATTGGTATTGACAAACAACAACACAGGCAATATAATATAATTATGAAAAAACGTATAGGCTTCGCATGCAAGTACATGCATTCAGATCAAACGCAGAAGAAAAAACTACTTGAAGAAATTCAGCGTCCCCTTAACACTCGCAGTACCACAGTGGCTTGGCTTAATCGTCAAACTCGCGAAGATGCAGAACAGCGTCTATGGGACATCATGGAACACAACATTCAAAGTTATTACAATCTTGTAAAATATGTAGGAGGATTGCCCGATGGGCTTAGAATGGTCAGGTTGGGCAGTGATTGTCTTCCTGTTTATACTGAACGCAGTTGGAGCTACTTTTGGCGGCGTCTCGACGTGCGCGACTATTGCGAACGAGCGTTTGCAAGGGTTGGGGATCTTGCTCGCGATAATGACGTCCGTTTATCTTTTCACCCTGGGCAGTTTACTGTACTTGCTAGTGAAACTCCCGATATAGTAAATAGAAGTATAGAGGAGTTCGAGTATCATGCTGATATGGCCAGGTGGATGGGCTACGGTAGAACCTTCCAAGACTTTAAGTGCAATGTACACATATCGGGTAGAAAAGGGCCGCAAGGTATCAAAGAAGCCCTCAAGCGACTCAGCCCCGAAGCAAGAAACACCATCACAATCGAAAACGACGAAGTCTCGTGGGGCATCGACGCAAGCCTTGAGCTCGCCAACGATCTTGCACTTGTATTGGATGTGCACCATCACTGGGTCCGTGAAGGTGAATACATTCTACCAACCGACGATAGATTTAAGCGCATAGTAGATTCTTGGCGCGGAGAGCGTCCTGTTATTCATTATAGTGTAAGCACAGAAGGATACATGCATGGTTGGAATCCAGATGTTAAACCTGTAATGGAAGAACTTTTAGACGCAGGATTTAAGAAAGGTAAACTTCGTGCTCACAGTGATTATTATTGGAATAATGCATGTAATGAATGGGCCATTCAATTTTTAGACCACGCAGATATAATGGCGGAGAGCAAGGCAAAAAACCTTGCTAGTATTAAACTTTGGGAAGACTACGTAAACAAAGACTCATTACTTTTAGCTAGTTAGAGTTTATTAATAGGAATATCAGTATTCACACCGATATTCCATATTCTCCGTTTATCTACACCCTTTTCTTGTGCAAATCGTTTAGCATCACAGTTACCGCATACATGATAGTAGTTGTTGTTAATCCTATTAGGATCCATATTTCCTCTGTCTCTAAAAAACTCCTTTTCACAGCAGTCGCAGATAAATCTTAACACAGTTTTAAATCTAGTGTATACATGTTCTTTGCCTAGTTTTGACTCTCGTGTGTAAGAATTCTTTACTCTAATCTCTTCTACTAACATATAGTTATTTACATTAAGATTATAAAAATATCGCTAAATACACTGTAATGTTATTTCATGGAGTGGCATAATGGCAAGAGAAATTATTGACATCGGTGTAGAAGGCAATGACGGAACCGGTGACAGTCTAAGAGAATCTTTTAGAAAATCCAATTCAAATTTTAAAGAACTGTATGCAATCTTTGGACAAGGCGAAACAATTGGGTTTAATGCCTTAGGCGATACTCCAGATAGCTACGAAGATCGTGCAGGACAAATACCTATTGTTGCGCAAAGTGAAGATGGACTTAACCTAGTCGAACTTGCCAGTGATTCAGCATTAGGCGGAGGAGCAGCAGATACTCTATTATTTGATGCAGTTACTGATCCAGACAAATTAATCATTAGAACAAGATTTACCGAACTATTTGATGACGAAGCTCCTACACTAAAAGTAGCTCTTAACGCTAACGGAAAAGCTATAGGTAATGTAGACATCAGCGACGAAGCCGCAGCAGCTTTTAATGCAAAATATAATCTGTCAGATGCTACTATAGACGATCTTGTTCCAGATAAAAAATACATTGACAAAAATTATCTTCCTCGTGGAAGCAAGGGCAAGACAGCCAATCTACGAGACGAGCCTATTAATGCTACTGAATATACATTTACTATCAGTGGTTATGATCAGGGTGATGTAACCGTGGGAACACACGGATTAAATCAATCCAGCACAGGTGCTCCTTATATTTATTCAAGCACTGGCACAGATGCAACTAACTTAACATCTGACACAACTTATTATATTAGAGTAGTAGACACAGAAAATGTAACATTACACCCTACTGCTGACGATGCAGTAAATGGCACAAACGAAATAGATGCTAGCGGCGGCACTGGAACACAAACACTTGTAGACGCTAGTTATGACAGCAGTTTAGAAGGTTTTTGGTTAGACAACGAAGCACTTCCACGTAAGAGTGTTGTACGTCGCGAAGGTGATACCATGACTGGCGCCTTAAACTTGCATGATCATCCAGGTGATTTAACAGGATTAGGAACTCCAAACGGATCGGACGATTTACAAGCCGCTTCAAAATTATATGTTGACCAATCATCGTTTACTAGTATAATTAATCTATATGTAAACAATCAAGGCGATGATGCACAAACATTAACACCTGCAGGTAAAGAAGGCAGAAGTGAAAGATTTGCATATAGAACAGTTAATGCTGCCGCACAAAAAGCAGAAGAACTAGTAATTGCTGCACCTATTGAACCGGGTCCATACATGCAAACTATTACTCATAGTGATAGTTTAGAAGATGCAAAGACACAACAAGTAGGATTTACTAATATCCCCGTAGGTCGGGCAGATGTAAGAGAAGTCATAGAAGCTAACAGAACATTTATTCAAGAAGAAGTTATTGCCTATATTAATCAAACATATCCTGATTTAAACTACAATCAAGATCTTTGTTATAGAGATGTTGGTCTTATTGTTGATTCTGCTGTATTTGACACATTAACCGGCGACAATGCAAACTATCTTTCAAGATATGCAGGCTTAAGATATTATGCTAGTCCTAGTGCTCAGATTGCTATCAAGACACAGTTAACAGAAACACTAGACGGTATAGGATATATTAGCTCTCTGTTTGATATTATCTTAAAAGAACTACCTTATACTCCTTTACAAACTGATTATGATAGAACGACACTTGCAGACCTTGGCATTCCTAGCATAGATCAAACCAGTATCAATTCTATAGAAGATAAAATTCAAACAGTGCTTGACGTGATAGCAGACGGTCCGTTAGATGCGGAACAGATTGTCGACGGTGAAACGTACGAGATTGCACTTAACAACGGCGCTGTCGGTTACGTGGATCAAGGAAATCCAAGTAATGAAGATTTACGTCCTGGTAAAGTTATTAGAGGTAAAAAATCAGGCGCTCTTGCAAAAATTGTTTCTTATACCGCAGAAATTGACGGCGGGACACCTGACGATACAGATATACTTCAAGTAATCCTACTTGAACCAAAAGAGTTTGTGTTAGATGAAGAAATTGAATTTGGTAACTTTGTTAAAGATATCCAGATAACATTGTGTGTCGAAGCAGGTGTTTACTACGAAGATTATCCTATTAAAGTTGCTGATAATGTTAGTATTGTTGGTGATGACTTTAGACGTACTATTATTCGTCCTGCAAATCGTGTATCACAGAGTCGATATGCAAATACATATTTTTATCGTGACAAAGAGTTTGACGGACTTACTGGTGACAGTTCTAGTGTTACGGGCGTTCCGGATATTAACCTTCCTGCTAGTGGCACAGAATATATTAACCCACTAACAAGCGAATTAGACGGTTACTTTGGATATCATTATCTACTAGATCCGGATTCAGAATTAAACTTATCATCGTTTGGTGCAAACAATCCAGGCGGTTACACTGAAGCTGCAGAATTACTAAGAAGAAACAAAGACTTTATTGTAGAAGAAGTTATACAATATGTTAATGCAACATATCCTAGCTTAGACTATAATCAATCTAAATGTCGCAGAGACACTGGCTTAATCGTAGACGGTTTAGTTCTTGATCTTAAAAATGGCGGACGAATCAATTCTTTAACCAATCAAGGTGCATATTACACAGGTGCAGTTTTAGGACAAGAAAATGAAACACAAGCAGCTATAGAATATATTTCAATTATTTCTAGCTCAGTATTAACTAATACAGCATTTCCTTCACAGTTAGGTGCTGTTGATCAATACATTGATACTGACTATACTGCCGAATCGGGTGCTCAAGCTTCGTTAGAAGGACTAATTGACTGTATTAGTTTTGCATTTAATGTAGCATACAACCCGCCTAAGCGGAACGACGAAGTTGATGTGTTCTTAATGAATGATGCAACTAGAATTTCTGATGTCACTGTACAAGGACACGGAGGATTCTTATGTGTGTTAGATCCAGATGGGCAAATCTTAACTAAGTCTCCGTACATTCAAGTAGGATCAAGTTTTTCAAAGAGTCTTAACAGACAAGCATTCCGTGGAGGAATGTTTGTTGATGCATTCTCTGCAAACATCCCTATGGAAGTTTACGAGATCACCAGTGCATTCGAAGTCAAAGTCAGAGGCGGCGGACTATTTAGAAAGCGTCCACAAACACCTTGTCCTTTCTACATAGACGGCAAGCGTTTCCAAGTCAACGAAGTACGTTTTTGGCGTAAAAACTTTGGTGACGCAATATTACTATTAGATAGAACAAGTAATGAAGGCAACGGTTGGTCCGGTACTACAAGTGCTGCTCCAACAGGTGTTAACTTAGATCTTGCAAGCAATGGAAATCCTATTCCTATTACTGTACAATCTGCAGGTAACCGTTCAATGTTGGGTAACGACTTTACTCAGATCAATGATATGGGTTATGGCCTAGTTGTTACAAACGGCGGTTTAAGTGAAATGGTTAGTATGTTCACTTATTACTGTTGGACTGCATTTTATGCAAACAATGGTGGACAGATTAGATCTCTAAATGGTTCTAATGCAAACGGTGAATACGGTCTTGTTGCTGAAGGTGCTGATCCTAACGAAATTCCAGATGGTATTACACTGAGAGATGACTTAGTGCAACCAGGTAAAACAGTAAGCATACAGACTTACTTAGATTTTTCAACTGTACAAACTCTACAAGAAGGCGATACTCTTACACAAACAATAGGTGCAGAAACTGTTACTGCTACCATTACTCACGAAGCAGTTGGTAAACGTGTTTATGTTCACAATGTTACCAGTTCAAGTGAAGCGATAACAAACTTTAATACTGTAGACGATATCATCTATAATGATAGTACTAACTTAGGTGCTCCTAGCACAGTAAACACTATTAGCTACACAAACCAGACATTAAAGCAACAGTTTTTATATGTCTATGATCTACAGTACACTCCACAAAATAACATGGAGATTGATTTTGTATTTGAAAACGATACTCCAACGCCTTCAACTGGTAGATTTGAAATATCAAACTTACAGTTAATGACCAGTGCTATTATAGACGGACACTTTGAAGTTCCTTATACAGACAATTCTGTAGCAGGAGCAAATGCAACATTTAACATAGAAAAAACAAGAAATAATGGATATATTGCCACTATAACAGCAGCTGGTACAGGATATCTAGCAGGAGACGTAATAACAGTTGATGGAGCCGATGTCGGCGGCGTGACTTCTACTAATGATGTAACTATTACTGTAGACGAAGTAAACGCTACTACAGGTGCTATTACGGCAGTAAGTGTAAGTGGTACTGTTCTTCCTAATGTTGCAACACCATTCTACAGTGGTAAGATTTATAAGTTAAACTTTTCAACAGGAACAGCAGGATTTAATGACGGCGGTCTAGACGCGGCAGTTGATCCTGACACTCCAGTGAATATAAGATTTGCCAAGAGTTTTGTTATTACTGACATTGCAGATAGAGATAACTTAACTATTCGTCCTAGTACTGCTCTAGTATTTGAAGGTGACGATGAAGATATTACTTACAGAACTATTGCATTTGCTGTAACAGAAGGCATAGGCGGTGCGTTACCTCAAACAGAGACACTACTTACAATAGATTCTACCTTTGACTTTGTTCGTTTAACTGTTAAACCAGAGGAAGCAGTTAACAACACTTATCCAGGCAACGGCACAACAATGGGTGCCACTGTAGGCGACGATATTATTGCTATTGAAAAACTGGAAGAGCAAGCAGAAATTGATCGCATAAATGCAGGAGATATGATATTTACATGGGCAGGTAAGACTCATATTGTAGATAACTACACTGATAGAGGCACTTTTGCTACAGTAGAAATTTCAGATCTAGCTGGTGGTAATATTGATATAAACAATGCTGCACTAGGTCTTGCTAGAAGTGTTATTGTAGGAGATCAAGTACAAACACTGCGTGTAGGTTTACAAGGCGGTGAACTAGGTACAGTTACTATCCGCATTTCAACTTGCCGTGCAACAGGTCACGACTTCTTAGACATAGGATCTGGTAGTTTCAACCAAACAAACTATCCAAATGTATTGTTAGGTGCAGGTCGCGAACCTAATCAAGAAAACGAAGTACAAGAAAGACTCAAAGGCAGAGTATTCTATGTATCAACAGATCAAGACGGTTTCTTCCGTGTGGGTAGATTCTTTACAGTTGATCAAGGCACTGGTACTGTAAGTTTTGCGGCAAGTATTGCACTTTCAAACTTAGACGGTATTGGATTTAAGCGAGGCGTTGTTATTGCTGAGTTCTCAACAGACTCGGCTATGACTAACAATGCTATTGACACTGTACCAACACAGAGTGCTGTAAGACAATATGTCAACAGACGCTTAGGTTGGGATCACGACGGAGTATCAGTTCCAAATAGAATAGGTCCAGGTGCACTTGCAGCCAGCGGTGAAATACCAATGACTGGTAACTTGAACGCTGGTACTAAAACAGTAACCAATCTAGCGGCTCCAGCAAATGGCAGTGATGCGGCTACGAAATCATATGTTGATACTGCTATTGGAAACAATGACTCGATTGCGGCGTTAAGAGACACAGAAATAAACGGATATGCTGAAGGTCAGTTTTTAATATCAACAGCTAAGAAACGTATTTTTATAGATGGTGATACAGTAGGCGGAACTGGTGTATTTGCTGTTGGTCAAAACTTTACAGGATCTTCTACAGGAGCTACAGGTACTATTGTAGATGTCGAAGTTACCACTGACAATATCAGTGGTAACGTTAACATTATTACATACACAGCAAATAGCGGAGATATTACCACAGCTGATGACATTGTGGTAACTAGCGGCCCAACAGGCGATGTCATTCTCGGACCTTATGACGAATGGGCAAATACAGACTTTAATACACAAAACAGTCAGGTTGAATTTACTGTAACACGAGACGAAAACGGCACAGACTTTAGAGCTAATATTAAAAATGACAGTGTCTTAAACGAAGATGTTAATAGTAATGCAGAAATTGCTCAAAGTAAACTAGCAATGACTAAAGCTGATACCTTCGACGAGGACGATGCTACAACAGGTTGGAGTGGAACACAGGCAAAGACACAAGCAGATTTAGGTCTTGCTAAGTTCAGTGATGAAAACTTTGAAACCACAGACGGGTTTGTAAGAATCAAAGACAATGGTATTGTATTTGCTGAACTGCAAGATATTGCAACAAATAAAGTTATTGGCAGGGTGAGTTCCGGTACAGGTGATCCAGAAGCTATCAACGTTACTCAAGCATCAGGTGCAGATAGTATACTTAGAACAAGAAACGACGGTGGTATTCAAGTAACTAATTTAATATTAGGTGCAGACAGTTCTTACAAGGTAATGGAGATATCGGGAACTACTCTCCAAATTAAAACACCAGGTCAAGCGACTGTATTAACCGCAGTTGGTACAACTAGTGCTAAAATAAATGTTACTATTCCTGATAATCTTATTATTGGCAACGGCAGTGCTACTGAAAGTATTTTGCAATTAGGTAGCAGTTTAGCCGGAGAAAGTAGATTAAGTTCAGATTGGATTTATACATCGTTTATCGAAGCAGCAGATGAGAAGGGTGCAGCATCTACTGGATTAGCCATAGGTGCAGCAAGTGGCTCGGCTAACGCAGGAGAAATTGCTGTTGTAGTTGCTGGAACAACTACAAGTGTAACTCCATTTATTTTTAGTGATACTGGTGTTGTTCCTGATCAAAATGCAACATATAATATAGGCGAAGGCGGACAAAATCCTTTAAGATATAATACCGTATACGCACAAGTATTTGACGGTGTTGCAACCAATGCAAGATATGCTGACTTAGCAGAAAAATATCTAGCTGACCAAGAATACGAATCAGGCACAGTACTAATATTTGGCGGGCAAGCAGAAGTAACACATTGTGCTACTAAAGATGATCGTAGAGTAGCAGGTGTTGTTTCTACTAATCCTGCACACTTGATGAATGCAGATTTAGAAGGACTTACAGTTGATGTTGCTCTACAAGGTCGTGTTCCATGTAAAGTTATTGGCAAGGTCGAAAAGGGCGATATACTTGTTACATCAGCATATCCAGGATATGCTATTGTAAACAATGATCCAAAGGTAGGAACTGTGATAGGTAAAGCAGTTGCTAACAAAGACGACGTTGAAAAAGGCGTAGTCGAAGTTGTTGTAGGGAGAGTGTAAATGGCACGTAAAGTTATTAATTTAGGTACTAGTCCTAACAAAGGAGATGGTGATCCGCTAAGAATAGCGATGACCAAAATCAACGACAACTTTGATGAACTTTACAACGAACTAGGACCGCAACGTGATATTGTAGGAGTAGAAGTTCGAGGCGCTGACTCAACTATTCTTGTAGACGGTATTGACAGTACAATTAACTTGAATGGCACTGTCAAAGATAATATTGTTCCTCAAGTTAATCTAGCAAACAACATCGGTGACGAATTAAAAAGATTCAGTAAAATCTATGGTAGTATTGCTACAGCTAACAGTACATTATTAGTAGATGCTGAAAACTCGAGTATTAATTTAAATGGTACTGTTAAAGGGGATATTATTCCTGATCAAACAGAAGTACATGATCTAGGTAGTTCTACTAGAAGATTTAAAGATCTTTGGTTAAGTGGAAATACTATTTACATCGGTGGCGGAGCTATCAGTGTAAACCCTGTAACAGGTGAGTTTGAGTTTACTGGACAAGTACGCCAAGTTGTTGTTACACAAAGAGACGTTGTTGGTAATTTGTTTGCTCAGGATTCTACACTGGTTGTAGATGGTGCAACAGGTGAAGTTAAAAATCTAGGCGGAGAACTACCAAGTTACTACTTAGACTATAATAACTTTACAAATGTTCCTGTACTAACACTAGCAGATATTCTTGCTAATGGAGGAGCTGCAAGTAGCACACTTCCTATACAAAACGTACAAGGTGACAGCACAGGCAGTATCACAGAGTTTCCAACTATAAGCTCAACAGCAGGTGGAACTATAAGTGGTTACGACACACTTACTGGTACTGCTGTTGGTGACATCACAGGTTACAATAACATCATTGGAAATAACTTAGGTGATATTGGTGGATATGTAAATGTTCGTGCAAGAGATAACTTTATTGTAAACAATGTTAGTTTCGGTAGCACAAATGTTACACAATGGGACACAGCATATTCGTGGGGTGATCACAGTGTAGAAAACTATGCAACTATTACATATGTAGATAACAGTGTAGCACAGGTACTTAACAGTCAAGGATTTGTCACATTTTGGAATAATCAGTTTTTACAGAAGACCACTGACAACCTAGCAGAAGGTAACAACAATCTTTATTACACAGAATCAAGAGTAAAGGGCATCCTTAATGATCCTCTAGATCCTTATGCTAGCCAAGCATATGTAACAACTGCTGTAAATAACCTAATAGGTATTGCACCAGGCGATTTAAATACACTAGGCGAAATAGCATCGGCCATTGCAAATGATGCAAACTACAGTACCACAGTTAATAATGCTCTTGCTACTAAGTTTAATACAGCAGACTTTGCTACAACATTCGATCAAAATTTTGCTACAAAAACAACAACTAACTTGACAGAAGGTGGCAACTTATACTATACTGATGCAAGAGTACAGAGTTATCTAACAAATAATAGTTACGCAACTCAAGCATATGTAACACAAAGTGTTGCAGATTTAATCGATGCGGCTCCTGCAACATTAGATACATTAAATGAACTAGCGGCGGCACTAGGCGACGATCCTAATTTTGCAACTACGGTAACTAACTCTTTGGCATTAAAATTAAATGCTGCTGACTTTAACGATTTGTTTGATACTCGCTTTGGGACAAAAAATACCAGTGATATACCAGAAGGTGCAAATATATATTTTACTAATGCAAGAGCAAGAAGTTCTATTAACATTGTTGATGCAGGTGGCGACGGCTCAATGGTCTATAATAGTGGCACTGGTGTTATTACATATACAGGACCTACTGCATTAGAAGTAAGAGCACACCTAAGCGGTACAGGCGATATTGATTATGATTCAGCAACTGGTACTATTTCTTTTAACAATAGCACAGGTTATCTAACAGAAGTTACTGCAAACGACTTTGCAGGTACAGCATTAACAACAGATCAGGATGTGTTTGAAGATACAAATGATCGTTTAATGACTGCGGCAGCTATTGATGATTTAATTAGAGCAAGGATTACTGTAACAGCAGAGATTGATACATTAGATACTGTTGTTAAGAGAAGCAACACAACAGATTCAGAAGTTATTGTAGCAGGACTAACAACCAGTACAATAACTGCTGCAGATAGCAGTGCTATTGACTTCGGTGATACACAGTTAGAAAATGTTATCATAGATTTTGGCTCATACTCGGGCTAGATAAATACTACATAGGAACAAGAAATGCCAAGATTAAAACTTAAAAGAAGTGACGTTAGCGGACTTGCACCAGGTATAGCAGAATTAGAGCTAGGAGAACTAGCCCTTAATACTTTTGACGGCAGACTTTTTACTAAAGTAGAACAGAATGGTCAAGAAAGTGTTGTTACTATTGGCGGCGAGTCAACTACAACCGGCGTTGTATATGTTGCTAAAAACGGTGATGACGCAAACAGTGGATCTAGTGTTAACGCCGCAAAAAGAACTATCAAATCCGCATTAGATGTTGCTAGAGCTGGTGTTTTTACTCCTGTGACAGATCCGGGTCAGGGATTTTATGATGCTATTGAATTACTCAAACTAAACAGATCGTTCATTCAAGCAGAAGTTGTTGCGTTTGTCAATGACATTTTTCCATCACTAGTTTACAACGAAGAAAAGTGTGGCAGAGACGTTGGACTTATTATAGATGCACTTATTGTTGATTTAGAGTTTGGCGGCAACGAAGAAAGTGTGTTTGCTGCAAGAAGTTATCTTACTTACACAGGCACAGTTATTCCAGGAGAAGTTAGTGCTACATCAACAGCAGTTGGCTATACTAAGACTCTTGCTAGACAGGTTGTCAGAAATGTTGTACTAGGATTTACATATCAAACAAATGTTGTTCAAGTGACTGATCTTCAATACACACAAGGCATCGATGCTAATGCTAGAATTGTAGAGTTACTTGATTTAATAGAAGACTCTATCACAGGCGGTGAAGATGCTATTCCTGAACTGATAGAAAATGATATTAACATTACTTATTACACAGTTAGAGTTGCAAGTGGTGATTACACAGAAGCTAACCCTTTAGATATGCCTCCGTTTACGGCTGTTGTAGGAGATAGTTTAAGAACAGTAACAGTTCGACCCGCAGATAAAACCGAAGACTTATTTTATGTAACACACGGTGATTATCTTTCTGATATGACATTCAGCGATCATATTGCACCTACTGCTGCTATCGCGTTCAATCCAGCTGGAAATACATTCTTACAAAGAAGTGTAGACGACTGGCGTTCGCCTTATATTCAAAACTGTACTTCTAAGACTACAACTGGTACAGGTATGCGTGTAGATGGAAGCGTAGCAGGTGGACTACGTTCAATGGTTGTTGACAGTTACACTCAATACAACGAAGGCGGCATTGGCGTACACCTACTCAATCGCGGATATGCACAGTTAGTATCTGTGTTTACTATTTGCTGTCAAGATGCATTCCTTGCAGAAAGCGGTGGCTTCTGTAGTATTACAAACTCTAACTCGAGTTTTGGTACATACGGTTTAAGAGCAACTGGTGTTTCAGAAGCATTGTATCAAGGACAAAGTGCTGGTGTAGATCAAAGCGGTACAACCATTACTTTAGACAACTTAGTTATTCGTCCAAACGTAGGTGATGCAGTTAAGTTTGCTGGAGATGATTTTTACTACACTGTAGAAAGTGCAACCAGTATGTTTACAACGGTAAATACTGGCGGATATAATGAAGCAGGAGACTTGCTGATCCTTAACAAAGATTATATTGCAGGCAAAGTAGGCGATTATGTTGACTCAACATATCCTAGTTTAAGTTATGATCGTGCAACTTGTGAACGAGATGTTGCTCTCATTGTAGAAGCACTTGGCAACGATTTAAAAACTGGCGGCGTAGAAAACACAGACTTTGCAGCAGATGCTTATTGGGCAGGATCGCAGAGTAAAGTACTAGGACAGATAGACGAAACTGCTGATGCTGTTGGAACTATTGCATTATTTGGGCAACAAGTATTAAATAAGACAGCAATAGGATTTGTAGATGATCCTAACTTAACTGCCGAAGCAGGTGCTAGTACTGTAGTTGCAGACTTAATAGCTGATTTACAAAATGCTATCACAAGAACAAATACTGGAAGTAGTGACATAACACTAGAGCAAGCAGTATTACAGATAGTACCAGATAATACTACAGTTACATTCCATCAGCGTAGTTTGATCGGAGCATCTGCACACACATTTGAATATGTAGGAACAGGAAATCAAATAGAGTTTGCTGTTCCGTATTTAGGAGGTCGTCCTATACAAGAAAACGAAGTTGTAGAAGACGACAACGGTGCTGGTAGAGTTAACTTTACAAGTACAGACCAACGTGGTGACTTCCGTATTGGTCAAGAACTGGTTATTGAAAGAGCAACAGGTACTATTTCAGGTAGAACATTCAACCGAAGCTTGTTTGCTGTAATGACACCGTATATATTAGCAATTACAGAGTAAAAGGAAAAAGACATGGCAGAACCGTTACCGCTCAATCGATTTAGAACAATAACAGAAACACTAGAAACTTCTGAACAAGAAGTATATACTGTTCCTGCGGGTGCGTCTACTGTTGTCCTAGGTGCTCAGTGTGCAAACGTAAGTGGATCTGAAACTACTGTAACTTTTAAAACAAGAATCGGTGGTATAGACACAGAACTATTAGACGAGTTTGCTTTACCGCCAAATGATGCTGTTAACCTAGTTAGCGGTAAGTTAGTGTTAGAAGAAAACTCTATTCTAGTAGCATCTACAGGAACAAATTTATCTTGCAAGTTAACATTGAGCATTTTGGAAACATCAAATGAGTAATAGCAGACTTACCAGCGGAAGAGTAAAAAGAAAAGCTCCCGGTGATTTAACCGCGGACCGTTATGATTATCTAGGGTTGGATCAAGCAGAACCAGCAATGGGTGTTCCGTTAACCAACGGAGAAATGGTTCTTAGTAACACAGATGGCACTAAAACATTTGCTGCGCCTACACTGCAAACTATTGCAGACTTTGGCGCTTCTTCTACTACTGCACTTAGTGTAGATGTAACAGGTGACATTACAGGTACAGTGTCTAGTTTATCAAATCATACAACTGACACACTCACAGAAGGTTCAACTAATCTTTATTTTACTACTCAACGTGCAAGAGACTCTTTTGCAGCTGGTACTGGTATTACTATTATTGACGGCGTCATTGATGTAGGACAACAGGTTGGTCCTTCAGACAACGTTGCATTTAACAACGTAACCGTTAATGGTACTCTTAACTCAAACGATATTACCAGTGCTAACATCGAAGCAGACGGTAACTTAACTGTTACAGGTAACTTAACTGTACTAGGTAATACAACACAACAAGAAGCAGATAATCTTGTAGTTTCTGATTTGGTTATCACTGTTGCAGCTGGAGCTGAGACAAACTTTGACGCCAATGGTGCAGGTCTATTAGTTGACGGTGCAGACGCCACAATAAAATATTTTGCTATTCCAGATGCTTGGAGAGTAAACAAAAAACTAGAAGCACCACAAGGCTTTGTTGGTAACTTAACTGGTAATGTAACTGGAACAACTTTTGGCTTACATGACGGAGATATGCAAGGACATATCAAGGCAGAAGGCGGCGCAACAATATTAGAGAATGGTGTAAACGGTTTAGATGCTATCTACTACGGTAACATAGTAGGACAAGATTCCTCTGTTATTGTCAGCAACGATGGAACACTTCGCGGTAGCCTAATAGGTGACGTAACAGGTGATGTTACAGGCGATGTTACTGGTAATGTTACTGGTAATGTTACAGGACAAGTAAGCGATATTACAAACTTTACATCAGATGATTTAACTGAAGGTACAACAAACAAATATTTTAGTACTGCAAACATTGATTCAACAATCATAGGCGGTACTGGTGTTACTGTAAGCAGTGGTACTATTAGTATTGGGCAGAATGTTGCTACAGATCAAAACGTTACTTTCAATCAAGTCGAAGCAGACTTTGTTGGCGATTTAACAGGTGACGTAACAGGTGGACTATTTGGTCCTGTATACAGAGCAGATGGTATAACCGTATTAGTAAATCCTACAACCGCAACATTCATAGGTGATGTAGACGGCGATGTAACGGGTAACTTAGACGGTGATGTAACTGGTAACCTAACAGGAAATGTAACAGGAAATGTAACTGGTAATGTTACAGGTAACTTAACTGGTAATGTTATAGGTGATGTACTAGCTGCCGATGGCACTACTACTGTTGTAGACGCAGGTACAGGCACAAACGAAGATGCTATTTTCTATGGCAATGTTGAAGTTACTTCAGGAACTAGTATATTTAACAACATTAATGTTAACGGTGTTATCCTTGGACAAACAGCAGGAACCACAGACGGTAACTTAAAAGGCGATGTACTAGCTGCCGATGGCACTAAAGTATTAGAAAACGGAACAGACGGAACTGATGCTACATTTACTGGTGGATTAATTGGTAATGTTACAGCAAGCACAGGTACAAGTACATTTGATGCTTTAACTGCTAACAGTGTAACAGCAAACGGCGTTACTATAGGTTCAGTTACTGGACAGATGTCAGGGAATGTTATAGGTGATATACTTGCCGCAGACGGAACTAAAGTATTAGAAAATGGCACAGACGGCACTAATGCTGTATTCACTGGTAATGTAAATGGACAGGTTGCTAATCTTAATAATCTTACAACAGACGCACTAACAGAAGGACTGGTAAATCTCTACTACACAGATGCTAGAGTTGATGATAGGATTGTTAGAACTGACTTAGGTGATTTGCGAGATGTTGATTTAACCACAGATGCACCCGCAGATGGCGAAACATTATTATATGATGCAGATAATGATAAATGGATTCCAGGCGAAGGATTTAGTACTTCTCAGTTTAACACAGAGTTTGGTAATAAGTCAACAGACGATTTAAGCGAAGGTACTACTAATCTTTACTACACTGAAGCAAGAGCTAGATCCGAGTTTTCAGTATCTAGTTCAGGTGCAGGAAGTTTAAGTTACAGTCCACTAACTGGCGTATTCTCGTATGTTGGTCCTGATCCTGTTACAGCAGGTACAGGTGTTACTATCACTGACGGACAGATTGCTATTGGACAGGCTGTAGGAATTGCGAGCGATGTTAGATTCAACGATGTACGTGTAGACGGTAATTTAACTGTAAATGGCACAACTACCACAGTTAACACAGAAACTATTAATCTAGCAGATAATATTATTGTACTAAACTCTAATGCTACAGGTTCTGCAACACAAAATGCTGGTATCGAAATTGAACGTGGCGACGATGTTAATGTGCAGTTTATTTGGGACGAAACAAATAATCGCTGGAGCACACAAGGACAAAGTTTAGCTGCAAATATTGTAGGTAACATAACTGGTACAGTATCAACTCTTTCAAACTTTGACAGTGATGATTTAACAGAAGGTACTACTAATCTTTATTACACAGATGCTAAAGTACAAAATGTAGTTGACAAAACATATGTCGACGGATTGAATATAGATGCAGATACATTAGACGGGCAACAAGGTTCATATTATCTTAACTATACGAATCTTACAAATACTCCAGAAAATCTCAGTGACTTCAATGACGATTTGAATATTTCATCTGAACCAGTTATTGAGTTTACACTTGGCGTTGACGGTACATCAAATTATATTTTTACAGGTCCAGGATTTCCAACTGCTACAAACGATCCAGATTTGATTCTTGTTCGTGGCATGAAGTATGTGTTTGACAACAGTGTGAATTATCTTGCGCATCCTTTTGTGATTAGAGAAGAGTATGACGGAGTAGCGTACACGGATGGAGCAAGCACCACTGACGGAGTAACTGAATGGGTAGTGCCCATGGATGCACCTAGTAATCTTGTATACCAATGTCAAAATCATGGAGCAAACATGCGAGGCAACATTCTTGTGCTAAGTCAAGGTGTTGCTAGTCTTGATAACTTGCTAGACGTTCAAGTAACTACTCCTTTAAACGGACAAAGTTTAGTATACAACTCAGGTTTAGGCGAATGGACCAACGCTACTGCTGGTTCGCCGCCGTTCGTAGAAGTAACTGGTAATACTACACTTGTGTCAGGCGGACAGTACTTTGCTAATACTACAAATGGCGCAATCACATTAACGCTACCAGCAAGTCCTAGTATTGGTGATCAAATAACTATTATTGATGCAGCAGGAACAGCATCAACAAATAATATTACAATAGGTAGAAATGCTCAAAGAATACAAGGCGTTTCACAAGACTTGTTGATCGATTCAGATAGAGCTGCATTTACACTTGTATATTACAACTTTATCAACGGTTGGCTATTTAGAGATAACTAATAGTATATGGCGCAGAAATATAGTCTTACACGAAGAGCTAGTTTACCTGGTATTGCAAACTATGCAACCTATGATGAACTACCTCTTACAAACGTTACTGTAGGTAGATTAGCTTGGGTTGCTTCGTCGCAGAAACTTTATGTTTATGACGGAGCATGGCAGTCAATCGATACTACTAACTTGCCACCAACACTAACAGCACTGCCTGCATCGATAAGCATTCCTGTAGCAGCGGAATATACTTTAGATTTAGATACAGTTGCATCAGATCCAGACGGTTTAAGACTTACATATTCTGTGTCTATTTCTACTCCTCCAACAGACGTTGATACTATTGTAGAAATAGATACACAAGGAAATCTTGTTATTATTCCAGGTTTAACTCCAGAGTCTTTTATTATAGAAATCACAGCAGATGACGGTATAGAACAAGACTCTAAGTTCATGACAGTAACTACTATTAATACAGCCCCTACAATAGATACTATACCTACACAATATCCGGTATACAATCCTAGTGTTGCTTACAGAGTTCCTTTATCATTCACTGATATAGATTTGAATGACAGTGTAACATGGAATATTGTTTCTACTTCTGGGATAGATGCAGGGCAGTGTGAGATTAGCCCAGAAAATGATGCATTATTAGTTACAGTAAACGTTAGTGATCCATTTACTGTTACAGTAGAAGCAGCGCAATATTCTGCATCTCCTTCAGCAGTTATTAACTTTACTGTAGTTGCGGATGTTCCAACAGGACAAGAAATATTTGGACACACTACTACTACATGGACTGTCCCTCAGGGTGTTACGGAAATATCAGCGGTTGCTGTTGGATCAGGCGGTGGTGCATATATTCGAGTTCAAGGTTTTTCGAGCGATAACATTGTAAAAAGCGGTGGCGGCGCGGCATTATCATACAGTTCTAGCATAAGTGTTACCCCAGGAGAAACATTAGACATAATCAATAATACAACAGGATACGGAATATATCGAGACGGTACTAAGCTGTTGTATGCAGAAAGTGGTGCAGATGCATCGCAAGACTTTGTTGATGCAGGCGGCATAGGTGGTAGAGCAAGCCAAGGTGTAGGTGAAGTATGTTGGAGTGGCGGTAACGGTTGGTCAGACTACATGATAAACTTCCGTGTGCCAGACGAAGCAGCAGCAGGCGGTGGTGCACCAGCTGGGTATGACGGCGACGGTTGGGGCAGTGAAGACGGAAGTTTCGGAAATGATGGTTTTGACCCACTCATTCGAGGTTCAGATTATCTACCAAGTCCAGGAACAACTGCTCAGCTAGAAAATGCTACTCCTCTTGATAGGATGAGAGGTCCAGGCGGTATAGGAATATACGGCTTAGAAGGACAAAGTTTCACTACTACAAGGCTTAATAGTAACAATGTACCTGTTTACTTCCAAGCAGGCGGCGCGGGCGGCGAAGATGGCTACCTAGGTGGCACAATACCGTCTAGTGGAATATTTACAACTAACAACAGAGGATTATGGGGCGGAGCATATGGTGCTGGCGGCGGCATTACTAATAGAGCAGGTACTGTAAGCACTAATAGCGGACTGTTTTTACAGTCTGGTCGTCATGGTGCTGTTCGTATTATTTTCGGACCTGGAAGAGCATATCCTGGAACTGCTACAGCAGATAGAGATACGTCAGCGGTATTTACTACTCCTGTTATCAGCGAAACAATACGTCCAGGTGAAGTCAAAGTATTTCAAACCAATGCCGTTCATCCTGATGGATTTAGTGTAAGTTATAGTGCATTTCCGTATACTGGTAGAATAACCAGTGATAATATCAGCATCGACGAATCAACAGGTGAACTTACAGTTACAGGCGTTGAAGACTCGTCTGACGAAGAATATCAAGTTATTGTAGTTGCAGAAGCAACTAATGGAGCACTTGTAGGACAGATTGCTACATTTACACCGATTGTTCCTACAGGACAACAAGAGTTTACCTCATCAGGTACATATTCGCTGACTGTTCCGGAAGGCGTATACACTATGAGTGCTGTTGCCGTTGGCGGCGGTGGCGGAGGTGCCGGTGTTTACGATTACTCTGGAACAAACGTTGATAGCATGGGCGACGGTGGTGGTGGCGGAGCTTTGTCTTATATTATTAATAGATCAGTAACTCCAGGTGAAATACTAACTGTTACAGTAGGAGCAGGCGGTGGTGGCGGACCTCGTATTACACAAAATATTGGCTACCATGAAACAATGGGTGACAGCGGAAATCCTAGCGGGATTTACCGAGGAGCTACACCTTTATTATTAGCAGCAGGCGGAGAACAAGGCGGATACGGCTTGCCTGCATATCCTCAACAAGGACGAGGTGGTAGTGCTAGTAACGGTGTAGGTGATATAAGACACAGTGGCGGCGGATCAAGAGATGGTTCAACCGACCTAGGCTCTGGTGCAGTTGGTGGCTCAAACCCATACTCGTCAATAGGTGGTGGTGGCGCTGCTGGTTATGCTGGCAACGGCGGTACTGGCGGAACAAACAGCGGAACGTATCCGGCAAGTAATGGTTCTGGAGGTGGCGGTGCCGGTGGATACGGTGGCGGCACATCTCGCGGAGGTGGCGGTGGCGGTGGCACCGCCATTTACGGACAAGGCGCTGACGGAACATTTACATATACTGCAGGCGCAGGTGGTACAGGCGGATCGAGATTAACATCAGCAACAAATGGACAAAGTGTTACAAGCGGTACTGGAGGGAACGGAGGCTTCCCTGGAGGAGGAGGAGGTGGCAGCGGCTACGGCGGAGCAAGAGGTGGCAATGGTGCTACTGGCGCAGTAAGAGTACTGTGGGGTCCATCAAGAGCGTATCCGAGCACTAACACAACTGACCAAGGTATTAGTATTACAAGCACTGATACATACAGCGAAACACAAGGACAAACTCTTTCATTCACTGTTACAGTAGACAATCCAGCAAGTGCAACTGTTACACTTACCGCAGAACCACTAACTAGTAGAATCACAAACAATGACATCACCGTTAATGGTTTAGACATTGACGTCGATCTACCATTTGATAACGACACAGCCAATCATATTATTAGATTAGTTGTTGAAACAAACACAGGTTACAAAGATTATCAAGATATTACTATAACACCGATAGTTCCTGTAGGTCAAGATTTATTTGAAGCAGACGGTGTATTCACTGTTCCAGACGGTGTAAACAACATCAGTGTTGTTGGTATAGGTAGTGGCGGGGCAGCCGGCTTTGGACAATACTTTGCTTCAGGAGGAGGCGGTGGTGCCCTTGCGTATACAAATAATATTTCTGTATCGCCCGGAGATACATTTACTGTTACAGTTAATAGCAACGGATTTGGAGACTCTATATTTGTTCGCGACAGTGACTTAACAACACTTGTACAAGCATACGGCGGAGGCAACGGTAGTAAGACAAGTACAAGAGCTGTTGATACAACTGATTATAACGCATTAGGTGGTTATGGCGGTGACCTTAATCGAGGAGGAGGTGGCATAGGCGATGTTGTCTACCGCGGCGGGAATGGTGCTACACAAGAGTTTCCAGCTCATGGTGGTAACTTATCTCCAAGATATTACATACCAGGCGGTGGCGCAGCAAGTTACACTCACGACGGAGTTCATCATACCGCTGCACCTAATGCAAACCCTGCACTTTTCACAGGCACTCCTAGCAGTGGCGGTAAAACCATAGATGTATATACTAATACCGGTGGTGGCGGCATAGGCGCAACTGGTATCAAAGACAAAGTAGAAACGCCTGCAAATGCGCCAGGAGAAAGAAGTGTGTATGGAGGCACTGATCCAGTAGGTATTTTCCCTGGAAAGTACGGAGGCGGTGCAGGTGTAATCTATGAAGGAGAAGGTACCATCCTTCAAAACCCGCAAGATGCTAACAACTATTTCTCTGGCGAATACTACGACGGAAGTACAACAAGTTCTCCAAGTAATATCACACAAGTAATACCTAACAACGGTTGTGTAAGAGTAGTATACGGTCCTAATAGAAACTTCCCCGACAATGCAGAAGATGTATTTGAAGATTTAGACTATGTTGGAACACTGAGTTCTTCTAACACAACTTACAATGCACAGTATGATTACTCGTTGATTGCAATGAATGGAGATTTTGCATTTAAAAAGAACAGTCAGTATTTAAGTGTGTTTAGACGCGACGAAGCTGTTTGGCAGCATTGGAGAGACTACAATCTTAGTATTGCTCAAAGTTCTGCTATGACTACTTCTTCAGACTTATTAGTTTACAATCAAGTAGACAACAATGTAGCAACTGTAAAATCAACTGTGTTTGATTTTATCACTGAAGAATTTGATGTTGCAAGCACTGTTACACTTACCAACGTTGCGACTACAAATAAAGGAACAAGATTCGGATATAGATTGAGCTACGACGGAGAGTGGTTAGCAGTTAGTGATCATACTGCAACAGTATCAGGACAATTAAATGCAGGCGCTGTATATTTGTACAGACGAGGAGCTACACCAAATAACTGGACTTATATTACAGAAGTGACTAGTCCTGCTAATACTGCCGATGCATTCTTCGGTGGAGCCGTTACAGTAAACAATGATTGGTTAATAGTTTCAAATATCACAGGCGAAGGCATAACTAATTCGAACAATGGCAAAGTCTATGTTTATCAAAGAACAGGAACTAACACATGGGGCTTTTTCTTAGAACTTAGTAGTTTAGCTCCTTTGGGTTATGACAGTACCAAGTTTGGTCATATATGCGACACTGACGTAACATCAACAACAGGTGATTTTGCATTTAATAGATGGTACAATATATACAACGGTGCAACCACTTGGGGCAACAATGATCTACAATGGTTTGCTGTTCCAGCTGGATTTGATCAGCATAAGATATATATGTATAAGTGGGAATCAGGCACAGGACTAACATATCACAGCACCATTGAGAATCCAAATATTAGGCCAGGATATCAAACTTTTGGAATGTCCATAGCAGGCAACAATGATTTCTTTGCAACTGGAGATACATATTCGTCAGGAGGAACAAGTCAACATAGTCCAAGTCCTGTAGGTGGATACACATATTTTTACAAACTTGTAGACAATGTATGGACACTTGTAAATACTAGATACGATTCAAGTGCAGGTTACAACGGATGGAGTGGAAGACTAGCAGTGTCAGGAAACACAGTTGCGGCTACAACCTCAAGACCACCAAATCCATCTAATCCATGGCCAACAACAGAACGAGTAATAGGTATATATAGGATAGAATAATGAGTCTAGTTTATCAAACAATAAAAAATTCTAGTACAAAACGATTAGTGATTGTAGATACCTATGACGAGCTCCCACCTTCAGCAGTGGTAAGTGCTCTTTACTTTGTTCGCGATGGACGTAGACTATATATTTGGACAGGCACCGGTTGGCTTCCTATTGTTACAGAAAACGATCCGCCTAACTGGGTCAATGTTCCAAGCAGTCCTGTTACAATTTTACTTGACGATGTTTATTCGCTACAGTTAGTATACGATGATCCGGAACAAGTTAAAGCAACATTTGGGTTTACTGTGACCGCAGGATCAATCGGAACAGGAAACACTGTTACACTTGATGAAAATGATGTGTTTACTGTACAAGCAACTAATGCAAGTACGTTTGAACTAACATTCACAGCCAGCGATGGTGCAAATGAGATTGAACAGGTTGTAGAGTTTATTCTAAGATTAGAAGAATACTTTGAGCAAAGCGAAGCAAGACTAACCAATGAAACTTATGCAAACAGTAATCTAGGAACAAGCATCGCAGTTACCGATGACTTTTGGGCAATGGGTGCGCAAGGATATGGTAGTCCAGGATCAAACGCAGGTATTGTTTTAATCTATAAAAAACAACCCAACGAATTTTCTGGATTAGAAGAATGGGTGTTTGATACAGAAATACAATCTAGTGATATCGGCAATGGACAAAATTTTGGATCATCAGTTGCACTGTACGGAGACTATCTTGTAGTAGGTGCAAAAGCTCACACTTCTAATCGCGGAAAGATTTATTTGTTTAAAAACATTAGTGGAACTTGGACTGAGTTAGATTCTGTACTAGGCGGAGTAAATGAGCAGTTTGGCACAAGTGTAGACATGCAAGGTGTTATGGTAGCAGTAGGTGCGCCAGGATATTTAAGTAGCACAGGAAAAGTAGAATTATACAACGTTAGCACAGATTTACTGGTTAGTGTAAACACTTTCACAGGAATGACAGGACTTGCAACAGGAGCTCTGTTTGGCTACGATGTTGGCATAGACGGAATGTACAGTGTACGTACTGACTATAAAAGTCCAACTATTAATTTATCAAACAGCGAGCCTGCAAGAACTACTGCATGGTGGCTTGAAAGAAACACAACTATAGAAGGCGAGTGGGCAGCTATAGGTGATCCAGTTGGAGCAGACGGAAGTTCGGCAGGCAGTGTTGCAGTCTATAAAAAAGATTCAAACGGAGATTGGAGTTTTCACTCAACTCTAACCAGTCCAGAAGAGATAACAGACGGTAAGTTTGGTGTGAGTGTAGATATATCTGGCGACAGAATGATCGTGGGTGAACCTTTAAATACTACAAATGTATATAATACAGTTAATTATGGTAAGGCCTACGTTTTTAAACTAACAAATAATGTCTGGACTTTAGAACAAACTTTAAGCCCTAGCCATCCTAATCTAACTCATCAAACTGGATATGCTGTGGCAATTTCAGGTGACGTGGCAGTGTTAGGCCATGTAGGACCAAATAGTTATAATCTTAACAATACATATGCTTTTGTATATCATCTCATCGACGGTGTTTGGGAAGAACAAGGACTATTAGAAGATAATATTGCAGGAGCGTGTTTAGGCGAGTGGGTGGCTGTAGAGGGTGATATAATCGCCATTAGTACTCACAGAGACGGAACTAGCAGCTATACTGGTAGTGTGTGGATATATGAAAGAAATCAGGCAGGAATCTGGAGTAGAGTTTTTATTTTTAACAGTCCTAATACTTTACAAGTGCCAGACGGTATAAACGACGGTGATCCTATTTTTGGTAGAACAGTAAGTATTAGCGGTAATAGAGTTGTATCAGGATGGGACGGTAGCTATAGCGATCCTAATTACGAACCGGCTATAGTTGTATTTGAAAAAAGTGATGCAGGAGCTTGGAGTTCTAACATATACTTTATAGGTAAGACTGCTGGTGTTGCAACCAATGATTATGATATGACTCAAAATGGTACCTACAAAATGGCTCAGTGTGTTAGCATTTACGGAGATTATATTGCTGTAGGCTGGTCAGATGCAGATGCAGGGAGTATATCTAACGGCGCTGTTTACATTTACAAAATAGTAGAAGACGATGTATTTTTATACATTAAAATCAACGGTGAAGGAAGAAGTAACAGTCACTTTGGTTGGCATGTAAGCATAAATGAAAATAGTTTAGTAGCAATTTGTGCTCCGGACGATCCATCATCGTCATATATTGCAGAAGACAGAATTATAAACTTTGGAGCAAATGATATTGTAGAAGAGTCTAAGTTTGTTGTTGTAGGTGGTGCTCCAGGAGATACTTCTAATCGCGGTGCGGCTTGGATCTTTGAAAACACTCAACCAGAATCTTGGGGCGGTAATGAAACTACATCAAAAGTAACAGGACAATATGACAGTGCAGGCGATCAGTTTGGCTCAAGCGTGAGTTGTTTAGATCATTATGTAACCGCAGGTGTTCCTAACAGTGACATTGGTAACTTAAACGGTGGCATGGGATATGTATACACAAAAAACAGTGCAGGAAACTGGGTAGAACATACTGTGTGTTTACCAGGTGATGCACCAAGTAACGCTCTGTTTGGAAACAGTTGTTCTATGTCGTACACTGATTATCCAGGCGAGCAATCGCTTCCTACTATCGTATTTGGAGCATTAAATGCCAACGGACAAGGCGCTGTTTATGCATTTAGGAATACATCAGATCCAGATAGTTTTACAGAACACAAAAAAATACAAGACGATGATTTTGTAGGCAACGACAGTTTTGGAAACTCTGTGAGTATTTACAACAGATATGTTGTGTCTGGAGCAACAGGGGCAGAAAATCTTTTACTAACAGTAAATAATGTAGGTAAAGCAAAACTTTATAGGTTAGGATAATGAGTCAAATATATAAAAACATTAAAAACAGTGCAAGTAAAGATTTTAAAAGTTATGCCACACAAAACGATCTACCTCTTTCTAACGTAGTTGACGGTAGTATTGCATATGTAGAAAGCGTTCGCACTCTTTATATATTTGACACAGGTGCATGGTATGGTATACGTTTATCGAATGATCCTCCTGTGATAACGTCTGCACCTCCTGAAAGAGTTTTACTACAAAACGGAGATACTTATACATTTGAACTGCTAGGTGAAGACCCAGATGGACTTCCTGTACTATGGACCTACGAAGTTATAGAAGGCGATGCCAGCGGAAACAACATTAACTTGTTAGGTAATCAATTTAGTTTAACAGCAAGCAATGTAGGTAAGGCATTTGTAATCAGATTTTCTGTTACAGACGGTGCCCTTACTACTTCGACACAAACAAGATTTGTTTTAGATTATCACGAAGGATTGCAAAGAACTGGTAATATTGGACGAAATTTACAGCTCAATATGTCTTTTAGTGAAGGACCCGATTTAGAAACAAGACATTATCTACAGTTTGATTACATAGGTAATCGTGTATTAAGAAGGGATTCAACTCAATATGTAATGCGGAATGGTAGTACAATACCGTCATTTAGAAATTCTGGTGTTGGCATTACAACTGCCAGTCTTAGTCAAAACATGATTTTACTGAATAGCAGAGTATTAATACCCAACGGAGTCTACTTTTATGAACGAGATCCGAACAATATTGCCAGCAGTATTGCCAACCCATATACAAATACAACTATAAGCAGTCTAGATTTTTCTCTTTACGATTCTCAAGCTATCGATAGAACAAACAATATCATCTATACTTTATCTAGAAATACTGCTCGCAACAACGAACTGAATATTGTTTCTGTTTCTGTTGGATCTAGTTCGATAACTGAACTTGCTAATCGCAGTATTGCAACGGTCGGGAGTAATACTGTCCCTCAGCTAATAGCACAAAGCGGAAACAGATTAGCTGTTGTATGGAATTCTACTTCAGGTAACACTGCTTGGGGGGTTGAAATATTAGACGCTCAAACATTAGATACTCTAGGAAGTTATTTACGTGATTCTCAGCAGATTACTGCTAACTGTTTTGCGTTTTGTCAAAACTTTTTGTTTTTACTAGACCACACACCTTATAGTGCTCCTAAAATGTTAAACTTAACTGATTTAAATAATATAACAGAAGTAGTAAATTTTGTACCAAACGAAGTTGATCTGGGTCAGCCAAGAGGACAAGAACTGGTAAAAAACATAGATCTTGCCAGCGAACGAATACTCTTCAGCGATGAAACTACTCTTCATTTATACGATTTTGATAGCAACAACGGAACATTTGGTCCAAGAGTTAGTTCTTGGGTTAAAGATTTTGGCGATTCTTTTAGAATAGAAAACACACAAATTGAAGGTTCACAATTTTTAATGAAAGTTCTAGCTACAAGCGATAGTTATCAATTTGCTGTATTACAAAATTCACTTGATCCTCCAAGTGCAAATAACATCAATGCTACAGAAAAAGTATATGCAGGCGATACATTTACATTTACAATCAACGGCACTGCATTCGGTACAAGAACCATAGATTATACCTACTTAACAAATGATAGAGAGACTGTCGATGAGACCATAGATGTTGACATTAACACGGGGGAGGTCACATTTTCTCCTGTTACTGTAGGAGATTATAGTTTAGATGTTGTGTATAATTTGGAAGACAGTGCCGGAGAAATCACTGAATATAATCAGCTTATTACAGTATCTTCAAGAGTAGGCCCAGGTGCAAGTATTAATAACTATCTATCTACAGAATCAGGGTGGTCTCATGTACAATCGGGATACGAACAGTTTTCTCAAAATGAAAAAGGACTTTATATTAGAGACGGATACGCTATAAATTTAATAGAAAATAGAACAAAGATTTTAAATATTAACACAGGATTAACCAACGGATATTGGACCACAGTCGCAGATCTTCCAAGTTGTCAAATCTACTACAGAAACTCTTCAGAAATATATAAAATCGCTCCGCAAAGTGTAACAAGATATTCTAGTATAACTAACCTAATAAATGATGCTGGCACACAGTGTTGGGACAGTGCAAATCATCCATTATCTATAGACATGTCTAATAATTTAGAACTTGGAGCATGGTACGAGTCTCTAGACGGAAGTGATTATTTATGGTGGGTGAATCATAATAGTCAACTGACAAAATTTGATATCAGCGATCCAAACAATTGGGCATATGTTTCAGGATCAACTACATCGTCGGGCAACACAGCATACACTCAGGGAAATCCATGGAGTACTGACAACGACGAGTGGGTTTGCGTCAATGTAGATTATAATCCGACAATCGATAAACAAATGCTAGGATTTACAAACAAAGCGTTAGGTGATATTCGAAACTGGACTCCAGATGCATTTGAACATCAGGACACTCGTCATCCAAAGTTTGCAATGTCAAGAGACTATTTCTTCTACACAATAAATGGTGGAACTCTAACAGGAACCACCGATGACTCTGACGGGTGGATTGTTGTTTATTCAATGGACTCGTTTAAGCAGAACTTTACAGAAGTAGATAGAGTAAGAGTCCCTCAATCAGGCGGGACAACTAATATTGTAGATATAAGATTTGAAGATGGTGTTTTGTATGTAATGGTATATGACACTGCTCCTAAAACATATATTCAAACATATCGATGGGATTACGCAACAGAAAAACTAACAGCTGTCAGTACTGACAAACGCTGTGAAACCTACGGTGACGGTCTAATGTGGATTGATCAGGGAGGAGTATGGACATCAAATGATAGAGGCAATGGGCAGATCTACCTAACTAGATTCAGAGGCGCATAAATACTGTGTAGGAGAATGAAATGGCAGTACAAACTATCAATGTAGGTAATATTGCAAACGACGGCACAGGAGACGACCTTCGCGATGCATTTATCAAAATCAATCAAAACTTTGACGACTTAGATCTTAGATCACCAGAAGCAATCACTGCTACGAATACTGGAACAGGTGAAGGTGTATTTAAGTCATATGCAGCAGGTGACTTTGAATTTAGAAGTATTGCCGGCGGAATAGGAATAACTGTTGCCAATGACGGTGATACTATTACTGTAAATTCTGATCCTATTGACATTACTATTATTTCTGACAGTGGCAGTAGGATAGTCAGAAGTGGAAGTATTTGGCGAATTTTTGGTGGAACAAATGCTGATACTCATTTCCAAGATGGTGATTTATATATTTCATCTCAAACAGTATTAGAAACTGATGGTGCGCCAAGACTGTCTGCAGATGTAAATGCACAACAAAATAATATTACCAATGTTAATTTAATCGGAGCAAACAATGTTACTAGTTTAGTACACGGCGTTGATATTAGAGAACTTAACAAATATTTTGAGGGATTTGATTTTGGTTCTTTTGACCCTATAGAAAATTATATCGACTGGTTATTACTGTCAGTTGATGTCGACATGGGCGAATTTTTAAATCCTTCACAAAAAGACATAAATTTAGGATTTATTGTTTAATGGCGTTTTGGAACGAACCCAGTGGCTATGATCTAGGAACCTACGAAGAACGTACAACTTTTATTGTAAACTTACCCGTTGACCTTGATCCTAGTATTACAGTATCTCTACTCAGTGGAGAACTTCCAGCTGGATTACGTTTAGAAGGAAAAAATATAGTCGGTACGCCTTTTCAAGTAGAAAAAACAGAAAAGTTTAGAGCTGTATTTAGAGCAACAAATAATATTGTAACAGAAGATAGAACATATAATATTACTATAACCGGTCCAGATGAACCAATCTGGGTTACCAACGAAGGTAACTTATCAGTAGCAAACAATGGACTTTATTTCATATTAGATAACCAACCTGTAGATTTCCAACTACAAGCAATAGATGAAGACCTGCCTGCAGGCGATGAACTAGAGTTTTTTATTCGAGCAGGACAACTTCCTCCAGGACTACAATTAACCAAAGACGGTAGAATCATTGGCATTGTAGAGCCATTACTTGCACTTGACAAAAACAGTGGTGCAGGCTATTATGACGGTGCTGTTTACGATGATGCCACCAGCGGATACGACTTTTCAGTACTAAGTTCTAACGGCTATGAAAGTTATTTTTATGATAGTGTAATCTACGATTTAAGTATTCCTACTAGAGTTCCTAAAAAACTTAATAGAGTTTATGAATTTGAAGTAAGTGTTACTGATGGCGAGACTGAAGCAAAACGCAAGTTTAAAATCTATGTTGTAGGTGATGATTTCTTAAGAGCAGATAACACTATTGTGCAGGTTGCTAACGGATTATACACAGCAGACAATACATATCTAAGAACACCTATCTGGGTAACTCCTGCAAATCTTGGATTTAAACGAGCAGACAACTATGTAACTATATTCCTAGATACTATAGATACTAATAATCTTGCAGGAGTATTAACTTACGAACTACTTGCTGATAATCCTGACACAACACCCAGTACACTTCCTCCAGGAATGACACTAGACGCTATTACTGGCGAAATTGCAGGGCGTGTGCCTTATCAACCTGCTGTGACCAAAGAATATACATTTACCGTAAGAGCACGTAGAATATTTGTCACAGAAGAACAAGCATTTAAGGACAAAACATTTTCTGTTAAAATACTAGGAGAAGTTGATTCTACAATCACTTGGATCAGCGATTCCTCTCTAGGCACTATTAGTCCAAACTATATAAGTACTTTCAGTGTTAGTGCAGAAACCACAATACCTGATGCACCGTTATTGTATAGACTAGCAAGCGGAAAACTTCCTCCAGGATTGGCGATTTCTTATGACGGAGAGATTATAGGAAAGGTAAGACAGTTTGGAACTGAAACTGCACAAGGCATTACTATATTTGATAATAATAACTTAACATTTGACAGCAATACAACTACCATCGATAGATCGTTTACATTTACAGTAGAAGCAAGAGACAGATTCGGTTACAGTGCTAGCACTAAAACATTTACTATTAATGTAACAGATCCAGAAGAATTATTATATTCTAATATCTATATGCAACCGTTTATGAAAGTTGCACAAAAAAGTGCATATAGAAGTTTTGTTGCAGACAGTAATGTATTTCCTCCTAGTCTTGTGTATCGTCCAAATGATCCTCAGTTTGGATTACAAGATCAAATTAAAATATTATTATATGCAGGAATAGAAACTAAAACTGTAGAAAATTATGTTGCCGCAGCTGCAAAAAATCACAAAAAGAAACGTTACAAAATTGGTGGACTAAAAACAGCGATTGCTAAAAATGCAGGAAGCAATGATATAGTATACGAAGTAGTATATTTAGAGTTATTAGACCCTGCAGACAGTGTTACTGCTACTAGAAAGAAACTAAACATTGTTACAAATAAAAAAATAGATACCACAAGTAGTTATCAACCTAACAATACTGATCCATACTATATGCGTCCTAATACTAATACAATAAAAACTGATTCAGATGCAGTAAAAATAAGTGACTCTGGAGATATTGTAAAATATATTAGCACCGTAAAAAACATGCGTGATAATATTGCTGAAATAGGTGCTACAGAAAGAGACTTTCTTCCATTATGGATGAGAACCGCTCAAGAAAATAGTATACAAGAGCTTGGTTATGTATTTGCAATACCTTTAGTTTATTGTAAAGCAAATACCAGTCAGCAAATCAAATTAAACATAGAGAACAGTGGGTTTGATTTTAAAAACTTAGACATAGTTCTCGACAGATATATTATAGACAGTACAGAAGGAAACAGTGACGAGCAATACATACTATTCGCAAATTACCAATTCAACGTTTAATTGCGATAAATAAATTGCATTGGAGATAAAAATGGCAAGTCAAATAACAACCACTAACATAGATGAAAACTTTCCTGTAGCAGGACAAGACAACGATTCCCAAGGATTCCGTGATAATTTTGCTACTATTAAAAACAACTTTGATTTTGCAAGTGCAGAAATCAGTGACTTGCAAGACAATACTGCAAAACTTAATGTAAACAACAACTTTAGCTTCAATGACATTATTAATGCAAACATCGAAGCAAGTACATTTACATTAAAAGCAGAAACAGCGGTAACTGCTAGTCAAAATATTAACTGGGATAACGGATCTTATCAGATTTTTAGAATTGAAGATCCTGCGCCGCAAACTAGTATTACATTTACGCTTGCTGAATGGCCAGAAACTGGTAGTTATGCTAGTATGCGAGTTGCTATAGAAAGCGATGGTGTTAATCGTGATGTTTATTTTAATGTAAACAATGGTACTTTAAAGATCGATGACGCTTGGAGGACTGCATTTACAAATGTTGTATCTCCTGTAGAAACTGGTGCAGATGCAGATCAGCCACATGTTTTTGAGTTTTGGACTTATAACGGTGGATCTACTGTATTTGGCAAATACCTAGGACAGTTTATTTAATGCATCCGCTTATTAATGATTTGTCTAATCTTACAGATGTAGAACTAGAAAATCAAATCATTGATCTACAAAGAAAATACTTTATGACTACTAATGCTGATATCCAATACCAAATAACATTGGCATTAGATTCCTTAAAACTTGAAATCGAACGCAGAAGAATAGAAGCAAAACGCCAGCAAGAAGAAAATGGCAATTCTGATCTTGACAATCTTATCAATGTAAGTTAAAATACATTAATGCTTATGAAAACAGACGAACTAGGTATTCCACGATTCTCTAATCGCGACTTAATCGATATGATTTATTCGGGTCATGCGGATAAAGTTCATGTGGTATTATGCGACGCAAATGATGATGTAGATAAGTTCAACGCCGCTATGGAAGAGCAAGGCCTAGATCCTCTACAAAAATATATTCCTTTAGATGTGGATCAAAAAACGTTTGACGGTGTATGTCAAGGCGAATGGTTTATGCCTGATGAATATAAAACACTAAATGTACACAACTATATTCTTACAAAGTGTGAAACGCAAGAAGAAACAGAAAGATGTGCAGAAGAACTTGGAGAGTTTGCAAGTCGTAATATGATGCCTTTGCTTCAGTATATGATTTATCTTGTAGACTTTATGCGTGAGAATGGTGTTGTGTGGGGAGTCGGACGCGGAAGTAGTGTAGCATCGTATGTATTATATTTAATAGGTGTACATCGTATTAATTCAATCCAATATAACCTAGATTGGCGAGAGTTCTTACGATAAATATGCGTATATAACTTAGGAGAATAGCAATGGCTATGAAACAATCAGGACGTAAAGTCTATAAAACAATGCAGGGTAAGACTGTTGACATGGACTTACTTCGTAAAAGAAACGAGTTAACACCAGCAGTAGGCAATGCTAGAGTTAATGCCCGCGGCGACGAACTAGGCCCAGGCGGCAAAATCATCCGCAAAAAAGAAGATATTGTAAAAGAATACTATCAATCAGAAAATGCTGCTGTAGATCAAACACCAAATCGTTCTAAAAAAGCAGAAGAACCTGTACAAGAACGTATTACAAAAACTACTACTAAGAAAACAAAAGAACCTGTTGTTGAAGAAGAATGGGTGGAAGATGAAGATGGCAATTTTGTACAAAAAGGTGAATAATGGCTTTAAATATTAATACTATTCAAGCAAAAAGTATTCGGGCAGTAACAGATCGAGTTATTGTTAGAGATATGTATTTTGGCGAACAAACCACAGCAAGTGGTATTGTAATTGGAAATGATAACGGCACTACTCGCGGAGTTTATCCACGCTGGGCAAAAGTTTATGCCAAAGGTCCACTAAACAAAGACGAATACGAAGTAGGTGATTGGATTCTCGTAGAACACGGACGTTGGACTCGAGGATTAAATATTGAATTGGACGGTGAAGAAGTTGAACTACGTATGGTTGAGGCGGAAAGTGTTCTCTGTATGAGTAAAGAAAAACCTGAGGATGTACAACTAGGCGAAGAATATGCAAGTAGTCCCGATTCTCATAGTCCAGAAGATTTTGTGAGGTATTAATGAATCCGTTTAAAGATATTGACACGTTTCAAACTGCGTGTGATCAAGAGCCTAGTGCAGCCAACTATGCAATGTATCAAGGCTTGATTAAAGAAGAATACGACGAACTTGTTACAGCAATCTTTGATGACGACAAAGTAGAACAATTAGATGCACTTATCGATATTCTAGTTGTTACTATGGGTGCTATCCGGGCCGCTGGATGGGACGGAGAAGGTGCTTGGGAAGAAGTTATGAAAACTAACTTTGCAAAGATTGATCCAGAGACAGGCAAAGTACGCAAACGCGAAGATGGTAAGGTTCTCAAACCAGAAGGATGGAAGGCTCCAGAGCTCGCACAGTTTGTAAAATAATCACTTGACTCCTTATACTTTTTATGCTATATTAATAGGAAGTATAAGGAGTTTTCATGAGACTACCAGAAAGACAACTATCAAGTATCGGTACAGCAGGAGCAACAGGTATTGCTCTTATGGTGCTGCACACCACAGGACATTTAGCAGGATGGGCATGGCCACTGTTATACATATTTTTAATCATTGCAGGCATTGGACAGGAGAACAGACGGCGTGACTGAAGCATTTAGTATTGTAGCAAGTCTCTTTACAATCTGGGCACAATCCAGTATACTAGCAGAGAATAAAGAGTTTGACAGGTTTAAAGAAGAAGAGCCTGTAAAAGAAGAAATCAAACAAGAAATTCCTGAAGAACCAAGATTAATTGTAATGGCAGAAACTAAACTATGAAAGAATTATGGGTTGAAAAGTATAGGCCTAAAAGCGTAGACGGATATGTATTCCGTGATGAGGCACAAAAGGCACAGGTAAAGACATGGATCAAAGACAAAACAATCCCGCACTTGCTGTTTTCAGGCAATGCTGGAATCGGAAAAACAACATTGGCAAAATTGTTATTCAACGAGTTAGACGTCAACGATCTAGACGTCTTGGAAATCAACGCTAGTCGTACAAACAGTGTAGATGATGTTCGCGACAAGATTGTAAACTTCGTACAAATGATTCCGTTCGGTGACTTTAAGGTTGTGCTACTAGATGAGGCTGATTACTTGTCGCCAAACGCACAGGCAGCACTGCGTGGTGTTATGGAAGAGTATCATACTACAGCACGTTTTATTCTTACTTGTAACTATCCTAACCGTATTATTCCTGCGCTACACAGTCGTTGTCAAGGCTTTCATATTGCTAAAATTGACCAAACTGAATTCACAGCTCGTGTAGCAGAGATTTTAATCACAGAAGGCGTAACTCCAAATCTTGACATTCTTGACACTTATGTAAAAGCAACATATCCTGATTTGCGTAAATGTATTAATATGGTGCAAATGAACTGTCAAGACAATAGCCTGCTTGCTCCACACGAAGGTGACACAGGCGAAAGCGACTGGAAACTTGACATGGTTGAGTTATTCAAGGCAGGCAAGATTGCAGAAGCTCGTAAACTATTATGCGGTACGGTCCGCCCAGAAGAGATGGAAGAAATCTATCGCTGGCTGTATGATAACATTGAACTGTTCGGAAGTGATGAACAACAAGATACAGCAGTGCTAACTATTAAACAAGGTCTAGTAGACCACACCCTTGTTGCTGATCCAGAAATTAATCTTGCAGCTACACTTATTAGGTTAGGAAGAATTTAATGACATACTTAGTAACAGATAACTGTGTAAAATGTAAACACACTGATTGCGTTGAAGTTTGCCCTGTAGATTGTTTTTATGAAGGCGAGAACTTTTTAGCAATCAATCCGATGGAATGTATTGATTGCGGTGTATGCGAGCCCGAGTGTCCAGTTGACGCTATTGTACTCGATTCTGCGCTAGATGACGCTGAGAGAGAAAAGTGGATGGATATTAACACACAATATAGTCTGATTTGGCCAAACATCACACAGCAAAAAGATGCACCTGCTGACGCAGAAGAATGGGCCGATGTGCCTAACAAATATGAAGAACACTTTTCACCCAACCCAGGCGAAGGAGATTAAATGAAAGTTAAATTAGTAAGTTATTCACAACCGAGCAAAGAGTTTTTAGAAGAAGGATTAGAAGATGTGCAGGATCTTATTGCGTATGCGGCTAGAGTATCTAATCCATCAAATCAGTATAATACAGAGACCTCTACTAAACTACTCAACTACCTTGCGAAGCATAAGCATTGGTCGCCGTTTGAAATGGTATCTGCTTGCCTAGAGATTGAAACAACAAGAGATATCGCTAGACAGATTTTGCGTCATCGTAGTTTCAGTTTTCAAGAGTTCTCTCAGCGTTATGCTAATCCCTTAGAGGATTTACAATTTGAAGTTCGCGAAGCAAGATTACAAGACACTAAAAATCGTCAAAACTCAGTAGAATTAGATTTAAGCACTGAAGAAGATCAAGCAACTTTGATTCGTTGGGAAGAACTACAGCAGGATGTGATCTTTGCTGCAACTAAGGCCTACGAGTGGGCAATAAATAGAGGCATTGCAAAAGAACAAGCTAGAGCAGTACTACCGGAAGGTAACACAGTAAGTCGTATGTATATGAATGGAACTTTGCGATCTTGGATCCATTACATTGAACTACGAGCAGCAAATGGTACACAGAAAGAGCATATGGACATTGCTCGAGAAGTTGCTAAAGTGATTACAGAAATATTTCCTTTAGCAGAGGAATATGTCAACATTAACTGACATCTATCAGTTCTGGAATATTCAGAACCACAACATACACGGTGAAGAGTTTACCGGGTATGAACCAGTTATGGATCAACTTGACAGTTATACTAAAGCTGATTTTAAGAAAGATCCAGATCGGGTAGTAGATGAAGTCTTTGATCTCTACCGTAGCATAAACCTTGTCCCAATCATCTACTACACTGAAACGGGACTGTTACGGGCGATCAGAGACTTTAAAACTATCAACTACAACGGTGTACGAGATAGTCGTATTGCACTAGGAAACAATAAAGGACAGCCTATTAGTCGCTTTTTGTTTCCTAACATGATGACAGCAGAGCCCAAAGGTCGTGGTCACAACTCGATCCGTGATAGATTTTACGATGACCGTAAATTAAAAAGAGCTATTAGACTTTGTTTTGAGGCTCGAGAAGGTATACATCTTGCTCGTCCTACAGCAGTCAGACGTTCTTTGGAACTCGTTACCGGCGAAAATATACAAAACTTTAAACCGCAAAATGCTAGAGCTATTGTAGAACATCTCTGTCCTGTCATGTGGGGCAGGGTTTACGACTATTCAATGGGCTATGGTGGCAGACTGTTAGGCACAAGTTGTTCTAACATGCAGTATCAATATATTGGTGTAGATCCTAATACAGAAACGATTAAATACTTAACTTATTTAAATGAGTTAATAGAAGAAAGTATAGGAGTTAAAGGTGAGATCAACTGTTCGACATCGGAAGACTACACACCACAGGACATCGACTGCGCATTCTCTTCCCCACCATATTTCAATCTCGAAAAATATTCAGACGAAGACACACAATGCATGGTCAGGTATGGAACACTTAATGAGTGGTTTGATGGTTATGTCGCTCCCACTATGCGAAACATATATAATGGCCTCAACTCTGATGGTGTATTCGCAACAAACATCGCAGACTATAAGTCGTATGGTAATAAATCATACGCTGTCGTGGATAGATGGATTGCCACCGCCGAAACCATCGGATTCACGCATTCCGGGACAATCAGAATGATGCTGAACACTCGCCCAGGCGTAGGCAACGACAAAAAGTCAGGCCGTGAAAAGTGGGAAGGTGTTTATGTGTTTACAAAATGATAGTTTGTAGTTGTAGATATATAAGCATAAAAGATTACAAAACATATAAAGAACTTGTTAAGCGACTACGAGAATATGATAGTCAGTGTGCAAGTTGTATTACTAGAGATTCTCTGCAATACCTAGAAACATTATACAATCAAAGGAAACAAAATGGATCAACGAATCAGTGATATTCTCGCTAAAGAAACACATAGACAAACTACAACAATAGAATTGATTGCAAGTGAAAACTTTGCCAGTGATGCTGTTATGGATCTTGCAGGTAGTTGTTTTACTAACAAGTACGCAGAAGGTTATCCAGGCAAGCGTTACTACAACGGTTGTGAACATATGGATGAAATTGAACAACTTGCAATAGACGAGCTAAAAGCTATTTACGGTTGTGAGTTTGCCAATGTTCAACCACACTCCGGTGCTAATGCTAACTTGGCTGTTTTCAAAGCGTTCTTGGAACCAGGTGATAAAATCTTAGGCATGGACCTGGCAAGTGGTGGACACTTGTCACACGGTTCTCCTGCTAACCTTAGTGGCAAATGGTTTGAAGCACACAGTTATGGTGTAAACGATGAAGGTTGGCTGGACTATGATGACATTATGAAACAAGCACTGGAAGTAGAACCCTCTATGATTATAGCAGGTGCAAGTGCATATCCAAGACGAATTGACTGGGAAAAGATGAGACACATTGCAGATCAAGTAGGAGCAATCTTTATGGTCGATATGGCACATTACAGTGGTCTGATCGCAGGCAAAGCATATCCTAATCCGTGCGATTATGCAGATGTGGTCACTAGTACTACACATAAGACGCTACGCGGTCCTAGAGGAGGTATTATTCTTTGGAACGACGAGTTCTTTACTAAAAAGATCAACTCAGCTATTTTTCCAGGAACCCAAGGCGGACCATTAATGAATATTATTGCCGCTAAAGCACAAGCATTCGCAGAAGCAAACACAGACGAGTTTATTAGCTATGCTTCAGCAGTTGTAGCAAATGCACAGACAATGGCACGAGTATTTGTAGACAACGGCTTTAAACTGTTGACAGGCGGCACAGATAGTCATATACTATTACTTGACTTGAGTGAAAGTAAATATTCAGGTCGCGAAGCCGCAGACTTATTGGAAGAGAATGGCATCACAGTAAACAAGAACGGCGTACCAAATGATCCACGAAGTTTTGTAGAAACAAGTGGTATCAGACTTGGCACAGCTGCAGAAACTACACGAGGCAGGGACGCTGAATGGTTTAAACAATTAGCAGAAAGAATCGTGGAGATTTTATCATGAAAGAAGTAATAGTAGGAATGGTACTAATGTTTGGTGCAACCGCAGGTGTGTTTGCATTTTTAGGCGGTGGTGAAAATCGCAACATTGGATTTAACAATGGACAATGCCCCAAAGGTGATTACTTCTGTGGAGTAACTTGGAACAACAAATAAATAATCCTATGAAGGATAAGTTTATTAATGCATATATGGATGTTGCAGAACGATTTGCACAACTTAGTTCTGCACACCGTCTACAAGTAGGTGCGATTGTTGTAAAAGATGATCGTATTATTAGTATTGGTTACAACGGCATGCCCAGTGGCTGGGAAAACTGTTGCGAGAATAAAATCTATATGACTCCTGAAGATGATCACATGCGTATTCCTGGAGAACTAGAACAAATATTTCCGTACGAAGATAAAAATGGAAGATACAAACTAAAAAGTAAACCAGAGGTATTACATGCAGAAGCGAACGCCGTCTCGAAGTTAGCACGTAGTTCAGAAAGTGCAGAAGGTGCAACAATCTTTATTACTCACGCACCTTGTATAGATTGTGCTAAACTAATCTATCAAAGCGGAATAGTATCCGTGTACTACAAAACTGAATATCGCAGTAAAGATGGCGTCGATTTTTTACGCAAATCAAAAATAGAAGTTACAAAGGTATAAAAGGGGCATATCGCCCCTCTTATTACTCATCTCCATATATTTGGAGGACTTCTTTTACTGCCTCGTGTCTTTCAATATCCTTTTGTTCAAAGCGGACTATGTCCAAATGTTCGACATTGCTTGATTCCATGTGTTGGATAAAATCCAACAATCCGTTGTCGTGTCGCCTGTCAGCTTGTGCTAAATCTCCTGTTACAGCCATCCTAGCATTCTCTCCTAAACGAGTTAACAGCATTTTCATTTGATTAGGTGTTGCATTTTGCATCTCGTCAGCAATAATGTAAGCGTCTTTAAAAGTTCTGCCTCTCATATATGCTAGTGGTGCTATTTCTAATATACCTTCTTGAATCATGCCTTCTATATCGTTTGCAGTAAAATACTCTCTAAAAACATCAAAAATAGGTCTTGTCCATGGCGCCATTTTTTCCTCTAGTGTGCCTGGTAAAAATCCTAAATCCTCGTCTACAGAAACTGCTGGTCTTGTAACAATAATCTTATCTACTTCACCTTCTTTAAACATTTTGATAGCAACTTGAACAGCCAACATGGTTTTACCCGTACCCGCTGGTCCGATGCCAAATACAATGTCTTTTTTAGGATTTAATAGTTTAAGGATATATTGTTCTTGATTTAAGTTTCTTGGAAGTATATTTACTTGATTTTTCTTTTGAATGTTAATGTCAACAACATTAGAAAAGTTGTTGTTGAACTGCCGTTTGGCGCTTTTTTTAGCTCCCATTCAGTTCTCCTTTGAATGTAGCAAACATCTATACGATGCTTACAAAGGTATTTAGCATCTAGAGATAAAAGACAAAAACGCTACTATAAAGAAAAATAACGATAAATAACTATGAACAGGAATAATATTATGCAAGACATTGTCGACATTGTAAAAAATGTAGAACTAATATATAACAGCAACACTGCCTTTCAAGTATTGAAAGATTTTGAAAGAGTGTTAGACGAACTTGATGTATATGTATATGCAAACTGGGAAGACGGTGAAGTAGTCGCAGGCCCAAAGATTGAAAAACATTGGATCACATGTTCGTTTATGTGGGAAAGAGACAAAATGCCAGATCCAATGGGCGGCAAGCGTCTATTAGACTACGATTGTAAAGTGTCTTATAAAAAAGATTACTATGTAAAACCTAAAACTATTGAAAAACAAGAAGATTTTCGTCCTGGGACCAAGCGAGGCAAACTAGAAAGACATCCTATTTGGATTGTTGAAATTCAAATGCCTAAGAGTTTAGTAATGGATATGTATTCTTCTTTTGCAAAAAATATAGAAACTGACGAAACTATGATGGATGTACAAGGAATGCCGCAAGAAGCAGATGTAGTAGCAGATGATACACTAGCATCAGACGGAACAGAGGTATCAGTATAATGGGATTACGTTCAAACGATTTAAGAGATTTAGCCAATGATATTTTCGAAATTGATAGTTTCAAAAGTAAAATGGGCAGCGATGAAGAAATTGTAGTTTTAAGTTTTAGTGTTAATGGTCAAGAACCTGCAAAAGACTTGATGAACTTTTTTGAAAAAGGATATGATTTTATATTAGACAGCGATGTTACAAGTTCAGAACAAAGCGACGGTACATATAAAGTGTTTGTTGAGATGGAAAGAAACAGTCAAGTACCATCCCAAATTTTAGAAATTGTAGATGGTTTTACTAAACTAGCAAACATAGAAAACCCTAGATTTAGATACTATAAGAGTTTTACAAGTTATGATGTTAACGAAGAAAGTTTGGACAGTATTATACCTCAAGATAAAGATGCTTACTTGACTAAAAAAGAAGAGTCGATGATGGAAAACTACAAAAACTTTTTTAATAGAAGTTATGTAGAAGATATAAATGTGTTAGGTAATACTTTGCATATTTCAAAAAAATATGCAGATCCGTTGGCTTTTGAAATAGTAGATTTTGGTGACACAACTCCTACATTGAAGTCAATCAAAGAATCAATAAATGTCAATGACTTTGCTGAAATTATATTTTTAAGCAAATACATAGGCGATTACAATATCACCAAATTTGGTGACTTATTAACTTTTGAAAATGCAGACAAAACACTAGTAGTTAGGAGGAAATAATGCAATTATCAAAGAATTTTTCAATGGCTGAATTTACAAAGAGCCAAACAGCAGAGCGTAAGGGTATTGACAATACACCACAAGGTGATCACTTAGATGCAGCAGTTGCACTATTTGAAAATGTTGTACAGCCAGTGCGTGATCACTTTGGTCCTACTGTACTAAACAGTGGTTATCGTTCACCAGAGTTAAACGAAGCAGTTGGTGGTTCAGCAACTTCACAACACTGCAAAGGTGAAGCAGCAGACATTGAATGTCCGGGTGTTCCAAATGCAGAACTAGCAGAGTGGATTCGTGACAACTTAGAGTTTGATCAACTAATCCTTGAGTTTTACACTCCAGGCATTCCAGATTCAGGCTGGGTACATGTTTCTTACAAAGCAGACGGTGAAAACCGCAGAAGCATTCTTACTGCAAGTCGTGTAGACGGTAAGACTACATACAGCGAAGGAATCAATGCATAATGAAAGTTGCAAAGGCATGGGTTAAAGCAAGATTAGGTGAGCGTACATCTTGGGATGGTGCTGGTTTAATCGTTATGGGTTTACTAGCAATCTTTGCTGCTAACCTTGCTAAGATCGCAGGTGGTATTGCTGTAGCATACGGTATTTGGACAATCTACAAAAAAGAGGACTAAATGCTTAAAATCTATGCAATGATATTCATAGTGGGCATACTTGGCACATTTGCATACGGTGCCAAGTACTACTATGATAGCACACAAGCAACAATCGCAACACTGCGAGAAAACAACGCAAAACTAGAAACAGCCGTAGAAATAAGTGAAGCAAGTATTGAAGCACTTCAACAAGATATGGAAAAGTTTCAAGAACTAAATCAACAACTACAACAAGATCTACAAGCAGCAGAAGCCTATGGTGATGAACTACAAGGCAAACTTAACCGCATGGATCTAGTCCAAGACGCAATCAAGGACGCAAAAACACTAGAAGGAAAAATGAATGGCGCTACAGCAAAATTATGGCGCGGCATCATTGAAGACACTGGCGGCGATGCTAGCCGTCCTCTTCCTAACTGGTTGCAGCCTGTTCAGCCCAGCCCCGGAGCCGGAGATCAAGGTAGTAACCAAAGTGGAAAAGACAACAGTGCCGACAGTGAGTCGACCCAAGCCAGTCCAACTCAATGATGTAAGAGTTTATGTAGTAAATGCAAAAATTCTAGACGACTTCTTGGCGGAGTTTAAACAGCGTCATGGCGAAGTTGCATTTGTAGCACTGAGCATGCAAGACTATGAGAACCTTGCACTTAACATTGCTGATATGCGCAGATTTATTAATCAGCAAACACAGATCATTGTGTACTATGAGGATGCAGTAAATCCTAATGCAGACGATACTGTAGTCTCGGAAACTCCACTTAATCAATAAATATACATAACTAAGAGGGTTTGTTATGATAGAAATGATTGACAGAATGTTTGGCGACACACTATGGATATGGACTGCTGTTGCTGGGTCGCTGCTTGGGGCAGCATTTTTAGCGTGGTTTAGAAATACACACGCGGCACTATACTTAATGTCAAAGTTTGATTTATTTTTAGATTCACTCGTTGACAAATTTGGATGGGACTGGTTACAGGATGATCCTAGCGCATGGCGCAAAAGATATCCTAAAGTAACTAAAAAAATAGACGAGTTAGAAGCTCGCATTGCTAAACTAGAGGGGAATAAGTGATGGCAGATGATAAGAAAACAATTGATGCAGCAGCAGTTGAAGGAATGGACGCAAATGGTGACGGACACATTTCAGCAGAAGAATATGACATGCATCTAGAATTTAAGCGTAAAGAATTAGAAGACAAAGATGCACAGCGTGATGCTATTCGTAAGATGGCTTGGTTTTCGCTGTTCGGACTTTTACTATATCCAATTGGTATTTTCCTAACAAGTGCGTTCGGGCTAGACAAGGCAGCAAATCTAATTGCTGATATTGCACCAACATACTTTGCTTCTATTGCTGTTTTGGTATCTGCATTCTTTGGTGCCGATGCTATTGCGCAAAAAGGCGGCAAGAAGTAATCACTAACACTTCTTAATAATAGTCCATGCGATAAGTACAGTATGGACTATTATTCTACTCTAGGCGTAGATCGTAACGCAAGTCAAGATGATATTAAAAAAGCTTTTAGAAAACTTTCTATGAAGCATCATCCTGATCGCGGCGGTGACGAAAAGAAGTTTAAAGAACTTAACGAAGCATATGCTACTCTTAGCGATGCACAAAAAAAGCAAGAATACGATAATCCACAATCTAGATTTCAATTTAACACTAGTAATATGAATGGATTTGATCCTAGAGATCCAATTTTTGATACGTTTTTTGGTCAAGGTTTTAGAAGACAACAACGCAGTCAAGATATTACTCTAGCAGTTAATATAAACTTGGAAGATGTGATAATTGGTAAAAATATGATTATTACATATCAACTTCCTACAGGTTTTGAAAATAGTGTAGATATTAATATTCCTATAGGAGCACAAGACGGTGATACTATCCGGTTTCAAGGACTAGGAGGAGATGCTATTCCTGGTCATCGCGGGGATTTGTTTGTAAAAATAAGAATAAACACGCATCCTAGATTTAGAAAAGACGGAGCGCATCTTTATCTACAAGAAAAAATAAATGTTTTTACTATGATGCTAGGAGGGCAACATGAAATTAAAACACTGGACAAAAAGAAACTAAATGTAAATATTCCTAAAGGAATGAAATCTAACAGTGTTTTAAATCTAGCAGGACAAGGGTTACCTGATAGGCGTACTGGTAGAAAAGGAAATCTTTACTTAGAAATAATACCAGACATTCCTAATATTACAGATTCACGATTAATTCAAAAAATTCAAGAACTTAAAGACGAAATGTCATAACCGTTTTATTTGACATTTATTAAAATAAACAGTATAATGTGTAAATATATTAAACAACAGGAGCATATTTTCTATGGTAGAGCCATCAGAAGAGTTAAAATTAGTATTTGATAAAGCAGTTAAAGATGCAAAAAAATTAAAACACGAATATGTTACTCTCGAACATCTTCTATTTGCAATGTTATGTGAAGATAAATTTTATTCAATGCTAGAAGGTTACGGTGCTGATGTATCTTATATTAAAAGCAATTTAGAGCATCATCTTAAAAATAACTGCGAAGAACTCTATATAGAAGACGAAAAATTTAAACCTAAAAAAACACAAACTGTAGAACGTGTACTCAACCGTGCTTTTACACAAGTTTTATTTGCGGGCCGTACTAATATTGAACTAACTGATATTTTATTAAGTTCGATTAACGAAACAAAAAGTATCAGTACATATTTCTTAGAAAAAGGCGGCGTAGAAAAAATTAGTTTTGCTGAATATATTAATTCTGAAGTGTTCGAAGACGAAGAAGATGACAAAATAAGTTCAGAAGCTGCAAAAGCACTTAGCTCTTATACCGAAAACTTAAACAAACAAGTAAACAAAGGTAAAATTGATCCTGTTATTGGCCGTGCAGAAGAATTAGATCAAATTGCTCTTATTCTTGGGCGGAGAACCAAGAATAACGTATTGATGGTGGGCGATCCAGGTGTAGGTAAAACTGCTATTGCAGAAGGTCTTGCATGGAACATTGTAAACGATAATGTTCCAAACTTCTTAAAAGGTTATGAAGTTTATAATCTAGACATTAGCGGCATGCTTGCTGGTTCAAAGTATCGCGGAGATTTTGAAGAACGCCTAAAACTCGTGCTTGAGGCATTGGTTAAAAAAGACAAAACTATTTGTTTTATTGATGAAGCACATATGATGAGTGGCGCAGGTGCAGGTGGCAAGAATGACAGCAACGACTTGGCTAATATGTTGAAGCCTGCTTTAGCAAAGGGCAATTTAAAAGTTATTGCTAATACTACCTGGGAAGAATATCGTAAGTTCTTCGAAAAAGACCGTGCCCTTATGCGTCGATTCCAACGTGTGACCATCGACGAGCCTACTCCGGCAGTAGCAAAAGACATCTTACAAGGCATTAAAAAATACTACGAAGACTATCACGCAACTACTATTACAGACGAAGCAATTGAAGCTGCTGTTAAACTATCTGTAAAGTATCAAAGTGATAAGAAACTTCCAGACAAAGCAATCGATTTGATTGATGTTGCATGTAGTCGTTTTAAACTTAATAACCAAGAAGAAAACAAAGTAGTAGGTGAAGAAGAAATTCAATTTGAACTTGCTAAAATGGTTAACATTCCGGAAGATCGTGTTGCAGAAAAAGAAAATGACAATCTTGCAAATCTAGAAGAAAATTTAAAAGCAAGTGTATACGGTCAAGATGAAGCAATTGAAAGTATTGTTGATAAAATTCTTGTTGCACAGGCAGGACTTAAGCCGGACGACAAGCCTATTGGTAGTTTTGTATTCATGGGCCCAACTGGTACAGGTAAAACTGAAACTGCTAAACAACTTGCTACTCAATTAGGCGTAGAGTTAGTACGATTTGATATGTCAGAATATCAAGAAAAGCACAGTGTAGCAAAACTTATCGGTAGTCCTCCAGGATATGTAGGTTATGAAGATAACGCAGGTGTTCTTATTACAAAACTTCAAGAAAATCCTAACTGTGTATTGTTATTAGACGAAATTGAAAAAGCACATCCTGATGTGTCACAGATACTATTACAAATTATGGATAACGGCTTTATTAGTGGAAGCAATGGTAAGACTGCGGATGCAAGAAATGCTGTGTTAATCCTTACAACTAACTTAGGTGCTAAAGATGCAGAGAAAAACGCCATTGGATTTAACGACGACTTTGAAAAAGACTACGAAGACACTGATCTTAAGAAGTTCTTTGCTCCCGAGTTCCGTAACAGACTTGACGGCGTGATTACATTCGGTAAACTTACCAAAGAAGTTATGTACAAGATTGTTGGCAAGTTCCTTGTTGAGCTCAAAGACATGGTTGAACCTAAAGGTATTAAGATTGAAATTACAGATACAGCACTCGACGCATTAATTGACAAAGGTTTTGATCGTAAAATGGGTGCTAGACCTTTACAACGTGTAATCGACTCCGAAATCAAACGTCCATTAAGTAGACAAATGTTGTTTGGTGATCTTAAGAACGGCGGTGAATGTAAGATTGACTTTGTAGAAGATAAGTTTGTTGTAGAAGTAGAAAGTAAGGAACTAGAAGTTGAGGCTTGAAACTGCTCGTAAATTATTTTATGACAAATACAAGTATAAACTTGTAGCATATTCTACGATTGCTTCTATCTTTAGAAATGTTGGCTTAGATTTTGCTCGCAGAGAACTTGACAGTTTACAATATCAAGTAGACCAAGGGGCAAGAACACTTACTATGCCCCGTCGATTATATTGGGGTAGAAATATACCTTACGAAGACTTTGAAGACGGAAAATATCTGCTAAGAGAGTTTACTAGACAAAAAGACTTCACTCTAAGAGTGGAAATGAACTTTTTAAACATCTACAGCAATGACAAAAATTGGTTAAAGTCTTTACAAAAAAATGTAAATCATCCTGTAGAGTTTTGGAGTCCTGCAGAATATGTAGAGAAACTTGATAAAAATCAAGTTGTAGTTGAAGTTCCAGACATGAAATACAGAGTTACACTAAGATCGTGTAATCGTGATTTTGCAAATTGGTGTGAAAATAATTTAGATAAAATTAAAATAGGCAACACCGTATTATCTACAATACAATATGGCGGTGATATTAGTGGAAGATACTTTTATGTTAGAGACGAAAAAGTTCTTACGTTAGTCGAACTACTTATAGGCACTGGCATACGTAGAATTGACGAAGTTGTTTGTCCATCAAATATTGATAAATAACATTATGCCAGCAAATAGTCAAATTTTATTAAGTGCAAACACGCACCCAGGGGACAGCACCACACTTCTTATCGGAGATAAGTTGAAAGGTGACGGATTTTACGGAAGAGCAGATGGGTTCCATACTGTTGCGTGGAATCTTGATAATTTTACAGGTAGCGTTAGTGTTCAAGGTTCTCTTGCAGTTGATCCTGTGGATGAAGATTGGGTAGATATTCCTTTTGAAATAGTAAGCGGTGACTTTTTTGTAACCACTACAGGAAGAGTTACTGTACAAGGTAGCCTTACAAAAAGAGAATATACCAACAGTACCGTTATAGAAAGTTATAATTTTAAAGGTAACTTTGTTTGGGTTAGAGCAAGAATATTTGACTGGACTGCTGGCACAGTTAATTCAGTTTTACTGAATCATTAAGGACTGTGTAGATGGCAACTAATAACAGAACAAACGATAGACCAATAGATATAGGCACAGATGTAGGATCTACCGGCGGTGAACCTATACGTGATGCGTTTGACAAAATTAATCAAAACTTTGATGACTTGTTTGGCATAGCAAGTAACTTTTCTTCCGTAAACAGAAATATTATTCCTGCCGCTACAGAAACATACGATATTGGTAATGCAGTAAATCGTTTTAGAGACATTTATCTCAGCGGTAACACTATTCATCTTGGCAATACAAATATTAGTGTTAACCAAGATGGTGAACTAGAGTTTAGCGGTGTTAAAATTCCTACACAAACAGACTTAGATGCAACTATTGCTGCTACTTCTTCAGGTGCGTTAACTGGTACACTTACAGGCGATGTATATGCTACAGACAGTACATTGTTAGTAGATGCACAAAATGGTAAGATTGTAGGACCTGTACAAGCAAATGTCACAGGTAATGTCACAGGTAATGTAACAGGTAATGTAACAGGTAATGTAACAGGTAATGTTGTAGGAGATATTGTCGGTTCGGTGTTTGCAGACGATTCAACTCTATTAGTCGACGCTGTAAATGGTAAACTTGTAGGACCTATTCAAGTAAATCAATTTAATTACAAAACATTGTTAAGTATTACAGATATTGGCAATGTAGTCACAGTTGGTGCAACTCAAGATTTAACACTTTCAAGCACAGACGATGTTAATGTAACTGCCGCTGACAATCTTACATTATCAGGTGCAGATGTTTTTATCAACGGTAGTACTACACTTACTGGTAGTTTAGATGTAAGTGGTGCAGCTGTTATCGGCCTTAAGGTAGATGGTGATATTACAGGTAGTGTATTTGCAGATGACTCAACACTATTAGTAGATGGTGTAAACGGTGTTGTTCCTACTAGTGTATTAGACGGTGATATAACTAACGATATTAGAAAAGGCGATGTATTAATAGAATCTACAACTTCCCCAGGTAGTATCACTATTAGACATACAGGTCTTGGCAGTATAGATATAGAAGGTGGCGAACTTTCACTAGAAACTACTAATGGCAACTTAACTATTACTGCTGACAATTATGTTATCATTGATAGTGCAAACAACGGACAAATTGAAATTGGTCGTGCAAGTGGTGTAGGCGATGTTATTTTAGGTAACAAAGATAACGATACTGCAATACAATTAGACGGTGATGTTATTCTTGGCAAAACAAATACTGCTAGTGACTTCTACGGTGAAATAGAGTTCAATAACGGTACTACAATATTCCAGGCAGGTAATAGTGTAACATTCAACTGTGATGTCACTGGTGCAGGATTTACATATAATCAACCTGCACTACCAGGTGATTCTACACAGTTTGGCTTTGACGCAGACACTATTGACTTTGGTGATGGTAAAACTATAGATATGCAGAACTCAACTGTTCTGTTTAGTGGATCTACTATATCCGGCATTAATAACTTGTCTGTTGGTGGCACAGTAACATACAGCACTGATACGACAACAGGCGGAACTAGCACAGGTTCTCCTACAACATTAGACGTAACTAAAACAGTACTAGTATTAAACTCTGCGGACACCGACGATGACAGTTGGCTACTACCAGACGGTGTTGAAGGACAAGTTATACATCTTGTTCCAGGAACTGGTACTGCTACCAACCAACACTATGTAAGCATTGCTAACTGGAGAAGGTGGGACGAAGGCGCAGGTGATGCAGGCGAATGGAGAGTTGAGCAAAACCTAGACTGGACACCATTTGTATTAGATACTAATCCTCGTTACAGAGGACTGGCAACAGCAGTATTTGTAAACGGTGCTTGGCATACTGATACACCGTGGATAGACTAAAGGTAAATATCTAATAAGGTAATATTATGGAACATTTTATTAATATTGTAATGGAAAAAGACGAAAAACTAAACGAAGGTTTAGATACATCTATCTTTCCAGAACACGAAGTATTTGAAACAGAGCAAGGTGCTAGTCTTGTTCAAATTCCATTGCCACGCCATTTAAGTGAAGAAGAAGCAGACGAATATGCTGATCGACTAGCAAACTATATGTTTGAAAGCGGATATGAAGACTTTGATATTGAAATCAGCACCGATATAGACGAAGACTTAGACGAAGTTACCTACGACGACGATGATGACTTTTTTGAAGACTACGGTGTAATGTGGTTTAATGAAGACGATGATCTAGACGAAGCAGAATATCAAGGACGTAAAGTTAAACTAGGCAAGCCTATGCAAGGCGATGTTAAGAAGTTTAAAGTGTATGTTCGCAATCCAAAGGGTAATGTTGTAAAAGTAAACTTTGGTGATAAGAAATCAAGAATTAAAAAATCTAACCCAGACAGACGTAGAAGTTTTAGAGCAAGACACAACTGTGACAATCCTGGACCGCGTCATAAGGCTCGATATTGGAGTTGTAGGAAATGGTGATATGAAGTTATTTGAGTTGCACAATCAAGATACAGAAGTTAAACTACCATATGATCTTGCAGAAGATTTATATGTGTTTATGAAGAATGATCCGCAGTTTTATCGCAAACAGTATTTCCCAGGGCTGTGTCAATGCAGTGATCGTGTTAAAGCTGATCAAGATCCAAACCTTGAAAATACAATGCGTCCGATTATCAAAAGTGCATTTGAATCGTATGCAGACAAGTTTAAAGTTCCAAGTCATATTACACTAGAGCAAGAAGACGAAGATAAAGTCTGTGAAATGATTAGTGAAGAAGAAATGGACACTATTAGAGAGTGTGGATACTAAAATGAAACTTCGTCATCTGTTTGAAGCAAAAGCCCGTAAAGTAGTAGCAATCATGCCAGGAGGATTTCATCCTTTTCACCCTGGGCATAAAAGTCTTTACGACTGGGCAGTAAAAACATTTGGTCAAAAAAATGTTTATGTTGCCGCAACAAACGATACAGCAGAACGTCCTTTTCCTTTCGAAGTAAAGAAAAAACTTGCAGGTATGGCAGGTGTTCCTGAAGATAGATTTATTCAAGTTAATACAGCTCCATTTAATGCCACAGCGTATAAACATTTAATCGATGATGATACTGCATTAGTATTCGTTAGGAGTGAGAAGGAACGCGATGTAACTCCTTTACCTGATCAAATGAAAATAGACAAGGCTACAAAAAAGCCTGGCAACGAACCTAGATATTACAGAAGCTATACAGGCAAAGATTTAAACACAGCAGACGAAATGGGTTACATAGCATACGGTCCTACTATTAACTTTGACTTTAGTGGTATGCAGAT
>Ga0209654_1000083_pt1 | contig 95627 bp, 81 predicted proteins | sample SaaInl1SG_22_DNA_FD_184646 | JGI IMG/M metagenome (GOLD analysis project Ga0209654, IMG submission 184646) | Marine microbial communities from expanding oxygen minimum zones in the Saanich Inlet - ESP_161SG_22_DNA (SPAdes) (version 2) | ecosystem: Environmental > Aquatic > Marine > Intertidal... | reverse complement strand
CCCTTTTCAAAAAGCAAAACCACCACCTAAACAAACCTGTCAAGGGGTTCTTTTTTAAAAATTGTGTTTTACAAACAGTAAAACCAATAAAATCAATACTTTTATAAAACCTGAATTTTATTTAGGACAGGATTGATGCTTAATCAAAAAATGCTGTATAATTTATCTTTTTTAGATTCAATTTACTTTTGTTAGCAAAATTTACGAGATATATGGCCAATATGCACGAAGAAATATTAATGCTAATGCCTCGTTTTTCATTTCTTTAAAAGCAAATCTCCAGAGCATACAACTATTTAGCAACATGATATACGTATTTTGTTTCTATATAAAATGGGGTGAGAACGATAATTATATGATATGCAATACTTTCTATCTCGAATCTCTTTTCAACTAAGTATTGTATATTGACTACATCGTATATTTAATTTACGAGAATCGGGTAATTCTCCAAAAGTTGCTATGATTTGCTAAAATCGCGTAATCGAAGTAATGTTTGTAAGAAATAATAATCCCCATAAACTATGGGTTCATCCATTTCATCACGTTTAGACCAATCTCCAAAAATATGATCTAGTATAAAAGGTACATTCAAATCCTTTGGTAATATATAATTTTCTGTTTTCAAACTTTTTATTACCTTTTTTCTATAATCTAAATATACTTCGTTTCCTGTGTATTTATATAACTCAACCAAGGCTGAAGCTACAATTGTTGCGGCCGAAACATCACGGGAAATATTTGGAATATCAGGGTGTGCAAAATCCCAATAAGGAATGCCATCTTCAGGCATATTCTTGTGGTTTATAAAATAATTGGTTGTTTTTACAGCACGGTCTAAGTAGTTTTTATCTTTTGTATATCGGTAAACCGAAGTAAATCCGTTTATTGCCCATGCTTGTCCTCTGGCCCATTCCGAAGCATCACTATATCCTTGATGTGTTAAACGATTTACAACTGTTCCAGATATTGTATCATAATCTAATACATGCCATGTACTGCCATCAGGTCTGAAATGATTTTTTAGAGTGGTATTGGCGTGTTTTACAGCTATCTTATGGAATGTACTATCACCAGAAATTTTAGTTGCTTCAAACAGTAATTCCAAATTCATCATATTATCTATAATAACTGGAAATTTCCATCTGTCTTTGCCAAAATCCCAAGAACAAATACTACCCACATTTTCATTAAATCGTGTACTTAATGTTTCGGCACTTTTAACAATTATAGTTTTATATTCTGGGTTGTCTTCAACTTTTAAGCCATTGCCAAAAGAGCAATATATCTTAAAACCCATATCGTGGGTTCCATCATTATATTTTTCTTTTTCTATAAATGCTGTCCATTGTTTTGCACGTTTTTTATGCGCTTCGTTACCTGTTAACATGTAAATCTGCCAAAAGTTACCAGCAAAAAAACCGCTTGTCCAATCTTTAGATGGTTTATTATTGATTTCCTTTTTGTCTGAAGCATAACTTCGTGCAAAAGCAGTAGAATCTAAATTATACTGCAAAAACTTTGTCTATCGCGTTTCAAGCTGTGTTTCAGCATCAAATTGAGTAGCGCCTAAAATTTTTTTATCCTCAGATTTGCATGATAAACATGCAAACCCAAGGATAAAAAGTAAACAACTAAATCTAAACATAATATGTTTTAATAACTAAAATTTTTAGTTACTAAGATTAGGATTTCTATCTATCTCATCTTGAGGTATTGGTGTATCGTAATCAACAGAAGCATTCCAATCTGGTTTTTCCCCCTCATAACCCGAAGCACTAAATACTTGGTCTCCTAACTGTCTTCTTTTAATATCGTACCATCTTTTACACTCAAAAGCTAGTTCTATTCTACGCTCTTCTATTACATCAGCAACCGTTATTGAGGCAAGATCTGCAGGAACTGCACTAGGTGGAACTGTTTCTGGAACATATCCTCCATTAGTAGTCTGCCCTCCATTACGCGCTCTTCCTCTAACTTCATTTAGAAAATCTAAAGCGTCTGCAGCACCAATTTCTACACCTGCTTCAGCTGCAATTAGCAACACCTCTGCATAACGTATCATTGAGTAATTATGACTTGTTGCTCTTTTATTTCCTCTAGCGAAAGCCCCGGGAAAACGCAAATATTTAGCTATATACGGTGCATTCACTGCATGTTCGTGGCCACTGTTTGTAAAACTAGTATAGTCTACAGTTGATCCAGCAATTAAAGCTTCTGTTTGGAAACTAACACGTCTTCTATAATCGTCTGGATCAAAAGAATTGTATACTGCTAGAGTTGGCGTTGAAACCGACCATCCTCCGCCTGCGCCATCATTGTCACCTCTAATACCTGTCATTGGTGCTATTTGGTCGTACGCGTTATCAGGAGCTTCATTATTGTTATAATCTAATACGAAGATAGGCTCTTTAGAAGCATCTATTTTATCAGCATTAAATAACGTTTGAAAATCAGGATCTAAATCTACATCATAAGTCCCCTTGTTGGTAATTACTTCTTTAGCTTTATCATAAGCCATTTGCCAATATGGGCTACCTGGAGTATTTCCTGCCATTGTTAAATAAACTAATGCTAGATATGATTTTGCAGCAGCCTTGGAAGGCGTTGCCCTAGTAGCTACGGTATTTGTTAACCATTGTTCAGCATATTCTAAATCGGCAATAATTTTTTCATAAACTTCAGCTTCAGGAGTATTACTTATGTTTGTTGCTGCTGTAATATCATCAACAGGAGCATCTATGTAAGGAACATCACCAAATAACCTTACTAAATGAAAGTAATAAAACGCTCTTGCAAAATATGCCTGTGCAGTTATTGGATTTTTAACATCTTCAGCTGCAGATACTTGTTCTGCTCCAGCAATAGCATTATTGGCAGCAGCAATTCCCAGATAAATTCTTGTCCAAGGATCAAATACCATTTCGTTATCACCTGTTATGGTATGCATGTTCATCTCTACCCTTCTTGTTTGAGTAGAATTAAGATTAACCATATCAGAACGCAGCATTAGCGCCACAGATAGTTTTCTTCCCCAAATCTCTTCGTTAATTGCATGAGTAAAAGAGGCATTTACAGCTAACTGTATATCTTCTGGAGTTGAAAAGAATCCTTCTGGAGATAATAAGCCTACAGGCTCTTCTTCCAAATCCGAACATCCCATTATTGATAATCCTATCAATAACAATAAAATTTTGTGTGTATTCATAATTTCTTTTTTTAAATTTTTTTTAGAATATAACATTTAAACTAAAATTCACCGACTTAACTGTTGGGTAATTTCCAAAATCAAATCCGCGAACGGTGTTACGCGCAGTGTTATTATTACCAGCTGAACCAAAGTAATTAACTTCAGGATCTAAACCAGAATAATTTGTTATTGTCAATAAATTTTGGGCACTTACTGACAATCTCAGTCTTTCTATACCTAACTTTTCAATCGCCCCTGAAGGAAAATTATAACCTACCGCTATATTTTTTAATCTAATATAGCTACCGTCTTCTACAAAACGAGATGAAATTTCTCTAAAACTATTATTTCCTACGCGAGGTTGGTTCGTGTCGGTATTTGAAGGTGTCCAGGCATTGTTAAAATAATCATAAGTAGTATTAGCATCACCATTGGTTAACTGTACATTGGTCATGTTAAAAATTTCTCCACCTTGAGAGCCTTGGAAAAAGATATTAGCATCAAAGTTCTTGTATCTAAAGCTGTTTGTGATACCCCATGTAAAATCTGGGTTAGGGTTACCGATGATTTGTCTATCATCATTTGTAATATCACCACTATCATCTAAATCTAAAAACAATGGATCACCAGCCACTCCACCAGCTATGGTAGCTGTACCATCTGGTAAAGTACCTCCTTGATATACACCTGCATAATCAAATCCAAAAAATTGACCTACTTCTTCACCCTCTCTTAAGATAACATTATTTCCAACACTAAAATAACTTGGAGCACCATTTTGAAAATAATCATCCCCGTTAATTAATTTTTCCACTGAGTTTTTATTTCTAGCGAAAACTGCATCGGTAGTCCAACTAAAATCATCGGTAGTAATATTTCTTGTATTCAAAGAAATTTCAAATCCTTTGTTGTTAATTTCACCCACATTTTTTAATATTTGATCATTATAGAAGCCTAAATACCAAGGTAAACCTCTATCTATCATGATTAAATCTTCTGTATCGATGTTATAGTAATCTAATGAAAGTGATATTTTATTATTGAGCAAACCTAAATCTACACCAACATTTGTTTGGTAGGACGACTCCCATTTTAAATCTGGATTAGCAGGTTGGTTTGGTGTAACTGCGGCTACTGTTGAACCATTGTTAGACGCATAAATACTTGCCAAACTTGCTAAAGATTGGTATGCGCCGATTGATGGGTTACCAGTAACACCATAACTTAATCTTAATTTTAAGTTAGAAATAGTTTCATTATCATTTAAAAAATCTTCATTAGATATTTTCCATCCTAAAGCTGCCGATGGGAAAATAGCGTATTTTTCATTTTCAGCAAAGTTGGAAGCACCATCTCGTCTTACTGTAGCAGTAAGCAAATATTTATCATTCCAATCATAGTTTATCCTTCCGAACTGAGATTGTATTTCTGTTTCATTAATATAAATATCACCCGATCCTCCGTTTAATAAATTTGTAGCAGTCCATAAACCATAATAAGAAAAAGAATCTGAAATGGTTCCCGTTCCTTCACTATAAAATCCTTTATTAGTTGTTTTTTGATATGAGTAACCAGCCAATAACGTTAAGTTGCCTTTTCCTATTTCTTTGTTATATGTCAGATAATTTTCGCTCAGGATGGTTTTAGTTTTATCTTCTGTCATAATTGCTCTACCGCCAACACCGCCAGCTGTAATCTGCAAAGTACGAGGCAAATAAAGCCCTCTAAAATCATTATCAGTACTTAAACCAAAGGTTGTTTTAAACGTAAGTCCTTCAATAATTTCATAATTCGCATAAAAATTAGCTCTGAATCTCTCTGTTTCAGTATCATCATCTCTTTGAGTCGCAACAGCCCATGGGTTGTCAACAGGATCACCTATACCATCGTTTATTGAAAAGCTTCCATCTGCATTATAGATACCTTTATCTGGTGCAAAACGCATTGCTAAAGACACTACATCGTCTCCACCTGCGCCCACACCGTCAGCACCGGTTGATTGTGTAGCCACACCATTCTTCTTATTTATAGAACCTACTAAATTAAGTCCTAGTTTTAATTTATCGGTTACTTGTGCATCTATGTTTGATAAGAATGCTACCCTTTCATAACCAGAATTAACCAGAATACCATCTTGCGTAAAATAAGTACCAGAAGCATAATAATTTACTTTTTCCGAACCTCCTGAAAAAGAAAGCTGATTATTTGAAGTATTGCCTGATCTGTATATTTCATCTTGCCAATCTGTATTCGCAGTTCCTTGAGGGTAAGGAGTGGTATTACCCTGATTTACTCTTATCTGATTTTGATAATCTGCAAAATCGTTGGCATTTAATAAATCTAAACTATTCGAAGTATTTTGAATAGCGTAGGTAGAATTGAATTCTACATTTAACTTACCAGATCTACCTTTTTTGGTAGTTACCAAAATAACACCGTTTGAACCTCGTGAACCATAAATAGCCGTTGCAGATGCATCTTTTAAAACCTGTAAAGATTCAATATCACCTGCTTGGGGCATATTAGCACCAACAAAACCGTCTACAACAATTAGAGGCGAACTACTGGCGTTAATGGAGGTGTTACCCCGAATAGAAATACTAATAGGAGCACCTGGCTCACCACCATTATTCGATTGTACATTTACACCTGCTGCTCGACCTTGCAGCGCTTGTTCAGCATCTAATACAGGAAAGGCTGTTAATTCATCTGATTTCACGGAAGAAACAGACCCTGTTACATCACTTTTTCTACGAGCACCATAACCTACTACCACAACTTCTTCTAAAGCTGCTAAGTCTTCTTTTAATTGTACATCTAGTCTGTTTGAACTACCAACGGTTGCTTCGAACGTGGAATATCCAACGTAACTAAAAACTAGAACCACATTATCTCCATTAACATCAATGGTATAATTACCATCAAAATCTGTTGACGTCCCTATGCTAGTTCCTTTAACAATAACATTAACCCCCGGTAATACCGATCCATCGGATTGAGACGTTACTGTTCCTGATATTGTTTTTTCTTGAGCGCCAACAAATAGCACAAAACAAAAACTCAATATTAAGAAACATGCTCTTCTTAATTGATTTGTTTTTTTCATTAGTTTAATTTTAATTAATACTTAGTTTAAGTTAAATTGTAATACTTTTATTTGGTTTACCAATTTGGTTTTCCAATTTGGTTTTCCAAATATATAATTTTTTTCTTAACAACAATGTTAATTTTCCTAATTGTTGTAATTCTTGAATAAACCAACTAGGACGAAGAAGATCATGATTATGTTTTACTGAAATGAAGAACAGTAAAACAAAGACCACTGGCGACTAGCTTAAGAAATGCCCCGCTTAACGTATATTAAGTCTTATATTTTTATGTTTATTATAAAAACTAACATTAAGAAGTAATGAAACTGAAATAACTAATAGTTCAAATACAAAGCTTTAAAATAGTTAATATTATATCATACCGTAATAATGAATAAAATCTGAGGGCCATTAACAACCTATGCACGAGAACTAAGTATAAATTGTCCCTTCTAGCAGCTGCTGTAATAAAATTGCATCTCCTTAAGTTAGGACGGGTATAAAATGAATTGAAAAAGAATACCTACTATAAAATACTTATGCCTTCTTTTTTTTATAAATATCATGGTTTATTATTTAAAAGCTCTAGCTACATCAACAGGATGTAGACGTATATACTGTTTGCCGTTTAACTGCCTTCTAATATAAGAGCTCAAATAACTATAAAATTGAAACAAAAGCTACTAATTTTTTAACCTTTAAAGCTTTTAGTACTACAATAACGTGCATAGGTTTTTTAGTCTAAAACAGCAACCATATAGAAATTCCATTTATAAAACACCACTAAAACACTGATATACAGCATATAAAATATAAAATTAGTAATTATGCTATACTTATTTCTACCGCTAAAAATATATTTTTATTGTATTTCATCGAATTTTTTTGATTTTCATGGAGTTTTTATTTCTAAAATTCTATATTAGCCCTCTAATTCATTAAATCCCAAATCTGATGAAAAAAATTACTCTGTTGAGTATAATGTTCTTATTAATAGCACAACTTACTTATTCTCAATCCCTCATTTCGAAACGAATCAAAATTAACAACCCTACAAAAGATCAACTTTTAAAAGTTAAAGAAGCTGGTGTAGATCTATCCTGTGGAGCAATATTCGATAATAATAACTTGATTTTAGAAGTAGGAGAAAACGACTTAAATGCTCTTACCCAAAAAGGCATAACCTATACAGTATTAGTAGATGATTTAATTGCCCACTATAAAAAGAAAAATGAATTAGAACTTCCTCGTGCTAAAGCTGAGTTACAAGCCAAAAAAATTCAGTCCAGATCAAGCAAATCTCTTAGTACTAAAAGTGAAAGTGTAGATAATTATATTCAGTATGAAGGTTGCTCAGAGGTAAATTGGGCTGTTCCTTCGAACTTCAACTTGGGTAGCATGGGTGGTTGCCTAACATATAGCGAAGTTTTAGCTGAATTGGATGAAATGCGTGCTTTGTACCCAAATCTAATATCAGTAAAAACTGATGCTTCACCTGGCACATTAACACATGGTAATTCTTATACCAATGGCGGAGTGTATGATACATGGGCAGGTCAACCAATCTATTACGTAAGAATTTCAGATAATCCAGATATAGATGAAACTAACGAACCAGAATCTTTGTATTCAGGTATGACACATTCCAGAGAGGTAAGCTCCATGATGAATTTAATCTACTACATGTGGTATGTTTTAGAAAATTACAGTACGGATCCGGGAATAAAAAATTTAGTGGATAATCATGAAATGTATTTCATTCCTGTTGCTAACCCTGATGGTTTAATGTGGAATGAACAAATAGCACCAAGTGGTGGTGGTATGCAACGTAAAAACTTAGGACCTTACAATACTGGAAACAACGCTCAAAGGGGTGTAGATTTGAATAGAAATTATGATTACTTCTGGGGCCCAAATCCTATTTATGGAGGTTCATCAGGAACACAAAGTAATGACACCTATCGAGGGCCTTCTGCCTTTTCTGAACCAGAAACACAAATCGATAGAAATTTCTCGGCTACAAGACAGTTTAAAACAGCTTTAAACCATCACGCAACGTCAAACTTAATTCCGCATGCTTACAATGGTTATCCTGCTGCTCCTGCATCAGGTAGAGAAGCAGAATACCATAAATTTTGCCATGACTTAACACGTTTTAATAGATACATCTATGGCGAAGCTCCGGATATTTTAACAGTTGCTAATGGGGATATGAGTGACTGGATGCTAGGAGGTGTTGCAGATGTAAATAGTTCTACTGGTTCTAGAGCGTATGCAAATTATGCTTCAGAAGGAATATTAGCTCTAGCACCAGAAAATGGCTCTTGGATTACTGCTGATGGCGAAGGTGGTTTTTGGCCAAATGCAACTAAAATTGTTGAAATCGCACAAAGAGCCATGAGAATGAATTTTGTAAATGCTTACCATAGCGGAAAATTTGCACAATTTCATGATTTAAATCCAAGTGATATTACTGCGACTTCTGGTAATTTAGAATTTGGTTTGGAATATCTAGGTCAAACTTTAGGAGACATCACATTGAATGTAACACCTGTTTCTGGTATTCAATCTATTACACCTCCTGCAACACAAACCAGTTGGAGTAAACTAGAGCAGCGTACAGTCACTGCTGCTTATACTTTAAATCCGGGGATACAACCCAATGATGAAATTGAGTTTCAAGTTACATTGAGTAACGATGATGGCTATGTAATGTATAGAGCCAACATTTTAAAAATATACAACCCTTCAGTATTATTTACGGATAATCCAGATACAGACAATTTAACAAATTGGACTGCATCAGGAGGTACTTGGGGAACAACTACAGATTCATATTCTGGAACAACAGCTATAACAGATTTACCTTCTGGTGCCTATGGAAATAATCAATCTAAAACACTAACCTTAAATTCTAGTATTGATTTATCATCATCTTCAGCAGGAATCATACAATTCTTTGCTAAATGGGATTTGGAGAGAAATTTTGATTATGTTCAAATAGAGGGCTCTACAGACGGCTCAACATGGCTTCCGCTTTGTGGAAAATATAGTAAACCAGGATCTAGTAGATCAACGAATAGATATAGTAGTGGCAACACGTTAGGCAATCTGGAACACTCAAAGTCGGAGAAGGATTTACTATGAAAGGCCCCGGAAATGGTGCGATAAGTGATGAACAAAACTATATACTTGAAGGCAAACCAAATAATGGAAATATAAACCTAAGCATTAGCGCAGGAAACGACTATCTTGTAGGCAACCCATACCCTTCTGCTATTGATGCTCAGCAGTTTATATTGGATAATGGTGCAACTATAGCTGGTCCCGGATCAACAACTGGAACACTCTATTTTTGGGAGCATTGGGGAGGTGGCTCGCACATCGCAAGTCAATATCAAGGAGGCTATGCAACCTATTCACTTGCAGGAGGCGTTCCTGCCGCGGCAATTGGCACTACAGATCCCGATGTAGCGTCAGGCGGTACTCCAACCAAAATACCAGGCAGATATATTCCTGTTGGACAAGGCTTTTTCGTCACTGCTGAAACTGGAGGCACCATTAAGTTCAATAATGCACAACGCGTATTTCAAGTTGAGGATGGTTCCAGCTCTTTATTTATAAAAAGGAACAACGCAAAAAAAACCAGTAAAAATGACGTTTCTAAAATGAATGATACTAGAATGAAACTTAGAATTGGTTTCAACTCTGTTAATGCATTAAGACGACAAATTTTAATTACTGCCGATAAAAACACATCTACTGGTATAGATTGGGGATACGATTCCAAATATATCGATACCCAAATGGATGATATGTATTGGATAATTAATAACGAAAAATTTGTGATTCAAGCTGTAGACACCATTACAGATAAAAGTGTCATCCCATTAGGCATACATACCAAAACTACTGGTATTAATAGTATAGTTATTGATGAATTAGAAAACATCCCAAATGATCTCAACATTTTTTTACATGACAAGGATTTAGGGATTTATCATGATTTAAGAAATTCTAAATACGAAACAACCTTGCCAGCAGGGGCTCATCTAGAGCGGTTTGAAATTACTTTCTCTAAATCGCAAATACTGGGTAATGAAACGTTTGAAAAAGCTAGCAATATTGAAGTTTTCTTCGCTAACGAGGAACAAAGTATTGTAATTAAAAATCCTAAGTCGCACCGCATAAAGAATATAGAGATATTTAATATTCTTGGGCAATCCCTATTCAAATTACAAGCTAATTCCACAAAGCAAAATATTGAATATAAAGTGCCTAAAAATATTGCTGGAAACTATATCATAAAATTAGAAACCGAATTAGGGGAAATAGCAAAAAAAGTATCGATACAATAGTTTTTTGAGTTAGTCACAATATCGCAAATCTACTATTTCAAGTCCTGAATTGATCTTCAGGACTTCTTTTTTATTTCAGATATTAAGGACTCTAACGTAACATTTTCCTGCATTCCAGTTTTCATGTGCTTTAAAGTATAGGTATTTGAACTAATTTCCTGTTCACCTACCAAAACTACAAATGGAATATTGCGTCTGTCAGCATGTGTCATCTGTTTTTTCATTTTAGCAGCATCTGGATAAAGTTCCGCATTAATGCCTGCTGTTCTTAATTTTTTAATAGCTTTTAAGCTAAATAATGCTTCTTTATCACCAAAATTAATGAATAGCACTTCAATGTTTTTTGAAACAGTTTCTGGGAATAAATCTAATTCTTCAAGTACTAAATAAATACGGTCCAAACCAAAACTGATACCTACACCACTCATGTTTTTCATGCCAAAAATACCAGTTAAATCATCATAACGACCACCACCGCCAATAGAGCCCATTTTTACGGTTTCGGGTGAGGCAACTTCAAATATAGCACCTGTGTAATAGTTTAAACCACGCGCCAAAGTCACATCTAATTGCAATTTTGCGGTTGACAAACCTAATGTTGAAATGGCATTATCTATGAATGCTAATTCATCAATACCCTTTTGTCCTTCTTCAGAAGTAGATAAAATGGTTTTTAAACTTTCAATTTGAGATTCAAAATTACCAGATAATGAAAATAAAGGTTGTAATTTTTCAATACCAGCTTGTGGAATACCTTTATCCAGCATTTCCTGCTTCACCTTCTCCTCTCCTATTTTATCTAATTTATCTAGGGCTACTGTAAAATCAATCAATTTATCACTTGCTCCAATCACTTCTGCTACTCCAGACAATATTTTACGATTGTTTATTTTAATAGTAACACCATCTAGTTTTAAAGCTGAAAATACATTGTCGTACAATTGAATAAATTCTACTTCTTGCCATAGCGAATCACTTCCAACCACATCGGCATCGCACTGATAAAACTCTCTAAAACGTCCTTTTTGGGGTCTATCAGCACGCCAAACCGGTTGTATCTGGTAACGCTTAAAAGGGAATTCAATCTCGTTTTGGTGTTGTACCACGTATCTTGCAAATGGTACAGTAAGGTCGTAACGAAGCGCTTTTTCAGAGATATAATTCCCTACGTATTTATTTCCAAGATTAAAATAAAAATCACTAAAAATGATATTTGACAAATCAGTAATTTGTTCATTAGAACCGTCAATCAATTTATCAATCAATCTTTGATGTTTGAAAATGATTTCCTTGATTCTAAAAGCAATATCTTTTGTCAACCTTTCTAAGCTAATAAGCTTTTCATCAAACTTTATATCTCTAGCAGATTTTAAAAATTTCGGTAATTCTTCTATTAAGTTTAATTCAAAAGATTCGAATTCAAAATCTTTCTCTTTACTAATAGCAACACTCAAGTTAAAAACAACTGTTTTTATAGTTTTAATTAGGTTCTTATTGAAGTCCTCTAAAAACTCACCAGAATTTAAAATCTTAAAAATCAAACGGTCACCTTCATCACCATATTTTCCCATTAACGTTTCGGAATTTTCAAAACTTGGAGTTTCAATGGGTTGAAAGCCAAAAGTGTCAAACGTATTGCGAATGGTGTTAAAAATGTAGTTACGTTTTGCTACCTGTTCTGGGTTAAAATCTCTTGTACCTTTTGGTGTGCTTGGTTTTTGAGCCATATTATATACCTGCCAACGCAGAGGTTATTTTTAGTTTGAAATAATGGATTCCGCATTAATTTGGGAATAACAAAAATAAAGGATTATTACTAAAATAGATTCCTGTCTACACAGGAATGAACGTACTTAATTTATTAAATTATAAAAATAACGATATAAGTCTCCTTTAGTAATAGAAGCACCTTGTTCAATCATCTGGAATTTATCTAGATTTTTGTCTTCAGTATACGCTTTATCGGCTTGTAAAAATTCTACACTCTCATCCATTAAATTTTCGCGAAGCCAATTATAACCTTCTTTAGTGGTGATATCTACTTCGTCGTTCTTCACATTCACTACAATAGCATGCATGTTTTTTTCATCTAAATGAAATAAATACATGTGTTGTGGTGCGAAATGCTCTAAATATTCAGCTTTGTTTAGTACACCTTCCCAAATTAAATCGCTAAATACATCCAATTCCATTTCAGCGACTTCAGGTTTGTTTGCTTTTAAGTTTGTCCACTCATCAGCAGTAATGGATTGTGTTGCTAAAAAGTTAATAAATTCTTGATGTAATTCTTCAAATTGCTCCTTTGTAAGTCTTGAATATTTCATGCCAACTTCCCATGAAAGCGGGAATCTTTTTAAATTAATTGCCTTGTAAAAATAATGTTTTAATTATGAATAGCCGCTGCCACTGCAAAAGGTCTGTCGGTAGCAATTACGTCTATACCTTTATTCACCCAAACTCTGTAAAGTGAATCACTTTTGGCTTCAGCCTGTTTATCTAGGTTACCTAAAGAGCCTAACATCGTTTTTATACCGTAACCATGTATTTTTGTATAAAGCGAATCTGCGGACAACCGTGTGCCTGTAAATGCTATCATATTTTCTGTTGGAATCCCAGAATGCAGCAACCATTCAAATTCTTGGTTGTTTCTGGCAGAAACCGATAATAATAATTCTGGTGCAATGGCATTGGCGTGTTCCGCCTGCTTTAAATCGTAAGTTATAATTACTGAAACATCTTCAGCTTCCACAGCTCTAATCAGCTCTACAATACGCTCAACATCAACCCCGCGTTTAATATCTAGTGTTAAAACAACAGTATTCTTTTTTGCCCAAACTAAAACATCCTTAAAGAGCGGAATTTTGAACTTGGTTACGTTGCCGAAATCATCTTCCAAGTTAAAGATTTGCAATTCTTCAAACGTATAATCAGTAATTTTACCCTCACCTGTTGATGTTCTTTCTAAAGTATTGTCGTGCATCAATACCAAAACATCGTCTTTAGTTTTTGCAATATCTATTTCAAAAACAGCATCAATACTATCGTTGATATACTTTAAGGTCTCCAAACAATTTTCTGGATAACCCTTTAATCCTTTTCCTCCCCTATGCACACTAATTAAAGGCATGTCGTTAGGGTTGTACTTAAAACGTTCTATAAGTGCAGAAGTTTTTGTTTCTTCTATTTTTAACTCGTTTCGAGCATCTTGTTTATCGTTCTGTTTACAAGAAACGGAAATAAACAACATTAGAACTAAAAGTAGCTTTTGCATAGTGCGTGTAAAATTAAAAAACCGTTTAGAAAATATCTAAACGGTTTATAAAACTATTGTAATAACTTATTTAAGCCTGTGCTATAACTTCAAAAGGAAATTCGAAAGTTACTTCACGATGCAAACGTACAACAGCATTATACTGTCCTAAACGCTTAATGTTTCCACCAACTATTGTTACAAACTTTTTATCAATTGAGTGTCCTTCTTTTTCAAAAGCTTCAATTAAATCTAACTTAGTTACAGAACCAAATAATTTATCGCCAGCCGAAGCACCTTCTGTAGCCTTAGCTGTTATTTTAATATCTAAAGCTTTTATAGCCTCAGCAGTTTTATTAGCATCTTCAATTAATTTTTTATCTTTAAATGCTCTTTGTCTTAGGTTTTCTGCCAATACCTTTTTAGCTGAAGGCGTAGCAATAACTGCATGGCCTTGAGGAATTAAATAATTTCTACCATAACCGTTCTTAACCGTTACAACATCGTCTTTAAATCCTAAATTTTCAACGTCTTGTTTTAATATAAGTTCCATTGTTATGATTGTTTTATTTTAATAAATCTGCTACGTATGGCATTAAAGCTAAGTGACGTGCTCTTTTTACAGCAACAGACACCTTACGTTGGTACTTTAAAGATGTACCTGTTAAACGTCTTGGTAAAATTTTACCTTGCTCGTTAACGAAACTCAATAACCAATCTGGATCTTTATAATCTACATACTTGATACCAGACTTTTTAAAACGGCAATATTTCTTTTGCTTATTTGTCTCTATATTAAGCGGAGTTAAATACCTGATTTCTCCGTCTTTTTTACCTTTTGATTGTTGTTCAATAGTTGCCATAATTATGCTTTTGCTTTAAGTTTTTCTCTTCTTCTTTCAGCCCAAGCAACAGCGTGCTTGTCTAATTTCACAGTTAAGTAACGCATAAAACGCTCATCACGTCTAAACTCAACTTCTAGTGCATCAATTACCTCACCGGCAACTTGGTACTCAAATAAGTGATAAAAACCACTTTTTTTGTTTTGGATAGGGTATGCCAATTTCTTAAGCCCCCAATCTTCTTTGGATATCATCTTAGCACCGTTAGAAACGAGAAAATCTTCGTACTTCTTTACTGTTTCCTTTATCTGATCATCAGATAAAACGGGATTTAAGATGAAAACAGTTTCATAATGATTCATAAAAATCTATTTTATTGTTAAAAATTGGCTGCAAAAATAACCATTTTTTACTATATTACAACACTTTCTCAAGATTAAATTAACAGTAAGTTCAAGTTGTTAATATTGTGTTAAAATATGTATTTTACCGATGATTTTTGGTTTTTAGCGGAATTTATCGTACTATTGTCGATATCTTAACCGAAATAATATAAAATGTTATGACTTTAAACTGTGTAGTAGTAGACGATTCAGCGATACAACGTCTCTCCATTGTTAAGTTAGTAGAAAATCACCCTTCACTAAACTTAATAGCTGAGTACAGTAGCGCACTCGAAACAAAAAATGGTTTAAATACGCATCAAGTAGACTTAATCTTTTTAGACATTGAAATGCCAGTGCTAAATGGTTTTGAACTTCTAGACGTATTGAACAAAAAACCCCAAATTATTTTTGTAACCGGTAAAACCGAATATGCTTTTAAAGCATTTAATTACGATGCTACCGATTATTTACACAAACCAATTACCAAAGAACGTTTTAACACTTCTGTTGAAAAAGCTCTAGAACAACATAAATTAACACTAGATTTCCATGAGGAAGAAGGTGAGCATATTTTTGTAAAGAGTAATCTTAAAAAACGTAAAGTTTACATTAAGGACATTAAGTGGATAGAAGCTCTTGGTGATTATGTAAAATTAGTTACCGAAGAAACAAGCTTGGTTGTATTATCTACAATGAAAGCTTTTGAGGCAGAATTGCCAGAAAACAAATTTTTAAGAATCCATAAATCGTATATTGTAAATCTTAATAAAATTGACAGATTTAACAGTAAGAATGTGGAGGTTGGCGCTTACGAAATTCCGTTAAGCCGAAACAAAAAGACACAATTGGTAGATGCGTTAAATAACATTTAAACTAATAATTATCGACATTTAAAATTATTTTAACCGACCGAAAATCTTTTATACTATAGAAGCTATTGTTTATTTTAATGATAGCTTCTTTTGTTTTTGATAAGGATTGCTTCTTAGGGATTTTTACCAAGATATTTTTATAAAACTGATTACGAATTCTTGATACAGGTGGTGACTCTGGTCCTAAGACATTATCTGCAAACACTTGGCGTAATGACTTGCCTAACCAAATAGAAGCCTGCTCTACCCTATTATAATCCTTGTGTTTTAAGGTGATTTTTATCTGTTTGTAAACTGGCGGATATTTATAATTAAACCGTTCATCCATTTGCTCTTTAAACATCGCTTCATAATTGTTAGAAGATACTTGCTGCAAAATATTATGATACGGATTATAAGTTTGTACCAAAACCTTTCCGCGCTTATCGGTTCTTCCTGCTCTACCAGATACTTGCATAATTAATTGAAAACTACGTTCGTGTGCTCTAAAATCTGGGAAATTCAGCATATTGTCCGCATTCATTACCCCTACCAATTTTACATTTCTAAAGTCTAGTCCTTTTGTAAGCATTTGTGTACCCACCAAAATATCAACCTCTTGTTGTTCTAAGGCCGTAATTATTTTTTCGTAACCATATTTCCCACGGGTAGTATCCAAATCCATACGCGCTACATTATGCTCTGGGAACAATACTTTTACCTCTTCTTCTATTTGCTCTGTACCAAAACCCTTATTATCTAACTCTGGACTTCCGCATGCATTACATGTTTTATGCATCACCGTATTGTAACCACAATAATGACAGCGCAACTGATTTCTATATTGATGGTACGTTAAGCTCACATCGCAATTAGGACACTGCGGTGCGTGCCCACACGTATTACACTCGATAATCGGCGAAAATCCGCGTCGGTTTTGAAACAATATAATTTGATGTCCTTCTGAAAGTGTCTCTTCCATTTCCTCGATTAATCTGTCGCTAAAATGGCCTTTCATAAGTTTGCGCTTATGCTTATCCTTTATATCTACCAACTCAATTTCTGGCATTAATACATTATTGTACCTATGCTTTAATTCTACAAAACCATAGCGATGTTGTTGTGCATTATAATAGCTTTCTAAACTAGGTGTAGCAGAACCTAGTAACGTCTTAGCGTTATGCATGTGCGCCAAAACAATTGCAGCGTCTCTCGCATGATACCGCGGTGCAGGATCAAATTGTTTGAAGGACTGTTCGTGCTCTTCGTCGACAATAATTAATCCAAGGTTTGTAAATGGCAACAACACTGAAGAACGAGCCCCAAGTACAATTTGGGCTTTATGGGAGTTGTTCAAAACATTATTCCATACCTCAACGCGCTCATGAGAGGAATATTTGGAATGGAATATAGACACTTTTTCCCCGAAGTAATTTTGCAACCTAGAAACTAATTGTGTGGTTAAAGCAATCTCAGGCAACAAATAAAGCACTTGTTTTCCCTTATCTAGCGCATCTTCAATAAGCTTTACGTAAATTTCTGTTTTTCCGGAGGATGTCACCCCATGCAATAAAGTAGTATGATGGGTTTTAAATTCTGATTTTATTTCTAAAAGCGCTTTGTCTTGATACTCATTTAACCGTTTTGAAGCTTCATTCGCTGCACCTGAATACACTACCCTATCTGTTTGAATATGGTATTCTTCTAAAATCTCCTTATCAATTAAAGCTTTTATAATAGGCGAAGACGCATCACTTTCCGATTGTAATTCTGAAACTTTTATAGGTTTTTTATGTTTTGAGGATAGCATGAACAAGGTCATCACCACTTGCCGCTGTTTTGGTGCTCTGCTCAAATCTTCCAATAGATGTTGTAAACGCTCTTCTGAAGTATAGTTTGAATTCAATTTTACATAACGCACCAACTTTGGTTTATACTTTTCAAAAACCTCTTCTTGAACTGAAAGAGCATTTTTATCAATTAATCGTTTAATAACCGGAAGCACGCTTTTCTTATCCAAAATACTCATCACATCCTGCACCTTTAAAGAAGATTGATGGTGCAACGCCTCATATACTAAAAACTCATCGTCCTTTAAATCTTCATCATTAAGGTGATGTTTTGTTTTAGTTAGTATGGTTTCACTTTCCAAAATAAACGCATTTGGCAGCGCCGCTCGCATGACGTCTCCTAAGGTGCACATATAATACTTAGCAAGCCATTCCCAAAATTTCAACTGAATAGAGGTTACAAGAGGCGCTTCATCTAAAATTTGATGGATGTCTTTGGCCTCATAGATCAACGGGCTTTCATCATGAATCCTATAAACAATTCCTGTATATATTTTTGTTTTTCCGAAAGGTACAGAAACGCGCATTCCGGCTTTTAAAAAGTTAGCTTCAGCAGAAGTTATGCTATACGTAAACAGCTTTTGTAGTGGAATTGGTAATATGACATCGATAAAGTGCGACAAATTGAGGCGTTTTGTTTTAGTTATCCTTTAATACGTTCCCAATATTGCGTAGCATAGAAAAAGGCCACATAACCTCGAACTTGAAGTAAATCTTCATTATCAGCATCTAAACCAATACGACATTTATATTGTTTTCCTTTTTGCGGATCGAAAATAGTACCGCCTTCATAATAGCGACCATCCCTCTGTAAGTTTCTAATTAACACAAAACCGACAATGGGCTTATTTTTATCCTCGCCTTCACATTTATCGCAAATGGCATCTTTACGTTCAGGATTTACAATATCAACTATTTTACCGAACACCTTACCATTTTCTTTATAAATATTAACGATGGATTTTGCCTCTCCTGTTTCATCATCAATGGTTTTCCATTTGCCAAAAATGTCTTGAGCATCAACGCTGTAACACACTAAAAACAATACCATGATAAATGATCTATTCTTCATTATTTCTAAATTTTCTTAAAAAAATTAAAGAGGCATTTAATTCATAACCTAATAATAAAATATTTGCATTTAGCCATAGATATAATAAAAGAATTAACAAGGCGCCTATAGAACCATATAGTTCATTATATTTTGAAAAATTATCGATATAAATACCGAACAAATAAGAGGTTAGAATAATTAACAATGTGGTGAGTAAGGCTCCAATAGAAAAGAAACGTGCATTCTTACCCTCTTTGGTTCCAAAATAGTAAAGTGTTGCGGTTGCGAGATACACCATGATAATAAAGAACATGTACTTTGCAAAGATAATCCATCCCAAACCTTTTTCATCAGCTAATACTTCACCACTAAAACTTTCATAAATAGGCCCTAATATATAAATCTGAAAATAACCAAAAACAGCTACAGTAAGCATCACTAGAACGGCCAGTATTAATGCAATACCCAATGCGTACATATACTGCTGAAATACATTTCGAGTTAATTGTTCATGATAGGAATTTTCAAAACCAGAAAAAACAGCATTAACACCATTTGCCATTAAGAGCATTGAAAGTAAAAACACCGAAGATATTAAGCCCGCCCCAGCGCTTCCTCCACTTATATTTTCAAAAATATTTGAAAAAAAGAAATCGGAAGTTTGTGGTGGTAGAAATGAATTTAAGAAATCTAAAAATTCATTTTGAAAATTATCAATAGGTACATATGGAATAAGAATAATAACAAAGAGCAGAAAAGGGAAAATAGCAGTAAAAAAACTAAAAGCGATTGCACTAGCTCTTGTTGTAAGTGCCCCTTTCACTATACCCATCATATAAAGCTCCAATAGGTCGTAAATAGACAACCCTTCAAAACCTGGAAGTTTAATTTGTTTTAAAAACTTAACTAAGATATTAATTACTGGAATTTTATCTAGTTTGTCCTCAATAAGTTTCGTCATTAATCACCATTATTTTAAGCATAACTTACTTTTGATGCAAGTTAAAAAAATAGCAGCACTAACCTTAATGATTGTTTCAGAAATAAAAAGAAAATTTAAACTACTTAACTGCTTTTAAGCTTAAATCCATATTATGTACAGAATGCGTCAAGGCACCACAAGAAATATAATCTACGCCACATTCGGCATAATGCCTAATAGTTGTTTCATTAATATTACCAGAAGATTCTGTAAGGCACTTGTCCCCTATCATTTCAACAGCTTTCCTAGTATCTTCGTAATCAAAATTATCTAATAAAATACGATAAATGCCATCGCTCTGTAAAATTTCCTTAACCTCTGCTAAATCTCTTGCCTCGACCATAATTTGTAGATTTTTACCAGTTTCGGCTAAATAAGCCTTAGTCATATCAATGGCTTTCGTAATTCCACCGGCAAAATCTATATGATTATCTTTTAACATAATCATATCATAAAGTGCAAACCTATGGTTTTTTCCTCCACCAATTTGAACTGCCCATTTTTCCAAAACCCTAATACCAGGTGTAGTTTTACGTGTATCTAAAATTTGGGTTTTTGTCCCTTTAAGCAAATCCACAAAACTTCTAGTTTTTGTTGCAATGGCGCTCATGCGCTGCATAGCATTTAAAAGTGTACGTTCTGCTTTTAAAATAGATTGTGAAGGCCCTTCAACATAAAGTACGATATCACCAAATGATACGGGCGTACCATCTTCAATTTTTACTTCAACCCTAAGACGCTTATCTACATACTCAAAAACGCGTTTTGCAAAGTTTACACCAGCAATCACCCCTTTATCTTTAACCAAAAGTTTTGCTCTACCTCTTGCGTTTTCTGGAATGCAAGCTAACGAGCTGTGGTCGCCATCGCCAACGTCTTCTCTAATAGCATTTTCTATAATGTATGCTACCTCTTTTTCAAAATACTCTTTTGTGATCATATTAGGAATTTGGACAAAAATAATAAATGGAATATGAAATTACGAATTTTTTAGTTTTATTGCTGTAAAATATTAATATGATAAATATTAAGAATATGTAATTTAGAAACATGACAATAAAACTACTCGCCATTGGCAAAACTGATAACGAAGACCTTAACGCTTTAATAGACATTTATAGCAATAGACTAAAACATTATATTAAGTTTGAATTTGAAGCAATTCCCGACTTAAAGAAAGTAAAGCACCTTAGTGAAAACGAGCAGAAACAGAAAGAAGGCGAGCTAATTCTAAATAAGTTAATGCCAACTGATGCCTTAATACTATTAGATGAAAATGGTAAACAATTTAATTCTGTAGCGTTTTCAGATTATCTGCAGAAGCATATGAACTCGGGCATTAAACAATTAGTTTTTGTTATTGGTGGACCTTATGGTTTTTCTCAGGATTTGTATAAAAAAGCTAATGGGAAAATATCATTATCTAAAATGACATTTTCCCATCAAATGGTACGCTTATTTTTTATTGAACAATTGTATCGCGGCTTCACTATACTAAAAAATGAGCCTTATCACCATCGTTAATTAGTGTGTTTTAAAAACTTGCTTTCGCTTTTTCAATTGGCGTTCCAAATCACTAATAGTTTCTCTCACCGCAACTTCAAAATTATGCTCATTAGATGTTGCATAAAGTCTTGGCCCGGGTAAACTTAACTCTATGTTGCAAATTTTACCCGCATTATGGTCTTTTTCATCTTGCTTAAAATACACCATAGCACTAATTAAAAACTCATACTTATTAAATAATTTATCCAATTTCTCCTCTGTGAATTTTGAAAGTGTTTCACTTACATCCACATCTACATACTGAAAATTTACTGTCATAATCCGTTTGCTTTTATCGGTTAATTCTTATCTAATATACAAATTTTAACCAGCATCATGAATGACTAAAATCATAAAAAAAATCTAAAAATCTCATTTTCTTGAAAGTTAAACTACCACATTGCGTCTATAACTATATAAATCAATAATTTATGGAAAAAGAGACAATTACAGATATTATAATTTTTGATGGCGAATGTAATTTATGTAATGGTGTTGTGGGTTGGCTTTTGAAATTTGCACCTCAAAATTTGTTTCATTTTACACCGTTTCAATCACCAATTGGGCAACAACTTTTGAAAGCATATGGTTTTCCTACATCGGAATTAGATACTGTAATTCTCATTGATGCTGATGGCCCTAAAACGCATTCTGATGGGTTCTTAAAAATTGTTTCTAAAATCCCTAAGTATCGGTATGTCGCAGCAGTGTTAGCCTTTATTCCAAAATTGATTCGTGACGGCATTTACAAAATCGCATCTAGAAATAGAATAAAATGGTTTGGTAGATCTAAAACTTGCACTATTAATTTTTAAATATCACTTAAAACTCTATTAATTTCTTTTAATAAGTTATTGTCATTCATTAAAATAGCCGATTCTTTTATGCCCTTAAGAGCAACCAATCTTTTTGGCCCTCTTTTTAAAGCGCTTCTGTACATGGCAACGGCCTCATCATAACGCTTTTGGGATACTAAAAAAGAGGCATATAACTCTTTAGTAGGTTTCTTTATAAAAGGTGGGCCATAACTGTAGCTCAATTTATCTTCTAGTTTTACAGATTCTTTTAATAGTGCTTCTGTGGTTTCCATATCATTATTTAACCAGGATAGCATTGCATTTAATTGTGTTTTCATGACGTCAGATTCATCTAAATCCGTTTGATCGGGCATAGACCTGTTCACCGATGCACAAACCGAAAAACCATTACTAAGGTTTTGTACCAACAGAGCTTCTTTTTTCAGTTCTTCATCAAAATCTTTAATAATAGTTTTAAGCTCCTCTTCATTTTTATGTTTAAAAGCTTTCATACCATTCACAAAATAATTCTGAGCTTTTAGTGAGACATTTAAATCAGAAACATCAACATCAATATTTGCAATATCATGATTCCAATTATCCGTCTCTACCAAAAACGTTCCTTTTAAAAACAAGAGATGCCCCCTAGCCCTTTTAGAAGGTGTTTCCGTACAATATTTCTGCATATCCCAAACCATTTTTTCAGCTTTCTCTAGCTCTTGTTTTTGAAGGTATCCATACTCAAGCCAATGATAGGCATGGTAACCACGTGCATCATTATCCAATCCTTTTTCGTGCATTCTATTTATACTTGCTTCATAAGAATCTATATTAGAAGCAATAACCCTATCCCACATGCCTAGAGCCACAAAAATATGAGATGGCATGTGTAAAGCGTGGCTTGCATCTGGTGCAACCTTAGCATAAGAATTTGCAGCTTCAAAAGCTAATTCCGCATGGTTCGGATCATCATAAGAATGAATTAAATAATGTAAAGCTCCTGGATGCTTAGCATTTTCCTTTAAAATCTTTTCGGCAATTTTTGCTCCCAAACCATATATGGAATCATTTCTACCTTCAGAAACAGAACCTAATAACGATAACGCATAAAATGCACCAACCTCATGATTATCAGGATATTTTTCGTTCAGACTCTGCAAATATCCCATATAATCATAGTCTCTGTCGTTCTTGGGTGTTTTAGGTTTATAGAGAATCTCTGCCGCTTTTAATAAATCGTTTTCTAACGGTGTTATATCCTTCAATCTATTTAAGTACTTCGTTTTTTGAATTGCAGCAAACCCTTCTTCATAATTTTGATTTCTCCATAAGCTATGATTGTATGTCATGGCTTCACCCCAATAGGCCATCGGCATATTAGGGTCAATTTTTTGAGCTTCCTTAAAAGCTTCTCTAGCATCGTCATATTCAAAACTATGCAGGAGCAATAGGCCTTTTTCAAACATAGGGATAGCATCCTTGTGCCCAGTAACATCAAGATTTACAATACCTAAATAGTCAACTTTAGTTTTATCAGATTTACACCCAAAAACTAATATTGAACATATAATACATAGTAATTTTTTCATTTATATTATGATTTTATTAGTGCGCAATTCCGTTGAAGACATGGTAGTACTGCTTTCCACCGACATTATAGTAATTTTTATCAATCAATATCTATCTTACAATCTGTTCTAAATGTTCTTCAATGGTTATTAAATTCCTGAGGGAACTCGGCGGTATTATCTACTTGTTTTCCTTAAACCTTTCCACAGGTATACTTTGCACTTCCCTTCCTGTTGCTTCTTTTGGAATAACTATTCTGTCCACTAGAAAAGAAGATGTAGTTTCCCATAAGAGTTCTACAAATTATATTTTACATTTAAACTTACTCGCCTATAACTTAACAGTTTGACTTTGAGCGAATGAAAAACAAAGCAAAACTATGCTGAATAGTTAACAACATTTTTTTTTATATCTAATAAATTTTGATTTGTTTTATTGCTTATAAAGCTACTGAAAATAATGATACATTTAGTGTTTGCAACGAACAACCATAACAAATTGAGGGAAGTACAAGTTTTAATTCCTGAAAACATAAAGCTTTTGAGCTTAAAAGATATTGGATGTTTTGAAGATATTCCTGAAAATAAGAAAACAATAGAGGGCAATGCCATTCAAAAGGCAGAATATGTAAAAAATAATTATGGCTATGATTGTTTTGCAGACGATACAGGTTTAGAAGTAGAGGCTTTAAACGGTGAACCCGGGGTATTTTCTGCACGGTACGCTGGCCCTCAACGAGATGCCAATGATAATACGAATTTGCTGCTTCAAAATCTAGAATCTAAATCTAACAGAAGTGCCCAGTTTAAAACGATTATTGCGCTGCACCTAAACAACGCACTTACTACGTTTGAAGGGGTTTGCAAAGGAGAAGTTACTACTGCAAAATATGGCCATAAAGGTTTTGGCTACGACCCTATTTTTAAACCAAACGGTTATGAACAAACATTTGCTGAAATGGATTTATCGCTAAAAAACCAAATAGGACACCGTGGAAAGGCTACCAAGCAGTTGGTAGAGTTTTTAGGTAAAATTTCTTTAAAAAAATAGAAAATCATTATTGGCTATTCGGCTTGATTATACTATTTTTATTCGATGTCTGAAGAAGAGATCGAAAAAGAAAACAAGGAAATCACTAAAGCTTATAAAAAGCTTTTAAAGGTAAGTTACACTACCTTGTCTGATGAGGACAAGAAACTAATCAGAAAAGCTTTTGAGATAGCTTTGGATGGCCATAAAGATCAGCGGAGAAAATCTGGTGAAGCCTATATTTTTCATCCGCTTGCCGTGGCACGCATTGTAGCTCAAGAAATTGGTTTGGACGCTACATCTATTGCTGCTGCGCTTCTTCATGATGTTGTAGAAGATTCCGACGACTATTCTATTGACGATATAGAACAATTGTTTGGCGAAACCATTGCCCGAATTGTTGATGGGCTTACCAAGATATCCTCTTTAAGTAAGGAACAGGACATGGATGTTTCCTTACAAGCAGAAAATTTTAGGAAAATGCTATTGACATTAAATGATGATGTTCGTGTCATCATTATTAAAATAGCAGATCGTTTGCACAATATGCAAACCATGGATTCTATGCGACCCGATAAACAGGTGAAAATTGCTTCTGAAACCCTTTACATTTACGCGCCACTGGCACATAGAATTGGGTTATATAATGTAAAAACTGAATTAGAGGATTTAGCTCTTAAGTATACCGAACCAGAAGTATATAATGACATTCTCAACAAAATAAAAGAGAGCAAAGAAGAACAAGATAAATATATTGAGCAGTTTAGTGCTGTTATTAAAAAATCTTTGGATAAAGAAAATTTTGAGTACACCATCAAGGGCAGACCAAAATCTATATTTTCCATTCGAAAGAAAATGGTAAAACAGGGTGTAGCTTTTGAAGAAGTTTACGACAAATTTGCCATAAGAATTATCTACAAAAGTGAAGAGGAAAATGAAAAGTTTTTAGCTTGGAAAATCTACTCTATTGTTACCGACCATTTTAGACCAAACCCCTTACGATTACGCGATTGGATTTCCTCACCAAAAAGTACAGGTTACGAAGCCTTACACATTACCGTAATGGGGCCAAAAGGCAATTGGGTAGAAGTACAAATTCGTAGTGAACGCATGAATGAGATTGCCGAAAAAGGCTATGCAGCACACTATAAATACAAGCAAGAAGGCGAAAAAGAAGACAATTTAGAAAACTGGATTAACAGGTTACAGGAAGCGCTTGAAAACCCTAGCTTAAATGCCGTAGACTTTGTTGAGCAATTTAAGCTAAACCTTTATGCGCAGGAAATATTTGTATTTACACCCGCTGGTGAATTAAAATCGCTACCCAAAGGCGCAACATCCCTAGATTTTGCATTTCATATTCATACTGAAGTTGGTATGCGCACAAGAGGCGCAAGAGTTAACGGAAAACTAGTACCGCTAAGTCATGAGTTAAAAAGTGGCGATCAAGTAGAAGTTATTACTTCAGATAGCTCTAAACCAAATGCAAACTGGCTAAACTACACCACTACAGCAAGAGCACGGGCTAAAATAAAATCTGCTCTTAAAGAAGACCGTAAACTTATAGCTGAAGAAGGAAAAGAAGTCTTAAGACGCAAATTAAAACAACTTAAAATAACGCTTAATGAATCTTCGGTTAACGATTTGGTGCGCTATTTTAATTTAAAAACAAGTTTAGATTTATTTTACCGTGTAGGTATTGGCTCTATAGACAATACCATGCTTAAAGAATTTGCCTCGTCTAGAAGTAATGCCCTTGTAAGTTTTATTAAAAATAAAATTTCTAGAAAGCAAACTATATCTAAAGAACAACTTGAGAAAGATGAAATTACATCTAATTACGATTCTTTGGTGTTTGGTAAAGAAGAAGAAAAATTAGATTATAAATTATCCAATTGCTGTAACCCCATTCCTGGTGATGATGTTTTTGGCTTTTTAACAGTTTCCGAAGGTATTAAAGTACATAAACATAACTGCCCAAATGCGCTAAGTCTACAATCTAATTACGCCTATAGGATAATGCCAGCAAAATGGATAGATTCTAGCCAGCAGGAATATGCTACCGAAATTAGAATTTCTGGGATAGACCATATGGGATTAGTAAACGACATTACAAAAGTAATATCTAACAACTTACATGTTAACATGAAAAGTTTAAGTTTTGAAACTGATGATGGTGTGTTTTCTGGAAAAATTAAACTAATTGTTAAAAACAAAGCATTGTTGAAAAAAATATTGGATAATCTTAAAAAAATTAATGGCATAGATAAGGTTTCCAGAGTATAAAGTGTAAATTTGTCTCGCAATTATGAATTCGAATACAGATAGTAAAAACCAAGAGATTGTAAAAAGTGTATTCACAAGCTTTTTAGAGGAAAACGGGCATAGAAAAACACCCGAACGCTACGCTATACTTCAAGAAATTTATAATAGCCAAGAACATTTTGATATTGAGTCCTTATACCTCAATATGAAAAACAAAAACTACAGGGTATCGCGAGCTACCTTATACAACACAATAGAGCTACTTTTGGAATGTAAATTGGTAAGAAAACATCAATTTGGCCAGAACCAAGCACATTACGAGAAGTCCTATTTTGATAGACAACATGACCATGTTATATTAACGGATACGGGAGAAGTCATAGAGTTTTGCGATCCAAGAATTCAATCTATCAAAAAAACTATTGAAGAAGTTTTTAATATAGAAATTAATAACCACTCACTTTATTTTTACGGAAATAGAAAAACCCCTGAAGATACTCAGGATAACTAACTAATTTATTTTACAATGGCAGTAGATTTACTACTAGGATTACAATGGGGAGACGAAGGCAAAGGGAAAATTGTTGACGTATTAACTAAAAACTACAATATTATTGCACGTTTTCAAGGTGGCCCAAATGCAGGACATACTTTGGTGTTTAATGGTAAGAAACATGTATTGCATACCATTCCATCTGGGATTTTTCATGATGACGCCACCAATTTAGTAGGCAATGGCGTAGTTATAGACCCTGTTATTTTCAAAAAAGAATTAGATAAGCTTGAAGAGCAAAATATTGATTATAGAAAGTCATTGTTAATTTCAAGGAAAGCCCATATTATTCTGCCAACACATCGTTTATTAGATGCTGCCAGTGAAGCTTCAAAAGGAAAAGCTAAAATTGGTTCAACCTTAAAAGGTATTGGGCCAACTTACATGGATAAAACCGGAAGAAACGGTATTCGTGTTGGCGATTTAGAATTAAGCGACTGGAAAGAACGCTATAGAGCTCTAGCAGATAAGCACGAATCTATGATTGACTATTACGATGCTTCTATAGAATATGACTTAGCAGAATTAGAAACTGAATTTTTTGAAGCTGTAAACGTTTTAAAATCTTTAAAGTTTATAGATTCTGAAGAATATGTATATCAAGCACAAAGAGAAGGCAAAACGATACTTGCAGAAGGTGCACAAGGTTCTTTATTGGATATTGATTTTGGAACGTATCCATTTGTTACCTCAAGCAACACTACTGCTGCTGGTGCCTGTACTGGATTAGGTGTTGCTCCAAATCAAATAGGTGAGGTTTTTGGAATTTTTAAGGCGTATACGACGAGAGTTGGTTCGGGGCCGTTTCCAACAGAATTATTTGATGAGGATGGGGAAACTATGGCACGTGTAGGACACGAATTTGGTGCAACCACAGGTCGTCCTAGACGTTGTGGCTGGTTAGATTTGGTAGCTTTAAAATATGCTGTTCAAGTAAATGGTGTCACACAATTAAATATGATGAAAGGCGATGTGCTTTCTGGGTTTAAAATCCTTAAAGTATGTACCGCTTACAACTATAAAGGTGAAGTAATTAAACATTTGCCTTATAACATAGAGCCAGAAAACGTAACACCAATTTACACAGAGTTTAAAGGCTGGAGTGAAGATTTAACTGAAATGTCTGAAGATTCAGAACTTCCAAAGGAACTAAATGACTACATAGAATTCTTAGAAAAAGAACTAGAAACACCTATTACTATAGTTTCGGTTGGTCCTGATAGGAAGCAGACTATTTTTAGGAAATAAACGTTTTTACAATCTCAAACAAAAAAGAGCTATCGATGATAGCTCTTTTTTTTCAGTATAATTAAAGGTATTAATTTAAAATCACCTCTACATCTTCAGTTTCAATTTTAGACAGTAACTCTAATTTCCCTTCTTGAAATAGTTTATCTAAATCTTTCAAATCTAAATCAAACGTTTCAGGCTTATAATTATTGTAATCTAAAAAGGTAATACCATTTATAACACGTTTATTGTAAGCTTCTCTAAAACGGACACCGCCACCATTTACTGCATAACTGTAGGCTAAATAATCTAAAGAAAAATCGTTTTTATTAATCCAATACACAAATTTATCTTCAAAATCTGTACCTCCACTCTCTTCTTCAAATGTTACACCAATTTCATAATAAGGTTTTCCTTTAATGGTAGCCTCTCCCAAAAGTTCTTTGTTTACGGCTGGGGCATTTAAACCGTAAGGCAATTGCGCAAAATAATGCACGCTATTAACACTATTACTAATTTTAACAGCAATATTTTTTTTGACATTCTGCAATGAATCGTTTACGTATCGTTCAAACCCAGTATTGCTTAAAACATCTCGGATTGTTTTATCCCCTTTTGTTATAATGCGCTCGTACTCATATGTGCCACCGTTTTTAATAGACTTATAGGTTTTACCTCTAAACTTAAATGTAACGGTACTTTTTTCACAATTACCACTACAATGTGCGGCTATTGCCTTATCAATAATATCTTGTGCTGTTAGCGCTTTGTTGAAGGCATTACAAGAAAAAAGTAAACCAAAGGCTATAACTAAAAAAAATCTCATCATATTAAGTCTTAAATGCCTTAAAAACCTTAAATACCTATTAATAGAATTTAAGCATTGCTATTCGTAAACACAAAAACCATAAAGATACTATAACCAAGCACTAAAAAGAAGCCTTTAAATCTGCTAATTTGCATTCGCTTCGGAATAAAAATCATAGGCAATAAAACCGCTGCAAAACCAAGCATCCAAAAAATATCACTGCTTAATATTTGTGGTTCGGTAACTGCAATGGGTTTTACTAGCGATGTTAAACCTAATACAGAACCAATATTAAAAATATTAGACCCTATTAAATTTCCCAGAGAAATAGCTTTTTCTTGTTTCGCAGCAGCAATAACCGAAGCTGCCAATTCTGGCACACTGGTACCAATGGCTATTAATGATACACCAATAACTGCCTCACTAACGCCAATGGAACGGGCAATATCTTTTGAACCCTCCACTAACCATTCGCTACCAAAATATAATGCAACGCCCCCAATAAATAGCCATAGTATGATTTTAAAGTTGGAAACTGTAGCTAAAGTACCATCAACTTCTTCCGTGACAACTTCCTTTTTAGTGTTTTTAATCAATATGAACAAAAATGCTATTAGCCCTAAAAATAAGATACCCCCTTCAATAGCTGTTAATACGCCATCATTTTTCAAGAAGTAATACAACACTAACGAAAATATCATCATAACAGGCCAATTTAACTTATAAAACGATGCATCTACAGCAATAGAACCAACCAAAGCCGTTACTCCCAAAACCAAACCAATATTAGCAATGTTAGAGCCTACTACATTGTTTATGGCTATAGCAGGCGAACCTGACAATGCAGCTTGTAAGCTTACCAATAGTTCTGGAGCGGAGGTTGCGAAAGATACCACCGTCATACCTATTACCATTTTAGAAATACTAAACTTAAAAGAAAGCGCCACGGATGAACGCACTAAATACTCTCCTCCTATAACTAATAACGTAAAACCAAGAATTACCCAAAGGATGCTCATACACTATTTTTTAGCGAAGATAATATTAAGAATTTACGATTTACAATTTTTGATTTAGGAATTATAAACAGCTCTTAAAACTAAAAATTTCGTTAAATAACTACAATTATAGTTTTATAACTATAAAAATAGTTATATTTACATTATACTGAATTTTCCAAACTAAAAAAACAGTAATGGACAATACAGGTTGTTGCAGATAGGTGCGTTAGGGATTGCAGAGGAAAGCCCACAGCGAGCCCGAAGGAGCGAGCGAGGACTTGGAGCGAAAAGCCCGACCGAAGTGATCCTGCAAGGTTTTGAAAACCTTGTAGGTATGAGCGGAGGTAACGCCCAAAATAATTTAAAATATATGGAAAAATTAACCAACAAAGAAGAAGAAATCATGCATATTCTATGGAAGCTCGAAAAAGCTTTCGTAAAAGATGTACTCAACGAAATTCAAGAAGAGAAACCGCATTATAATACACTTTCTACTATTATTAGAAATTTAGAAGAAAAAGGTTACGTAGCTCATAATGCCTATGGTAAAACACACCAATACTACCCTATTGTAAAAAAGGAAGATTACAGAAAAAAGTTTATGACGGCAGCAATTGACAACTATTTTAATAACTCTTACAAGAACGTAGTGTCGTTTTTTGCAAAGGAAGAAAAAATAAGTGTTGAGGATTTAAAGGAAATAATTTCACTAATAGAAAAACAAAAATAGCCATGGAATATCTATTAAAAACTTGCGGTATAGTTATTATTTTTTACGTGTTTTATTTAGTGTTTCTTAAAAAAGAAACGTTTTTTAAGTGGAATAGACTTTTCTTGATAGGTGGTTTAGTATTGGCTGTAATATTATCTGGTATAATTATACCTGTTTATGTGGAATACACACCTATAGATACTTCAAATTTTGTTCTTGAAGCTTCAGAAAACAATAATACTAACCCAAGTTTAGGTACGGCTGAAATTTTAGTTCTACTGTATTTTAGTGGTGTTGTATGCTTTCTTGTTCACTTTATATTTCAGTTCTTTTCACTTATGACTATTATCTGGAATAGCAAACAGAAACGCATTGGGAAATATATTTATGTAGAAACAAAAAAACATGTTTTGCCTTTTTCATTCTTTAATTGGATTGTTTATAACCCTAACGGGTTTAATAATCCTGAACTAGAGCAAATATTAACACATGAAAGGATGCATGCAGACCAATACCATTCTATTGATGTATTACTAAGCCAATTGTTTTGTATTCTGCTTTGGTTTAATCCTTTTGTATGGCTATATACAAAAACCTTAAAGCAAAATTTAGAATTTCTTGCAGACCATAGCGCTATTAAACAATCCAAATGCAAAACATCATATCAATACACATTGCTTAAAGCAAGCGTTCCAACCTATCAATTGGTACTGAGCAATAATTTTTATAATTCATTAATCAAAAAACGAATCGTTATGTTACACAAATCACAATCAAAAAAGACAAATCAGTTAAAATTTTTACTCATTGCGCCAGTTTTAGCTGTTTTTTTAATGAGCTTTAATACCAAAACCGTTTATGTTGAAAAGGAAATTCCGGTAAAAGAATTAATGGTTCCTCAAATTCCTATGGTAATAGAGAATACTCCAAAATTCGAAAATACTCCTAATGACACTAATATTAATGAAGAAAAAACGAATGCTCCAGTTATGTTAAAAAAACAAAACATAAAAAATCAAGATGTTTTTAATGACTTTATTATGGTGGGAGTCAATAAAAAAAGTACTGATGCTGAGTTAGATGACATCATAGATATGCTTAAAGAATATGGAGTTGAGATATCGTTTATGGGTATTAAGCGCAATAAAAAAGGAGAAATTACAGCTATCAAAATCAATGCTAATTCAAAAATTTCAAATGCAAACTTTAATGTAAGTTCTAATGACCCTATTAAACTAATAACTATTAGGTTTAACAAAAAAGATAATTCTATAACAATAGGTAACACAGTATCAAAAAACCAGGGTGATGGAGCCCCTATATATATTGTTGATGGAAAGGAAGAAAAGAAAGCTAAACTAAACGATCTAAACCCAAATGATATAGAGCTCTTATATGTTTTAAAAGGTACTGCCGCCACTGAGAAATATGGTGACAAGGGCAAAAACGGTGTAGTAGAAATAATCACAAAAAAGCAGGAGTAATTTATTCACTACACTTCAAAAAACCCTCAAGTTGAAATAGCTTGAGGGTTTTTTAATGGCACCAATACAACAGATTTCCCATACTGTAACAGTCTGTACTAGCTTATTTAATAAAATGATAAAATGGGTGAAAATTGGTCATCTACTAATCAATCTTCCCTTGGCTTTGAAAAAATACCTCAAAAACCCCCTTGATTTGTTTCAAAATGAAATACAAATAAAAGTATATAGTTTCAAAAAATAACTTAAAAGAAGACTGTCACATAAATACTGAAATCAATTCTATTTTTTTGCTTACAAATCACTATTCAAATTCATCGATTTTTAAAAAAACGTTTGGCAGACTATATGGCTAATATATATATTGAAAAAACAATGATAGTATTAACCTTAAAAACCAAAACAAATGATAACGCTTGCCAAATTTCTAGTTGATGTAATTTTATTTATTATATCTAATATTTAAACAAAAAGGAACGTAAAACTTAGTCTAGAATAAGTTTTACTATTTTTGTTTGAATTATGAAAACATTGAAAAAACAAGTTTTTAAATTTTTGGCGAAGGTTAATAAAAGTATTTTACCAAGCTATTCTAAACAAAATTTAGATTTATCAAAAGCCAGTAAACTGCAAATGGCAATTATTGGATGGCGCTGGTATGTTACCAAAAATGCCCTAGATTAATTTTAAAAAAAAAGACCTCCATTTAGGAAGTCTTAGTTTCAGTGACCACGGCAGGATTCAAACCTGCAACCTCTTGAGCCGTAATCAAGTGCGCTATTCAGTTGCGCCACGTGGCCTTTTTAAGTGGGTGCAAATATACATTTTTTATTAAAACTCCACCAAACAATTTCTTTCTATTTAAATAAATTTTTGGATAACCTCATTTCTTAATTAAACCAAATTATAAGTAACTTAAGTTACAATGTATTTACAGATTGCAAGGTAATTTTAAGGTTTAAGACTAAAGCATGAAAAATCTTTTACTCCCTTTACTCCTTCTTGCACTTATTTTGTTTTTAAGCTGTAATAATTCTAAAAAATCAGACTACTCTGTTAAAGATAAACAGACAAACAACAACAACCATCCAGGAAAAAAATTAATGGAAACCAATTGCTATGTATGCCACAGCCCTTCGGCAGACCATGACAACAGAATAGCACCCCCAATGATAGCCATTAAGAAGCATTACATTGATGACGCTACTACTAAAGACCAATTTATTACGGCGATGCAAACTTGGATAAAAAACCCGAATGAAAAAGATGCTAAGATGTTTGGTGCTGTAAGACGATTTGGTGTCATGCCTAAAACACCATATCCTGAGGAAACCATAAGACAAATTGCAGATTACATGTATGATAATGACATTGAGCAACCGGATTGGTTTAAAGCCCATTTTAACGACGAAAAAGCAAAGCGTAAAGGCAAAGGAAATGGCATGGGAAACGGTATGGGCAAAAAACATGTACAAACAAACTTTCAGGATTTACCATATGCAGAACGCGGTTTAAAATATGCCTTATCTACAAAAGTGGTACTTGGTAAGAATTTAATAGGTACCATTCAAAAAAAAGGAACTTTAGAAGCCATAGCATTCTGTAATGAGCGGGCATACCCGTTAACAGATAGTATGGCTGACGTATATAATTCAAAAATTAAACGAGTTTCCGATAGACCACGAAACAAGAAAAATAAGGCCAATATTGAAGAACTAGAGCATATAAAGTTTTTTAATGAAACAATTGCAAAAAATGAAGAACCAAAACCTATAGTTAAAGAAAGCGATGAAAATGTACATGTTTATTACCCGATAGTAACAAATACTATGTGTTTACAATGTCATGGCAAACCAAACGAAACTCTAGAAGCAGCTACACTTAACAAGTTGAGAAAGTTATATCCAGATGATAAAGCAATTGGTTACGATATTAATGAAGTAAGAGGAATATGGCGTATTAGTTTTGAAAAGTAAATTATGAATGATAATTCAGATAAACTTTTATCTAAGTTTTTACATACTGACAAATATCATATTTCATAATACGTACTATTAATACTTTTAGTCTAGTTAAAAACGGGAAAAATATATAATTATGATAACTCAAAATATAGCATTATTCAATTGGAACAATGGTGTAATAATGATTGGAGTTTTTGCACTAGCTTGTTTATTCCTTATTGGCTTCTTAATAAAATTCATGGCCAGCGGCGGCAAGCGTAGCGATGAACCTAAAGACAAGTAATGAAAACTTTATTCGTAATAACAAAGGAGCGCATTTTATGCGCTCCTTTGTTGTAATAAACTTATATTTATTTTAAAATTTAAACTGTAAAAAAGCCGAAATATTTCGTCCAGGTTCTGTTATTGGCGTTCTTCCAAAATTTGCTTGGTTTGTAAAGGAGAAGTTTAAATGGTTGTTATAGGCTTCATCAAAAACATTAAGTACAGCAACACCTAGCATAATATTTTTAATTGGTTTTACTCCTAAACGCACATCTAGAGTTTGATAACCATCCGTTGTAGTTTCTCCAAAACTTCTTGAAATATTATCTTGTTTTGAGACTAAACCATACTGAATATTCCCCCAAAATTTATCCCTTTCTATACCTAAAGAAAGTCGCGTTGTAAACGGAGGTGTTAATGGCAGTGATTCTGCTAAATCCTTATTTTTTGCATATACGTAAGAACATTCAGTTTTAAAATAATAATAATCTAAAAAGTCAACTTGCGCGGTAGCTTCAAAACCAGTTTTATAAGCTTCATCAAGATTTCTAAAAACTTTTGGGTTTCTCGGTTGCGCCATAGGATTAAACTTTCTACTCAATGTTTCGTCTACAACACCAACTATATAGTTTTCAAAAAACGAATAGTAAAAAGCCATTTCATACTTAAAGCTATTAAAGCCATTTTTAAGCGGTTCTCTTCCTTTAAATCCAATTTCAAACTGATTATTAACTTCGGCTTTTAAATTAGGGTTTCCAATATATTCAAAAGGGTCTTGACCAACATTAAAATGATTAATAAAACGCTCTATCATATTAGCAGAACGTACACCGCGGCCATAAGCAGCTTCAAAAGTAAATTTATCTGAAACTATTTTTTTGATAGACACAGTACCACTAACATTATGTTCTGTACGCTTTTTTAAATCGTACAAGGCGGCAAAGTCATCTTCAGGATCTTGTATGTCTGAAATAACATTATCATAACGTATCCCTGCAGTAAAAATAGTTTTAGAACTCAGATTATATTTTGCTTCCGTAAATAGACCAATATCTGTAATGTAAGAGTCTTGCCAAACTTTATCATTAAACACCATTGGCATCGGTAAAGGATTACCATTCATTATTTTTACCAATCGTGTTCGGCCTCCATCTCTAGCAATATGCATTGCGTCTATACCAGAAAACAGATTTAAGCTTTCTGTTGGCTTCCAGTTTAGTTCCAATTTACCTCCAAGAGTTGTGGCATCAACGGCAGATGCGGCTTCCATCATTCTAAAAGAAGGCCTATTGCTGTTGGTCATTAAATGATCTACATAGCTATAATACACTTTTGCCGTTAGTGTTTTTAGCGTTTTGCCAATGTTGTCCAATTTGTAATCTAATGCCAATATACTGCTATTGTCATATTCTGTATCCATAGGCAAAGCAGCATGAAGCACATCACGACCAAAAGATTGTCGCCAATGCGCTTGCAAACGTTGATCGCTAGAAAAATTATAGCCTATTTTAATACCGTAGTCTGTACTTCTAAATGATGAAGGAATTTCCACGCCATCACCATCTTTGTAGTTTCCAAAATCCCTGTAGCCTGCATTGGCTACGATATCATATTTTCCCTCTATGTACTGTATTTGCGCTAAGTTCACCAAAGAGTTGCCGTTACTTTCGTAGCCAGCGGAAACTTTTCCATGCAATCCATAATCTTCATAATCGGGCTTTTGAGTTACCAAATTAACGATACCTCCAAACGTGGCACCATATCTTACCGTGTAGGGGCCTTTAATAATTTCAATTTTCGAGATTTCTTCAGGAATAATATGCGTGGTAATGGGGTCCATTCTATTAGGGCAGGCATGCATTGCTTTGGTGCCACCATCATACTGAATATTCAATTGTTCATATTGTGCGGCTCTAAACGAAGGATCGATAGCATAATTTCCTCTTTTTATAACCGAAAAACCATTAATGCTATTAAATAAATCGGCCACGTTTTTGGGTTGCACAATTTTTTCTTCGTATTCATTGGCAACAACAGTAAATACTGGGTCTGTCTTTATATTTCCCTTTACAATAACCTCATTAAGCGCTATTGTTTTGTGTTTTGTGGTATCCTTTTGGGTTTCTTTATTTTTTTGTCCATAAGATACAGCGGTAATTAGCATGCATAGAAGCACACTATAAATTATTTTCATTTATAGTATTTTAATTTTTTAACTTAAATAATTGGTGTAGTGATTACTACCTGTAAAAGAAGTTAATTACGCTCTTGGGGGATGAAAAAAATCGTAACTATTCACAAAAGAATATAAGTTTTGATAAGCAACAATAGCGAGTTTTTTATTGTAAGCTAGCTTGGAAAACAAAAAGTTTGTTTCTTGATTTGGATAAAGGATGATTTCCTTGAAATCAATAATACTTTCTGGGGTTCTTTGTTTTTTATCTTCCGATTGTGCGAGTTTTTTTAAATGACACTTACCGTTGCACTCAAGTTCCGGCTGGTCTTTGTTTTCACACAGGTTCTCAATAAAACCAATAGGGTCTAATTCAAAATAAGCATAAGTTAAGGATGTTTTAATACTATTAACCAGTATTAAAGCACTTAATAAAACAAGAGCTATATGAGAGCTTATCTTCATTACCGTGCAAATATAAAATAGCCAGATATTTTATTTACAAACTTTTATCATGTTTTTAAATAAAAAAACATACCAAATCAAATATTTTAATTTAGTCTAAAAAGTTCTCATTTTCTATTTTAATATGTAACATAAGTTACTGATAGCCCTATTCTTATTGTGTACATTTATATGAGATTTAAACCTAATTGAGATGAAAAAATTATTGACAAAGCGCTTAGTTACTATTATAATATTAGCGGTATCATTTACATTTTTAAATACCTGTAGTGATAACAATGACGATATGGAAAATAACGGTATAAATAATGATTTTATAAATGAAACATTCGTAGAAAAAGACAAAGCTGCTTTACTATTTATGTTGGAGGAAGAAAAATTAGCAAGAGACACATACATATATTTAAATAATTTATGGTCTATTAATCAATTCGCTAATATTAAAAATAGCGAACAAACCCATATGAATGCAATAGAAAACCTGCTAAAACAATACACTATTGAATACGAGATATTACCCACTGGCGAATTTGCAAATAAAGAGTTACAATCATTATATAATCAATTTATAATCGATGGTGCTACTAGCGATGTAAACGCACTTAAAATTGGAGCTACCATTGAGGATTTAGATATTGTAGATCTGCAAGTGTATATTGACGCAAGTTCTAACGAAAGGATAATATCAGTTTTTGAAAGTTTAAAGTGTGGGTCTCGAAACCATTTAAGAAGTTTTGTAAGCGCTATTGAAAAAAATGGGAGCTCCTATAACCCTCAATTTTTATCTCAAGAAGCTTACACTAGTATCATAATAGCAAATAAAGAAAAATGTAATTAATTTTGGTTGGATTAATTGGTTTGATTAGAAGCACTCTGTACAAGGAGTGCTTTTTTTATGATAACTATTGTTATGGTAAGTAACATAGGTTACAAATTTCAATAGTAGCTAGATGTATTTTTGTACTACAAACTATTAGTCTATGAAAAACAAATTTCACATTGCAATATTGCTTTTACTATTAATAAATATATGCTTAAATGCGCAAGAAGTACAACCCATTACAAAAACGGATGTTTTATCTAGAGCACTTGAAAATAACACAAGCATTAAAATTTCTGAAGAAGCCTTTAAACTAGCAAGAGCAGATTATAGACAAACCAATGCGGTATTCTTACCAAACATTACTGCAAGCCATACAGCTATGGCTACAACAAACCCATTAATGGCGTTTGGCGCTAAATTAAATCAGGAAATTTTAACACAAAACGATTTCAACCCTTCATTATTAAACAATCCCTCGCAGATTGAAAACTACGCTACCAAACTAGAAATTCAGCAACCTCTAATAAATATAGATGGCATTTACCAACGTAGAGCTGCTAAATCTAAAATGGAGGCCATGTCTTTAAAAACACAACGCACACAGGATTTTTTAGTTTTTGAAATTGATAAAGCTTACATGCAATTACAACTTGCCTACAAAGGCGTTGCTGTTTTAGAAACGGCACTAGAGGCCGCAAACGCCAACAAAAAGTTAGCTGATGATAATTTTAAACAAGGGTATTTGCAACGTGCCGATGTGCTAAGTGTTGAGGTAAGAGTAACCGAAGTAAAAAACCAATTGCAAATGGCTAACAGCAATGTGTTAAACGCATCAAACTATATATCATTTTTAATGAACGACAAAAACTATGTGGTGTACAAACCAATGGATGACCTGACGGTTTCCTCTTTTGCGTTAGAAGATACAGCAATATCAGAAAACCGATCGGATATTAAGGCGATGCAATTGGCAACAAATGCGTTTGAAGCTAACAATAAAGCTGATAAAATGGCTTTTTTACCAAGGCTTAATGCATTTGGAAGCTATGAATTGTACGACGACCAGATTTTTCAAGCTGATGCCAATGGGTACACTTTTGGTGCACAATTAAGCTGGAATATTTTTCAGGGGTCCAAGCGCTTTGGGAAAGCCCAAAAAAGCAGAGCAGAATTTGAAAAATCTAAATTAGAATATGACCAATATGTATCACAAAGCAATTTAGAATTAAACAAAGCAAAACGCAATTTATTAGATGCTGAAAATAAATTAAAACTTACCGCTTTGGCATTAGAACAATCGGAAGAATCATTGAGAATACGTTCTAATAGATTTAAAGAAGGTTTAGAAAAGACATCAGAATTGTTGCTCGCTGAAACACAATACGCACAAAAACAACTAGAGTATTATCAAACCATTTTTGAGTACAACTATGCGCAAGCGCATTTAAAATTTTTAACAAAGGAGTAAATAGCACACAGTAAGCAACTGCAGTATTCGGCAAATGTCTTTCTAATAAGAACGCAATAAACAAACTGCTTGTTGAAATATATAATGAAATAAGAACATCAAATTAATAAACATGAAATATAAATATACAATCCTAACAATTTCTATGATATTACTATTGGCAAATTGCGGCGGCGAAGGCAAAAAAACTGTAGCAGATAATGCGCCAATAGTTTCTGTAAAGGTAAATCAGGTAGAAACTAATGGGAACCACACATTACTATCGGTTAGTGGAAAAGTTCAAGCCAAAAATAGTGCAGACTTAAGCACTAGAATAATGGGGCACGTTAGCAAGGTAAACGTTAATGTTGGCGACGAGGTAAAAAAAGGGCAATTATTAATCTCTATAAATAATAGCGATTTACAAGCAAAACAGGCCCAGATTAATGCAAGTATTACAGAAGCCACCGCAGCATTTAATAATGCTGAAAAGAATTACAATCGTTTTAAAAACTTATTTGCCGATAACAGTGCATCACAAAAGGAAATGGATGATATGACCGCCAATTATGAAATGACTAAAGCCCGATTAGAAGCTGTTAAACAAATGAAAAATGAGATTGCGGCTCAATTCACATACTCGAATATTACCGCACCGTTTTCAGGAATAATTACTTCAAAAACTGTTAAAGAAGGTGATATGGCGAATCCTGGTCAACCCTTAATATCAGTAGAGTCTCCTAACGATTTTGAGGTAATGGCCATGGTTCCTGAAACCGAGATTTCAGAAATAAAAACTGGAACAACGGTTAATGTTTTGGTAAAATCCCTTACCACATCCATTAAAGGAAAAGTTAAGGAAGTAAGCACTTCTGCTAAACATACGGGAGGACAATATTTAGTAAAAATAGATTTGGAAAAAACTGATGCCAATATACTATCTGGTATGTTTACAACGGTTCAGTTTCCAGTGGAAAGACATGGAGCATCAACAATAGTGCTCATTCCTCATGAAGCCATTGTAACCAACGGTCAATTATCTGGAGTTTATACGGTAAGCCAAAGTAACACAGCCATTTTACGCTGGTTGCGTTTAGGCAGAACTTTTGGAGATCAAGTAGAGGTATTGTCAGGTTTAAATGCAGATGAAGCTTACATAGTTTCTGCAGAAGGAAAATTATATAATGGTGCAAAGATAAGCCCATCCTCAATCCTTCCCAAAGGGGAAGCATCCAATACGGAATCAAACATAAAAAAAAGTACTAATTAAAATTTACCCGTTCAGTTTTTCCCCTTTGGGGGAATTAAAGGGGGCTTATTATGAAAGAAGGTATCGCAGGAAAAATTGCTAAAATCTTTATGCAATCTAAGTTAACTGTGTTGTTAATGATTGTATTTATGGTAGTTGGCGTGTATAGTTCGTTCTTAATTCCAAGAGAAGAAGAACCGCAAATTGATGTGCCTATAGCCGATATTTTTGTAGGGTATCCAGGTGCAAGTCCTACCGAAGTGGAATCTCGTGTTATTAAACCCCTAGAGCAATTAATCTCCAACATTAAAGGTGTAGAATATGTGTATTCCACATCCATGAAAGAGCAAGGGATGGTTATTGTACAATTTTACGTAGGTGAAGATATTGAGCGAAGTTTCGTAAAACTATACAATGAAATAAACAAACATATGGACCAAATGCCAGCAGGTGTTACATTTCCGCTGGTAAAAACACGTGCTATTGATGATGTACCCATACTAGGCTTAACTTTATGGAGCGAAAGTTATGACGATTATCAGTTAAGCCAAATGGCACAAGAGTTAGAGACTGAGATTAAGAAAGTAAAAGATGTAGCAATCACAAAAAAAATTGGTGGTAGAAACCGTCAACTACGTGTAGTTTTAGATAAAGACAAATTAGCAGCAAGCGGATTGGATTTCCTATCGGTTTCTGAGATGATTAAAGCAAACAATAGTCAATTAAATTCTGGCAGTTTTGATAAGAACGATATAGAGTTTTTAGTAAATACCGGTAAATTTTTAGAATCGGTAACAGATGTTGAAAATCTAGTAGTTGGTGTGCAACAAAACCAACCTATATACCTTAAGCAAGTTGCTAAAATTATTGATGGACCAGAAGTGCCACAAAATTATGTGAGTCTAGGTTTTGGGGAAGGCAGTAATAAAGCATCTGAATTCCATTCCGAATATCCTGCAGTTACCATTTCGGTAGCTAAAAGAAAAGGTGCAGATGCTATGAAAATAGCAGAAGTTATCATCAATAAAATAGAGCATTTACGCACCTCTCTAATTCCAGATGACGTTCATGTTGAAGTTACCAGAAACTATGGTGAAACCGCATCTCATAAAGTTTCAGAATTGCTTCTTCACCTTATAGGCTCAATTATAGCCGTAACTATTGTAGTAATGCTTGCCATGGGTTGGCGAGGTGGTTTGGTGGTATTTCTATCTGTTCCAATCACCTTTGCGTTAACGCTGTTGAGCTACTTTATGCTAGATTATACACTTAACAGAATTACATTATTTGCTTTAGTGTTTGTAACAGGAATTGTGGTGGACGATTCTATTATTATTGCCGAAAATATGCACAGGCATTTTAAAATGAAGCGTTTGCCTTTTAAACAGGCAGCTCTTTACGCCATTAACGAAGTAGGAAACCCCACTATTTTAGCCACCTTTACCGTAATTGCATCAGTATTGCCTATGGCCTTCGTCTCGGGGTTAATGGGACCCTATATGGCACCAATGCCCATAGGGGCATCTATCGCCATGATATTATCCTTATTTGTTGCTCTTACCATTACCCCTTATTTGGGCTATATTTTCTTAAGGGAAAAAGATAAAAAGGGAGCAAAAGAAAAACCAGAGAAGGCCGTTGAAGACACTAGGATTTATAAGGTTTATAACAAATTTGAAAGACCTTTGTTAGAAAATAGAGGAAAACGTTGGTTGTTTTTAGGAGGAACTTTTGCACTTTTAATAGGAACGATGCTGCTATTTTTTACCAAATCGGTAGCTGTAAAAATGTTACCATTTGATAATAAAAACGAATTTCAGGTGGTTATAGACATGCCTGAAGGCACTACGCTAGAACGTACGGCTGTAGTTGCTAAAGAAATTTCTCAGTACTTATCTACTAGACCAGAAGTGGTGAATTACCAAAACTACATAGGTACCTCAGCGCCAATTACCTTCAATGGCTTAGTACGTCATTACGATTTGCGTGGTGGAAGTAATATGGCCGATATTCAAGTAAACCTATTGGATAAATCAGACCGCTCCATACAGAGCCATGGTATTGCAAAATTGTTACGTCCAGATATTCAGAAGATAGCTTCAAAATACAACGCCAACGTAAAGCTTGTAGAAGTGCCACCTGGACCACCAGTATTATCTACTATTGTTGCTGAAGTTTACGGACCAGATTATGATGAGCAGATGAGAATTGCTAACAACATTCAAACCATTTTAAAGAATACTACAGATGTAGTGGATATTGACTGTATGGTGGAAGCAGACCAAACCGAATACCAATTTGAAATCAATAAAGAAAAAGCGATGCTGTATGGTGTTGCACCACAACAAATTGCGTACACGATGAATATGGCACTTTCCAACAGAGCTATTACAAATCTTTATGATGAAGATGCCGTAAATCAAATCCCTCTGGTATTGGTATTGGATGAACAAGAAAAATCTACTATTACAGATATTTCACAGCTAAAAGTAAAATCAAATCAAGGCAGTATGGTACCTATCGCAGATGTGGTAACCATTAATAAAAGTACAGCTGCTAAAAGTATTTATCGTAAAAACCAAAAACGTGTGGTTTATGTTTTGGCAGATATGGCCGGCGAGTTAGAGAGTCCTGCCTACGCTATACTTGGTATGGAAGAAAAATTAAAAGAAATCCAGTTACCAAAAGGCTTTAAAATTAATGAAATGTACTTGGGTCAGCCAGAATTTGAAGCTGACTATACGGTAAAATGGGATGGAGAATGGCAAATTACCCTAGAAGTGTTCAGGGATTTAGGTATTGCCTTTTTAGGAGCCATTATCTTAATTTACATCTTAATTGTGGGGTGGTTTCAAAACTTTAAAGCACCAGTAGTTATGATGGTGGCCATACCTTTATCGCTAATAGGGATTATTCTAGGCCATTGGATTATGGGAGCCTTTTTCACAGCAACTTCCTTTATAGGCATGATTGCACTAGCAGGAATTATGGTGAGGAATTCGGTATTATTAATCGATTTTATCAACTTAAGAACTGCAGAAGGCGTTCCGTTAAAACAAGCAGCTATTGAAGCCGGTGCTGTACGTACCACTCCTATTTTACTTACTGCAGGTACGGTAGTAATTGGCGCATTCGTAATCTTATTCGACCCGATATTCCAAGGATTAGCCATCTCGTTAATGGGAGGAACTATAGTATCTACGGTATTAACATTGCTCGTTGTACCATTGGTGTATTACATGATAGAAAAGAAGAATTTTAAATAAAACTAACTATATGAAATTAGTAATAGTCACAGCTGTAGAAGAATTTAAAAAAGACGTTTTAAAACTCTTCAAAAAAGCCAATATTGAAAATTTTAGTAGCTCGGATATTGATGGTTATAAAAATAGCTCATCATTACTAATGACTTCAAGTTGGTTTCCTGGTGAAAAATTCCGTAACGAGTCTCGCATGTTTTTTTCGTTTGCTGAGGATTTAAATATTGAAAAACTGTTTGACTTGATAAAAGAATTTAATAAAAACCTTGAAACCAATAATCCTGTAAAAGCTATTATGGTTCCTATTGAAAAATTTATATAATATTAAAAATTGAAATAATATGCTTAATACATATTTTAGAGTTATTGTAGGTACAATGGTATTACTAAGTGTAGTGCTCACATTTTACGTGCACCAAAATTGGATGTGGTTCACCGTTTTTATTGGTGTAAACTTAATACAATCGGCATTTACAAAATGGTGCTTGTTAGAAACTATATTGCAAAAATTAGGTGTAAAAAAATAACGTTTTACTTCAAAACCTAATTTAATAGGTTAGTAAACCCAAATAATAATTTAATAAATTTTAAATTGTTATTTTTGGGTATGAATCAAAATCTATTACAACAAAAATTTTCCCATGTTTTTGATGAGGATTTAATTGCTGAAATTTCAGAAAACGGTATATTCAAAAACTTCAAGAAAGACGATATAATTATTGATATCGATCAACCTCTAAATTTTATTCCCCTATTATTAGTTGGCGACATTAAAATTATTAGAGAAGATGACGATGGCCATGAAATATTGATATATTTTCTAGAAGCTGGGGAAACCTGTACCATGTCATTAACTTGCTGCTTAGGTATAGCAAAAAGTAAAGTAAGAGCTATTGCTGAAAAAGACTCCAGTTTAATTATGATTCCCGTTCAATACATGCAAACATGGTTTGATAATAATGCCAGTTGGAGAAATTTTATACTGCAAAGCTATCAAATTCGCTTTGAAGAAATGCTTGAAGCCATTGATAGTCTCGCATTTATGAAAATGGATGAACGCTTATACAAATATTTAAAAAATATGGCTATGATCGATGAAACCAATACAATATCCATAAAACATCAAGATATTGCTGAAGATTTAAATACATCGCGCGTGGTTGTATCTAGGCTTCTTAAACAGTTAGAAAACGAAAGCAAAATAAAATTAGGACGAAATAAAATTGTAATATTATCATAGTTGTAATATCAACCTTACTATTTTTTCCATTTGAAATTATAAAAAGTTTTAGTTTCGCAAATCTTATTTAAAACATAAACTTCAAACTAAATTCGCAAATAAAGTATGACTCATATATTAGACCCTTGGCCTTGGTACATTTCTGGCCCACTCATAACCTTAGTAATGGCCATTTTACTCTATTTTGGTAAAACCTTTGGCATGTCTTCAAACCTAAGAACCATGTGCACTATTGCAGGTGCGGGTAAATTTGTTGACTTTTTTAATTTTAGATGGAGAGATCAAATTTGGAATTTAACTGTAGTCCTCGGTGCCATTATTGGTGGATTTTTTGCAGTTGAATTTTTATCTAATGATTCTGGAACAAATTTAAATCCGACCACAGTTAGCGAACTTGAAAATTTAGGATTTAACAATCCTGGGAAAACATTGGTGCCCAACGAAATTTTTAGTTTAGACGTTCTTGCATCACCAACGGCCTTGATAGTCCTTGTTGTGGGTGGATTACTCGTAGGTTTTGGTACACGTTATGCTAGTGGTTGCACATCTGGTCATGCCATTACAGGCTTAAGTAGTTTTCAAAAACCTTCCTTAATAGCGGTTATTGGCTTTTTTATTGGTGGCCTTATCATGGCTAATTTCATTTTACCCTTAATTTTTTAAGATATGAAGTTTTTAAAATTTTTATTAGTAGGTATATTTTTTGGAATTGTTTTAGTGAAATCTGAAGCTGTATCATGGTACCGTATTTATGAGATGTTTCGCTTTCAGTCCTTTCACATGTATGGTATCATAGGTACTGCTATAGCCTCGGGTATTTTGTTTGTGCAACTTGCAAAAAGAGGTATAATAAAAAGTGTAAACGGTTCAAAAATACATGTTCCGAAGAAAGAAGATGGTTTAATACGATATATTATTGGTGGTACAATTTTTGGTCTTGGTTGGGCACTTGTTGGTGTTTGCCCAGGCCCAATGTATATTCTTTTAGGTACCGGTGTTTGGAGCATGGTTATTGTTATAGTTGCTGCTATTTTTGGAACATTTATTTATGGACTCCTAAAAAATAAGTTGCCGCATTAAATGAATTCAATTGAGATACTTGGTTATATTGGCGCTTTAATAGTTGGTTTAGTCTTAGGCCTTATCGGTGGCGGGGGATCTATTCTAACAGTGCCGCTTTTGGTTTATCTTTTAGGATATAACCCAGTAATTGCAACAGCATATTCCCTATTTGTTGTTGGCACATCCTCTATGGTTGGTACGTACCAGAAATATAAAAAAGGCTTAGTTGATTTTAAAACAGGTTTAGCATTTTCATTCCCTTCATTTGTTGCTGTGTACTTGTCGCGACGCTACCTGGTTCCAGGGATTCCAGACACACTCTTTAGTATTGGTAGTTTTAGCCTTACTAAAGCTATGGGGATTATGATATTTTTTGCCATTATCATGATAGTTGCCTCCTACTCCATGATAAAAAACAGAAGAGAAAACCTTGAAACATCTCAAAGCCAGCCTTATTATAAGACCTTTGTACAAGGTTTAATTATTGGAACGGTAACTGGACTTATCGGTGCAGGTGGCGGGTTTTTGTATGTTCCCGCGCTTGTGTTATGGGCTAATATCCCCATGAAAAAAGCAGTTGGTACATCCTTAATCATAGTAACCATAAATTCTTTGATTGGATTTTTGGGAGATGTGCAAACTCTGGACATTGAATGGAGGTTCCTTTTAATTTTTACAGGTATTTCTATATTAGGCATTGTTTTAGGTGTATTCCTTTCAAAATTTGTAAGCGGTAAAAAATTGAAGAAAAGCTTTGGTTACTTTATTTTAATAATGGCTACTTATATCATTTATAAAGAGTTAAAATAGTTTTAAAAGTTATATTAGTTACAAACCATACCGAAGAGGTTTTGTAATTTTGATAAAATTTATAGGTTATGAAAATAGAACAAATATATACAGGATGTCTTGCTCAAGGTGCCTACTACATTGAATCTGATGGTGAGGTTGCAATTATAGATCCGTTACGGGAAACGCAACAATATATAGACAAAGCTGAAAGTGGAAACGCTACAATAAAGTACATTTTTGAAACGCATTTTCATGCGGATTTTGTTTCAGGTCATGTAGATTTAGCCAAAAAAACAGGTGCTACCATCGTGTTTGGCCCTGGGGCAAAAACAGAATATGATATTCACGAAGCAAAAGATAATGAAACTTTTAAACTGGGAAATATTACAATTAAAGTATTGCACACACCTGGACATACTTTAGAGTCTACGACATATTTACTACTTGATGAAACTGGTAAAGAACATGCTATTTTCTCAGGAGACACACTGTTTTTAGGTGACGTTGGCAGGCCAGATTTAGCCATAAAATCAGACTTAACCAAAGAAGATTTAGCTGGTATGCTATACGATTCGCTACGAAATAAAATTATGACATTGCCGGATGATGTTATTGTATATCCCGCTCATGGTGCAGGTTCTGCTTGTGGTAAGAATTTAAGTAAAGAAACGGTTGGGATTTTGGGAGACCAGAAGAAAACCAATTATGCATTGCGTGAAGACATGACCAAAGAGGAGTTTATTAAAGAAGTGTTGGATGGCATAACACCTCCGCCGCAATATTTTGCAAAAAATGCGATGATGAATAAAGTGGGTTACGATGCTTTTGAAACTGTATTGAAAAAAGGAGATACACCATTAAATCCTGAAACGTTTGAAGCTATTGCGAACAATGAAGGCGCTTTAGTGCTTGATGTACGTACGGAAAAAGAATTTGTTGAAGGGCATATTCCCAATTCTATTTTTATTGGATTAAATGGAGGATTTGCGCCTTGGGTTGGTGCTTTAATTACAGATTTAAAGCAACCTATTTTGCTCGTCGCACCGAAAGGTCGTGAAGAAGAAACCGTTACCCGATTGTCGCGCGTTGGTTATGATAATACACTTGGTTATTTGGAAGGCGGTATAGACGCTTGGAAAGAAGCTGGAAAAGATATTGAAACGGTTACATCTATTCCTGTTAATGAGTTTTCAAAGCGTTTTAAAGAGCAAAATATTAAGGTTTTGGATGTTAGGAAAGATGGAGAATATAAATCTGAGCACCTACAGGGCGATAATGTACAGCACTTTGCATTAGATTATATTAATGATAACATGAACACCATTGATAAAAACGAAACCTATTTTCTGCATTGTGCAGGTGGTTATCGTTCGGTTATAGCTGCATCAATTTTAAAAGCAAGAGGTTTTAATAACTTAATAGATATTGCAGGAGGATTTGGTGCAATTAAAAAAACAGATTTACCAACTACAGACTTTGTTTGTCCAACAACCCTATAAACTATGAAAGCAACTCTTGAAATACAAAACCTTAAATGTGGTGGATGTGCCAATACGATAACCAAAAAGGTTTCTGAAGTAGAAAACATATCTCAGTTAGAAGTAAATAACGATAATAATACCGTAACGTTTAAATATGAAAGTGATGACGCTCTTGAGAAGGTAAAAACAGTATTAAACCAAATAGGTTACCCTGTTGTTGGAGAAAAAAATGCGCTTACTACAAAAGCTAAATCGTTTGTAAGCTGTGCCATAGGTAGGATTAATAGTTAAAAAAAAGCCTATAAGCATTGATTCTTATAGGCTTTTCAAGTTTTTATAAAATCTATTAAACAATTTCCGCACTCAATCCTGCCTCTAAAAGCTTAGAACACCGCGGTTTTAAATCGTCATATTCTCCTGTTTTTACCGTACATTTCCCTTTGTAATGCACAATTAAAGAGCATTGTTCTGCTTGTTCTGCCGTGTGTTCACAAGCATTAATTAACGTATTTATTACATGGTCGAACGTATTAACATCGTCATTGTACAATACAATTTCATTTTGTTTTAAGACCTCTTCCTTAAGTAATAATTCTTCTGAAAGTTTTTCTTTTGAACTCATTTTTAAATCTTTTTGGGAGCAATTCTTTTACTAATTTAAAAATTTTAACGAAACCCAATTATTTCGTTCTAGTTTTTCTTCAAATTTTAACAGATATTTTTCACATTCTTGTTGTATCATTGGAATATCATCTACATAAAAACCACTTAAAAACAATACACCACTTTTGTTCAAGCAAGATATATAAGTAGCCATATCCTGCATTAAAATATTACGATTAATGTTTGCAATAATTATATCGTACTTTTTATTACCCAAAACAGAGGCATCCCCTTCTATCACCGTAATATGCTTACAGTTGTTACGTTCTACGTTTTCTAAACTATTTAGATAGCACCAATTATCGTAATCTATAGCATCAATGGGTTTTGCACCTTTTAGTTCGGTTAAAATTGCTAAAACGCCTGTACCACACCCCATATCGAGAACTGATTTTCCCTGAATATCATTTTTTAGAATATGCTGAATCATCATATGTGTGGTTTCATGATGCCCTGTGCCAAAACTCATTTTTGGTTCAATAATAATGTCGTATGGCGTATTGAATGATTCATGAAAGGGTGCCCTAACGGCACATATATCGTCTACAATAATAGGGTTAAAATTTTTCTCCCATTCGGCATTCCAATTGGTTTGTGCTATCTCTTCAAACGTATAAGATATTTTAAACTCCTTATGGTTTAAAATTTGAATATCGTCTAAAATATCTGCTCGCCATTCGTCTTTTTGAATGTAAGCGGTTACGCCATCTTCAGTTTCTACGAAACTTTCAAAACCGGCATATCCTAATTCTGCGATTAAAATTTCGACTGCTGGCTGTAACGGACTTACTTTGAAGTAATAGCCTAGGTAAATAAGATGAGACATATAGTTTTAAAACGTTATTGGCACATATACCCGCGTTAGCGATTGTAAAGGAAAGCCCGCAGCGGAGGCACGACGCGAGGACTTGAAATGTAAAGCGCGACCCCGCCATAAGCGGGGTAACGCCATAATTATTTTAAAATGCGTTTACGATGGCAAAGAAATCTTCGGCGTTTAAAGACGCTCCGCCAATTAAGCCACCATCTACATCTGGCTTAGAGAAAATCTCTTGTGCATTGGCTGGTTTTACACTACCTCCATAGAGAATTGACACTTCGTCTGCCAATGCATTACCATACTTGTTTGCCAAGGTTTTTCTTATAAATGCATGCATATCCTGTGCTTGCTCCGGACTTGCAGTTTCACCTGTACCAATGGCCCAAACAGGCTCATATGCTAAAACGATATTTTTAAAAGCAGAAGCATCTAAATGAAATAATGCATTTTTTATTTGATTGCCTACTACAGTTTCTTCGTTACCTGCTTTTCTGTCGGCCAATTCCTCTCCAAAACAGAAAATAATACGCATGTTATGTGCTAAAGCGGTATCAACTTTTTTGGCTAATGATGCATCGGTTTCGTTAAAATACTCACGACGTTCGCTATGGCCTAAAATTACCGTTTTTACCCCTACGCTTTTTAACATAGACGCGCTGATTTCGCCAGTATACGCTCCATTTTCAGCAAAATGCATGTTTTGGGCTATTACCTCTATAACCGTATTATCTTTTAGAGTTTGATATGCTTGCCATAAGTTAGTTGCCGTAGGCGCAATCATTACCTCTGCATCTGATGTTTTTACTTGATGTTTTAGTTCTGAAATTAGCGTTTCGGTTTGCGCTAAATCGTTATTCATCTTCCAGTTTCCTGCTACGATATGTTTTCTCATAAGATTGATTTGTGCTTCTATTTTTAGAAGCATTTAGTATTGATTTATGTCGTACAAAAATACTTAATTTTTTAGAGCTTCAATCAACTTTTCATCATCAGCTTCAATAACATCAAATACAACGATTTCGCCAGCTTTATTTACCACCATATACCGAGGAATCCAACCGATATCTACAAAATCTCCAAAGGCCGTTTTTTTGCCCTTAGGTAAATAAAAATGCTCGCCTACTACATTGTATTTTTCTATACCGCGTTTCCATGATGCTTCGTTTCTATCTAAGGAGAAAAATAAATATGATACTTCTGGATATTTCTGCTGAAGCGCTTTTACTTTGGGCATTCCTTTTATACAATCACCACACCATGAGGCCCAAATATCTATAACCATGTTTTTTCCTTGATGGTGTTCTAAAATTGATTTTAATGATATAGTATTGCCCTCTAAAGTTGTAAACGTATCGTTTAAAGCGGCTTCACTAAACTGTGTTGGTGGTTCTGCACAACTAAAAAAACTGAATAAGGCTAACAACAAATAACTTAATTTTTTCATGCTTCTTTTATTGTAATTTTACTTTTGGATCTAACCAAACATAAATTAAGTCGACTAAAATATTAATCATTACAAATAAGGTGGCGATTACTAAAACCGAACCCATAATTACAGGTAAATCTAAAGTGTTTAGTGAGTTTACTATTTCTTTACCTAGTCCGTTCCAGCCAAAGATAAATTCTACAAAAACTGCGCCAGCTAACATAGATGCAAACCACCCAGAAATGGCCGTTACTACAGGGTTTAATGCGTTTTTTACAGCATGTCTTTTTATGATTTGAAACTCGCTTAAACCTTTTGCTCTCGCTGTTCTGATATAGTCTTGATTAAAAACTTCCAACAGTGAATTTCGCATTAACTGTATGACTACCGCTAGCGGACGAATGCCTAAAACTATTGCTGGAAGAATGAGGTTTTTCCATTTGATGTGTATATCCTCACCAAAATCGTCTAATTCGTATAGACTGCCAGTCATTTCTAAATTAGTGTATTCGTGTAATATATATCCAAAAAACCAAGCGAATAGAATTGCACTAAAAAATGAAGGTACGCTCATGCCTAAGGTACTAAAAATTTGGATAGATTTATCTAACCATCGGTCTTTATACAAGGCTGAAACTATCCCCAATAACACACCTAAAATCATAGCGATTACAATTGCTGAAACAGCTAACACAAATGTATTAGGCAAGGTTTCTCCTAAAACTTGTGTTACTTTTTTACCTTGTTTGGTAAAGGATTCCCGTAGATAGGGAAACTTTAAAACTGCTATTGTATTTCCTATGGAAAATAAAGGTGCTGCGCTATACTTGTTTTCTGATAAAAAGGTATAATCTTCTTTGTTTTTAGAGTGAAACGATATCGGTAATAAATCGTTGATGTAATACCCATATTGCGTTAAAATTGGTTTATCAAAACCATATTTTGCTTTTACCTTAGCCAACTGTTCACTATCCTCGTTCTGCCCCATCATCATTTGCGCAGGATCTCCCGGAAGCACATTGAATAAAAAGAAAATAACGGTAACTACTCCAAATAGTGTGAGTATTGCGTAAAAAACTTTATTTATGAAATAGTTTATCAGTTGTTAATTATTAGATGAAACTAATTATTCTTTTTTAGCGTCACTTCAATTACGCTAGTGTAGTTTGAATTGTTCGGCATGTTCAATGCTTTAAGTTTAAGCGTGTCTTTAATAATATTCACACTTTCAATCCTAGTCGAATCTAAAGCCTCCATAGCTTCTTTTGTCGAAATTTCGCCATTAATAATATATGCAATAATTTCAGGCTTTTTTATTGGTTGCGGCTTTTTTTCAACTTTAGGTAATTCCAACTTCTCCAAATCGTTCCAGTGCACTTTCTGTTTTATTGTGCCGTTATCCAATTCCAAAATACCAGGGTTAGCACGCACCACTGTTTTTAAAGCTTTTTCATCGCATAAATACCATTCAAAATCTATATTGTAAGCATCCTTAATGCGTTGTTTTGCAGATTCGCCAGATGCGGTTAACCCTATTATTTGATAATTATTCGTTCTTGCTTCATCCTGTAACCATTTTAATTTCAATGCCCCATCGGCTTCAATCTTTTCCAAGCTATAGGAAACCACTACGATTAGATTGTCTTGATTTAAAAAGTACTCGGTTAAATCTTCGTCTGCGCTTTCAATTGAAAAATCTACTACTGGCGGTGTGTAACCCTCCTGAATAACTTTAGTATCAACACCCACAAATTCACCTTCAACGGAAGGATAGGAACCATTTGTCGTGATTACCTTTTCCTCGCCATTTACCATAAATTTCCAACTATATTCTTGAACAGGCTTTGGCGCATCCTCTGGAATAGTCATACCTTCTTTTATATTTTTTCCAATAGCATATGCTCTAAAATCTATGGTGGGTAAATGCATTAATACATGATACCCAAACCATAAACTCAAAATAAAACCTAGCAACGCCAATATAGTTGTGGGTAGTTTAGTGAATACGGGTTTAATGTATTTTACGCCAAAAAACAATATTAAAATTAATACGAGAAGTGCAACATCCTTCCAGAAGGTTTCCCAAGGTTTTAGTTTTATAAAATCCCCAAAACAGCCGCAATCTTTTACCTTTTCAAAATATGCCGCGTAGAATGTTAAAAATGTAAAAAATACAATCATCAACAGTAAACTCCACACTGTGAATTTAGGTTTATAGCCAATAAGTAAAAACACCCCTAAAACCACTTCAAACACCACTACAAATACTGATATTAAAAGCGCATAGGGTTCTAAAAACGGAATGTTTAATACATCTGGACTAAAATATTCTTGTAGTTTATACGAAAAACCTATGGGGTCATTCAGCTTTATAAACCCTGAGAAAATAAATAATACACCAACTAATATTCTACTTATTGCTACTAATGCTTTCATAACTTATTTAAATTCCAAAAAAAACAAAAAACTAAATTCCAAAAAATTACTCATGTTTAAAATTCCAAATTACAAATACTAAAATGCCAAAAAATTACTCATGCTTAATATACCAAATTACAAGTACTAAATTCCAAGACTTACTCAAGCTCAATAATTTAAACTGCTATTTCAATTTATTAATTATGGCCGATAGTATTTTTCTAAGTTCATTGGCTTCGAATTGTAGTTTTTCAATTCTATCCTTTTGTTCTTCATTCAGTTCTTTTAATAATTTTAACCAATACTCACTTTCTTTTGCTTCTTTTCTTGAAATCTTTAGTCTAAATTTCAAATCTTTGTCACCTAACTTTTCATTGCCTTCAATGTAATTGGCTCCTACTGAACCTGAAGATTTTACTAATTGCTTTCCATCTTCAATATTTGAAATTGTTCGTTTTAATTCTTTGACTAAAAACCTACAATCTCTAGCGAATTCAAAAGTTCTAATTTCTAGATTATATACTTTCTGTTTCTCCGAAGCCATTGGGATTTAGAGTTTGGTTTTTGATATTGTTTTTGCTTTAATTTTCACTAAGTAAAATTAAAGCGAAAACCGCATAGTTTATCATATCCTGATAATTCGCATCAATCCCTTCGCTTACTAAAGTTTTCCCTTGATTATCTTCTATTTGTTTTACACGCAATAATTTCTGCAAAATCAAATCTGTTAGGCTACTCACCCGCATATCACGCCATGCCTCACCATAATCATGGTTTTTATCTTCCATCAATTTTTTGGTGATGGCAACATGTTTTTCGTACAATTCGGTAGCTTCTTCAGTGGACATATCTGGTTGCTCTACAACTCCTTTTTCCAACTGAATTAATGCCATAATACAGTAATTGATAATACCTATAAATTCACTTTCCTGTCCTTCCTCAACTTTCTGTACTTCGTTTTCCTGTAAACCTCTAATGCGTTGCGCTTTTATAAAAATTTGATCGGTAAGCGACGGTAATCGTAAAATGCGCCACGCACTACCATAATCGCTCATTTTTTTTATAAATAAACTTTTACAGGTATCTATTACGGCATCATATTGTTTTGAAGTATCTTGCATGAATAAATTTGAATTTTGCGTAAATTTCGCATAAATAATCATAATGTTCAAAGTTTAAGGTTTAAAGTTTTAAACCACATACAAACACCTTATAAAACCTAATTAATGACGATTAATTTCAAAGGCAAACTTATTGATTTATCAAACCCAAAAGTTATGGGCGTTTTGAACGTTACTCCAGATTCATTTTATGATGGTGGAACCTATACAAATAAGGGTTCCATTTTGAAACAAGTAGAACGCATGCTTAGTGAAGGTGCTACTTTTATTGATGTTGGGGCATACAGTTCTAGACCAAATGCCGACCATGTTTCGGAGGATGAAGAGTTGCGTCGTATTTTACCCATAATACACTTAATTTTAGATAAGTTTCCCGAAACTTTAATTTCTATTGACACATTTAGAAGCAAGATTGCAAACGCTTGTATTAAAGCTGGCGCTGCGTTGATAAACGATATTTCTGCAGGCAAATTGGATGACAATATGCTAGAGACCATTGCAGAATTACAAGTACCCTACATAATGATGCATATGCGAGGAACACCTCAAACTATGCAAAGTTTAACCGAGTATGATGATTTAGTAAAAGATATTTTATTTTATTTTTCTGAAAGGATTACAGCAGCTAGAGATTTAGGTATTATAGATATAATCGTGGACCCAGGTTTTGGCTTTGCGAAAACCTTAGATCAAAATTTTGAATTACTGAACAAGCTAGAATTATTTAAAATAATTGAAAAACCTATACTCGTGGGTGTCTCGAGAAAGTCTATGATTTATAAAACCTTAGAAACTTCAGCTAAACACGCACTTAATGGTACTACAGTTTTAAATACAATTGGTTTACAGAAAGGCGCTTCTATTTTACGTGTGCATGATGTTAAAGAAGCTGTGGAATGTGTAAAATTGCTTAAATCGTTATATTGTTAATCGCTTAGAGCACTTAAATTATGAGAAGTATATTAGTTTTATTTACAATTATCTGTCTGTTTTCCTGCGGAAATGAAAGAGAATTACAACTCCCAGAAATTGAGAAGGCACCAGTTTCCGAATTACAAGATGTCTCAGCTGCCTATTTGTTTTATGATGAAACAAAACCTGACAGTGTAGATCTTAACCGAAAAAATTTGATAAGTACCACAAATTGGTTAGTAAATGTGGATAAACGGTTAACACTAAAACAAGCTATCCCACATATCAAGTTTCTGCAATCCAAAAAAGAATCTTCGAGTCATAAAAACGAGAAAGCCAAAAACTATTTTACCTGTCATGATTTGAGTAAGAATAATTTGGGATTCCTGGAGTTTACCAACTGTGAATATTATGAAGGAACTTATTTAGAATATACTGCTAAACAATCTAATTTTAATTACTCAAAAGCACTTCATGCAAATATTTATTCACAAAACGACATAGAACTTTACTTTTCGGATATACCTAATGATTCTTGGAATTCTAATTTAAAAGGGTTAGTAAATAATATTACTTTTAAACTAAGTAGTTTCCGAGAAAAAATTAATGTTATTTTGAGTTTTGATGAAAAAATGACATTCCAAGATTATATCACCGTAAAATCTGAACTTTATAAAATGCATTCAGCCAATGTTGATATTTCTAAGCACGAATTTATATATTAACCGCAATTTCTTAAATTTACCAAAACCTATTAGCCATTGAACATCTTTGATGACATTTTAAATCTTCGTTTTATAGATTATCTGGATGTTGTGCTTGTTGCACTCCTACTCTACTACCTATATAAATTAGTTAAAGGTACGGTTGCCATCAACATTTTTTTGGGGATCATTATTATCTATGGGGCTTGGAAACTAACGGGCTTTCTAAATATGGAACTCCTGAACGGTATTTTTGGAGGTTTCATGAAAGTGGGGATTATTGCATTAATCGTAGTGTTTCAACCTGAAATCCGTAAGTTTTTATTAATGATTGGTTCTACAAATATTGGAAGACGTCGCAGGTTTTTCCAACAGCTAAAATTCCTTAAAACTGAGACTACCGATGAAACCAATGTTGACGCCATTATTTCGGCATGCAATAAAATGAGCATGTCTAAAACTGGAGCATTAATTGTTTTTGAACGTAATAACAATCTGGATTTCCTATCGGAATCTGGGGATGAAATGAATATTAAAGTAACCCAACCTATTATAGAAAGTATCTTCTTTAAGAACAGCCCATTACATGACGGTGCCATTATTGTAAGCAATAACGTAGTAAAAGCAACCCGAGTTATTCTTCCTGTAAATAATGAAAAACATATTCCTCAGCGTTTTGGTTTGCGCCATCGTGCCGCCATTGGTGTTACTGAAAAAACCGATGCCTTGGCTTTAGCTGTTAGTGAGGAAACTGGGCATATTTCCTATTTTAAAGATGGTGAATTTGTGGTGTTTGAAGATACTACAGAACTTGCACGAATGATTAAGAAAGATTTAACCTAATGGAATGTAAAAACTGTAAAGAACAATTACGCTCTGAAAGTGATTTTTGCAGTAAATGTGGTGCAAAAGTTATTAGAAAGAGACTAACCCTAAAAAACTTGCTACAACACGTAGGAGAAACATTCTTTAATTATGATAACAAACTTCTAAAAACTATTATTGACCTATTAAAACGGCCAGAACTAGCAATAGATAGCTACGTACAAGGTATTCGGAAACGCTACATAAATCCAATAAATTTCTTTGGGATATCTCTAACGTTAACTGGATTTAGTATTTTCATCATCAGAAAATTTTATAAAAATGTATTAGACGCCTCACAGTTTATGCAAGACTCCGAAATGTACTCTAATGAGGCTTCCCAAAAAATAATGGCGTCTTCAAGTGACTTCTCATTAGATTATAGTTCATTGATTTACTCAGTAATGATTCCAATATTCGCACTCGTGTCTTGGGTACTATTTCTAAATAAACGCTATAACTATACTGAGCATTTAGTAACATACATGTATAGCATGTCTCTATACTCCATATCTACGGTGATTTTTGGATTACTAATATTAGTAATTAAACCAGATCTCTACCTTGCTTTCGGCATGTTTATGTATGTGGTAGCATTATTCTATCATTGCTTTTTATTAAAGCGTCTCTTTAAATTAAGCATTGGAGAACTATTACTTAAAACTCTTCTATTCTTGATTTGTTTAGCATTTCTTTTTGTTGCATTTTCAATGCTATTGGCAATTTTTATTTTTATAACTTCCTACTTTGATGGTAGCTTACAAGAAATGATAGAAGCCCAAAAAGCTGCAAAAGGTGGTTAAACTAATTCTTTCTCCTTTAAAAACTGCACTTCATATAAGTTCTTGTAGTAGCCGTCTTTCTTTTTAAGAAGTTCGTCGTGCGTGCCTTGTTCTACAATTTCTCCTGAATCCATTACTAGAATTTTGTCTGCCTTTTTTACAGTGGCTAAACGATGTGCTATTACAATAGATGTTCTGCCCTTTGTTATTTTATCCGTAGCATTCTGAATCAATTGTTCGGAATACGAATCTACAGAAGAGGTTGCTTCATCCAGTACCAAGATACTTGGATTTGTTACATAAGCTCGTAAAAAAGAAATTAACTGGCGCTGACCTGAGGATAACATCACGCCACGTTCTTTTACGTTATAATGATAGCCATTTGGTAATGTATTGATGAATTCATGAACTCCGATAGATTTTGCGGCTTCTATAACTTCGGCCTCAGTCACATCAGGATTGTTAAGCGTTATATTGTTCAAAATAGTATCTGCAAACAAAAATACATCCTGCAATACTACGGCTATTTGCGTACGTAATGATGCTAAAGTCACTTCTTTAATATCAATATTGTCAATCACAATTACGCCATCCTTAATTTCATAAAAACGATTTAACAAATTAATAATAGTTGATTTTCCGGCACCTGTTGCGCCTACTATTGCAATGGTTTGTCCCGCTTTAACATTAAAAGACACACCTTTTAAAACAGGCTCGTCATCCACATAATTAAACCAAACGTTTTTAAATGAGATATCACCTTTAAAATGGGCCGCTTCATGGGTGCCATGGTCGTCAATTTGTGATGTAGTATCCAATACTTTAAATACCCTTGTGGCAGCAACCATGCCCATTTGTAGCGTGTTAAACTTATCTGCTATCTGGCGTAAAGGCCTAAACAGTTTTGGAATGAACATAATAAACGCAATCAAAACACCTTGAGACGCAGTGTCACTCAACGCATTACTTAAACCACCATACCAAACCACTAAACCGATAGTTATAGATGATGACAATTCTGCAATTGGAAAGAAAATTGAGTTGTACCAGATAGTTTTTAACCAACCTTTTTTATGACGTTCGTTTATTTTTCTAAATTTTTCATTCTCAATTGCCTCACGTGCAAACAATTGTAAAATTTTCATTCCAGTTAAGCGTTCTTGAACAAAAGAGTTTAAGTTAGAAACCTCGGTACGCACTTCCTCAAACGCTTTTTTCATATACTTTTGAAATAACCTTGTGGCATACAATACTATCGGTAACATTGCGAACACAATCAAACTCAACTTCCAATTCATATAAAACATTGCAGCAGAAACCACTAGCATTGTAAGTAAATCTTTAAATATCTGAAACAATCCCTGACCGAAAATATCTGCAATACGTTCCATATCGGTTACGGAACGCGTAATTAATACCCCGACCGAAGAATTATCGTAATACTTCATTTTAAAACGCAGAAGGTGATTAAATAATTTTACCCTTACATCCTTAACGACGTGTTGCCCTAACCAACCCGAATAATAGATAAAGACTAGTTGAAACAAAAACTCCAAAAACAACAGGCCAACCATGATGAGGACAAAAAACAAAAAGCCCTTGGCCACTTTATTCGTTAAGTTTTCATCAATAGCTTGCTGTAACAAATATGGCGTAGCAACGCCCAAAACGGCTATAATAATAACTGAAACAAAAACTACCGCAAACGTCGTTTTATAAGGTTTTATAAACCTAAACAAACGTTTAAATAATGTAACATCAAATATATTCTCTTTTTGTTTCGCCATCTATAACTTTATCGTTTCTGGGTACACTACTTCTGTTAAATATAGCCCGTGCGCTGGTACCGAATAACCGGCTTCACTCCTACTTTTAGATTGTATAATGTTATGTAAATCAGCCACCTCAATTTTACCCAAGCCTACATTTATCATGGTTCCTACAATGGCACGCACCATATTGCGTAAAAATCGGTCGGCAGTAATAGAAAACTGTATTTCGTTATCCTTAGTAAACCAGCGGGCTTTCATTATATTACAATAATACGTTTTTACATCCGTATGGGTTTTAGAAAAGCATTGAAAATCTTTATACTCAAATAAAATTTTGGCTGCTGCATTCATCTTTTCTAAATCTAACGGCTGTTTTATGTAATACGCATTTCGGTGGGTAAACACATTCTTTCTTAAACTAATGCGATACAGATAACTGCGCCTTACAGCATCAAACCTCGCATGTGCATCAGGTTTTACCTTAAACACATCAACAATAGCGATATTGAACGGTAAAAACGAATTCAGTTTGTATACTAAATCGTTTGGATTCAAATCCATATTTGTATCGAAATGCGCAAACATTTGGATAGCGTGTACACCAGTGTCAGTTCTCCCAGCACCCACCACAGAGATTTTATCGTTTAGTACTGTAGATAATGCATCTTCCAAAACCTCCTGAACCGTTAATGCCTTTGGTTGTATTTGCCACCCGTGGTAGCCACTACCATTGTATGAAAGTTCTATAAAATATCGCAATGCTTTTGTTAGTATTTAAAAACTGCAAAGATAGACAGATTTAAGTACTCAAAGAAAAGACTCTTCTTAATAAAATATAAAAAGCAACTACGTTATCACGAATTTATGGTATTTACTAACAATTTCAAATGTTGTTGGTATCATTATGAAATATAAAAGTAATTAAATACATAAATTTACCCCTAAATACTAGCAATACATAATGACGAAAATCCTCCTCCTTTCTGATACCCACAGTTACATAGATAACGACATCTTAAAATACGTAAAACAAGCTGATGAAGTGTGGCATGCGGGCGATATTGGAGATTTAAAAGTTACTGATGCCATTAAAGCCTTAAAACCGCTGAGAGGTGTGTATGGTAACATTGATAGTACCGAGATACGCAGCGAGTTCCCAGAACATAATAGGTTTACCTGTGAAGATGTTGATGTTTGGATCACGCACATTGGGGGTTACCCGCCAAAGTATAATATGCGTGTTGCAGAGGCTATAAAAGCAAATCCTCCACGATTATTTATATGTGGCCATTCGCATATTTTAAAGGTAATGCCTGATAAGAAATTAAACCTTATACACATGAATCCGGGTGCAGTAGGGAAACATGGTTTTCATAAAGTAAGAACCATGCTTAGGTTTACTATTGATGGGAAAACTATTGATAATTTGGAAGTGGTAGAGTTTAAGAGACGGTAATTTACTTCATTAAAACGATAAAGAAGTTCTGGGTAGTGAAACATTTATATCCCTTTATCCATTAATTTAAAATGAGCACCAATGTGTACAGTTTGCCCAATAGGTAAACAACCAAAAACTAAAAAAGTGTTTATTTTCAATTGATTAGTTGTAAATTCGCAGACTTATTTAAAAACAGAAAATAATATTAGCATGAGTCAAGTAAAAGAAAATGATACTGTAAGAGTTCATTACACAGGAAAATTAAGCAATGGACAGATTTTTGATAGCTCACTAGAGAGGGAACCACTTGAGGTTACACTTGGGCAAGGGGCACTTATTCCTGGTTTTGAAAAAGGTATTGTGGCTATGGAAGTAAACGAGAAAAAAACAATTACTATTCCAGTTGCTGAGGCTTATGGAGAGGTACAAAAAGAATTATTCTATGATGTAAAGAAGGAACAACTTCCACAAGATATGACACCTGAGGTTGGTATGGGATTAGCTTCTAGAGGTGAAGATGGCAGAGAGATGCAATTTAGAATCGCTGAAGTTAAGGAAGATTATATTGTTGTGGATGCTAACCATCCGTTAGCTGGACATGATCTAACTTTTGATTTGGAACTTATTGAAATAAAGTAAAAGAAAGCCCTTCCCTAGCCCTTCCCGTTTGGAAGGGAACACTCGTACTCTGAACGGCCGACTCTAAAAAAGTTTTTTCCTGTAAGCGGATATAGACATGAGCGAAATTTAGGTTTTCAATAAGTTTAAGGCATGAGTATTTCCCTCCTTCAGAGGGATTAAGGGAGGCATAAAAAAGCCCAAGATCTTCACCTTGGGCTTACGCACTAATACTACTAAGATGTTAGGTTTAACGTAATCGATCTACAGATTTTACAAGATCTTCATCCTTTTTAATGGCTTTATTGGCCAAGGCCAAAAACACGATAGAAATTATAGGAAGAAACATCCCAATACCTTTCTCTGAAACCTTGGTTTCTCCAGATAAATTTAGAGATTGATACACGAAAAATCCTAGTAAAAAAAAGTTTAATATGATGTTAAGACGCCCCAAAACAAATTGGAGCTTCCTGTTTTTAAATAAAAATATGGTAATCATAGACAAAACACCCGATGCTAAAAACGCTGCAAATACAGGTAATTCGTCTTTTGCAAAAACCGTAGAACCATCATTTGTAATCCATAAGTGAAACACAAATATAAGCCCAAGTGCATTGGCTGCAGCTAGTATTAAATATACGGTTTGAATGCGTTGTAACATTTGATTTTATATTCTGGAAGGCAAAAATAGTAGTTTCTTTATTAATTTGACAGCTTAAATTAAAATAAAGTTGTATTATTGCATCAATAATACACAACAATCGCCAGTACAGATTGTTAACTCTTCAGAATAAAAAATCTATTTTTTTTCGGAAAAACTTAAATTTTATATCCAATATAATAGCATTCAATTAAACATTTATGTTTGAAATTTCACAACTCAAAGAAAAGAAACTTACTGATTTACAAGATATTGCAAAACAATTAAGCATTCCCAAATTCCGTTCTATGAAAAAACTGGATTTGGTATATCAAATATTAGACAAGCAAGCTGCTGATCCAAGCGCTGCCAAGGAAATCGCTCCTGTTGCTTCTAAAAAAGACCAGCAACCAGCTAAAAAGCCTAGACAACGTTTACAAAAAGATGCAAAACCTGTCACTAATAAGGACGATAGCAAACCTTCTAATAGTACTCCGAAGGAAAAACCTGCTGCTGATAAAAGTGGCAATAAACCGTCTGGTAATGATAACAATCCAAAATCTTCCAACACAGGTAATCAAAATAGAGGACCGCGCGATAATAAGCAACGAAATCAAAACCAACGACGCGACAATAGCCACCAGCATAAAAATCAAAAAAGCCATGGTAATAACGGCAATAAGGACAATAGAAACCGTTACCGTGAGCCTGATTATGAATTTGATGCCATTATTGAAAGTGAAGGTGTTTTAGATGTTATGCAAGATGGCTATGGGTTTTTAAGATCCTCAGATTACAACTACTTATCATCACCTGATGATATTTATGTATCGCAATCTCAAATTAGATTATTTGGGCTAAAAAAAGGTGATACAGTTCTAGGGCACGTACGTCCGCCAAAAGAAGGTGAAAAATATTTCCCTTTAATCAAGGTGAGTAAAATTAACGGTCAGGACCCTAATGTGGTGAGAGATCGTGTAGCTTTTGAGCATTTAACACCTTTATTCCCTCAAGAAAAATTCAATATTGCAGAACGCCAAAGTACTATTTCTACCAGAATTATGGACTTGTTCGCTCCTATTGGAAAAGGTCAACGTGGTATGATTGTATCGCAACCTAAAACTGGTAAAACCATGTTACTTAAGGATGTAGCCAATGCAATTGCAGCGAATCATCCCGAAGTATATCAAATGATTTTACTAATTGATGAACGTCCTGAAGAAGTTACCGATATGCAACGTAATGTTCGCGGTGAGGTAATTGCTTCTACATTTGATAAAGAAGCGCATGAACATGTAAAAATTGCTGATATCGTATTAGAAAAAGCAAAGCGTTTGGTAGAGTGTGGGCATGATGTGGTAATTCTTTTAGATTCTATTACACGTTTGGCAAGAGCTTACAATACAGTGCAACCGGCTTCTGGTAAAATACTTTCTGGTGGTGTAGATGCTAATGCTTTACATAAACCAAAACGTTTCTTTGGTGCAGCACGTAATATTGAAAATGGTGGTTCTTTAACCATAATTGCTACGGCCCTTACAGAAACTGGTTCTAAAATGGACGAAGTAATTTTCGAAGAATTTAAAGGTACAGGTAATATGGAGCTTCAGTTGGATAGAAAAATATCTAACCGCAGAATTTTCCCAGCTATCGATCTTACCTCTTCAAGTACGCGTCGTGATGATATATTGCTTGATGAAAATACCGTACAACGCATGTGGGTAATGCGCAAATACCTTGCGGATATGAATCCTGTTGAAGCTATGGAATTCATCAACGATCGTTTCAAACAAACTAGAAACAACGAAGAATTTTTAATATCCATGAACGGATAATTAGAAAGCTGACTAACTTAAATTAACTACTAGCCTCAACAGTAATGCTGAGGCTTTTTTGTGCGCTAACATTTATTAACTCTAAATTATATTTGACTTAAAAATATTTATCTTTGCTGACTATAATTTCATACTATGATTTACAGGTTTAGAGTCATTTTAGACAACGACACAGAGGAAGACGTTTTTCGTGATTTAGAAATTCGGGAAACGGATTCTTTAGAGGATTTGCATAACATCATTACCCAATCATTTGGTTTTGATGGCACGGAAATGGCATCATTTTACCTTAGCAATGACCAGTGGGAACAAGGTGAAGAAATTTCATTATTTGATTTAAGCGATGACGGTTCTGCACGCTTGATGAATGAGACAGAAATTAGTGACGTGGTTCATGAAGCACAAACTAAACTGATTTACGTGTATGACTTTTTAAGTATGTGGACGTTTTATGTTGAGCTAGCAGAAATTGTAGAGGTTATTGAAGGACACGACTACCCCAACCTTATGTTTGTACAAGGACAAGTTCCTGATACTGCTCCAGATCGTGTTTTTGAAGCTAACGACAATGACGACTTCAATGAGTTTGATGACGGTATCGACATTGAAGATTATGACAATTTAGACTTTGATGAAAACTGGAATTAAATTCTTTTTTTTCTAATGCTTAAAGGATTTACGTTTTCGTAGTTGTTGACCAAAAACTCTAATGCTTTTTCTAAAATTTCACCCATTGACTTACACCGCTTAAAACTAACATCGTGGGTGTATTCAAAAATTTTCATTTTCAATAGATCGATATGCTCTTTTTTTGAAATTGAATCTGCAATCATACAATCCAAAAGCTCATAAATGCGTGAAAAATAACTCTTTAAGCGTTTTACCAAAATAGAACGTTCTTCAATTTTATATTGTTCTATAGACATTTTTTGGAAAGAATCTGAAACTATTTTTACCATTTCTAAATTCTCCTTAAAAAACTGCGGGCGATAGATATTAAATTTTCCTTCATAAGATTGCTGGTCAAAATCAATCGCTCTTATTTTGTAAACCACTTTGTCAAAATCATGTGTTGGCACTATTACGTAATTATAAGAGCGCATATCGCCTAAAAGCCTAATCATACAACGCTCATTAAACTTCACAAACTCCTTTGCAATTTGTGCTTTTTCACGTTTCGTACAATTGGGTAACATATCTTTAATAAACACATCTCCAGGTATTCCAGCAATATGCTCTTCAATTAACGTATTACTGCTTACGAGAAAATTGAGATTATATGGTGAAAGCATATGCTCTAACTCTAATCCATAAATTCGCGATGCATCAGCAGTTTTTACATAAAAATAGGTGTAATTATCATTTAAAATATTCCTTATCTTTATTCTGAAGGGTTTGGAGTTTCCAAAAGTACAGTAGTCTATGGCATCCACATTTAAGAACGGAAAAATATCCTCATTACCATCTGAATGTAAAATGGTATAAACCTTTTTTAATGACGCATCTATTTCCTTTCTATCAAATTCACTATAATACACACGTACCCATAGCGTATCCTCATCGTCTTCATCCAATACTTCAATGGCACCTTGAAACCGCAAAAGATCTTCATAAAATATAGGTAACGTTATGTTTCTACTATAATCGGAAAGATAGTCATTCAATTTTTCGGAAATAGGATAGGAAGGTTTGCGTTTTGAAATCTTTAAATCGTCCATAGGGTTTGTTATTATTCAAAATTAAACTTTTCTTTATATTTCTCTAGTTTTGCGATTAATAAATTAAAGTAAACTTCGTTTGGCGTATTGAGGAGTTCTTTTTTAAGAACTGTAACAAAAAGAGAACATATTCGTCTTAGAAATATAACTAATCATCTACTGAATATTTTTCAGTATAACATATTTGCTTTTGGAACCTATTCTAACAATCAACAATCTTACTAAGAAGTTTGGCTATTTAACAGCCGTAAAAGATCTTTCCTTTACTATTAACAAGGGTAATGTATATGGTATATTAGGACCTAATGGTAGCGGTAAATCTACAACCTTGGGTGTTGTGCTTAATGTAGTTAATAAAACATCTGGCGATTTTAAATGGTTTAATGGCAATACTACTACACATGATGCACTTAAAAAAGTTGGCGCCATAATAGAGAGACCAAATTTTTACCCCTACATGACGGCCTTTGAAAACTTAAAATTAGTGTGCAAAATTAAAGGTGTAGATGTAAGTAAAGTTGATGAAAAGCTAGAAGTAGTTGGATTGTTAGAGCGCAAGAATAGTAAATTTAGAACCTATTCGTTGGGAATGAAACAGCGCTTAGCTATTGCATCTGCACTATTAAACGACCCTGAAATTCTTATTCTAGACGAGCCTACAAATGGTCTAGACCCTCAAGGTATTCACCAAATTCGTCAAATTATAAAAGATATTGCCAATCAAGGCACTACCATTCTATTAGCATCTCATTTACTAGATGAAGTTGAAAAAGTATGCTCGCATGTTGTGGTGTTGCGCAAAGGTGTAAAATTATATTCTGGACGCGTAGATGAAATGATTTCTAGCCATGGTTTCTTTGAACTAAAGTGTAATAACCAACAAGCACTTTTAGATTTTCTGAAAAATCATGATAAATTCGGGCGAGTTAAAATAGAAGATAACTTAATCACAGCTTTTTTAAATGAACCTTTAAGTTCTGAAGATTTTAATAAACAACTTTTTGAAAAAGGTATTATACTTACCCATTTGGTACAGCGTAAAGAAAGTCTTGAAGAACAATTTTTACAATTAACCGATAACAACTAACCCGCTACCAATGTTACGACTTTTACAACTAGAATTACAAAAGCTACTGCTCAACAAAACGAGTAAAGTGCTAATTTTTATATCATTTATATTACCATTTTTTGTTATTTTATTGTCATCACTTAAAATAAATGTTTTTGGTTTTTTTACTTTGGAGCTTGGAGAATTAGGAGTATTCAACTTCCCTATCATATGGCATTTAACTACATTCTTTGCATCTCAGTTTAAATTTTTCTTTGCTATTGTTGTAGTAAGTATGATTGGAAATGAATACAGCAATAAAACCCTGAAACAAAATTTGATAGATGGCTTGAGTAAAAAGGAATTTATTTTATCTAAATTTTATACTATAATATTCTTTTCGCTTATTTCCACAATTTTAATTGGGCTAATTTCATTGTGTATCGGATTATATTATTCGAGTTATAACGAATTTGGAATCATCATCCAAGAGATGGATTATCTAGTTGGATATTTTGTAAAACTAGTTGGATTTTTCAGTTTATGTTTGTTCTTGGGTATGTTGGTGAAACGTTCTGCATTCGCTCTTGCTTTTTTATTTGTACTCTATATTTTTGAATGGATAGTATTTGGGGGGGCTTATGAAATTTTTGGGAATGCAGAAAGTGCTTTTAAAATCAAAAAATTTATGCCTCTAGAATCAATGTATAAACTTATTGACCAACCGTTCCAACGTGTTGCTATGACGAAGTTTCCAGAAAAAGCAGAACTAGTTTACGACTATGCCGTGCATTGGTACGAAATAGTAATAGTACTGAGTTGGACAGCGCTGTTTATCTTTTTGTCGTTTAGATTATTAAAAAAGCGCGATTTATAATATCTTTGATAGCATTTGCTACGTAAAAGATGAAAAACCCCATATTATTCATAATCTTCTGGATTATTACCTTTAGCATTTCTGCTCAAAAACAAGCTGCCAATTGGTATTTTGGAGAAAACGCAGGACTTAAATTTAATCTGGACAACAACAGTGTTAATGTTGTTCGCGACGGACGATTAAGTACCAGGGAAGGTTGTGCAAGTATTTCGGACGATAGAGGCAACCTTCTTTTCTACACAGATGGAATTACCATCTGGAATAGAAATCATAATATAATGGTTAATGGTAATGGCTTGCATGGAGATTCCTCCAGTACACAATCTGGAATAATTGTTCCTAACCCAGATGATTCAAATATCTATTATGTATTCACTGTAGATAATTTTATTAATCAGATAAGTTTTGGGCTCAATTATTCGATTGTAGACATGCGATTAAGTGGTGGACTTGGGCAAGTAACAACAAAAAACGTAAACTTATTATTGAACTGTTCCGAGAAAATAACGGCAGTAATAAGGGATTGTTTAGATGGTTCTTTTTGGTTGTTAACCTTTGCTTCTGTTGACGGTACTATACCCATTTACAATACATTTCATGCATTTGAAATATCAAGCTCTGGAGTCAACACTAACTCAGTAAAATCCACATTTCCCATTTCTATAACAGATGCTAGAGGTTATCTAAAACTCTCTCCTGATGGAAAACGTGTTGCCTGTGCGAATGCTTCAAACGGTATGTTTGTTTACGATTTTGATACTACTACCGGTCGTGTTTCAAACCAAAAACCGCTAAGCCTAAATGGTGCTAACAATGCCATTTTCCCATATGGTGTAGAGTTTTCTCCTGATAGCAACCTCCTTTACATAAATGCTTCGAATGATTTTTTCGACTTCCAAAACCCAGAAAATGCTAATAATCCTGCTAACCATTTTGCGGCTTTATACCAATTTGATTTAAGGCAAAACGATTTACAAGCGACCGAAATAATTATTGATGAACGACAACTGTATCGAGGTGCATTACAACTTGGACCAAACGGAAAAATTTATCGGGCATTAAGTGCATCTTATTTAGATGGATTAAGCGGATTAAGTGTTATCGAAGAGCCAAATAATATTGGAGCCTTGTGCAATTACAACCATAATTCCATAAACTTATCCCCCTCGCTATCTTCGCAGGGGTTACCGCCATTTATAGCTTCGTTTTTTAATTCTCAAATTGACATCATAAAAAATGAAAGGAGTCAGGTAAATCTCGAATTATGCGATAACGACTCGTATACGTTAACGTCAATTAATATACCCGGAGCCTCATACACTTGGTCGAGAGATGGTATCCCATTACCTGAAAATACATTTGATTTAGAAGTAAATCAAGCTGGACATTATGAGGTTTTTATAGACCCAAACAATGGTGAATGCGCAATTGAAGGACAAGCATTTGTGAATTTTAATGAAAATCCTATAGGTTATGACCATACTATTTTACAATGTGATGAAGATGGCATAAACGACGGATTGACCCTTTTCAATTTAGAACAAGCCATAGTAAACTTAACTGGAGGTATTGACAGCTTGTCTGCTAGATTTTACCTAGATCAGGCAAGAACTAACTTAATAGCACAACCAGATAATTTTATGAATACAAACACCATACAAGTAATATATGCACAAGTATTTAATATTAAAACTGAGTGTATGGTAGATGTAGAACTAACCCTTGAAGTTAGTGTTACTGATGTTTTAAATACTGAAATAGCAGTTTGCGATTATGATGGTTTAGAGGATGGTATTCACGAATTTAATCTAACTAATGCTAATGCAGCGATTACTACTGGACTTTCCACAAATGTAAATATCTCCTATTATGAGACATACGAGGATGCACTATTAGAAAAAAATAATCTAAGTGATGTTTACACAAATACTACACCTTACAATCAAATTATTTTCGCTAGGGCCGAAAACAATAATAACTGCTATGGCATAAGCGAAGTTTTACTAATTGTAGAACAGCCTCCACAGATTCAAACCGAGGAATTAACCTATTACTGTACTAATTTATTTCCACAGACCATAACTGTTGATGCTGGCTTAAAGACTACCAATTATTCAGATTTTATCTATAATTGGTCTACCGGAGAACAAACCAATGAGATTGCCATTAATTCCGCTGGCACGTATACTGTAACGGTTACCAATATAGCTACTGGTTGCGCCGCAGAAAGGGTAGTTACGGTGGAACCATCTGGTCTTGCTACTTTTGCACCATTTGAAGTAGTTGACGCCGCACAAAATAATACCGTAGCTGTAAACGTTGCTGGAGATGGCATATATCAATTTAGTCTTATTAACCAAGACAACGGTATAACCCTACCATACCAAGACAGTAATATTTTTGATAATGTAAAACCTGGTATATATACAGTATCAGTGAAAGACATTAAAAATAGTTGTGGTATTGTAGAAAGTGCTGTTTCGGTAATAGGTTTTCCTAAATTCTTTACACCAAACAATGACGGTCAAAACGATACTTGGCAAGTGTATGGGGTTTCAAGAATGTTCCTGCCCGATAGTAAAATACTTATCTTTAATAGATACGGAAAACTAATGAAAGAAATTAGCCCTCTTGGAGAAGGCTGGGATGGATTAGTAAATGGGCAAGTACTACCGGCCGATGATTATTGGTTTTCAGTAGAGCTTCAAGATGGTAGGGTATTTAAAGACCATTTCACGCTTAAAAACTAGTAAGTTGAAATTTTATAAAAAACTAATTTATTTTTTATCGTTTCTAGTACCTTTTAGTTTCTTATTAGGACAAGAACCTACAGATTGTATTGCAGCCGTAATTGCCTGTGGAAACTCACAATTAAATTTAGATGTTAATGGTATCGGTACCCAAGAGTTAGGGTTTGGCATTAATTGCTCTAGTCAAGAAAACAACAGTGTATGGCTAAAGGTTACTACTGTAACAGCTGGCACATTGGGTTTTACCATACGCCCTTCAGTAGCTGATATTAACGAGGATTATGATTTTTTCGTTTTTGGTCCCAATGTATCTTGTAGTAATATAGGGGCCGCTATTAGATGCTCTACAACAAATCCTGTACAGGCTGGTTTAACTAGTAATTTTACGGGTATGAATGGATCATCTACAGACTTTAGTGAAGGTCCTGGAGCTAGTGGAGATAGTTTTGTACAATGGCTAGATGTACAAGTAGGTGAAACCTATTATATAGTTATCGACAGACCAATTGGAGGAAGCGCTTTTTTTTTAGACTGGACAGGTTCGGCTAGTTTCGCTGATCCTCCCGTAAATAGCGCAGATATATCAAATACACCAATTAATATAGAAAGTTGTGATAGTTCGGCACCATTCAATGATGGCTTTATGCCTTTTAATTTAGAAAGCAATACCAATACTATTTTGGGAACACAAAATGATGTTACCGTTACTTATCATATATCTGAAAGTGATGCTAACATTGGTGTAAATCCATTATCAAGCCCTTATACTAACATAGCAAATCCACAAATAATCTACGCAAGAATTACGAATAATAATACCGAGTGTTTTGAACTTACTCAGTTTAATCTTAATGTAAATTTAGGCCCTAATTTTGCAACACCATCAGATTATGTAATTTGTGATGATTTAAATGATGGCGATAATACCAATGGAAGAGCGGTATTTACACTTTCTAGCAAAACTAATGAGATTTTAAACGGACAAAATCCATCCGAAATCAACATAACTTATCATAGTACGCAGATAGGAGCAGAGCTTAACATGCCCGCTACAATAGTTCCAAACAGTTTTTACAACAACACCCCATTTAATGAAGAAATTTACGTGAGAATTGAAGATGCGTTTAACGCAAATTGCTTCAGCATCTCTCCCCTTCTATTGGTTGTGAACCCAGCAGCAACAAGAATAGACCACAATATTTTGCAATGTGATGAGGATGGCGTTACAGATGGTCTAACCATTTTCAATCTAAATGAAGCCAATACTATTTTAACAAATGGTGTTGATAATCTTTCAACAAAATTCTATGTAGATAATGCCAGATCAGATGAAATTATTAATCCCGATACATATTTAAATACTACAAATCCACAAACTATTTACGTTGAAGTAATAAATAATATCACATCTTGCGTTACAGATGCAGAATTAACACTTGATGTGAGTCTTACAGATTCTTTTAACACCAGTATTATAACCTGTGACGATGACGTTACAGAAGATGGTTTTTACATGTTTAATTTGAATGATGCCGATGCTGATATTGTTAACGGACTTCCAACCGGCTTAGATATTTCATATTTTGAAAGCTATGAAGATGCCCTTATTGAACAAAATAGTTTGAACAACACCTACACAAATACAATTGCTACTTCACAAACCATTTATGCCAGGGTTGAAAATAACAATGACTGCTATGGTATTAGTGAGATTCAACTAATTGTAAACCCTTTGCCAGATATAGAAACCGAAGCAGTTGCAAAATATTGTCTAAACTCATTTCCCCAACCTATCCTAATAAATGCGAGTCTAAATAGCGGCAACATTTCAGACTTCCTATACAATTGGTCGTCAGGAGAGCAAGATTATACCATTCAAGTTAATGAAATAGGTAACTATTCTGTTACGGTTACAAATAGAATTACAGGATGTACAAAAGAAAGAGAAATAGTGGTTGAGGCATCAAATATTGCAAACATTGAATCCATAGACATTACGGATGCCGCCCAAAATAATACTATAACTGTTAACGCCCTTGGAGAAGGCATTTACGAGTATAGCCTAGTTAATGCCGATGGTATAAGTTACGATTATCAAGAGAATAACACTTTTGAGAATATAAAACCGGGTATTTACACCATTCTGGTAAGAGATATTGAGAACAACTGTGGCACTATTCAACAAGATGTTTCTGTAATTGGTTTTCCTAAATTCTTTACGCCTAATAACGATGGGGAAAATGATACTTGGCAAGTATATGGAATTTCAAATACCTTTCAATCACAGGCTAAAATATTGATTTACAACAGGTATGGTAAATTACTAAAAGAACTATCGCCTTTAGAAGAAGGATGGGATGGTGTTTTTAACGGACAATTATTACCTAGTGATGACTATTGGTTCTCTGTCCTGTTGGAAGATGGAAGGTTGTTTAAAGACCATTTCACACTAAAAAATTAATACTAAAACTTATTTTTAGTGCTTTTTATCGTATTTTTTTGCGTTTCGTCTAAAATATATTTACTTTCGATACTGCAATACATCTTTAAAAAGTTGTAGTTTTACCCAAATTAGATACATTGAAACAGCCCCCACATTTCAATATTATTCTTATCGCACTTATATTTAGTGCATATTCCCTTGTTGCACAACAAATTAACGTTAATGGAAACGTTACTGTGAACCAACTTATCGAGGATAATTTGGTAGATGGCTGTGTTGAGGTTTCCAATGTTACATCACTTGTAAATGGAGATAGTAGTGGTTTTAGAAGTTTTGCAGAATTTAGTCGTGGCACTTCGAACTTTCCTTTCGAAAGTGGTATTATGCTCTCTACTGGAAATGCAGAATCTGGTGGAAACACACTAATAACTACCGACCTAAGCGAAGGGGCAACCACTTGGGGAACAGACCTAGATTTAGAAGCAGCTCTAGGCAGCAACAACTTTTTAAATGCTACTTCAATTGAATTTGATTTTGTTTCCATATCCAACCAAGTACAATTTAATTATTTATTAGCATCAGAAGAATACTCAGGCATCAACCCTTGCCAATTCTCGGATGGCTTTGCATTTTTAATTAGAGAAGCCAGTAGTACCGGCCCCTACCAAAATATTGCAGTAGTACCTGGAACAACAACGCCAGTAAGCACCAATACTGTGCACGATGAAATCGTAGGAGTTTGTCCTGCACAAAACGAACAATATTTTGATGGCTATAATATTGGTGACACCAATTACAACGGTAGAACTGAAGTGCTAACAGCTACGGCAACGATAATACCTTATGTACAATACCACATAAAGTTAGTAATTGCAGATCAAGCAGATCAAAGATTTGATTCGGCTGTTTTTATTGAAGGAGATAGTTTTAAAATACTTGACCTTGGTGAAGATATTTCAACATGTGCAAGCTCAGTAACGTTAGATGCCGATATTCAAAATCCTTCATCGACCTATCAATGGTTTTTAAACGGCAATACAACGCCTATTTCTGGAGAAACCAATACAACACTAAATGTTACCCAAAGTGGAACTTACAGAGTAGAAATTACCACACCTTTAGGCTCATCAAGTTGTATTGAAGAAGACGAAATAACAGTGACCATTCAAAACGAAATCACTCTAAATGGCATTTCAGATTATCAACTATGTGATGACTTAAGTGGCGATGAAGTAGAAACGTTTGACCTTTCCACAAAAGATGCAGAACTGGCAACTATTATTAACTTTACAAACTTTACCTTTAGTTATCATTTATCTGATGCTGAGGCTCGTTCCGGGAATAACCCAGTAACCAGTCCCATACAAAACACATCATTAAGTCAACCTATTTTTGTAAGAATAGACGATTTAGATTCTGGATGTGTGGCTTACACTTCATTTAATATTGTTGTAAACACTATACCAAATATAACATCCCCAACTAATTTGGCTATTTGCGATAGCGATAACGACCCAAGTGATGGCTTCACAACCATAGATTTAAGCGTAAAAAATGATGAAATTACATCTGGAGACAACAATTTAATTGTAACCTATCATTACAATACTGTAGACGCAAACAATGGTAACAACCCTATACCAATACCGTACATCAATAGTAATACGCCTACTGAATCTTTATTTGTTAGGGTAGTAAATGCTTCCACTGGTTGCTATACCACAAGTACATTAACCGTAGATATTACAAACAGCCCTATTGTAAATAGAGACCCTATCCCTTTAGATGGTTGTGATACAGATCATGATGGCACTGATACTTTTGATTTAACCCAAGCCATTAACGATATTCTCCAAGGTTTAACAGGAGTAAGCACGACTTTTCATGAAAGTTTAGCCGACGCCAACGAAGGTATAAACGCCATAGCTAACGAAACAAATTACCAAAATATAACACCAGACGTACAAACAGTTTTTGTTCGTATAGAAGATAACGTTACCGGTTGTGCCTCAGTAGTTCCTCTAGAAATTCACACAAACTTACTATTAACTGGTACAGATACAGGAGATTTTGCCTTATGCGATGACGGATCAAATGACGGTATAGCAGATTTTAATTTGTACGTGGTTGAAACGTACATTGCTAACGAACTCCCAGGAGTGACGGTAACTTTTTATGAAACTCAAACAGATTTTGATAACAATAATCCTCTAGATAAAAATCAAATTTACGCTGCTTCGAATCCAACAAATCTAATTATAAGCATAGGTAATGGCAGTTGTACGGAGGTTTCGGATATCAATCTTCTAGTAAATCCGGTTTTAGTTTTTAATCCTATTGCACCTGTTCCATATTGTGACGACGACGACGATGGTGTGGTTAGTATAGAGCTAGCGACTTTTGACAACCTAATTACTGCCGGAAATACCGATTTTACCGTGTCTTATTTTGGATCACAAACAGATGCCGATACAAACATAAATCCATTACCGCCTTTTTACGCAAATACTTTACCTACTGAAATTATTTACGCCAGAATTGAAAATATAGATACTGGATGTAATACGGTTGAAGCTTTTGAAATAGAAGTTCGGCCAGCACCACCAATAAATCAACCGTCTCCATGGCTAATTTGTGATAATGATGATGATGGCCTTACTATTTTAAACCTTAATGATAAAATACCAGAAATTATTACCAGTACCACGGGTTTAGATATAAATTTCTTTACCGCTTTGGATGAAGCTAATAATAACACAAATCCAATTATAGATGTTACAAATTTTGAAACTGGAACACAAACTGTTTACGTTAGGGTAGAAAGTACAGTTTCTGGTTGTTATGCAATAGCGAATCTAGAAATAATTGTTAATACCATTCCTGTTTTTGGAACCATCAGTAATTTTCAACTTTGTGAAGATGACAATGATGAGCGCACCGAGTTCTTATTTTCTGATTGGGATGCCGAAATACTAAATGGTCAAACAGGAAAAGAAGTATTTTACTTTGAGGATGCCGCATTTACAACGCCAATTGATAAAACAAGCCTATACACAAATACATCGAGCCCACAAACAATTTATGTTCGCGTTGAAAACATTACTGATGCTAATTGTAATGCCACATCATCATTTTTTATAGAGGTTGGAGCAAATCCAGATTACAATCCTCCTTCTTCTTTCTTAATTTGTGATGATAATAGTAATGACGGTATTGGTGTTTTTGATTTAAATGAAAAAATAGAAGAAATCTCTCAAGGTTCAACAACAAATTTAGATATCAATTTCTTTTTAAGTGAATTTAATGCTTTAGAAAATATAAACCCTATTCCTTTAGCTTTTACTAATACTACTAATCCACAGCAACTTTATGTAAGGATAGATAATCAAGATTCTGACTGTTTTGTTGTTGAAGATTTTGGTATAAACGTTGTTGCTGCTCCAGACCTATCTGATGCCGATATTTTTGATTTATGTGATGATGACTATGATGGTTTCGTAACGTTTGACTTAGATAATGCTCAATATGAAAACTTTGATAGGATACAAACTGGCACGGTTGTTAATTATTTCGAAAATATTGATGATGTTGATAACGATGCTTTGGCCATTACCAACCCCAATACATACGTTTCAAACTCTAAAACCATATATATTAAAGTAACAAATACGCTTACAACGTGCTATACAGTATTACCATTACAACTTGTAGTAACACCTCTACCCACTATCCAATTTAATGGAACTTACGAAATATGTGACAACAACGCAGATATATTCGATTTATCAATAATGGATGATATTATAGTTGAAGATTTAAGCACTGTAGGCATTACATACTACAGCAATCCAACCGATGCTCAAAATAATAACAATGCGCTAAGTACAAATTTTAACTACACTTCAAACAGTCATGTTATTTATACTCGTATGGAAGACTTATCCACCGGTTGCATTGGTTACGGAAGCTTTACTTTGCAAGTCAATCAAAATCCAATAGCAAATCCGCCGCAAGATTTAATTTATTGTGATGATGATTTTGATGGTATTTTACAATTTAATCTGGTAGAAACTACCGCTGATATCTTAGGTACTCAAAATGCATCTGATTATGAAATATCGTATCATAGCTCATCGGTTGATGCGCAAGACGACATAAATCCTTTAGATACTTTCCATGAAGTAAACCTAAATCAAACTATATACGCTAGATTGGAAAACAGAAATACTGGCTGTTACGCTATCACTCAGTTTAATACACAAGTGTTGCCTCTTCCTGTTATTCCCATTAACGATGTTGTAGCTCTGTGTACAGATGACCTTCCGCTTACCATAAGTGCTGAAACTGGAAACTCGGGTGATACATATCTGTGGTCTAATGGCGCAACTACTCCTGAAATAACTTTAGTTAACGCAAGCCAGATCGGTACTTACGCAGTTACGGTTACCAAATCTAATGGCTGTATGTACACTCAAGATTTTGAGGTGATAGAATCGCAACAGGCGCCTTTAAACCCAAGTACAACTGTTAATTTTGCAGACCCAAATAGCATTACTGTAAATATAGATGCAAATGCCACTGGAGATTATAGGTTTATATTAGATAATGGCGAACCCCAAACATCTAATGTTTTTGATAATGTTACAATAGGAAGCCACGACATAACAGTGATAGACTTAAATGGTTGCTCACCAGCATATGACACCGTATTCATTTTTGACATTCCAAAGTTTGTGACTCCAAATAACGATGGTTTTTTTGATAGATGGCACATAACTGGAGCTGATCAATTACCTGGAACTCTTGTTTACATTTATAACAGACATGGTAAACTTTTAAAAATGTTACCCCATAATTCTCCTGGGTGGGATGGTACGTTTAATGGTGCTAATATGCCTGCAGACGATTATTGGTTCTCAGCGGATATCGTTCATGAAGGTGAAAGTTTCAATATTAGAGGCCATTTTGCTTTAAAACGCTAATTATATCCAAGTTTTTTAACAGTTCGTCTTTTTTCTTAAATATACCCTTAACTGGGTACTAATTTTTTCATATAAAATTCTAAATTTACTTTGCTATTAACAAATAAGTTGGTTCGCCCCTAGCTAACTGGTTCAATCAACTGTATGAAGAATTTTTACTTTCTATCCATTATTATTACTCTATTTTTTAACACCAACGTTTTTGCTCAACAAATCACCACAGATAGCTCTATCCCATTAGAGCAACTAATTTTAAACAATTTGACACAAGGCTGTGTAGAAATTAGTAATATCTCTTCAAACATAAATGGTAGTATAAATAATTTAGAAAGTTATGGGTATTTTGAGAAAGGTAGTTCTACCTTTCCATTCGAAAACGGCATAGTACTGTCTACCGGAAATGTAAATTCAGCAGGTAACACGATCAATACAGCCACTCTAAATGAAGGTGAAGAAAACTGGGGTACCGATGCGGATTTAGAGAATGCACTGGGCATTATTAATACCCTAAATGCCACAACTATAGAGTTTGATTTTGTATCGTTTTCAAACCAAATACAATTTAATTACCTATTAGCTTCAGAAGAATACTATTTAACAAATCCATGTAGTTATAGTGATGGTTTTGCATTTTTAATCAAAGAAGCTGGAACTATAGATCCATACGAAAATATCGCTTTAATACCTGGCACTAATACCGATAACAGATATAAATTTAACCTATCAAATCAAAATCATCAAATTTTAGGTGCTCAGAGTCCAAATGAATTTACTGTTACTTACTACGCTTCTGATGAAGATGCTAATTCAAAAGAAAACAATCATGATGATTTTTATGAAATAGATACTGAAGAAAAACTATTCGCTCGTATAGAAAACAATCAGACTGGATGTTACAGCATTACTAGTTTTATGGCTTACGTGAGAAGAAAACCTGTAAATGATATTGGTGATCAGGTAATTTGTTTAGAAAACTTTCCTTTAATGGTAACGATTGACACTGGTTTTGAAGAAGATACTTATGCTTGGGAACCATTTGGTCAAACTACCGCAGATATTGTAATAGAAGAAATTGGTGAATACAGCGCTACTGTAACCACTAAATATGGTTGTTCCACCACTAAAACATTTAATGTCATTGAATCTGAACAAGCTAATATAGAATTTACTGAAACCGTAGATTTTTCAGATCCAAATAATATTACAATTACAGTAAGCGGTATTGGCGACTACTTATATCAACTTGATGATAGAGAACCACAAATCTCAAACTTTTTTCAGAATGTACCTATCGGTCCTAGACTAATTACCGTGATAGACATCAATGGGTGCACGTCAATATCAAAAGAAGTTGTTGTGATCGATACTCCAAAATTTCTAACTCCAAATAATGATGGATATTTTGATACATGGCATATAACAGGTGTAGAGCAACTGGAAGGTACCATAATTCATATTTATGACCAATACGGGAAATTAATAAAGAGTTTAGCGCATAACTCGCCCGGGTGGGATGGTACCTACAATGGCCACCATATGCCCTCAAATGATTATTGGTTTGCCGCCCATGTGTATTATAAAGGTGATGAATTTGACGTTAAAGGACACTTTACATTAAAGCGATAAAATTTAAATTTTTAATGGATACATCTGAATACTTTAACAAACCTGGTTATTTAACATTAAAAATTAAACCTTAGCCGTTTATTTAAGTCTTATATATTAAAAAGTAATATATTTAGGCATAAAAAATAATTGTCCCAAGAACTAGATGATTAATAGCCATATTTTAAGAAAACTACTTGTTTGCTTAATCGTTTTAGCAACTTTAAAGGGCTTTGCTCAATTAAGTAAAAAGCACTACATACCACCATTAACTAGTGCGGAATTTGGTAATGCAAATCCTGAAGATCAATATATATATTTATCTACGCCAAATAATGGCAACGTGCCATATACCATTATTCCCATAGGGCAACCTCCTGCTAACTATATTACGGGAGCAGTATCAAACGCCGCACCTGTACAAATTTCAATAGGTAGTGGTAATGGTCAACTTTTCATACCCTCACCACAAACAAGTACAGTAAGTAACAATAAAGGTTATATAATAGAGGCAGATGCACCTATTTATGTTTCCGTACGTATGAATGCTGGTGGCGGAGCACAAGCCGGAGCATTGGTTAGTAAAGGATTATCCGCGTTAGGTACCACTTTTAGAGTTGGTTCATACACCAATGCCAATCCACAAAGCAACTATTTAAATTTTGTTTCGGTAATGGCAACTGAGGATGACACGCAAGTAAATTTCAGCGACTTACCAGCTGGTTTAATTATTAAAAATTACACAGGGCCAACACCCATTAATGTTACTTTAGATGAGGGCGAAAGCTACACTGTAGCCACCAATAGTTTTGATGCCTTAGTTAATAGAGATGGTTTAATTGGCACATTAGTAAGTTCAAACAAACCTATAGTTGTAAATTGTGGCTCTGCAAACGGTAGTTTTGCTGCTGGTGGTGGACGAGATTATGGGATTGACCAAATCGCAGGACTATCAAAAGTTGGAAAAGAATACATCTTTGTAAAAGGAGAAGGCAATGATGCCTGGGAAAATGTGTTAATTGTTGCCCATTCTAATGGTACTACTATAAGTATTAATGGAAACCCTCCTGTCGCTACTATTAATGCTGGCGATTATTATTTGATTGAAGGCGATCAGTTTAATACTGCCGGAAATATGTATGTAGAAGCATCGGAAGATGTATTTGCTTATCAAGGTGTAGGTTCTACGTCTGAAGCAAATCAAGGGATGTTTTTTGTTCCGCCTTTGAGTTGTGAAACTAGAGGAAACATTAATAACATTGCGAACATAGATAATATTGGAAGCACCATTTACAATGGAGGGCTTTCTATAGTTACTAAAACAGGGGCAACTGTTACAGTAAATAATCTACCATTATCTAACTTCTCAGCTATTGGACCAAGTGCCGTGAATGGCAAACCTGATTACGTTACTTATAAAATCACCGGACTAACCAATAATGTTTCTGTACAAGGAGACGATGAACTTTATGTAGCTTACTTTAATGTAAATGGTGCTGCAACATCTGGTAGTTTTTATTCTGGTTTTCCATCTGCACCTGAGATAAATTTCGATTTGCAGTTTGTCACATTAGGCAACTGCATACCAAATGTTACTTTAGAAGCTGCAAATGCTCAAAATTTTGATACCTACGAATGGTTTTATGATGATGGTTCTGGGTTTCAGTCGTTAGCAATGAATGTACCTTCTATTACACCAACTGTGCCTGCTAGATACAAATTAATTGGTATCATAACCTGCACCGGTGAAACTTTAGAATCTGTTGAAGTCCCCGTAAGCATTTGTCCTGATGATAGAGACAACGACGGTATTATTGATAATTTAGACATAGACAATGATAACGATGGTATCGTAAACTGTGATGAATCAAGAGGTGATGTAAATATTAATTTAACAGCGATTAACAATCCCATTTTAGAGTTTCAAGATGGCCCACCTAATAACTCTATTGTAAGTAGCAACTTCACACAAAATAATGTTTCTGGAGCTACAAATACTTTTACAGGAGGTACCTCGGGTGCTTTTACCAGTAGTATTCCATCTACTGCAAGTGGAGAAAATAGTTATGATTTAAACTTTACAGAACCCGTAAATGTAAAAATTGAGGAAGATCTTTCTATTACAAATACTACTTCAAATGTTGAGTATTATGTACTTAGAATAACACCTGCAAATAAAAATGTTACACTCGTGGATCCAGACGACAGACTACTTGTAGATTCAAATTTTGATGGCATTTATGAGTCGGGAATCACACAAATTTCAGGGTCTGAAATACGTTTTAGGGTTAACAACTCACCTACAGGCAATACGCCTTTTCAGTTTTTTGCTAATCAAGTTAATAGTGTTATGCTTTATCATAAATCAGAAAACATGGTTGACACATCAATGTTTTCTGGAATTATCGGGCTTACTTGCTTCAAAAAAGACCATGATAATGATGGCGTGAAAGATGAATTTGATTTAGATAGTGATAATGATGGTATTCCCGATTTTATTGAAAACCAAGGGACTTTAGTGGCGCTTTCAGGCATTGATAATGACTTTAATGGTTTGGATGATATTTATGACATGGCCTTGAGTCCTATAGATACTGATGCCGATGGGATATTAGATTTTTACGATTTGGACAGTGATAATGATGGTATCACAGATTTAATTGAGACAGGTCAATTAGGATTGCTTTCTGATACAGATTTAAATGGCGTTGAGGACGGACCAACCTTCGGAGTAAATGGTTGGGCCGATGCTGCAGAAACGGCACCAGACAGTAATGAAATTGGATATACGTTAAACGATTTAGACAACGATTCTATTTTCTCATATATTGATGCTGATAGTGATGGTGATGACTGTAGCGATGTTATCGAAGCTGGTTTTTCAGACGCCAATGGTGATGATTATTTAGGCGATAACACCCCAACGGTTGATGTGAATGGCTTAGTGAATAATGCTTTGGATGGCTACACAATACCTAATAGTGATTACTTAGATGCAGCTCCAATAATTATTACAACGCAGCCTACTGATTTAGAAGTTTGTGAGACCTCAGATAATAATATCTCCTTAATATTTGCTACTTTCGATTCCATCCAGTGGGAAATATCTAGCGATGGCATAAATTGGACCACAATTATAGATGATGCTGTTTACAGCGATTCGCAAACAGCTAGTTTACTTATCACCAATACACCACTTACATTTAACGGTAATTTTTATAGAGCTTTTTTAAATAGAAACGGCAACAGTTGTGGCATATATTCTGATATTATGCAACTTACGGTAATAGAAATGCCTATAGCTAATACCGCTCCTGACATACGATTGTGTGATGATGACAACAACGGTACCATGCCTTTTGATTTATTAAGCCAAAACAATAACATTAGTACTCAAGCAAACATAACCATCACATATCATATTTCACAAGCTGATGCTAACGCAAATGCAAATGCAATTACAAGCCCTTTTGAAACAGGAAACACGACCATTTATGTTCGTGTTGAAAACAATACTAATACCACCTGTTATGCAAGCTCAAGTTTCAATTTAGAAGTGTACGACTCAGCATTTCCAGCCAATTCAGTTGATATTCCAAGAATTCAAGAATGTGATGATACTTCAGTAGGAACGGATACAGACGGTTTTATAACTTTTGATATTACACAAAGGGAAACAGAAATACTTAATGGACAATCTCAAACAGATTTTGCAATTACCTATTTTACGGATGCAGCATATACGAATCAAATAGCAACACCTACAGCTTTTAATAATACAAATGCTAACTTACAAACCATTTATGCAAGGGTAACAAATAATATATTTACGGATTGTTTTGCCGATACTTCTTTCGAAATAGAAGTATATAGTCTACCTCAAGTGAATGCGCCAAACACCTATGCCCAATGCGATGACGATAGTAACGACGGGCAAGCCTTTTTCAATCTTACTTTAGATGAGATTAAAACCGAAATAAATCCAAACTATCTAAGCGAAAACTTAACATTTACCTATTATGAAACGCAGGCAGATGCAGAAAGTGCATCTATGCCCATTGTGTCACCTGAAGCATATCAAGATGCATTAGGATTTATAGCTGAAACTAAATGGATTCGTGTAGAGAATCCAAATGGATGTTTTAGAGTAACACCTATAACCTTAGAAGTAAATCCTAGCAGTGCTGCCTTAGCTTCCTATACACCAACACCTTTATATCAGTGCGATGATGGCATAGATAATCGCGATGGAATAGCAACGTTTAATATGAGTTCTATTAGAGATGAAATTTCAAACTCCATATTTAACACTATAAATGTAAGCGTTCATTTTTATGAAAGTCAAATAGATGCAGAACTAGAGACTAACGAAATTATAGATATAGCTAATCATGAAAATATTAATTCCCCTAATATTCAAAGTATTTGGGTTAGGGTGAAAAGTGATTTAGGCAACGATTGTTTAGGATTAGAAGAGTTTTCGAACCTACTAAATGTTGAAGCATTGCCTGTGGCGCATCCAGTTACCATTGCTCCCCAATGTGATTTTGATGTGACCGATGCTGTTTTAAGCCATCCGTTTGATACATCTAGTTTAGAGTCTGATGTACTTAACGGTCAAAACCCCTCTAGTGTTACTATTTCATACTTTGATAATACTGGAAATCCACTTTCATACAACGATGGCACACCAGTAACAAGCCCTATTCAGCCTATATTTATTTCGGAAAACCAAACGATTACTTTAAGAGTTACCAATAACACTACCCTAGATCCTGATGGCGCTTGTTATGATGAAACGACAGTGCAATTTGTAGTTGACACACAACCTATAGCAAACCCCATTTCTGCACAAATAGTTTGTGACGGAAATAGTGGAGATATCGATGATGATGGTTTTTATCCATTTGATACAACAACATTTACAAATACCATATTAGGTGCACAAACTGGTATGGAGATTTACTATAATTATATCGATGAAAATGGGGCGTCTGTAACTAATAGTCCAACACTACCAAATCCACTGGTTTCTCGAAATCAAACTATAACTGTAGAAGTTTATAATCCAGCCAACACGACGTGTTTTGCATCTACTTCCATCGAACTAATAGTAAATCCACTTCCCCAGTTTTCAGTTATATCGCCTCAAATAGTTTGTACTTCTGATCCAACTTTTGAAATTACATTAGAACCTTTTGAAGCTAATTCTTCTGAACAATTTGATTATGAATGGTTATGGACAAGTTTGGACGGAACCAGTACAAATCAGTTCATATCTAATGATAGGAGCATAAATGTTTCTAATCCTGGAACATATACCATAAGATTGACAAAAACTGATGGCACAGGCTGCTCTCGATCAAGGGAAATTTTTGTTGATGCCTCAGAACAGGCCACTATTACCTTAAATGATGTTACCATAGTTGATATCTCTGAAAATAATTCTGTAACTATAGATCCCACAAATCTTGGAAACGGAAATTATGATTATGCTTTAGTAGAAGAAAATTCTAATTTCATTAATTATCAAAGTGATCCATTTTTTGACAGAGTAAAACCAGGGTTTTATACCGTTTACGTGCGTGATCATATTTGTGGAATTTCTACATTAGATATTTCTGTAATTGGATACTCCAGATTCTTTACACCTAACGGAGATGGCTTTAACGACACTTGGAATATAAAAGGCATTAATGAAAATACGCAAGGCAACAGCACCGTTTATATATACGACCGCTATGGAAAGTTAATTAAACAACTACTAACCTCATCAAACGGGTGGAACGGGACGTATAATGGGCAACTTATGCCTACCGATGACTATTGGTTTAAAGTATATCTTGAAGACGGAAGAACGTTTATGGGACACTTTACACTAAAAAGATAACCGCATATTTTCCGTAATTTTGCTGAATGAAATTCAAAATTCAATCAGAATTTAGTCCTACTGGAGACCAACCCGAAGCTATTACACAGCTTTCTGAAGGTATAACTTCAGGGGAAAAATATCAAACGCTTTTAGGCGTAACTGGCTCTGGAAAAACATTTACGGTGGCCAATGTAATTCAAGAGGTACAACGCCCCACCCTTGTTTTAGCGCATAACAAGACGCTGGCAGCACAATTATATTCAGAATTTAAACAATTCTTTCCTAATAATGCCATTGAGTATTTTGTATCGTATTATGATTATTACCAACCAGAAGCTTACATTCCAACATCTGGAGTTTATATTGAAAAAGATCTCTCGATAAACGAAGAAATCGAAAAAATGCGTCTTAGTACCACATCGTCCTTACTTTCAGGAAGACGCGATGTTTTGGTCGTAGCTTCCGTGTCCTGTTTGTACGGTATCGGTAACCCTATCGAATTTCAAAAGAATGTAATTACGCTTAAAAGAGACCAAGAAATTTCTAGGACACAGTTATTACATCAGTTAGTGCAAAGTTTATATTCTAGAACTGAAGCAGAGTTCCGCCATGGAAATTTCAGAATAAAAGGTGATACGGTAGATATTTTTCCAAGTTATGCCGACGACGCATTTCGTATCCATTTTTTTGGTGATGAGATTGAAGCTATTGAGTCCTTCGATATTCAAACAAATGAAATTATTGAAAAATACGATAGGCTTAATATATATCCTGCCAATATGTTTGTAACATCGCCTGAGGTGCTTCAAGGCGCCATTAAAGAAATACAGGATGACCTTGTAAAACAACATGATTATTTTAAGGACATTGGCAAACATCTAGAAGCTAAACGCCTAAAGGAGCGTACAGAGTTTGACTTAGAAATGATTCGAGAATTGGGCTATTGCTCTGGTATCGAAAATTATTCTAGATATTTAGATGGTAGAGCACCTGGAACACGACCTTTCTGTTTGTTAGATTATTTCCCAGATGATTATTTAATGGTTGTTGACGAAAGCCACGTAACCATATCTCAAGTCCATGCCATGTACGGTGGCGATAGAAGTAGGAAGGAAAATCTCGTAGAGTATGGCTTTCGATTGCCTGCTGCCATGGATAACCGCCCTTTAAAGTTTGAAGAGTTTGAAGCATTACAAAATCAAGTGATTTACGTAAGTGCAACACCTGCTGATTATGAAATGCAAAAAACGGACGGTATTTATGTGGAACAAGTAATTCGGCCAACAGGATTACTAGACCCAATTATTGAGGTACGCCCAAGTTTAAATCAAATTGATGATTTGATTGAAGAAATACAGGTTAGGATTGAAAAAGACGAACGTACTTTGGTCACCACACTTACTAAAAGAATGGCAGAAGAATTGACAAAATATTTGGATAGAATTCAAATTAGATGCCGCTACATTCATAGTGATGTAGATACTTTAGAACGCGTAGAAATCATGCAAGATTTACGTAAGGGCCTTTTTGATGTATTGGTTGGCGTGAACCTACTTCGTGAAGGTTTAGATTTACCAGAAGTTTCTCTTGTGGCTATTTTAGATGCCGATAAAGAAGGGTTTTTACGCTCTAACCGTTCGCTAACCCAAACCGTGGGTAGAGCCGCAAGAAACCTAAACGGCAAAGCCATTATGTATGCGGATAAAATAACAAACAGCATGCAAAAAACTATCGATGAGACCAATTATAGACGCGAAAAACAAATTGCGTATAATACCGAACACAATGTTACACCAAAGGCTTTAAATAAAAGTTTAGATAATGCATTAGCAAAAAATTCAGTTAGCACGTATAGTTATGAATTAGAAGCAGCTAGGGCGGCAGAACCCGAAAGTGATTATTTGACTAAACCTGAACTGGAAAAGAAAATTCGTGAAAAACGCAAACTTATGGAAGAAGCTGCAAAAGCTTTGGATTTTATAATAGCGGCGCAACTAAGGGACGAAATTAAATCCTACCAAGATAAATTAGAAAAGCTAAAAGTCTAGACTTTTAGCTTTTCATAAAAATCAGCCGATTAACGACCTACCTTTGTCTACATTATTAGTTATACTGTGTTTTAAAAATATCTATTAAAACATCTGGTGGTACTATTTTATTAGGGAAACTCTCCATTAAATATAATACTTTAGAAATGGATTCATGGCTTAAGCCCATTCGTAATCCAAAATTGTAAAGTTTTATTACTCCTACAGACGCTGCATTGCTTCCATGTTCCTGCTCAATATTCATTAGTAACACTAATCTATGGAACTGAACAATTCGTTCGCTATGAGATTTTAAATGCGTATAGTTTATAGGATGATTAATTAAATAATCAAAATCTTCGCGAGAAATATCTAGTTGTTTCGCTACTCCAAGCAAGAAGTTGTATTCAACATCCTGTATATCTTTATCATATTTCGCAAAAGCAATCATTTCAGATAAAAGACTCAATTTTTCAATTCTATTAATCATTCGTTGAGGGTAATAATTTTATATTATAAATTTACACAGAAAGATATTTTACTAATCGTAGATATAGCACCACTTATCGAAAAACCAATCGTCATTTATCGGCTATTTTATCAGTTTTATCACCAATGCTTTTTTTTGGTCTAAAAAAAATGCATGTTAACAATTAGACAAAATATGACTTTTTTAATTAAAAATAATTTTAAAAGTTTGATTACCAATTATTTATATACAATCTTTCAGTGAAAAATTAAAGTTTTATAAGTCAATTTTTAAGGTATCTTTGGAAATAGAAAAAAAACGCTAGAAATAGGTTCTTGCCAAGGTAGAATCGATGAAATGCATTAATACCAACCTTCCAAATTTTTAAGTATGACGAATAATGATATTTTAAAGAAACTAAGAGTAGCCTTGAAGTTAAGGGACGATGATATAGTGAAGATTCTCTCCTTGGTAGATTTTAGAATTTCTAAAAGTGAATTAGGTGCGTTTTTTAGGCGCGAAGACCACCCGAAGTATGTGGAGTGCGGTGATCAAATCCTTAGGAACTTTTTAAATGGCTTGGTTATTCATTTGAGAGGACCAATGCCTTCCAAAGAGAAATCGACACCGAGAGGGGAACATAGAAAACAAAAAAAGAGCAACGATTAAAGTTGCTCTTTTTATTTATATCATTTGAAAATTCCGGAATTTATTACGGTATTTCAGAATGAAGTTAAGATAATACCGCCTGAACCTTATCAGCGGCTTCCTGAAATTCAGTAGCGCTTAAAACGTCCAACCCAGAATTATCTATTAATTCTTTAGCTATATCTGCATTGGTACCTTGCAATCTTACGATAATAGGTACTTCTATATTACCCATGTTTTTATAAGCATCAATTACACCTTGCGCTACACGATCACAACGTACAATACCTCCAAAAATATTTATCAAAATGGCTTTTACAGCTGGGTCTTTTAAAATAATTTTAAACGCAGCCTCTACCCTTGCAGCATCAGCAGTTCCGCCAACATCTAAAAAATTAGCTGGCTCTCCTCCTGCTTGCTTTATCAAATCCATAGTAGCCATTGCCAAACCTGCACCATTTACCATACAGCCCACATTACCATCTAAGTCAACATAATTTAATCCAACTTCCTTAGCTTCAACTTCTATTGGGTTTTCTTCCCTTAAATCCCTTAGATTTACATAATCCTTGTGTCTGTATAACGCATTATCATCTATAGTAACTTTAGCATCAACAGCCATAATCTTATTATCGCTTGTTTTTAACACTGGATTAATTTCAAATAAAGAAGCATCAGACTTTACATAAGCAGTATATAAAGCAGAAACGAATTTTGTCATTTCTTTAAATGCTAAGCCTGAAAGCCCTAAATTAAAAGCTACACGTCTTGCTTGGAAAGGCAACAAACCAACTGCAGGATCTATTTCTTCAGTAAAAATTAAGTGCGGCGTTTCTTCTGCCACGGTTTCAATATCCATTCCACCTTCGGTAGAATACATAATCATATTTCTACCTGTGCCACGGTTTAAAAGTACCGACATATAAAACTCATCTGTCTCACTTTCTCCAGGATAATAAACATCTTCAGCTATCAATACCTGATGCACTTTTTTACCTTCAGCTGAAGTTTGGGGCGTCACAAGATTCATTCCTATAATTTGTCCTGCAATCTCCTCTACTTCATTTAGGTTCTTTGCTAGTTTTACACCACCGCCTTTACCACGTCCACCAGCATGCACTTGAGCTTTTATAACGTGCCAGCTTGTTCCTGTTTCTGAAGTTAACTGTTTTGCAGCAGTTACAGCCTCCTGAGCATTTTGCGCAACTATACCACGTTGAATACGTACACCAAAATTGCTTAATATTTCTTTTCCTTGATATTCGTGTAAATTCATAATTTGTGCTTTCTTTTTAAGATTAGCAAAAGTAAATAATCACATGTAATAATTCTAATAATTAATGCAGTATTGCCTTTATTTTAAAATTTATCCCTCTTTCTAATTGTTAAATAATTAACACAATGTTTAATTTGTAATAAATTAGTGGTAATTATTATGTTATTTGCAGTAAAGAAATATCTTTGTCCGAAATTATCAAAAAACAGATGGAAAACGCCCAATTATTAAAAATTGCAAACGAGTTTGGAAGTCCCTTGTATGTATATGATGCCGATAAAATTGAATCGCAATATAACAGACTAACTACTGCTTTTAAAGCCGTGAAAAAATTAAAGTTGAATTACGCGGTTAAAGCATTATCCAATATTTCTATATTAAAACTTTTTAAAAATCTGGGAGCGGGCATAGATACCGTTTCTATTCAGGAAGTACAGCTCGGTTTAGCTGCAGGTTTTGAGCCAGAACAAATTATATATACACCCAATGGTGTATCGTTGGATGAGATTGAAAAAGCTGCAAAACTTGGCGTTAAAATAAATATTGATAATTTATCTATTTTAGAACAGTTTGGAACTAAACACCCTAACACTCCTGTTTGCATTAGAATAAACCCACATGTAATGGCGGGTGGAAACGCCAATATCTCTGTGGGGCATATCGATTCTAAATTTGGTATTTCTATTCATCAAATACCTCATTTATTGCGTATTGTAGAAAACACCAAAATGTCTATTAATGGTATTCACATGCATACTGGTAGTGATATTTTAGATATCGATGTATTTTTATATGCCAGTGAAATTCTGTTTGATACTGCTAAAAACTTCAAAAATTTAGAGTTTATTGATTTTGGTTCCGGCTTTAAAGTACCATACAAATCTGGTGATATTGAAACCAACATAGAAGAGTTAGGCGAAAAATTATCGTCTAAATTTAACGCTTTCTGCGCAACATATGGAAAGGATTTAACCTTAGCATTTGAGCCTGGTAAGTTTTTAGTGAGCGAGTCTGGTCATTTTTTAACCAAGGTAAATGCAGTAAAACAAACCACTTCAACAGTTTTTGCTCAAGTAGATTCTGGTTTTAACCATTTAATTAGACCAATGTTTTATGGCTCGCACCATGAGATTGATAATATTTCGAACCCCAGCGGTCGAGAGCGCTTCTACTCTGTTGTAGGGTACATATGCGAGACCGATACGTTTGGGAACAATAGACGTATTACCGAAATTAATGAAGGTGATATTTTACGATTTAAAAATGCAGGTGCTTACTGTTTCTCTATGGCAAGCAACTATAATTCTAGATACAGGCCAGCCGAAGTGTTATGGTATAACAACAAAGCGCATTTAATAAGAAAGCGCGAAACTTTTGATGATATTATCCATAATCAAGTTGAAGTTGATTTCTCGAAGAAAAAAGAAAAAGCTTCGGCAGTTTAAAAACAATGAGGCTGTCTAAAAAGGCAACATTTTTTTTGCATTAATTTTTTTTGATTTTGTATCTTATTGATATAAAAACTAGTCCTGTATGGAAGACTAATCATCAGTCAAGTTTAATTTATGGCGATTTAAAAACCGATATTAAAAACATACGAAATATGGAAATTGTGTTTAAGGAAGGGGTAGGTTTTAATTCTCAAAAATTATTTGAATCTGTTAAAGGCAAAATTGTGCTTAAAACTAATCCCTCAATTTTCCAGTAAACACACTTACCTTTGAATTAAAAGGATTTCCTGAAGCACGTCGCAGCATCACGATTTGTCCACAGTGCCATAGTGCATCCGCAATTGGGCCATTAATAACGTTCCAAAATGGATATCTGTTGTTATCAAACTTAGAAATATCCTCTGTAGCTCTCAATATATCGGATGCTATTTTAAAATTCAATAAGGTTTGTTTGCGTTTCTCCTCAAAAGTCATTTCTTCACCATCTACGGGTTTAAAATCTTTGATAATTGAGCTTAAAATAAAGTTTGACAAACCATACAAATGCTCAATAGTGTCTTCAGAAGTTCTACCTGAGGTACTGGCTTTATATGCTAAATCCTCAGGTCGTAATCCCTCTGTAGCCCAATAATATCGAAAGCCCAAGCCATCTATCATTCTAGAAACTACCGTTCCAGCTGTATAGCTTTCAGCAGCTTCTGGTATTTCATAGTATGGTAATTTGCCTGTATCTTGAGCCATAATTGTTTTACTAAAACTTAATATCAATACTAAAGTTAATAATCTCATATGCTATTTCTATTCTAAAGTTCAACTATAATTAATTCTTAATTCGGTTTGGGTTATTAATAGGATTTACACCATACGTATCGTATAGGTATACCAAAGCGGTCATTGTCGCAGCACCTAATTCTAGTTCTCTTTTGTTTACAGCATCAAAAGTATCGTTACTCGCATGGTGATGGTCAAAATAACGCTGCGAATCTGGTCGTAATCCTGCCAATACATTTCCAGAACTTTTTAACGGCCCTACATCTGCTCCACTGCCACCCTTCTCAAAATAGTGAATTAAATAGGGTTTGAACAAATATCTCCAACTCAAGACCTGGTTAAAATTAGCGTCATTACAATCAAAAGAAAAGCCTCTAGGTGTAAAACCACCTGCATCACTTTCCAAAGCAAAAATATGATTCTCGCCTTTTGCTTTGGCTTCTGCTGCATATTTTTTACCACCTCGTAATCCGTTTTCCTCATTCATAAACAATACTACTCTAATGGTACGTTTAGGTTTAATATTCAATACTTTCAGCAAACGTAGTACTTCCATAGACTGTACCACTCCTGCCCCATCGTCATGCGAACCATCGCCTAAATCCCAAGAATCTAAATGCCCACCAACTATGATGTATTCATCAGGAAATTCGCTACCCTTTATTTCTCCTATCACATTATAAGATTGCACATCTTTTAGTTGCTTACAATGTTGGCGAAAGTAAAACTTAGTATTGGTATCCAATTTTAGCATACTGCTCAACAACTCCGCGTCGTTGGTACTTATGGCCGCAGATGGAATACGTTTATCTTTTGGTAAATCATCATACGTCATGCTACCTGTGTGTGGCAAATCGTCCAACCTTAAATTCATGGAACGCACTATCACTGCAGCTGCTCCATATTTTGCCGCCTCTACAGCACCTTTATAACGTTGATTAACACATCCGCCATACGCTTGAAAGGTTTGAATTAAATCTGCCTGCATGGGGCGATTGTAAAACACAATTTTTCCTTTTATATTCTCCTCACCAAGCACTGCCAACTCTTCAAAATTTTGAACTTCTACCACAGATGCTTTAACACCTAATCCAGGTGTAGCCACAGAACCACCTAAAGCACAAATATTTACGGTGGTGGTTGTGCCTTCTGCAGTTTCAATATAGCCATATTCTTTCGCGCCTCTTACCCATTTTGGCACCATAACAGGTTGTAGCCATACTTTAGTTAGTCCTAGTTTTTCAAGCTCTTCCTTAGTGTACTTTACCGCACGTTCCGCATTATATGATCCTGATAAACGCCCACCGATTTGATTGGATAAATAATCTAACCATTGGTAACTATTACCGTTGGTTAAGGACGTTTTGTAAATGTCTTTAATAATGGCTTCATCGGTTTGTGCTTTTAGCTGTAATGTTGTGAAAAAAACTATGAAACCTATGGTAAGTAATCGCATATCATTTTTTGGTTAAATATAGGAGTATTGAAGTTTGATATCCTAAAATAAATCTTAAAATTTAGGCTAATTTTAAAGGTTTACTTTAATTTGACTTTGTGAGAAAAAAATGATAAATTCGTTTAGCATTGGATATAAGTCATTACAACGACGCATATCCGTAAAAACAGTTGGCAACAATATAAATGACTGAACTTCTAAAGAAAATATCAACACCAACATATATTTACGCTCTTCTGATTTTTGTCGGCTACGTAAACTATTTTACCTTTTATATTTTTTTTGACATAAATATTCTCAACTATCTGACTTTTGGCGAATTATTATTATCATTTCTGAACCTGACAATTCCGATATTGATTTTAGCATCATTTATGTTGTTTTTAGAAATTACTGCACGAATTAGGTTTTCCGCAGAAAACGAAGAAACCATTAAAAGAAGAAACGAATATACTTACAGAGATAACCTTGCGGTATTAAAAGGTTCTTTTCAGAATATTAAGAGTATTCTCAAAGAAAAAAAATGGAAATCGTTTTGGACATATTTAAGTTTCTTACACGTCACGTTTCAATTCGTGTTTTCAATTCTGATATATGTTTTTCTATTTGTCTATCCCTTTGAGTTAATATGGCACATAATGGGGAAAGTATTTATTTATGATACTGGAATAGTTTTAATGTTTGTTTTAGGTTTTATATGGTTTACAACATTTGGTGATTTATTGGAAAAAATTTATACCAATTTGGAAATTAGAAAGGCAATATTTTATTCATCTTTAGTTCTATGCTTTATTGGCTTTATTACATTAATTAATAGATTAAGAGCAAAAACAATTCTAGACCAAAAAAAAGCAACCAAAATTGAATTCACATTTGAAAACGAAGAAATAAAGAGTGATTCAACTTTACTTTTTATAGGACAAACAAAAGACTATTTATTTTTAAGGGAAGTTGAAAATAGAGCTACAGTTATATATCAAAAAACAAAAGTGATGAAACTAAAAATATCAAATAAATAATACTGTTGGCAATCGAGTAGGCGGCTCTCCCCATAATTGAGGAGAGTGCGCCTCTCACACCACCGTACGTACGGGTCTCGTATACGGCGGTTCACCAAATTGAAGTTTGCATCTTATTAATGTAATCTAACAAAGGT